>Ga0272446_1001141_pt1 | contig 39535 bp, 38 predicted proteins | sample YNPCB0061_FD_194587 | JGI IMG/M metagenome (GOLD analysis project Ga0272446, IMG submission 194587) | Hot spring microbial mat communities from Yellowstone National Park, WY, United States - YNP-CB-006-1 | ecosystem: Environmental > Aquatic > Thermal springs > Hot (42-90C) > Sediment | place...
TTTTCTCAATATTTCTTAATCAAAGAATATCTATAAAACCCCGACAGGATAGTTCAAACCATAGTTACCAGCCTAATTTATTCCTAAAGAATGATCAATGCAAACTTCAGCGTGGCACAATAGAATTTAGTCCTAGTTTTATTTGAATGTCTACTCCTTCCTTCCGCCGTGAAAGTTTAGTTAGAAAAGTCCTTTCAGGATTATTTCTTAGTGTTGCGCTTCTTACAACTGCCTGTTTGTTATTACTATTTTATGTTAATTTAGGCACCCCAGAATTTCAGGAAGTAGCTACAGGCGTAGCGGTCATCTGTTTAATTGTTGGGTTAGCAGTAGGAATTTATGTTGCTTTATCTATTTTGCAGAGTATCCAACCTTCTCTGCGGGAGTTAGCAATGGTGGCGGAAGCGCTGTCGGCGGGCAATCTTTCTATTCGCACCACGATCGAGCGCAATGATGAACTAGGGGAATTTGCCCGTGCCTTCAATCGGATGGCAGACCAACTAGAAGCAGAAACCCAGAAACTAGCTGCCAGAGACATTCAGTTTGGTGTGCAGTCCCTCGATCAAGTGCTGGTGAGCAATACAGACCTCGATAAACTAATCCAAAATAGCCTGGAAAAAGTCTGCTGTCTAACGGGGGCGCAGATGGGTTCAATTTATCTCTGGCAAGAAGAAAAGTTGGTCTTAGGCGCTCAATGGGGGCATTGCACCTCTCCTCAGGTCATTAACTTGGGGGAAGGGATTGTCGGACAGGCTGCCCAAGGAGGTGAACCAATCATTTGGGAGAGCAAAGAGGGGAACTTGGTCTATGCCACCCCGATCGGGTCTGTAGTGCCCCAGAGTTTGTCCGCTTGGCCCCTCCGCCTCAAACGTAGTTTAGTGGGAGTCTTATTTTTAGCCAGTCTTACGCCCCTATCCGACCAGAGTCAAAATCTTTTGCATTCCATCGATCGGCGCTTGGCAACAGCGATCAACAATGCCCAGAGCGTCCAGACCATTGCCAGACAGAGGGAAGAACTCACCACCCTCTTTGAACAATTAGTCGATGGCATCTTATTATGCGACCCCCAAGGCAAAATTCTGAAAATCAATTCAGCGGGCAGACAGATGCTAGGCTTTGCCTGCGATCCCCAATCCTCTCCCCTAGTGGCAACCTCAATGGTGGAGCTAGTCAAACAATTTGATATGCGAAATCCGAAAGGACAAACGATCGATCCCGATCATTTAGTCGTCTTTCAATCAATGGTAAAAGGTTCAGTCGTAGAAGATGAGATTATCTTACGTCATCCCGATCGGGGAGAAGTCATTTTAAGCACCAAAGCCGCCCCCCTGCTAGGCATTGCCAACGAACAACTAGGCAGTGTGATGATTTTGCGGGATGTCACTCAAGATCGATACCGCGAAAAGATGTTAGAAGAAACAAACCATCTGATGATTGAACAACAAAAACGGATGGGCATCCTCCAGCGTCTGACTAACTTAATCAACCAACAGTTAGAAAACCTAGATGAATTACTAGAATCGATCGTGGAAGCCACCTGTGATGCCTTTACTTGGGCAGAGATCGGTATTTTAGTGCTATACGACAAAAAACAAGAAAAACTAATTTGTGCTGCTACAAAAGGACTAGACCCAGCTTTAGAAGGTCTGCCCCTCCATCAAAATAGTGTATTGACACAGGTTTTTAGGGAAGGTGTACCCCGGCAAGTGAATGAGGGCGATACCCTCCTAGAAAATGTCAGCCTGCAAAGTGCCCTCTGTGTACCGATCGAGTCCAGCCGATCGGGGCGGTTAGGGGTATTAGCGATCGGTCATTCCACCCTCAAACAAGACAGTGCCAGGGAAGACTTTAATCTGCTTGCCTCTTTTGGCATCCAGGCAGCCATTGCCATTAGTAACGCCCAGTTAATCAAACAAATCGAATCCCAAAATGCCCAACTCCTCGAAGCCACCCAACTCAAAAGTCAATTTCTAGCGAACATGAGTCACGAACTCCGTACCCCAATGAATGCGGTGATTGGCTTTTCTCAAGTCCTCCTACGTCAGCGCCGGGACCCCCTCACCGAGAACCAGACTGACATGATTGAACGCATCCTTCGTAACGGCAAAAACCTCCTCGAGCTAATCGACGACATCCTTGACCTTTCCAAAATTGAAGCCGGTCAGATGGAACATCATCCAGAGTATTTCCACTTAGATGAACTAATCCACCATACTTGCGAAAGTCTTCAGCCCCTCGCCACCCAGAAATCCCTCCAGTTCCTCTTTCAAAATCACTATGGGCGTTGCACCCTCTATCAAGACCCAAGACGGATGCGGCAGATAATCACCAATTTAGTGTCAAATGCGATTAAATTTACCGATGTGGGAGAAGTGCGGATCGAATTGCAAGAACGGGGTGATTTAGTTAGCATTACGGTCCGAGATACGGGCATCGGCATCGAACCAGAATTTCAAGAACATATCTTTGAACAATTCCGCCAGATTGACCAATCTTCTACCCGCCGGCATGGGGGCACGGGTTTGGGGCTAGCAATTACCAGACAGTTAGTCCATATGATGGGAGGCACGATCGGGGTAGAAAGCTCTCCTGGAATGGGTTCTTGCTTTGAAGTCCTAGTTCCTTTTAAGGCAGAAGACCACCAACCAAAACTTTCATCAGACTAGGCAGGTCGGCGGGCACCCGGAAGAGATTAATATCTTGCCAAACCGAACAACTAGAAGTATGAAGCACACCAAACTGCCAAATATCGCCGGAGGTGACAGCCCCTAACAGTTTATTAGCTTCCAGACTATTCCATTGACTCAGAGCAATCATCTGACTAGCAAGCTGAGTAAACCCTTTAGTTAGATCATTATTTTTTGCTTCACAGACGATCATCTGTTTGTCTTCCCGGTAGAGATAATAATCGATCGTGCCTTGTAGTTGTTCATTTACTTGGATTGGATATTCAATCCGGAGTTGAGACTCGGTTAAATCTACTACCTCTAGGAGGAGAGGCGCGACTAAAACTTCCCGACGGGCATTACAACTGCTTAAACTGACATAACGCAGACTACGGGTAATACGGGACTGTAGTTCTTGGAGCCGTTCTTGGGGAACAAAACCTTGGACTAATTCTAGGGTGTCGTGACGGAGGTTGTAATTAAGCGCTTTGAGAATGTCCTCTGGTTCAAAGGGTAAATCAAAATAATGATTAAAATTATAGGACTGCCCTGGTTGCAGAATGGTGGTCTGGGACATAAAAGCTAATTTGAATTACCAGTGTATTATAGAGTGGAATTTGACCTACTGAGACTAGCTAGCCAAGTTAAGACTAATTAAATAATCATATTTTTCATTCCCTTAACGTCTCAAATTAGTTTGTCCTCGAAGTCTTGCTTGAGTCTAATTTTTCGATCATTCTATTAGCTTGGATAGGTCATTTATTTCAAAATACTGATGAAATTTTTCGGTCACACTCAGCCAGTAGGAACGCCCATCGGCTTGTTTCCGGCGGCGAATAAATCCCTGCTCCATTAGTTCTTGAATTTGCTGGTAGGCGCTAGAGCCTCTTAGTTCTACTAATTCTGATTGACTAATGGGATGCTTGAGGGCTATGGCGGCTAGGGTACGCAATGCCCCTTTGCCGATTTCAACGGGCAAGATTTTGTTAGCTAACTCCTCAAATTCAGGGCGTAATCTCAGGCAATAACCTTCTTTCGTTTCTACTATTTCTAGGGCAGTCTCTCGATTGCTATATTCCGCCATCAGATCAATTATGCCACTCTCGATCGTTTCGATCGGACAGTCAGCAATTTGGGCAATTTCCTCAACTTTTAGGGACTTTGCTTTCAAATATAAGATTGCTTCAATCATCAACCCGTAGTTCATAAACTCAGGGGGGGCAGTCCAAATAAATTACAGGCATTTAATGTAGTTTGAATAGATAGTTCAGTTAGGGTTTGTTGCCTTAGCTCTGCTAACTTTTCCGCTACTTTGATCACATAGCTTGGCTCATTGCGCTTGCCCCGCCACGGCACTGGGGCTAGATAGGGGCAGTCCGTTTCGATTAACAACCGATCGGGGGGTACCACACAGGCAGACTCCTGCACCGATCGGGCGTTCTTAAAAGTGACAATACCACTAAAACTAATATAAAAACCCAAATCAACAAACCATTCCGTCTCTTGGGCATTGCCCGACCAACAGTGCATCACACCCCTTACTGGTGGATGACTCTGATTAAATTCTAAAATTAAATCCCTTGTCACTTCGGCAGCATCCCGGCAATGAATAATGACAGGCAAATTAAACTCGCTAGCAATCTCTAACTGAGTAATAAAAGCCTGCTTTTGTCCTTCTCCCCCTTGGGCTTTGTAGAAATCTAAACCCGTTTCCCCGATCGCTACAATTTTGTGATGTTGTTGGGCAAGAAAATGAATTTGTGACCCTAAATCAGACTGCCAACCCCTTTGATTTAGTTCTTCATCAAGGGGATGTAATCCCACCGCAAAATAAACTTCTTCAAACCGATCGGCAATCCTTCTGATTTGGTCAAATTCTCTGGGATGGACGCAGGAATGGACTAGGTAGGTGATACCCTCTGCCCGCCACCGTTGCTGGATTAGCTCTAATTCTTCCCCAAACTCTGGGAAATTTATATGGACATGGGTATCAACTAAAGGAATCATTCCTCTTCTTCTTCTTCAAAATCTCCACTGTGCCCATTAGGGGAAACCTGACGCAAATGGATATGTTTATAGCCCAACTTAATTTCAAATTCATCCCCTGGATTAAGCCCCATAGATTGGGTATAGGTAGCGCCAATTACAATTTGTCCGTTCTTATGAACAGTAACACGGTGAGTAGGTTCCCGCCCCCTCCTGTCCCTAGCTTGTTCGGGATCGAGGGCGATGCCACGGGCTGCAACAGAAGCTTCGTAGAACTCTACTAAATTGACCCTGTTTTTAGAAAAATAGCCACACATTTTAGCTTGCTCTCGCTTTGCTAAGTGGGAACACTCTTTTATTTTTTGGAGGAGAGCCTTGCCTGTTAGGGGAGTAGGTGAAGGTTCAATCATATTTGTACCAATAATATCTCTGTAATAAGATAGCAAAAAAATTCTAAAACAACACATTATTTATTTGAAAATTTATATTTTGTTGTTACTAATCGACATTTTCCTGGCAATGGCTTAAATTTGCCTTCATAGAGATCAATCGTCTGTAGGATAATGCCATCAATAACAGCTATATTACTAGAAATAAAACGACGTTGGGAAATCTGCCCATCGCTATCAACTACTAGGGTAACGGGGATAGTAATTTCTAAGTCTGCCAAAATTTCAGTCGGGGAATATACAGGGGGTATCCAAGGAACATCCTCTGCCACTACTTCGCTAATCTGGGAAGTGACTTCCTCTTCGGGGTGGGGAATTGTTAGTCGGATTACATTATCTATGCCGCATTTTGTGCTCAATTCGCTATAGATATTGGCAAATTCTTGAGTGTATGCGCTTGGGTCAAGAGCTATAGGGGATGGGGGTTTGGGGTCAGGAATTTCTTCTTTTGGCTCTGGAGGGATGGGGGGGGGCTTATCTAAAGGAGGGAGGGCTTTAGGAGGAAGAGGATCGAGCCTTGGTTTGGGGGGGGCGATAATTTTCTCGAAGGACAAATCGATCGGGAAGTCATCGGGGGGCGCGGGAATCTTAGTAGTTAAATCCAGGGGTGGGACACTCAAAGGGTCTGATACTGGGGGTATCAATGGTAATTGTTCGGGCTTAGTAATAGTTGCCGGTGGTAAGTCCACGATCGGTAATAGTCCAATAATCTCTAAATCCCGATCGGAATTAGAATTTGAAATTGGATTGGGCAATGTCCATAAAATTAGACCATGAATGCCCAGGGATAAAACTAAAGCCAGATAAAACTTTGCCACCTTACTTACTCCTAGTGATGGCAATAGCTACTCGATCCCCAGCAATTGTTTTTAATTCCTGGAGAAATTCTATGACACTCTGGTAACTAACCTGACTATCCTCCGCATTGAGGACTATAATGCCTTTCGGATAATTGATCAAATGGGTTTTAACTTTAGTTTCCAAGCTATTTTTGGCTATTATTTGACCATCCAGGCGGGGGTTACCTTCCCTATCCAATGTAACTATTAGTAATTCGGGACGGAGGGGGATTGTTTTATCTGGATTACTTTGTTCTTGGGGTAAATTGATGCCTAACTTTGTTGGCGTAACTAACCCAGCGGAAGCAAGCACAAAAAACGCCAAAATTGAAAATACTACATCCAGTAGGGGCAAAATATTGATATTAACTTCTCGGCTGGGGGGCTGGTCAAAGGAGGTCTTCATAAAAATTAGTTTACTTTAGTCTATATTTTAGCGAAACCGATACAATGTGTTCCAGAATTCTAGTAATAAACTATGACCAGAGTATGGGTGCTTTTATTTGGCGAAGATGAAAATCAAGAAGGTATTTATAGTATTAAGATGAATACCGAGAATTTGATTATTGCTTTTGTCGATAAAGATGATGCTATTCGCTATGGCTTGATGTTAGAAGCGCAAGATTTTTTCAGCCCCCGCATTGAACCGATCGATTTAAGGGAATTGGAAGAATTTTGTGAGCAATACAGTTACCGTTTGCGGGTGCTTGAACCAAATGAACTAATGACCCCGCCAGAAGCCAATTTGGCAAAAGTAGACTGGCAAAATGAGGAGGCTGAGCTAGATGCGATGCGCCGTCAACTTGAACGACTGCTCCGCATGGGGGAAGATTAGCTGTTACAAATTTGGGAACGAAGCCCGATCGATCGATCTCCTCAATTATGCTGATGACGTTCAATGATTTTGGGTTTTATGTTCAAATCTGATCCGATCGATGGCAGGGACTACCAGATATCAGCTTTAGTCGTCTTTTTAAGTCTGGGCATTTGGTGGCGGGACTGGACTTTTGATCTTTTAACTCTGCCCTGTTTACTGCTCACCTGTCTTGTTACTCAATGGTTATGGTCTGTTAGTGAGGAATTCAATTGGAAGAGTCCTACTATTACATCCCTTAGTCTTGCTTTGTTATTACGATCGAATAACCTAGTTGTGTTTGTTTTAGCAGGTGTTTTAGCCATTAGCAGTAAGTTCATTTTTCAGAGCAAAGGAAAACATTGGTTTAATCCCGCTAACTTTGGCATAGTCTGCGTTCTTGCTTTGACTAAAGATGCCTGGCTTTCCCCTGGTCAGTGGGGTACAGATGTTTGGTTGGTTTTGATCTTTCTGGCAATGGGAGGGATGATCTTAGAAAAAGTTGGTAGATTAGATACCTCTTTTACCTTTTTTATGGTTTACGGTGCTTTAGTTTTAGCTAGAGATGTTTATCTCGGCTGGACTTTAGATGTCTTTTTCCATCAAATGATGAATGGCTCTCTTCTTTTATTTGCTCTGTTTATGATCACAGACCCCCGATCGATTCCGAACAACCAACAAATGCGGATGTTATGGTCAGCTTTGGTTGCCCTAGTTGGTTTTGTCATGCAGTTTGTCTTCTACAATTCAAGCGGCATCTTCTATGCTTTGTTTTTGCTTTCTCCCCTGACCATCTACCTCGATCGGTTGGTGAAAGACAGTCAATTTACTTGGCAGAAAACCTATAAACTTGTTCCAATTCTAGCAAAATAATCAGGAGGAAACATGGCTCATTTACTGTGGAATATTTGTCGAATTTTATTGATTACTTGTTGGGGATGGCTTAATTTTGCTCCCCCTGTTTTTGCCTTCTGTGGTTTTTATGTAGCCAAGGCGGATGCGAGTTTATTTAATCAGGCATCCCAAGTAATTATTGCTAGAAATGAGAATCGGACTATTCTTACCATGGCAAATGATTTTAAGGGGGATGTCAAAGAATTTGCGATCGTTGTACCTGTCCCTACGGTGATTAAAAAAGAACAGGTAAAAGTTGGTAATTCTAAGATTTTAGAACGTTTAGATGCTTTTACTGCCCCCCGTTTAGTGGAATATTTTGATGGCGATCCCTGTGCTCCTGTTTTACTAGAAAGAGCTTTACCTAGTGCTGCTTCTATAGAGAACAAAGCGGGGGCAAGAAGTAAGGCAGATGCTCTAGGCGTAACGATCGAGGAGAAATTTACAGTCGGTGAATATGACATTTTAATATTAAGTGCAAGGGAATCTTCTGGGTTAGAAACCTGGTTGAATCAAAACGGCTATAAAATCCCTAAAGGAGCAAGGGAAGTACTGCGCCCATACATTAGGGATAACATGAAATTCTTTGTGGCAAAAGTAAATCTTCAGGAGTTAGAAAAATCTGATTCTCAGTTTCTACGCCCCCTATTGATTGCCTATGAATCTCCTAAATTTATGTTGCCAATTCGCCTCGGCATGGTAAATGCTAATGGAGACCAAGACTTGATCGTTTATTTGTTATCTCCTAATGGACAAATGGAAGTAACTAACTATCGAACAGTAAAAATTCCGACAGATAGTGAAATTCCTCTTTACATTAAGAATGATTTTGCTAATTTTTACAAAGCGATGTTTCAAAATTCCTACAATAAAGAAGGACAAAACGTTGCCTTTGTGGAATATGCTTGGGATATGGGCAGTTGCGATCCTTGTTCGGCAGAACCCCTCAACCAACAGGAATTGAAAGATGCTGGTGTATTTTGGAATCCGAATCAAGTCTTTGTCACCCGTCTGCATGTGCGCTATAACCGCAACAAGTTCCCAGAAGACCTGAAGTTTAGAGAAACAAATAACAAAAACCTCTTTCAAGGTCGTTATGTACTGAATCATCCTTTTAAGGGCACGATCGGTTGTAAGGAGAAAAACTCCTATGAAAAAATGGTGAGAGAAAGACAGGAAAGGGAAATACAAAACCTGGCGCGTCTGACCAATTGGGACATCAACGAAATTCGTAAGAAGGCGCTTTTGACCCAATTCAAACCATCTGGTAATCGTCCGTTCTGGGAAACAATCTGGAAGTAAGCTAGAATATATCTAGTTTAATTGTAAAATAAAGAGAAGTCTATGAATAGGGTTGATTATCTCAGGGTCAGCCTCATCGATCGGTGTAATTTTCGTTGTTCTTACTGTATGCCAGAAGAAGATGAAATTAAATACATGATGACAGAAGACATTCTGACCGATCGGGAAATTCTCTTTTTATTTGAGTCTGTCTTTATACCTTTAGGATTTGCCAAGTTTCGTCTGACGGGGGGAGAGCCTCTTTTACGTCCTAATCTGGTAGAATTAGTCAGAAAGATTAGTCAGTTATCTGGTGTAAAAGATTTAAGTTTAACCACTAATGGTTATTTTTTAGACCGATTGGCTCTACCTCTCTTTCAAGCGGGTTTAAGAAGGATTAACATTAGTTTGGATTCCCTCGATCCTCTGGTCTTCTATAAAATAACCGGTAGAAACCATTGGCAGCGGGTCTGGGAGGGCATTCTAACCGCCCATGCTGTAGGATTCGATCCCCTCAAACTAAATGTTGTGGTCATGCCTGGTGTGAATGAAAAAGAAGTTTTAGACCTTGCTGCCCTCACGATCGATCGGCATTGGCATATTCGGTTTATTGAATTTATGCCGATCGGTAACACAACCTACTTCGATCGGATTGGTTGGGTAGATTCGGCGGTCTTGCGCAAAAGCATAAACGATCGGTTTGGTCTGCAAGAAGGATTTTGTTTGGGGAATGGACCCGCCGATGTCTTTCAGATTCCTGGTGCAAAGGGCACCCTTGGTTTTATTAGTCAGATGTCCGAATGTTTTTGCGAAAGATGTAATCGTCTGCGTCTTTCTGCCAATGGTTGGTTAAGACCCTGTTTATTGAACGAAACGGGAGAGCTTAATTTACAGGCTTTGTTAAGAACCCAACCAGACCCCCAAATCTTGCAAAATGCTGTGACCAATCTTTTAGAAGCGAAAGCCCTAATTCATTTTCAAGACCGAGAGCGGGGCTATAAAGACAAAACCTATCACCGCACCATGTCCCAAATTGGCGGCTAGAAATTGCAGGGATGGGTTAAACTAAATAAATACAAAAAACTTAATGGTGGTCATGGGCGATCACACCTACATTCAGGTCAGGGGTGCCAGACAACACAATCTGAAAAACGTTAATCTAACGATTCCCCGTAACCAACTCATTGTTTTTACTGGGGTTTCGGGTTCCGGCAAGTCTTCCTTAGCATTTGATACGATTTTTGCCGAAGGACAAAGGCGCTATGTAGAATCTCTGAGTGCCTACGCCAGACAGTTTTTAGGACAATTAGAAAAACCAGAAGTCGATTACATCGAGGGACTAAGCCCAGCCATTTCCATCGATCAAAAGTCTACTTCCCACAATCCCCGATCGACTGTAGGGACAGTGACAGAAATTTATGATTACCTGCGTCTTTTATTTGGCAGAGCAGGCAATCCCCATTGTCATATTTGCGACCGGAATATTGCTCCCCAAACGATCGATCAGATGGTAGACCAGGTTTTAGCTTTACCAGAAAAGACCAAGTTTCAAATCCTTGCCCCCGTGATCAGAGGGAAGAAAGGCACTCATCAAAAGCTGTTAAGCCAACTGCTGATGGAAGGATTTGGCAGAGTCAGAATCAATGGAGAAGTAAGAGAACTAGCAGATAACATCGAATTAGATAAAAACAAAAAACATGATATTGAAATTGTCATCGATCGGTTAGTCCTCAAACCCGATATACAGGAAAGATTGACAGACTCTTTATCTATTTGTCTAAAACGATCGGAAGGGATTGCCATGATTGAAGTGATGAACGACGATCGAAAAGAAGTGATCACCTTTTCCGAAAACTTCGCTTGCACAGAACATGGGGCAGTGATGGATGAACTTTCGCCCCGCATTTTTTCCTTCAATTCTCCCTATGGTGCCTGTCCTGCCTGTCATGGTTTAGGCTTTATCAAAACCTTTGAGCCAAGTCTGATTATTCCCGATCCTAGTTTGCCAGTCTATGCCGCCATTGCGCCTTGGGCAGAAAAAAGCCATACCTATTATCTTTCTTTGTTAGTTAGTGTGGCAAACTATGCCGGTTTTGATATAAAAACCCCCTGGTCTGAACTTTCTGACTATCAAAAAGATATTGTCCTCTATGGTACAACGGAAAAAATCCCGATACAGACCGACTCCCGCTACGATCGGCAGAGTTATCTCAAACGCTATGAAGGGGTAATTGCTATCTTACAACAGCAATACCAAGAGAGTAATTCAGAAGCCCATCAACAAAAACTAGAACAATACTTAGTGCCTAAAGCCTGTGATAGCTGTGGCGGCACCAGACTAAGACCAGAGGCGCTAGCAGTAAGGGTGGGTGATTATCGCATTACGGATTTAACTGCTGTATCGATCGGGGAATGTTTGGAGAGAATTAAAAACCTCAAACTGAATGACCGGGCTGCTCAAATTGCTGACCAGGTCTTAAAAGAGATTAGCGCCCGTCTGCAATTTTTATTAGATGTAGGGTTGGATTATCTTTCCCTCGATCGTCCTACCATGACTCTGTCGGGGGGAGAAGCGCAGCGGATTCGTTTAGCAACTCAAATTGGCTCTGGTTTAACAGGTGTTTTGTATGTTTTAGATGAACCAAGCATCGGTCTGCATCAAAGAGATAACAGCAGACTGCTGAGCACTCTCATCAAACTCAGGGACTTGGGTAACACCCTAATTGTGGTTGAACATGATGAAGAAACTATGCGAATGGCAGACCATATTGTGGATATTGGTCCAGGGGCGGGCATTCATGGCGGGCAGATTGTCGTGCAAGGTAAAGTAGAAGATATTGAAAACCATCCCCACTCGATTACTGGTGCCTATCTTTCGGGCAAGAAACAAATCCTTACTCCCCCTACCAGAAGGGAAGGCAACGGCAAAACGATCGAAATTAAAGATGCCCATCGTAATAACCTCAAACATATTGATGTGACTATCCCTCTAGGCAAATTAGTCTGTATTACGGGTGTATCCGGTTCAGGCAAGTCTACCCTGGTGAATGAGATTTTATTGCCCTATTTGCAGCATCATTTTCATAAAAATCTGCCCATTCCCCAAGGAGTGAAAGAAGTTAAAGGGCTAAAACACCTCGATAAATATATTGTGATCGATCAATCCCCGATTGGGCGCACCCCCCGATCGAATCCTGCTACCTATACGGGTGCCTTTGACGTGATTCGGGAGACCTTTGCCCTCACTACGGCGGCTAAATCGAGGGGTTACAAAGCGGGGCAGTTTTCTTTTAATGTGAAAGGGGGGCGCTGTGAGGCTTGTAGCGGTCAGGGGGTAAATGTCATTTCGATGAATTTTTTGCCCGATGTCTATGTTAAGTGCGATGTCTGCAAGGGAGCGAGATATAACCGTGAAACCCTCCAGGTGAAATATAAAGAAAAAACGATCGCTGATGTTTTAGAAATGACGATCGAGGAAGCAATGCACTTTTTTGAAAATATCAGTCAAGTCCACAGTCGTTTAAGTATGTTGGTTGATGTGGGGCTGGGCTATATCCGTCTTGGGCAACCGGCTCCTACCCTGTCTGGCGGGGAGGCACAAAGGGTTAAACTTGCCACCGAACTAGCTAGAAGGGCTACGGGAAAGACCCTTTATTTGATTGATGAACCGACGACGGGTCTGAGTTTTTATGATGTCCACAAGTTGATTGATGTAGTCCAGCGCCTAGTTGATAAGGGTAATACGGTCTTAACGATCGAGCATAACCTAGATGTGATTCGCTGTGCCGATTGGATTATTGACCTTGGACCTGAAGGGGGCGATCGGGGTGGTCAGATCATGGCAGAGGGCACGCCGGAAACCGTTGCCCTAGTGGAGGGTTCCCATACCGGCTTGTTTTTAAGGCAAGTCCTCCACCGTTACCCCCCCCAGCAACTGCCTATTTAGCCTTTGCTTTCTCGATCGCATTGGCTACCAGGGCATTGACCGCATCAAGCCCCTCCCAGCCCCGAATTTCGGTCACCTTATTTTCGAGGTTTTTGTAGGTGCGGAAGAACTCGGCAATTTCTTCGAGGCGATGGGGGGCAATGTCATTCAATGTTTTGACATGGTTATAGCGGGGGTCTTTGACCGGTACGCAGAGGATTTTTTCATCCCGATCGCCGCCGTCAATCATAATTAACATCCCCAGGGGGCGGGCGGGGATCAGACAGCCAGGGAAGGTGGGCTGATCCATCAGCACTAGACCATCGATCGGGTCGCCGTCATCCCCTAGGGTGTTGGGTACAAAGCCATAGTCGCAGGGATAGCACACAGAAGAATACAAAACCCGATCGAGGGCAAAGGTATTTAGTTCCTTGTCGAACTCATACTTGTTTTTACTGCCCCCTGGAATTTCAATCAGTACATTTAATATGCCGGGCTTGGGCTGGGGGGGGATCAAAGCTAAATCCATAGTTACTCCTTGTTTTGACATCTAGTATCATGCCATCATTGGTGGCTAATTTTTCCTGGTAAGTCGGCTGACGGCTTCTAACATCGCCTTTGCCTTATTGATGGTTTCTTGGTATTCCAAACTTGGATCGGAATCTGCTACAATGCCAGCCCCCGCCTGGATACTGACTTGCTGATTTTGCACGACTAAACTGCGGATCGTAATTGCCGCATTTAATTGCCCCCTGAAGTCGTAGTAGCCATAGGCACCGGCATAACTGCCACGGCGGTCTGGCTCCAGTTCATGGATGATGGTCATCGCTCTAATTTTGGGGGCACCACTGACGGTGCCGGCGGGGAAGGTGGCTTGCAATACATCCCATACAGTCCGATCGGGTAGCACTACCCCAATCACATTACTAACGATGTGCATCACATGGGAATATCGCTCGATCGTCATCATTTCATCGACAACTACTGTACCTCTCTGACAGACCCTGCCTAGATCGTTGCGCCCCAAGTCTACCAACATGACGTGTTCGGCAATTTCCTTGGGGTCCTGGAGCAGTTCTTGGGCGAGTTGGTCGTCTTCGGTGGGGGTTGCGCCCCGTTTTCTGGTGCCGGCAATGGGACGGAGGAGGGCAATTTTTTGATCTGACCGATTTTCGACCTTGACCATTACCTCTGGGCTAGAACCAATCAGTTGCCAATCGCCAAAATTAAAGTAAGCCATGTAGGGGGATGGGTTAATCGATCGGAGGGCGCGGTAGAGGTCGAAGGGTTCGCCCTGGTATGGGGCGGTTAGCCGCTGGGATAGAACTACCTGGAAAATATCCCCCTGTTTGATGTAGTGCTTTGCCCGCTCCACTGCTTCCTTAAAGCCCTGTTCAGTAAAATTACTGCGGTATTCTATTGGGGGGCGGGAGCCATCCTCCAGGGCAAAATGATAAAACCGATCGATGGGGTTTTCTAGGGCAGTCATCATAGCTTCGATGCGCTCTAGGGCACGATCGTAGGCTACTTTGGGCGGGCAGTTTCTGGTATCGCCATAGGCAATCAGCCAAATTTTGCGTTTGACCTGGTCAAAGACTAACAGGCTATCCATTTGCATCCAAAGCCCATCGGGTAAATGATCCCTGGGGTGGATAGGGACTTTCGGTTCAATCCACTTGATCAACTCATAGCCCCAAAACCCCACCAAGCCGGCAATGGAAGGGGGGAGATGGTCGATATGGACGGGCTTAATTTCTGCCAAACATTCTTGCAAATGGTGGAAGGGATTACCCTGAAATTCTCTGCTAGAGCCGTCCCTAAAGGTTTGTACTGTCCGATCGCCGTAACTTTCTAAACGCCAGAGGGGGTCACAACCCAATAGGCTATAGCGCCCGATTCTTTCACCCCCTTCTACGGACTCTAACAGGAAACTATAACTAGAAGCCCGACAGAGCCTATACCATGCTCCCACGGGGGTATCTAAATCGGCAACAATTTCCCGAAATAGGGGGATAAAATTGCCCCGATCGGTCTGTGCCAAAAATTTCTGGTAGGCATCCGTCATAGGGTCTGCTCGTTGATCGTACCCCCTAATTCTACCCAGGCAATATGGGGAATGCCTTCACTGCGGGCATAGGCGAGGACTTCTTCTTCCGTAGGCGGGGCGATATAAACTTCTACCCGCTGGGGTACGGTATCCTTGCGCAGCCGATCGGCGTGGCTAAAGGCACAATCTAGGACGGCTTCACTGAGGGGTACTACCAACCAATCCGCCGAGGGGGTACGCTGGGGCAGGAGGTTGAGTCGATCGAGGGACTTATGTAAAGCCTCGATATTCCAGGAAAAGCCCACACTCGGATAGGTCTTGCCCTGGGGATGATAGATGCCTAGTAGTTGGTCGTAGCGCCCCCCCTGGCTGATGATCTCCTTGCCACTCACTACCTCAAATACAATGCCGGTATAGTAGTCAAAATCTTGAATCAAGCTGAGGTCTAAAACGATGCGGTCATCTTTGCAGAGTTCTACTAGGGATTTGAGATAGTCTAGTTTTTCCCCCTGGTTGGCAATCCAGGGCAAGGAACGACACTTGCTCAAAACTTGACTGGGTTTGCCCCTCAGGTCGAGGAGTTCTAATGCCTGTGCCTTCACCCCGCTGGGGATGTCTAGTTGCTCTAAGCTCACCCGATCGAGGTGGACAAGGCAGTTGCGGATCGGCTCCCGGAACTTGTAGGAAAAGGACTGTAAAAGGGTGCTAGTAAAGCCTACATCTCCCAAAATGATGTCATATTCAGTTAGTTCTAACCGTTGGAGACAGTCCCGCAATAGGAGTAAAATTTCCCCATCGGCGGCTAGTCCCTCTGCCCCTAGTAGCTCTACGCCGCCTTGGTAACTTTCTTTTTGTCCAGGCACATTCCGAAAGACGCTCCCCAAGTAATAGAGGCGCTGGGGCAGGTTCTCTACATCCAGGCGGGGGCTATAGGCACGGGCAATGGAGGCGGTCATTTCGGGGCGTAGTCCCAAGGATTTGTAGTCCCCCGATCGGATTTGAATAACCGATTCTGGTCTGACCATCCCCCCCGCACTCAAAATTTCCATGCTCTCTAACATGGGGGTAATGACGCATTGATAGCCCCACTGTTGAAAGGCGGTCTGGAGATTGTGTTCAATCCAGCGTTTTTGTACTACGTCGAGGGGTAGCAAGTCCCTCACGCCCGTTGCGACAACCCGTTTATCCATAGTTACTCCTCCAAAATCCAGGGGTCTGCCCCGATCGTGTCTTCTAGTATGCGGGGTTGGCGCAGGACTAGCATCAATCTGCCCCATAGTTTTACCTCTGGTTTAGCCCCAAATGCCCTCAGATAGATTTGTTCCCCTTCTGCTACCACAAAGAATGCCCCCTGCTCCCACTGCCGATTTGCCCGGTCGATGAGTAATAATATCTCCTCCGGGCGATCGGGGAAACTACTGGGAATCTCCTGCCCACTATAGGTCAAAAGGCTTTCTGTATCAGCTAGAAGGACTATGCCATCTTCCACATCCTGCACTACTTTCCAGCCGGGCAGACTAATCCAGGCTTGGCTACCCTCGTAGGACACCATGGCGAAGGGGGGTACAGCCTCAATCAGGGGGATGCTTGACCAAGTGGGGATAGTCAGGGGTAGCCTGCCTGCCAAGGGAAAAATGCGGGGCATTTGTTCTTCAGCATCGAGGCGGTAGATGGGTAGGCGGGGAGCTGCTACAGGGGTAGGGCTGGCGACTAGGAGTTGTTCGATTTGCTTGCGGGCACCCTCGGAATAGGCATAGCGTAGCCCCCGGCTAATCAGTTGGGTGCGCTGGGCTAGGTCGGTTAGATTCTGGCAGGCTTTCCAGGCTTGGTAGGCAACCGCATCCCCCGGATGGTTGGTGAACTGGGGGGGAGGATTGACCGTACTAAATTCCTTGACGGCTTTAGCAAGGAGCCTGGTATCTTCTTTGTTTAGCCCCATTTGGATCACTAGCCCCAGGGACGCTACCCGATCGGGTTGGGGCAGAATCCTCAGCTCATATAAAATTTCACTACCCTTGGCAGTGAGATAATCCAACACCCCAGGGGAAAGAGACTCTACAATACCCTGATAGACCTGGTAGGCGACGGTCAGTTGATTTTGATGGACCGGTTCAAAACCAGTCTGCTCAAAGATGGCTTGAGCAGTCAGCCCAGATTTTTGTAATTCTTGGCACCATGCCCCCCAGTCCATCCAGGTGCCTTCTTTGCGGCGGAGCTTCCCGATCGTTTCTTCCATATTAGGCAAATTGGGGCATCTGGTCGAATTGGAGATAGCGATAGAGATCACCAGCGAAGGGATCAATCTTGCTAGTCACGATCGATCGGTATTCATCCACCGTTGGTAATCTGCCCAAGAGGGCGCAGACGGCGGCAAGTTCTGCCGAACCCAAATAGACTCTGGCATCTTTGCCCATGCGGTTATTAAAGTTTCTGGTAGAAGTAGAAAATACGGTGGTGCCATCCCCTACCCTTGCCTGATTCCCCATACACAAAGAGCAACCGGGCATTTCTGTCCTGGCACCTGCACTAGCAAAAATACCGTAAATGCCTTCCTCCCTCAGTTGTTGTTCATCCATGCGGGTAGGAGGCGCAATCCAGAGCCTGACTTTAACTTGTCCCGCTCCCTCTAGCACCTTTGCCGCTGCCCTATAGTGACCAATGTTCGTCATACAGGAACCAATAAAGACCTCATCGATCGGGTCGTTTGCTACTTCAGACAGAAGTTTCACGTTATCAGGGTCATTGGGGGCTGCCACGATCGGTTCGGTGATTGCATTTAAGTTAATCTCGATCGTTTCTACATATTCGGCATCATCATCGGGCTGGAGGAGTTGGGGGTCTGCCAGCCATTTTTCCATCTGCTGAATGCGTCTGAGGAGGGTACGGCTGTCTTGATAGCCCTGGGCAATCATGTTTTTCATTAGGGCGACATTCGATCGGAGATATTCACTCACAGTCGTTTGTCCCAACAGGATTGTACAACCAGCACAGGAGCGTTCTGCCGTGGCATCAGTCAACTCAAATGCCTGCTCTACCTGCAAATCCGGTAAGCCCTCCATTTCCATAATCCGCCCAGCAAAGATATTTTTCTTGTTTTGTTTGGCTACGGTCAACAAGCCCTGCTGGATCGCAACATAGGGAATGGCATTGACAATATCCCGCAGAGTTACCCCTGGTTGCAGTTCTCCCTTAAACCTGACCCGCACCGATTCTGGCATATTGAGGGGCATCATGCCCAGTGCCCCAGCAAAAGCCACTAGCCCCGATCCCGCCGGGAAGGAAATACCCAAGGGAAAACGGGTGTGGGAATCTCCCCCCGTACCTACCGTGTCCGGCAAGAGCATCCGATTTAACCAAGAATGGATGATGCCGTCTCCTACCCGCAGGGATACGCCCCCCCTGGTGGCAAAAAAGTCTGGTAATTCTTTGTGAACCTTTATATCCGCTGGTTTGGGGTAGGCGGAAGTATGACAAAAGGTCTGCAAAACTAAATCCGCATTGAAGCCGAGGCAAGCTAATTCCTTCAACTCATCCCTGGTCATCGGACCCGTCGTATCTTGGGAACCCACCGTAGTCATAATTGGTTCGCAATAGGTGCCTGGTCTCACTCCTGGTAAGCCACAGGCTCTGCCCACAATTTTTTGTGCCAGGGTAAAGCCTCTGCCCGTATCCTGGGGCATTTGGGGACGGATAAACAACTGACTGGGTGCAAGTCCCAAAACCTGTCTTGCCCGATCGGTCAGTCCTCTGCCAATAATCAGGGGAATTCTGCCCCCCGCCCTCACTTCATCGACGATCGTTTCTGGTTTGAGTTGAAAAGTAGTGATAATTTCTCCCCGGTCGTTTTGGATTTCCCCCCGATCGGGATAAATATGAATCACCCCTCCCGTAGATAGCTGAGTCACATCACACTCGATCGGTAAAGCGCCGGCATCTTGCGCCGTATTGAAGAAAATAGGAGCAATGGAACTGCCCAGAATGATGCCCCCACTGCGCTTGTTAGGAATAAAGGGAATGTCAGCACCAATGTGCCAGAGCAGGGAGTTAATGGCAGACTTACGGGAAGAGCCCGTGCCTACTACATCGCCGACAAAAGCGACGGGATGACCTTGTTTTTTTAATTCCTCTATCTGTTGGATTGCGCCTGGGGAGCGGGATTCCAGCATTACCAGGGCGTGCAAAGGAATATCTGGGCGGGAGACGGCATGGGGGGCGGGGGAGAGATCATCGGTGTTGATCTCTCCCTCTACCTTGAATACAGTTGCTGTGATCTTTTGGGGCAAAGGAGGACGACCGGTAAACCATTCACCTTCTGCCCAAGCTGTTAAAACCGACCGGGCGTTGTGATTACTCTCTGCCAATTCCACAATCTGATGGAAGCTATCAAACACCAACAGAATTTTACTGAGTGCCTTAGCTGCCCTGGTACCCAATTCCCCGTCCTGTAGCAGGTCGACCAGGGGCTGGACATTGTAACCACCTACCATCGTTCCTAAAATGTCTACGGCATCGGCAGGAGAAACGATCGGGGAAGTAATTTCTTGCTTTGCCACCGCCGTCAAAAAAGCCGCCTTCACATAGGCTGACTGGTCTACCCCAGGCGCAATTCGCTCCCGCAAGAGATGTAACAAAAATTCTTCTTCCCCCGCCGGTGGATGCTGTAATAACTCACATAGCTCCGAGGTTTGTTGGGGAGTGAGGGGCAGGGGCGGAATCCCTAAACTCGATCGGGAGGCGGACTGTTCGCGATAGAGGGTTAACATAGCGACATTAAAGAATCAAGAAATTATATCCTAACTACTACAGAATAGCTCTATAGGTAGCAAATGGTACCAATTCCAGATTCTTCAAGGCAAAGATGACTAAGCCTGCAACAACAGAATTACACCCCCGATCGCTAGTCCTACCCCGACCCACGACCGGTAATTGATTTTTTCCCCCAAGCACCAACCAATCAACAAAATAAACACAGGTCCCATACTACTCAAAGACTGAGCGATCGCTGCTGGCGCAAATTTAAGGGAGGTTTGTTGCAGCCAAATTCCTAGATAGGTACTAAAGAAAGCCGCAACTATAATGCCCTGAATGGCAAACCGGTCCCACTCTGACTTTGGTTTTGCACACCAAGCCCAAATCATTAAAACAATCACCCCCGCCGTTAACCTAGTAGTTGTACTCCACAATGGCGAAATTGTCGAACCGGCTAAAGCTGCCCTCGATAAAATTACCCCCGTCCCCTGAGACAAAATGAATAACAACCCATAGACTAAGCCCCGCACCCGATCGGATTGTTCTACCTTGCCGGCACTCTGGTCCCCCACCACGATCGATACCCCGCCGATCGCTAGGGCAATACCCATCAAATGTCCCTCCCCCAGATGTTCTTGCAAAAATAACCAGGACAAAATTGTAGTCATACCAGGGGAGAGAGAATCCATCAATAAAGTCCGCCTTGCCCCCCAAGCATTCAAACAGGCAAAAAAAGCCGTATCTCCCAAACCAATACCCACTGCCCCACTGAGCAATAAAAATAGCCAAGTCTGCCCCGATACAAGGGGAACTTGTTCCTGTCGGAAAGCGATCGTGCAGGCAAACAAAAGCAATGCCACAATACCCTTGCTCAAATTCAGCATCATCGGTGATAACTGTTTACCTAATTTGGTGTAATAGATCGACACCGATGCCCAAATAAAAGCCGCACTCAAAGCCGCTAACTGACCCCGAAAATCCTGCCACAATTCCATAACTGCCCTGGGAATTTAGGACATAGGGTAACAAACTATACAAAAATTCATAATTACTAAAAGGCAGACTTTTTAGGCACGGCGTAGCCAGCCATTGATCGTAAAACGGCTATCGGCAAAATTTTTACTCGGACAACTAATCGGTAAAACCTCGTGCATAACTTCACTAAAGAAAAACACAATACTATTATTCAAAGGCTGTATATCTTGATAGGAATCTGCTGCCACTAAATAACCATTCTCTGACTTCATGTTGTAAAGTCTGAGTTCCCCTCCCCTAAAGCCCTTCGGCTCCCGATAGAAATAGTAGACATAGGTGAGGACTCGATTGGCACAGTCAGGACTGCCATTGTCATTGTGAATGCGGTAATAATTGCCGTCATTGTGCATGGTCAATTGACACTCGATCGTGCTGAGCTTAAATTCTGGCTTCTTTAAGTAGGTCATCACATGGGGAAAGATTTGTCCTACCCGTTGAATCATCAACTGACTAAATTTAGGAAATTGATACAGAATTTTAGACTTGCGATAATCTAAATCGCCGGTAGAGGTACTGGTCGGCACAAAGTTAGCCTCTTCTGCCATCACAAAAGCAAGTAGCTCCTGCCATTGTTGGGGGGTCAAAAAGTTCTCAATCTGGGCATAGGCAGATGGGACTATTTCGCCCTCTTGTCTTACCGGTTGATGGATGAGTGATGATCCGATCGGGTTGCCCGTCGAAATCTGCCAAAACTGTTGATTATGTTGTTGTTCTACCAAGCGACAAACAAAATTGCGCCAAGGGAACTGCTGTTGTCCCTGGAATTGCTGGGGGTCTACCTCCAATAAATGCCCCAACTCCTCCGTTGTTACCCAAAAACCTTCCCTGGCAAAACGTTGCACCAATTCCAATTGGCTAAACAGATTCTGCATTGATTCTGGTTTTCTCGCAATGGACTTGTTATGGGGTTTCATAGGGATTGGGTCAAACCTCTCCTTTAATATTACCAGTACGCTACAAATCTTTGAGATAGGTGGCAGTCTTTTTTGGTAAGATACACACGCCAAGGTAAAAATAAGCACGATGATTTCAAGTAACGACTTCCGCCCTGGGGTAACCCTAGAATTAGATGGAAACGTGTGGAAGGTAATAGAATTCCTCCATGTTAAGCCTGGTAAGGGCTCTGCCTTTGTCCGTACTAAACTCAAAAATGCCCAGACGGGGAGTGTGTTAGAAAGAACTTTTCGTGCTGGTGAGACTGTGCCCCAAGCGGTATTGGAAAAAAGCACCATGCAACATACCTACAAAGAAGGGGAAGTGTTCATTTTTATGGATATGGAAACCTATGAAGAGGCATCCCTCACCGCTGAGCAGATTGGACCAAGGGTGAAATACATTAAAGAGGGGATGGAAGTTAATGTGGTGCGTTGGAACAAAAATAACCAAGTAATCGATGTAGAATTGCCCAACACGGTCGTCTTGGAAATTATTGAAACGGACCCTGGTGTGAGGGGGGATACGGCAACGGGGGGCACTAAGCCCGCTAAGGTGGAAACGGGGGCGACGATCTCTGTCCCTTTATTTGTTAATGTAGGCGATCGGGTCAAAATTGATACCAGGGATGATTCTTATTTAGGACGGGAAAATTAGGTGGATTTTAATCTGGAGCAACTGCGGGAATTACTTAAAATTCTCAACGAAACTGACATTACCGAACTAACCCTGGAGTCCGGCGACTTAAAGTTGAGTGTCCGTAAAAGTGATAGCCCGGTTGTTCCCGTCCCTGGGGTAGTTAGTCCCCCCCCTGTAGTAGCTGTGACTACTATGCCGGAAGCTCCTGTACCGGATAATCGGAAGTTGATCGATATTGTCTCTCCTATGGTGGGCACTTTTTACCGATCGCCTGCGCCGGATGAGCCTCCCTTTGTAGAATTGGGAGAGGTGGTCAAACGGGGTCAGACAGTTTGTATTGTGGAGGCGATGAAGTTGATGAATGAGATTGAGGCAGAGAGTGCCGGCAGGATTGCGGAAATTTTGGTTGAAAATGCCCAACCGATCGAGTTTGGTCAGGTATTGATGCGTATTGAGGTCTAGGAGGTTGTCATGGCAAATAAATCGGATAACTTTTGGGGGGGCTTTTGGTTAGGGACAGCGATCGGGGCTTTGGTGGGGGCAGTTGTAGTCGCCAAGCTCAAGGATAGCGCCAATGAGGAGACTGAGGAAGAACTGGAAAGCAAGGATATTGCCCTCACCCTGGAAGAAAAAATTGCCCAACTCAACGCTGCGATCGATGCGGTGAGTGAAGAATTAGAAATTTCTAACAATAAACGCTCTGCCTAGTGCGCCAAGAACGATCCTATGTTCAGCCTTCCTGTGTCCTCCAGGTTTGGTGGGAAAGGGAGAGTTACATCAACGATCGGTATGCCCTCCAGCAGTTGACTTTTATTTTACGATTGACAGACCAACAGTTAATAAGGGGAGATTTGGCAAAACTGTGGGCTTTGATGCACAGTATTGATAGCTATGTGCAAAAGTTCTTGAGCCAGGACTATCTGCCGTCTATGGAGCATCAGATCATGGGCTTAAAGCTCACCAGTGGTCAGCTTGTCGATGTAAGTAATGCGATCGAGGAATTGAGGGGGGAGGTGATTTTGCTGCCCCTCGCTCCCAGTATCGATCGGGGTTGGCTCAAGTCCGTTTTGGTAGGTCTAGTTGCCCTTGTTTTTGGCACTACGATCGGTTTGTGGCTGGCATCCCGCCAAAGCCGCCCCAGCCCAGTTTTAGTAGTAGCGCCGCCGCCCCCTCAGGAAGTATTTACAGATTTGCCCCCTCCCTCTGACCCGCCGGCAAAGGAAGTGCAACCGGAAAGCCCGGTCATTCAGCCAAAGCCCAAACAAACCTTACCCCCCATCAGGGTTTACCCGCCGCCTACAGAAAAAACAAAGCCCACTCTCCCCCCCGTAGTAGAGGAACCCCCCCCACCTCCCCCCGCTGGGGCATCCAGTAGAGCCTTGACTAATGAGTCTTTAGAGGACGGGGCGGGCATTGCTACCACGATCGAGAATGTGGAAATTTCTACTTCTGAAGCCCTCACTCAGGATTTGATCAACTACCTCCGATCGGTCCAACTGCCTCCAGGTAAGACCACGATCGATGTAACGGTGGAATTAGGCAAAGTGGAAAGTTCCACGATCGAAAATAGCAATCCTGAAGTAACAAGTGCTTTAGCTGAGTTATTAAAAGACTGGAAACCAGTTGAATCAAGCGGGCGAGTCAGATTAGAAATAAGCTCTCCTGACCCTCTCGTTGACAAATTCCCTAATAGGAAATAACCTAAACATTAGTCTAGGAATTAGACAAGCAAAAAACGATCGTTAGGGCATTTAAGCAGGTAAAACCATGAAAATCGATCGGTTATTAGACTTATTTTTTCAACGCAAATGTCCTATTTGTAGTCGGTCTACTTCTGATTATTTATGTGTTTATTGTAGCCATTCTTTAATTGCCTGTAAATTGACAAATTTTTGTGAAACAAAGTCCCCCTTACCCCTTTTTTGTTGGGGTAGTTATGATGATGCCCTCAAGCGGGGAATTGCGACTTGTAAGTATCAGAATCAGCCTAACATCGCTACCTTTTTGGGGCAACAAATGGGGAAAGCCTGGCAGCAGGATCGAGAGGCAAAAGCCCTAAACAAGCTCCATGTAGTTCCCATTCCATTACATCCCGAAAAACTAAAAAAACGGGGCTTTAATCAGGCAGAATTACTAGCTAGAGGTTTTTGCGATATAACTAATATGCCATGCCGCATCGATTTATTACAGCGTACCAAAAATACAAAACCCCAGATGGAAACTAAAAGTAAAGAAGAACGATTAGAGAATTTAGCTAAGGCTTTTGTTAGCCCACAAATTAAACTTAAACAGCCAATTCTTTTGGTCGATGATATTTATACTACAGGTGCAACAATGAATGAAGCAATCCAGACCCTAACCGATGCCGGTCTAAAGGTTGGTGCTATTTTAGTGCTAGCCCGTACTGCTTTACAGGATCGTTGATTATGGCATCGGCTCTTTTACTAAAACTTAGCCGTCAAATTTATGATAATCAAAACGATCGGGAATCTTTTATTGAAGCTTTGTTAAACCCCACCGTCCTTAATCCTGCCATTTTGTGGTGTCAGGACGATCACCCCAAACCCTTCCCTGTCCTCGAACCCCTACCCTGGCAGCCCGACTTCACCGATCGGTTGGCACCGGAGGTCAGACCAGGCAAACATGAATTACATAACCAGGGTTTTTATTACTGTTTAGATTTATCTTCCATTTTTGCGGCTACCGTATTGTTATCAATTCCCGAAAAAATAAAGACCGTTTTCGACCTCTGTGCCTCGCCTGGCGGCAAAAGCATCTTTGCTTGGCGAGTCTTTCACCCAGAAATACTCTATGCAAACGAAGTAATCGGTAAACGATCGGGGGCTTTAATCGCCAATCTAAAACGATGTCAAGTAAATAACTATCAGGTGCTTAACTTAGATGTAGGTATTTTAGCCCGTTCCTATGAAAAAGCAGGAAATTTAGTTATAGTAGATGCGCCCTGTAGCGGTCAGTCTTTATTAGCAAAAAAAGAGACAAACGATGGTTGTTTTCATCCTTTAGTAATTAATCGTAATGCCCAAAGACAAAGAAGAATTTTAGCAAACGCTACATCGATCGTTAAACCAGGCGGTTATTTAGTCTATACGACCTGTACCTATTCTCCAGCCGAAAATGAAGATAACATCCATTGGTTACTTAAAAAGTTCCCCTTTTTTTCTCCGATCGAAATCAAGAGTTTAATACCCTATCAGTCCCATCTGACGGATATTCCCTGTTATCGTCTTATGCCCCAAAATCAGCAGGGGGCTGGTTCTTTTTCCGTTCTGTTGCAAAGAAATGACTAAAGACGATCGGTCTTCAAGAAAAAAAGAATTACTGTATTTATCTAGTAGACAAAAATACAAAATTACTTATATTCTTATCCATAAGCCCAAGGCTTCTTGCACTCGTTTAAGGGTAGAAGTTGCTACTGCCTCAGCTTTTTCTCTGCCTTGCTGCAGGACATCATCTAAATAACCAGGTTCTTTTATCACCGTCTGATATTTTGCCTGAATAGGCTCTAAATGACTGATGATCACCTCTGTTAGGCTAGTCTTAAAGTCTCCCCAACCTTTCATTTGACTGCATTCTTCTTCTACTTCATCTTTTGTTTTATTTCCTAAAATCTGATAAAGAGTAAGTAAGTTCATCGCTTCTGGTCTTTCTGGATCAAAAAACAGTTCTCTAATTGAGTCTGTCTTACAGCGTTTGATCTTTTTAACGATCGTTTCTGGCGGATCAAGCAAATGAATACGGCTCATTTCCGAAGGATCGGATTTAGACATTTTGGCAGTGCCGTCCTGTAAACTCATTACCCGCGCTCCCTCTGGACGGATTAGGGGTTCAGGCACTTTTAGGGTTTCACCAAACTGGTCATTAAAGCGGCGGGCAATGTCACGGGTAAGTTCGAGGTGTTGTTTTTGGTCTTCCCCTACCGGCACCCGATCGGTGTCGTAGAGCAAAATGTCCGCTGCCATCAAAACCGGATAATCTAGCAATCCTACGCCTACATTTTCCCCTTGTTTTAACGCCTTTTCCTTAAACTGAATCATCCGCTCCAGCCAATTAAGGGGAGTAATACAATTCAAAAGCCAAGCTAACTCAGCATGGGCGGGGATATGGGACTGAACAAAAATTGTCGAAACTGCCGGATCAATGCCACAGGCAAGGTAGAGGGCAGCGGTATTGCGGGTATGTTCCTTCAGTAGCTTGGGAGCGTGGGGTACGGTAATAGCATGGAGATCGACCACGCAAAAAAAACAATCAAATTCTGCCTGAGTATCAACCCAAGTGCGAATTGCTCCCAAGTAGTTGCCTATATGTAAATTGCCCGTGGGTTGTACTCCCGATAGTACCCGTTTAGTCATAGCTAGGATGGTAATTTTAGACTACTGCCACGCATTCAATCTCGATTCTGGCTCCTAAAGGTAGGGCAGATACCTGAATGCAGGAGCGGGCGGGGGCACGATCGGGGAAAAATTTGCTGTAGGCTCCATTAACTTGACCAAAATCTGCCATATCAACTAAAAAAATCGTAGTTTTGACAATGTTACTAAAGCTAGCTCCACAGGCATCTAAGATAGCGCCGATATTTGCCATTACCCGATCGGTCTGCGCTCCTATATCCCCCTCAATTAGTTTGCCTGTGCCTGGATCGATGGGAATTTGCCCCGATAGAAATAGGAAACGACCATCTACTTTAATAGCTTGGCTGTAGGGACCAACCGGTAGGGGGGCAAGGGCAGTGGAAATAGCTTCCATGACAAAATCTCTAAACTATTGCCAATATACTAGAATCTTTCGCCGATGTCTTCATGCCATAAGCTGGGATGCTTAGTGATAAATTCCTGCATCATCCTATAGCAGAAGGGGTCATCTAACACGGCAACTTCTACCCCCCTATGACGCAATAGGTCTTCTTCCCCCAGAAAAGTTCTGTTTTCGCCGATTACTACTTTGGGGATTTTATAGAGCAAAATTGCGCCGGCGCACATACTACAGGGGGACAGAGTAGTGTAAAGGGTAGTATCCTGGTAAAAATCCCCAGACTGACGACCTAGATTTTCCAGGGCATCCATTTCCCCATGCAGGACATTGCTCCCTTTCTGCACCCTGCGATTATGCCCCCTGGCAATGACCTTGTCTTGCTTGACTAGGACTGCCCCGATCGGTATGCCGCCCTCTGCTAGACCCTTTTTGGCTTCCTCGATCGCCTCTCTTAAAAATCTGTCCATTTAACAAAAAGCTTAACCTCCTCCAGTTTATCGAAAATCAGACAAATAAGGCTTGCTTTTTAGCTAAGTATGTTGTATTTTTTTGCCTTCAAAGAGAATCAAGCTATGAATTTTGTCCTGCCCCCAGAGCAAGGGATTTTAGAGGAATACTTATTAGCCTCCCGCATTATCGATCGGGAGCAATTAGATGTGGCAAAGCGAATGCAGTTAAGACAGGAAGCGCCCCTGTTAATGGTGTTATATCAGCTTAGTTTTATTAACATTAAACAGTTTAGTCAAATTTTAGATTGGCTCTTTCAAACAAGCCCTTAGTTGCTCAGTAATCGCCTGTCTTTGTTCTTCATCGTAATTCCATTTGGTCAAGAAAGATTCATAGTTTCCTTCTAACATAGATACTAAAATTGCCTGCAATTCTGGGCTATCAATTTGCTGAATTAGGTTCAAAGAACGTTGCTTTACCCGATCGGAACCTTGGGCTAAATCTAACTGTTTATTGCGGCGATGGGTGATTGCCATAGCGGTAGACATGGCTAGATTTTTTACTAACAAATCTCGGTGGGGGAAGTGGGTCAGGGCTTCAATCAGATCAGGAGTAGGACGATCGGCAAGCTCCCAATCCCCAGTTAAAAATGTGACAAAAAAGCCCCGCGCTCCGTTTTCTGTGGCAATTAGTTGGGCGACCTGTTCTGCCATAGCTTGGGGGGACAAATCCGGGCGGTTTAGTAGGGCAGTAGCTTGTTCGATCGATTCTTCAAAGGAAATACTCATAATTTCGAGGCTTTGACTTGACATAAACTATACTAAAATAAAATTTAACTGTTTGGCTTTGAAATTTTCTAGGAAATAACGAATGTCATGTAATTCAAAAAATTCATCTATTTAGAGATTTTAATTACTAGATTGCTAAAACAAAATCAAAAAGAATCTTAAAGTAATTGTATGAACTTAAATGAAAAAAGAGAGCTTAAACATCGTAATTTTATAGTTTTAGGGTAGTAAATAATCATTACTTCAAATGCTAGAAGCCTGCCCTATTCCCGAAGCATACTGCCGTATTTTGCCCGCCAAAACCAAAACTCAAATTTAGGGCTATGCTGGCCTTTATTGCCTCCCATTTTCTGGGTAGTCTTAAATGAAAAGCGGGGGTAACTAAGCCTACAACGGGCAAAACTATCTGGTGTTGCAACATCAAGACGCAAAGCACAGCCTCAATGAGGGAAGCGGCTCCTAAACTATGCCCCAAGGCTCCCTTAACGGCACAGACCCAGGGCTGATGGGGAAAAATCTCTGCTAGGACTTGCCCTTCCACCTGATCGTTATATGCTGTGGCAGTGCCATGGGCAAAAACTAGATCGACTTGGTCTGGGGTAACTTTGCTCATTTTTAAGCAACGATCGATCGCTATTTTTATTGTTTCCCCCGATCGTTGGGGTGTAGTGATATGGCTGGCATCGTTGGTGCATCCCCAACCTAAAACCTTGATGCCGCTGCCTTGAGCTTCTAAAACCATCGCCGCTGCCCCTTCTCCCAAAACCATGCCCCTCCTTTCTTGACTAAAGGGATGACAGGACTCTGCCAGAGCACCCATCTGCCTGAATCCCCCTATGCTGAGGGGTGTAATAGCCCGATCGGCGCAGGCGACTACTACCATACTGCATTCTTCGAGTAATTCTAGGGCGCGGATTAACACCCAATTGCCCGTGGCACAGGCACAGGAAAGCCCAACTACCATGCCCCTAATGCCCAACCAAGCTGCTATCAAACCCGATAACTGAGCCGGTAAAACCCACTTCCCTGCTTCTAGGTCGGCTTGGTAATGGCGGCTAGAGCCTACTACCAGAGCGCAATCGGCGGGCAGATTTCTACTCCCTACCGCTTCCCTGACGGCTGCCCAAAGCAAAGACTCTAGGTTGTTGTATCCCTCCACTGACGCTAAACCCGATCGGATGGCGGTCTTGCCCTCCATAAGTTTCTGCCAGGTAGTCTGGGTATTCCCCAGAGCCGTAATGCAACTGAACCCCGTCACCCAAGCCATTAGGTTGGTAGTTTGAGGTTCTCTGCCCCTTGGATAACTTTTGCCGATTCGATCTTGTCCCCTACCTTGATTTTGTCCACAAACTCCATGCCAGACTTGACATAGCCAAACACCGCATATTGCCCATCCAAGAAGTTGATGTCGGCTAAAGCGATATAAAACTGACAGGAGGCAGAGTCGGGGGCAGGAGTACGAGCCATGGCAACTGCCCCGCGGGAATGCTTGAGTTTAGGTTTTTGTCCGGGGCTAAGCACTTTACTGTAGGTCGGCTTGCTATCTCCCTCTGCCAAAATTTCAAGGGGGATATAGCGGGCTTGGCTGGTTTTAGGATCGATGTAGTTGCCTGTGCCCGTACCCTGGGGATCGCCGCCCTGAGCCACAAAGGGGGATGGGTCTTTAACCACTCGGTGGAAGGTCAGCCCGTTGTAAAAACCTTTGCTGACTAAGTCAACAAAATTACCAGCCGTAGTAGGAGCACTATTGCCATCAATTTCCATTACCACGGTGCCATAGCTGAGCTTTAATTCCACCGTAGCAGTACCTTGCAATTGGGGTAAGTTCAAATTTTTCTTTGCCTCGTTATTGGGACGATTGCTCACTACTGTGGCATTTTCCCTGGGAGGAACGTCTTTAGCGGCTGTGTTGTTATCGATCGTGCATCCCACGATCAAAACGAAACAGCAGAGCAACAAACATCTTTGGAGCCAGAGGAACATAGATATGAATGTAAATGAGCCTCTCTATTTTAAGCTATAGGCGGATTTTCTAAAAAGGTTATTAAATTTTGCTCTTGGAAGGATTCTGCCAGAGCTTTTACCTGATTGACAAATTCTGTATAACGATCGTCTTCTAGTTGTTTTAAGCGTTTGATGACTTTTTTGAGGGAGCCTTTCAGGGCTAGTTCTTTCAACTCTGCTACTACATCCCGATCGGGGAAGATGAGGGGCTTGGGGGCAGATGTTTTGCTGTCTTGATCTTCCTGTCGATCGTTTTCTAACCATTCTATGTTTAAGACCTGTTTGATCTTGTTGAAGAGGTCTTCCATCTGGACTGGTTTAGCAACGAATCCATCACAGCCAATTTGCATACAACGGTCTTGATCGGATTGAAAGACGCTGGCGGAAGAGGCAATTATTTTGGTCTGATGAAAGGAGGGGTCTTGACGTAATCTTCTTACCATCTCAAATCCATCCATGTTAGGCATGACTAAGTCGGTAATGATCAGGTCTGGTCTTTCTACTTCTGCTACTTTAATGCCTTCGATACCATCTTCGGCGGTGATGATGTTAAATCCTAAAGGCACAAGTAAGCCATAGATTATATCCCGATTATCAACTCGATCGTCTACGACTAATATCTTTTGTCTTTTACCTTTGTAACCCACGATCGTGTTTTGTTCGCAGGAATGTTGGGGAATGACATCATGTTCGATCGGGAAAGAGATGGTAAACCAAAACCGGCTGCCTTCCCCATAGGTGCTTTCTACCTGGATTTCGCCCCCCATCATTTGGACTAATCGCTGGGAGATCGAAAGCCCAAGCCCTGTACCTTCCGCTTTTCGTTGGGCATCTCCTACTTGATGAAATGCCTGAAATAGCTGGCTTTTTTGCTCAGGAGTCATACCAATACCCGTATCAATGATGGAAAAGGTGATTGATCTTTGTCGGTCTGTCCCCCCCTCACAGCGCACATCAAGACAGACATGACCCCGATCGGTAAACTTAATGCCGTTACCAAGCAAATTCAATAGCACCTGCCGCAACCGTTTTTCATCGGTCATAATCCCTTCTGGTAAGTCTGGGCTAAAAAAGTGAACAAACTCGATGCCCTTTTGTTCGGCTCTTACTCTGCCAATTTCGATCACTCCCCGCAGGAAAGATTCTAAATGGACTGGGTGGGGATGGAGTTCCATCTTCTGGGCTTCAATTTTAGAAAGATCAAGAATGTCGTTGATCAGAGTTAATAGATGATTGCCAGAATGAAAGATGGTTTGAATTCCTTTTTGGGCTTCACTTGGTAGGTCGTAGCGTTGCAAAATCTGGGCATAGCCTAAAATGCCGTTTAGGGGCGTGCGTAGTTCATGGCTCATATTTGCTAAAAATTCGCTCTTGGCGCGGTTTGCCCGATCGGCGCTGTCTTTCGCTTTTGCCAATTCTTCCGCTGTTTTTACTCTTTCAACAGTTTGTAAAGAAAGGGTAATTAGGTCAGAAACCGATCGGATAAAGCTCTGTTCTTCCGGTAGCCAGATATGGGGAGTAAGACTTTCTACGGTTAATATCCCCGTTGTTTTTACCCCAAGATTGATCTTTGTATCAAAACTAGCAATTACTTCTTCATCTTTTATGGCAGTGCCAATCACTTCGCTAAAACTTTCATCCCAATGAATGTCTTCTGAACTTAAGAAACCATCCCGATCGATTCTCTGCCAATAGCGTTTGATCTGTTCTAAGTTAATAGCCCGTCCCCTAAAGTGTTCGACTCCATCTTGGGCATAAAAGTCCTGGCAAACTAATTGATTGCCCGCCTCATTTAATAACCAGATACCAGCCCGATCGATATTTAATGCCATTGTGAGAGTTTCAGTAAAAATTTTACAGGCGGTAGCTAAATCTCCGCTCATAGTACGGGGGTCGCTGTTGAGGTTTTTGAGGTAATAGTTTTGGCGATAAAGCAGAATGTCCCTTTGCTCTAGGGCAGCGCGGGAGCGTTCTTGCTCTAACTGAAAACGCTTTTGTTCTGTAATATCATTCACGATCGCAATTAGATAAACATCACTACCAAAATCTGTCATCTCGATCGCAATTACAGCTGTGCGTTTTTCACCCGATCGATTCCAATAGTCAAACTCAAAATTTCTCACTCTGCCGGTATCAATTAGCTCCTTAGAAATATTGCGAAAAGTATCAGAAGTAAAAATTTTTAGCCTCGGTACACGACGACCAATCACATCCTCACTTTTGTAACCCGATAACTGACAAAATGCCTCATTCACCTCAACAAAATAGGCTTCCGGTAATTTAATAATCACGATCGGGTTGGGGCTAGCAGTAAAAGCAGCGGCAAATTTTTCTTCCGAAAGTTTTAATTCCTTCGTACTATTCTGTACTTTTTGATCCAAGGTAGATTTTGCTTCTTCTAATTCATGAATCAAATTAGTTAGATGATCCGCCATAGTATTAAAAGAATTAGATAAGCGCTCGAATTCACTAATTCCTTTAATTTCTACTCGCCGCTGCAAGTCCCCTTCAGCTAAAGATTCTACTGCTGCATTTAATTGGCGAATCGGTCGGGCAAAAAATTGGGATGTAAACAGGGCTAAAACTAAAGTGCCCCCGAGCGCAATCCAAATCCATAAAATATTACTCTGATTATTTTGTCTCACTAAAGACATAAAATCTGACTCTGGTGTCAAAACAATAATTAACCACTCTAAACCAGGATAATGTTTATCAACATAGCTAGTAATTTTTACATCATATCTTTGCTCATTGTGTATAAAAGATAGGTCATCGCGCCCATTCAAGTCCTTAAAATTGTTACCAAAACTAGTTAGATAACTACCAACAGACTTAATTAAAGGATCAGGGCTATTTGTGACACTTAATCGTTTAGCAAATTTATTTTCTACCACACTAACAGGACTGAGATTAGATGTCCCTACTAGCATTCCATTAGGCTCTATTAAAACTATTTCTGTATTCTGACTAGGGCGGGCATTCTGCAAAGATTGACCAATTTGAGTCAGAATTAAATCTGTGCCTAAAACACCAACTAGCTTGCCATTATTATCATATAAAGGATGGCTTGCTGAAATTGAAATTACCGCCCGATCGATCCAACTATATATCGATGTCCAAATCGGTTTGCCCGCATCCACTGCATCCTTGTACCATGCTTCTGCGAGTAAAAATGAACGAGGATCGGCTTTTTCACGAGTCATTTCTCCCCGATCGCCCTGGTCGTTCAGCTCATAAAAATAGTTGTCTATATTGCCATACTTTTCAGGAGAAACTTCCCATATCTGGAGCTTGCCATCGTCAAATCTTTCTAAGCCAATATAACTTCTATCGACACCACCAAAATTGATAAAACTAACATCATAAACCTGCATTTGCTCCCAAAATAGTTTACCTACTCTTTCAAAATTTGATTGGCTTAAGTCTAAGATCCCTAGCTTCCAGGCACTAACATTAATAGTATTAACTAAATAGGGCTGCCTTAAATAATTTTCTAGGAAGAGAGTAACTGATTCCGTTGCCTCCGATCGAATTTGGCGCGAAACCTGAGTAATTGCCTGTCGTTCCCGCCACCAAGAACCGATCGCTACAATACCGCTAATAAGTATAGTCTGAGTAACAAATCCTAAAACAAGAACAAGACGGAGGGGATAACCCTTGGCGGGTTTAATGGTGTTCAATTTCATTGGTCTAATTATTATTTCCTAATAGTATGTTAGATTGACGAGATAAGATCAAGGGGAGGAAAGTTAAGGTTTGGCTAAAGCGAAGCTTCGTTATATCTGTAATCAATGCGGCAGTGAATTTATTCAGATGTTTGGTCGTTGCCCGGATTGTGGTGCTTGGAATTCCTTAGAAGAAGTTAAATTACCCTCTAAAAGCAGGAACATTTTACCAGTAGAATCCCCAAGTTCTATGCTGCAAGCTTCCCTAACTTTAGCAGAAATAAAACAGGATGAACATCAGCGTATCCCCTCTGGTTACAAAGAACTCGATCGGGTTTTGGGAGGGGGGCTAGTACCAGGCTCTTTAGTGTTAATTGGCGGCGAACCAGGCATTGGTAAAAGTACCCTTTTGTTAGGAGTAGCTCAACAGTTAATTGGACAACAAACTATTCTTTATGTATGTGCAGAAGAATCTTCCCAGCAAGTTAAAATGCGTGCCCAACGCATGGGAATTAACGATAAATCTGCTAAAAGTTTATATCTTCTACCGGAAATTGACCTAGATATAATCCTTAAAGAATTGCAAATCTTAACTCCTACAATCGCCATAATAGATAGTATCCAGTCCCTCTATTTTAGCCAAATTTCTTCTGCGCCCGGCTCTGTTTCTCAAGTCAGAGAATGCACCTCAATTTTAATGCGGTTAGCCAAAAGAGAAAATATCACCCTCCTAATTGTTGGTCATGTTACTAAGGAAGGTACTTTAGCTGGTCCTAAGGTTTTAGAACATTTAGTTGATACTGTACTGTATTTTGAAGGGGATCGATTCGCTAGTCACAGACTACTACGATCGATTAAAAATCGCTTTGGTGCCACCCAAGAAGTAGGCATATTTGAAATGATCGATCGGGGTCTAATTGAAGTTAGTAATCCCTCTGCTCTGTTCTTAGGTAATCGAGAACAACCAGCCCCCGGCACCGCCACGATCGTTTCCTGTGAGGGCACCCGCCCCCTAGTCGTAGAACTACAGGCATTAGTCAGTCCCACCAGCTATAGTTCCCCCCGCCGCACCGCCACTGGGGTAGAAACCAACCGTTTCCTGCAAATTTTAGCAGTCCTAGAAAAACGCATCGGTATTCCCCTTTCTAAACTCGATGCCTATGTTGCCTCAGCGGGGGGCTTAAATGTGAGTGAACCCGCCGTTGATTTAGGGGTAGCGATCGCCGTAGCAGCTAGTTTCAAAGACCGTATAGTAGACCCCTACACTGTTTTTATGGGAGAGGTAGGACTAGGAGGACAAATCCGGACAGTGTCCCAATTAGACCTACGCTTAAAAGAAGCAGCCAAACTTGGCTTCCGTCGCGCCGTAGTACCAAAAACCCAAATATTACAAAACTATGGTTTGACCATCCAAGAAGTTAGTAGTGTTAAAGATGCTCTCCTAGCTTCAAGCCAAACTAAAGAAGAGACTATTCCCACAAATTAGGCAGATAATTCAATTCATTTAAGGACCAGCGATGGGTAGTAGGAATTTTCTCTTGGATACAATTTTCTTCAAACTGTTTTTGAAGCAGGAGGGCTTTACGGAGCATAATAATGATACTTTGCACCTGCTCCCTTGCCGCCATATCTTTAGGAGAAATTGCCGACAGAGTTTTACGCTCTAGTAGTTGTAACAATAACTCATAATGGATAGGAGAAGGCAGGGGTATGGCTGTTTTTTGAGCTAGTTTTTTCATAAAATTGTTAGTAATTTACCAGAATCCTTACTGTAGTTAATTCCCTCGATCGGGGGTAATAATATTGATAATAAAAGCATAATTCCTATTTTTCCATAAATTTTATGGCTAGCATCCCTCTCCGTATCATTTATCTTTTGCGCTGGCATAAACCCGCTGGCAGACTAATCTTAATGATTCCTGCCCTCTGGGCTTTGGTGCTTGCCTGCCGCCAAGAGGCTATAGCCCCTCCCCTAGACCTCACGATCGTTATTTTGCTGGGCAGTCTTGCCACTAGCGCTATGGGTTGCGTAATCAATGACCTCTGGGACAGGGAGATCGATAGCCAGGTAGAGCGTACCCGCAATCGCCCCTTAGCAAATAAATCTCTATCTTTAGTAGTAGGGGCAGTAGTTTTAGTCATTGCAGCGGGCTGTGCTTTAGGACTAGCCAGCTATCTCAACCCCCTTAGTTTTGCCCTCTGCGTGGCTGCCGTCCCTGTGATTGGGGTCTATCCCCTCTGCAAACGTTTTTTTGCCCTGCCCCAGTTGGTACTTTCCTTGGCTTGGGGTTTCGCAGTTTTGATTCCCTGGACTGCCGTAGCTCAAGGTTTAGATTATCCCGCCTGGCTTTTATGGGGAGCTACTCTGGCTTGGACTATGGCATTTGATACGATTTATGCCCTCAGCGATCGAGAAGATGACCGGAAATTGGGTATAAATTCTAGTGCTATCTTCTTTGGAGATTATGCCCCGATCGCAATTGGGGGCTTCTATGCTTTAACCGTCCTGTTGTTGGGGCTACTGGGGTTAGAAATGAAACTAGGCGCTGCTTTCTTCTATGGGCTTGGGGCAGCCACGATCGGTTGGGGTTGGCATTGGCACCAACTCCGAACCCCGCCCAATTTGCCGCCAATTTATCCCCAATTATTTAATCAAAATGTAATCTTTGGCTTTATTCTCTTACTGGGCATGGCTCTGGCATAAAACCTAAAGGGATTAGGGAATTTTACTCACAAAGTCCGAACCGATCGGATAATAGGATTTGTTATGATTGACAAAGTGAGTTCATTAAGTTTATGAGCAATATTCAAGCAAAGATTCAGGAAGAGTTAGAGAATGCCCGCCAAGTATGTGACGCTAGTGGAGCAGGTTCTAAGGAGTGCGCTGCAGCCTGGGATGCGGTAGAAGAAGTACAAGCAGAAGCCTCCCACCAACGGGAGGAGAAGGGTAAAAACTCCCTTGAAAAATATTGTGATGAAAACCCAGATGCGGTGGAATGTAGAGTTTACGAAGACTAATTGTTATTTCCCTCTTACTTGCTGACCGTCAATCAAGAAATTGGCGGTTTTTTATGCTGGTTCGAGGGGAGCCATAGTCAGGTCTGCCCGTTTTAGTTGGGCGTGGTAAAGCTCCGCCTGCTCCTGGGGTCCTACCCACACGATCGCTAGTCCCTCATAATGTACCTGGTTGGTGAGTTCCCAAGCGCGGGTTTCCGTCATACCAGGGATATACTTCATTAGAGTTTTGGCAACGTGTTCAAAAGTATTAAAGTCATCATTCAGGACAATTACCTTGTAGTTGGGGTAATGTTTTTGAACAGTGCGGGGGGATGGTTGCACTCGTTCCAAGGTTTCTATAGGCATAGTTCACCTCCCTCGATCGGTTGACAATTACGATCATAATCTATCCCATGCCGATCCTATAGTGCTTTACAATTCTTGGGGCTAACTTACCAAGTACCCCCCGATGAACCACTATCCTTGTCTTGGTCATCGCTCCAGCTACCGCCGGAAGAACCGCTGTCATAACTAGAAGAACTGCTATCACTCCAACTGCCGCCGGAAGAGCCACTGTCATAACTGGAATAACTGCTATCGTAACTAGAAGAAGCACTTTCTCTTGCTGATCTTTCTGCTTCATCTTCTCGTCTGGCATTCTCGATCGCTCTTCTTGCTTCATCTGCAATCCGATCGAGGGATGACATTAAATAGGATGCTCTTTGAGAGGCGGTTTCAAAGTTTTTGGCTTCATACTGATTGCGAATCTCTCTTACTTCAGAGGTTTCATCATCTAAATGACGATAATTAAAATGAACAGTAGCATAGGTAAATCTAGTCGATCGGGCTTCGTCACAAATTTGCTTGGTAGATGAAAGTGTGCTTTCCAGTCTTTCTACATCCCGCTCTGCTTGAGTCTGGGCTTCTTCATCCCTGTCTAATTCCCGTTTTGCTTCTTGCACCTGTTGTTGCAACTGAAATAGTAACTCTTCCACTCGGTAGGGGTTTTGAGGTGTTAAGGTGATCACGTTGTTTACATCTCTCATCTGAATTTCAATGCTGGAACACATTTGACGGGCACGCTCCCTTGCATAAAACTCTGTCTTTCTGCGTAGGGTGTAATCAACTTCCCGCTGTACTTTAACTATCTCTTCTCTAGCAAGTCTTTCTTTTTCTTTTAATAACTGCTCTGCTTTTGGTAGGGTTTGTAGCAATCTTTCTGCTTCTTGAGAAAGGCTTGTGCATTCTTTTAACCGATCGCGACTAGCAAGCAGACAACCTCTTGTATAATCTTCTTCCGCTTGTTTTATCAGATCGATGACATTTGTTAATTGGTTGTTCACTCTTTCAATGATGTTAGCTACAGTAGGAGGACAGTTTAACTCTGAAGCCACCAGACTAAGAGCATCTGGATGATAGGTTCTAGTCAAACGATCGGCGACTGGTTGAAAGTTAAGAGAAATGTTATCAGCGATAGATTTGCGATAGTTCTTCACTTTGTTCAATTCGTTTGTGTAGTTGTTCAAGAAAGATAGACTATCTGCACTGATTGTCTTAGCCTCTTCTAGTAGATGTTCAATCCGTTTGATTTGTTCTGCGGCTTGTTTTACATCCCCCTGATCGAGGCTGGACTTGATTTGTTGTAGCTCTTGCAGAGAAGATGTAACCCGATCGGATGGGTTTCGATCGTTTTCTTGTAAGACTTGATGACTGCTAAAATGAATAGCCCTTGTCTGATAAATGGATGCAATCTGTCGGCGGGTCTGCTCGATCGTGTTTTCCACTTCTTTAATCTGGTTAGGTAGAATGACTCGTCTTTGTTCATCCTGTTGAATACAAGTCTGCATCTGTTGTTGAAAGTCGCCTATCTCTTTTCTTATTTGTTCTAGTCCCTGTTCGCTAGATGTATGAATAGCACTACTCGAAAGATGATCTAAACGATCGGATAATTCTTTTCTAATCGATCGAATCCAATCAGTCGTAACACCGTTATTCACCAAAATAGATTGGGTCTGCTCTGATTGAGGCAAAAGTTGAGTCTGTGCCTGTTGACAAATATCAATGACGATCTGAGCTTCTTTGTTTAGTCTTTCGATCGTTTTACCGTAGTTATTCCACACTCCGACGGGGTCTTTCGTCATAGATGCCCTTGCCTGAGCTAACAAGCCCTGAGAACCAAGAACATGAGGGAAAAGAGTCTGCTCAAGTTGTCTGCCACTAAACTCTGAGATGCCCGCCTGCTGCCAATTCTGCACGATCGGGACAAATTGATTTGTCTGTTGTTCTACTTGTTTTAACAGACTCTCAATCTCGGCATCTCTTTGGATCACTTCCATCAAACCTTGTTGGGAACGTCTTTGTTTTTCCTCTAGGTCTGTCATTATGTCAGGATAGGAAAGTTGAATTTCTTGACGTTGTTTTTGTCTGAACTGCTCTTGCCAGGCGGCATTAGCTTGAGCGATCGCTTGCAGAGCATCTTCTCCACTAAAGGTGAATTTTGTGTTTTTATCTGTGAGCAATTTCACCGCCCGATTAGCAGCAAAAGGATAAAGTAAACCAAAGATGTCT
>Ga0272446_1001142_pt1 | contig 39515 bp, 33 predicted proteins | sample YNPCB0061_FD_194587 | JGI IMG/M metagenome (GOLD analysis project Ga0272446, IMG submission 194587) | Hot spring microbial mat communities from Yellowstone National Park, WY, United States - YNP-CB-006-1 | ecosystem: Environmental > Aquatic > Thermal springs > Hot (42-90C) > Sediment | place...
GGACGCCGCGCCCCCCGGTCTTCACGGTTCATACGCTCTTCGAGTTCGTCCCACATGCGCTGCATTTCGGCCTCGACGACGCGGAAGTTCTTGTACTTGCGCCGGATACGCCAGCGCCGCCAGGGTCCCGTCACCCACTCCCAAGTCGCCCGCAGTGGCGCCACCTCACCGCCCCGGATGGTCAGAAAACCAATCCCCAGGGCCCACAGGGCTGAAACGGAATCCGGGTAGCCATACAGCAGAAAGACGATGTCTATCGCCGCTGAAACATAGAAAATCGTGCGCCCGCGCAACAGCACGAAATTGAAAAACGTCGGGGTGTTCCACAGGCGCGCAGCAAAGACGCCCACCATCAGGGAAAACAGCGTGGCGGAACTCGCGGCAAAAACAAACGAGGGAACCGGCGAAGGCAGGAACTGGCGTACCACCAGCGCCATCAGAAAGGTGCCCAGGTAGGCGGCCGCCCCGCCCAGGAAGCACAGCGCCAAAAACCGCCCCGTGCCGAGCATGCGCTCCACAACGTTGCCGAAAAGGTAAAGCACAAGCAGCCCGATCAACCACCCGAACGGCGTCAGCGGGGTAATCGTCGCCGTGAAAAACTGCCAGACCGCACCCTGGAGAACTGCTTCCGGCAAAAAGAAAAACGGCACCGGCACGAGCGCCCGCACAATGACCACCACGGTCGTTGCTGCCATGAGGAACAGCGTACCAGGCAGTGGGCCACCGACATTCACCGGCAGATCATCGAAAACACGGCGCATAGAGCAGACTGGGAAGCCCCTGGCAAAGTGGAGCATCTGCCGGACGGCATCGCACGGGCCGGCAGAAACGACGTGACTATGGCACGGAAACGCAGTTCAAGGCAATGAAACCTGTTTCCTTCTGCCCACTTCATCCCAGGGTTTTCATGTCGCTCAGGAACGACATAGAATGCGGCGGCCTCAGTTTCGTGAACGAGCCCCCTTCCGTGGAGCGCACGTTATGCTGACCACAATCAATCTGCACCAATGGATTGCAGACCACCGGCATCTTCTCCGCCCGCCGGTGGGGAATGCGCAGATATGGCAGGACCGGGAATTCATGGTGACGGTTGTGGGCGGTCCCAACCAGCGCAAGGACTACCACATTGATCCCGGTGAAGAGTTCTTCTACCAACTCGAAGGCGACATGACCCTGCGCCTGATTGAAAACGGGGAGTTTCGGGATTTGCCCATCCGCGAAGGTGAAATCTTTTTGCTCCCGCCACTGGTGCCGCATTCCCCCCAGCGCGGCCCGAACACCCTGGGGTTGGTCATCGAGCGAATCCGGCGACCCGACGAACAGGACCGTTTTGAATGGTACTGCGATCGCTGTGGGCAGCGGTTGCACGAAGTCGCCCTCCACGTCACCGACCTCACAACCCAACTCAAGCCGCTGTTCGATGCGTTCTGGGCTGATGAGCGCGCCCGCACCTGTACGGCCTGCGGCCACGTGCTCCAGCCATGACCAACGCTGACGACAACGCCGCGCAGCCCTAACCTCACAACCCGTATGAAAGCGAGCTACAACTGGCTTGAAACCTACGTCAAGCCCGATCTCCCGGCTCAGGAATTAGCCCAGCGGTTCACGGCCGTCGGGCTGGCCGTGGATGCCGTCACCGCCGCCGACGGCGACTTCATCTTTGATTTCGACCTCACCACGAATCGCCCGGATGCGCTGTGCCATTTCGGTCTGGCGCGGGAGGCGGCCGTGCTGACGGGCACCCGGTTGTCTTTTCCTGACATCCACCTGACGGAGCAAGCCGTGTCCGGCGGACCAGCAGTGCACGTCCAGATAGCTGCGCCTGATCTGTGCCACCGCTATGCAGCGCGCCTTATCCAAGGCGTACGGGTTGGCCCGTCGCCGGACTGGCTGGTACGCCGTCTGGCCGCGGTCGGGCAGCGCAGCATCAACAACATCGTGGATGTCACCAACTTCGTGCTGCTCGAACTGGGACACCCCCTGCACGCCTTCGACTTCGAGCGGCTGGCCGGACGGCGCATTGTAGTTCGCACGGCCAACCCCGGCGAAACCCTTGTGACGCTCGACGGGGTGCAACGGACGCTCACGCCGGACATGCTGATGATTTGCGATGCCGAACGCCCGGTGGCCGTCGCCGGCGTCATGGGCGGCGCGGAGAGCGAGATTTCCGTCGCAACCACGCAGGTGCTGCTCGAAAGCGCCTGGTTCACGCCGTCCACGGTGCGCCGCACGGCGCGCCAGCTCGGCCTGCACACCGAGGCGTCACGCCGCTTTGAACGGGGTGCGGATTTTGAAAACGTCCGGCGTGCCATTGACCGCTGTGCCCAGCTTATCGTCGAGGTTGCCGGCGGGGTCGTGGTTGGTGGGCCGGTTGACGTCATCGCCCGGACGCGGACGCCCCACACCGTCCGCCTCCGCCATGCGCGCATCGCGGCGCTGACTGGCGTTGAAGTCACACCTTCCAGAGCCGCCGACATCCTGACGGGACTGGGCTTCGAGCTGGTGACGGAAGATGAGGGCGAAAGCGAATGGATTGTGCCGGGCTTTCGGGTGGATGTGAGCATCGAGGAAGACCTCATCGAGGAAGTCGTGCGGCACGTGGGCTATGACGCCATTCCGGCAACGCTCCCCGGCTGGAATGACGCCGGCGGGTATCTGCCCGGCGAAGAAAAGCGGCGGACACTGCGCCAGACGCTTCTCGCCCACGGCTTCCACGAAGCCATCTCGTTTAGCTGGTGCTCCGGCGAGACACTGGCCGCCACCGGTGCGCCCGGCGGACGGCGGATTGCCAATCCGCTTGACCAGCAGGAAAACGAACTGCGCACCTCCCTGCTTCCGGGACTGTTGACGGCTGTGGCGCGCAACTTCCGCTTCGGCACCGAGGATGTCCGGCTCTTCGAGATGGGCAAAGTCTTCCACACGGTGGACGGTCAGCTTACCGAGAAGGAATGCCTGGCGCTGGCCACGGCCGGCCGCGCCATGCCGGAGGACTGGCGTGGGCAACCGGCGGCCGAGAGTTTTCACACCCTGAAGGGCATGCTGGAACTCCTGTGTGATGCCGTGCGCGGACCCTCCGTCACCATTGCCGCCCCGGCGGCGGACAGTGCCGTGACGGGCTTCCTGCCCGGACAGGTTGCCCTGCTTCAGATTGGCGGCCAGCCCGTCGGGCGGCTTGGGCGCGTCAGCCAGGCGCTGGCCGCGCATTTTGACTTCAAGTTGCCGGTCTATGTGGCCGAACTCGAACTGGCCACGCTGCTGTCCGGCGCGACGACCTTCTCGGCCTACCGCCCGCTCCCCCGCTATCCACGGGTCGAACGCGACATTTCGGCGCTGTTTGACGCCACACTGCCGTTGGCCGGCATTCAGGACTTCATTGGCAGCCTGGCCATTCCAGAACTGGAGCAGGTCCGGCTGCGGGATATTTTTACCGGCGCGCAGATTCCAGCGGGACAGCGGGCCATAACGCTCAACTTGTGGTATCGTGCAGCCGATCGCACGCTCACAGACGAGGAAGTGTCCGAGCGTCATCGCCAGGTGGTGGAGGCGCTGTGCGCACACCTCGGCGCGACGATTCGCTGAGCGTGTGGCGGGAACGCGGCCTGTCGCGCCAGGAACGCATCGGGTCAAGCCGGACAGAAGAAATCATCGAACCAGAACCATAAGACGACCGAGCCAGAGGGAAAGCCGTGACGACGCTCAACGGAATGGAGAAATTCAATCACCTGGAAGACAAGCTGTACCGCATCGTCGAATACGCCAAGCACCTACGCCAGGAAAAAGAATCGCTGGAACGTGAAGTCGCCGCACTCAAACGCGAGGCGGCGGCACGCGCCGAAGAAAATGAACGGCTCAACCAGCGCCTGCACCAGATGCTCAATGAACGGGATGCCATCAAGAACAAGGTCGAGGCCATGCTGGATGCCATTGCCCTGGTGGAACCGGAGCTGACAGAAGCGGCGCGGCGGGGATGAAGTCAACCTTTTCCAGCCTGGACATGGGACAGTGGATGGATGTGAAACGGGCCGGCGGTGACGCCCGGCCCACCCGATGAGGACACGGAGAACAAGCCAGGGCACCCCACAACCAGAGCACCCATGGGCTGGGACGGCAAGTGATTTTCCCCGTAACCCAGTGCCAATGTAGAGGTTATGTCCGATGGCAAATCCACGTGAAGCTGGCACGCAACCGGTTGAAGTCCGTATCTACGGGCAGGTCTATAACATTCGTGGTGACGGCAACAGCGCCTACATTTCCGAGCTGGCAGCCTATGTTGACCGCAAGATGCAGGAAGTGATGAGCAGCACCAACACGGTGGACAGCCTGCGGGTGGCCATCCTGTCGGCGCTCAACATTGCCGATGAGCTTTTCCAGGCCAACCGGCGCATCGAGCAACTCGACGCCATGGTTGGGGAGCGCAGCCACGACTATGCCAACCTCATTGACTCCGTGCTCCGCAAGGAAAAGTCCCCAACGCCCGAAACCAAGGCCCAGTAACTGCAATGCACTTCCGGCCGGTCAGCGACGACTCACAGACGAGGTTGCCCATGACACCTGAACAGTTCGACACCATCAACCGCCTGTTTCAGTTGACATTCCAGGTGGGAGACCGCCTTGGCTCGGAGTCGAGCGATCCGGCACAACTGCTGCTTACGTCGCAGCCGAATCTGGAAGGCTGTCAGGCGTACTTCCCGGCCGAATACACCCTGGAGCCACTTGAAGCCGGGCAGTGGCAGGAACACCTGGCCGATGCTCCCGCCCTGGCCGAAATGGTCTGTATCCTGGACGCATCTCCGCTGTCCTGTGGGCTTTACCGGCAGGATGAGGTTTCCTGGTGGGTCTGCGCCTTCTGGGCGGCCCAGGAACAGCTCGGCACGAACCTCCTGTTTCGCGCCCACCGGGTCGAAACGTAGGCGTACCGCGCGGCATCCGTTCGGCAATGTGCCTGCGACGAAGTGGATGACTCCGGGCTAACTGATGGATTCTTCTGTCCCAAAGCCCAGGTAGTCGCTCACACTCATGCCAATGCGCTTGGCAAAGAGCTGTCCCATGGAGTGAATCTCGCCCAGGGATTCATCGAGCAGTATCCGCTCGACGCGCCACATGGGGAAAAAGCTGTGGGTCAGTCCAATGTTGCTTTCCCCATTGGCAATGGCGCTGAGCCAGTCATCGAAAGCGTTGATGTCAAGCCCCCGCAGATGGACCCCGGATGGCTCCAGGCTGGTCAAAATCCCCCAGAGTTTTTCGCGCGGGCTATGCAGCCCAAGAACCACACAAGCGCCTGGACGAATCATATAAGCCTCCTGGGATTCGGTTGCGGCACGTCATTCGGAGTCGAGGACCTTGCTCGTTTCAAAGATAATTTCGCTGCGCATCACCCGCACGGTCGCATTGCCCGATGTTAGGTTGGCTTCATCGGGCACTGTCTCCACCTCAGCCGCCAAATCGGACAACTCGGTCACCGGGGGATCAAGCTCAAAGCGAACCAGGGCCGTGCCCAGACGCAGGATGTCGTCATTCTCCAGCCGGATGCCGGTGGCATCACCCGGTGGCGTCTCGATGGATTGCCCGGCCCGCTCGACGGCCGTCCCATTGGCGCTCCCGGTGTCAAACAGGTAGAAGTCACCATTGTCAAAAACAATCGAGGCATGCTGGCGGGAGACGCTTTTGTTGGGGGAGCCGCTCTGGTCGTGGCGTGCATAGACAAAATCATTCCGCCGCAACACTTCGCCGGATTTCAGATCGAGCACCGTCCGCAGGCGCCCCAGAAATGTCGTGCGCTTGGTGATGATGAACGGTGAGCGATAGACCTCACCGTTGAGCGCCGTCAGACGCGCCAGCCGTGGAATCTGCGGCTTGACGCCTTTGACCTCGACGATACGCCCGGCCTGCTCATCCACCGTGACGGCAAGGCCTTCGGCCGGCTCAGCCGGTGAGGACCATTCAAAACTCACCGAACAATGGGGCGGTGCGCCGGCCGCAGCCACCAGGGGACGAATCTCAACGACCAGCGGCTCCAGCAACCGGAAACCCGACCCCGTAATGTAGTCATAGACCATCTTCGTAAACACAATGGAGTTGAACAGCACTTCGAGTTCTTCGAGCTTGGCCGGGCGCAGGTTGGGCACCGTAAAGACCATGCGATTGGGCACGAAGGTCTGGTTCCCAACCCAGATGAAACGCTTGAGCGAAAGCTCGTCCAGAATCTGCCGCACCAGCAGATGGGGCTTGACATCCTCCGGCGTCAGCACCGGATTGACACGGATGGCTTCGGTCAGGAAACGTTCGAGTTCAAGCAAACTTCGGCGAGTGTCACTGTTCATCGGAAGGCACCCACATCACAGGAACATTGCAAAAGCCAACCGGGACGCGCTGCCAGTCGCCACGGCTGGCAGCCCTCCCGCAACCACCCCTAAGCCGAAAAGGCCGCAAGACACGGAATCTCGATTTCGTAGGCTGAAACCGGCAGCGTGGGATACTTCTGATAGACCACCTGGGCTTCAACGTGGAGACAGCTCAAACAGTCTTCCTCCGTGCAGCCGGTATCCAGCCCGATGGCGCTGCCGAAGACATAGATTTCACCCGGATTCCGTACACCCTCCGCCGGCAGCAGACGCGCCGGAGTATGCCCAAAAAAACAGGGCTTGCCGTCATAGAGCGTGAAAAAATTCAAATCGCGGGTCCACATCAGCACTTCCGGTTCACATTCCGCCGGGTGCTTGCCGGCGGCAATACCGGCGTGAACGTACAGGGCCCTTTCATCTTCGTAAAAAAACGGCAGACTCCGCAAAAATTCAATGTGTGATTCGGGAATGCCAATGGCCAGTGAAGCCGTATTCTCATCAATGTCAAAGCCGTACTGCTGAAGGGTCTGAATACCGCCGTTTTCGGGAATCAGCCACAGCGGATCGCCGTAATCGAGCAGGTCCAGCAACATCTGCTCGTGATTGCCGCGCAGACACACCACGTTGGGATTGCGGCGGCGCAGTTGCAGGACGCACTCAACGACTTCCGGTGATTCGTCTCCCCGATCAATGAGGTCTCCCACAAAGATCACCCGGTCATGACGCTCATCATAATCCACGGCTTCGAGGATTTCCCGCAGTTGCCGGGCGCGCCCGTGAATATCTCCAAAAACGTACGTGTTACCCATACCCTGAACCCTGTTCAAGCCCCGGAAAATTACGTGTTTCCACCCGCCAATTGCACCTGTGCAATTGCGCATCAGCCAAAGTCAACCTAGTGCGCCAGTTCCTTCCCCGGCTTGAAACGGATGGTCTTGCCGGGCGGAATGTCGGCAATTTCACCCGTGCGCGGGTTCCGCCCGACGCCACGTTTGCGGGGCTTGACCACAAACACCCCAAACCCGCGCAACTCAATCCGTTCGCCACGTTCGAGCGCCTGCTTGAGGCCCTCGAGCAGGGCATCTACGGCAACCTCCGCCTTGGACTTGGCAATTCCGGTGGCCCCGGCAACGCGATTGACGATGTCAAGCTTGATCACGGTTCACTCACACCCAAAACGTCATGATTGATGACCTGTCCCCTGCTGCGGCGCGGGGCAGCCCAGTCCACCTCGTGGACAGCCTTGTGTACGGCGTGTGAAGGCAACGTAAGGGTCACTTGAAACGCTGTCAAGCCGGAAGTGACTCATCCAGTGTTTCCCCGTCGCCAACTCCCGTTTCTTCTGTCAATTGCCCCCAACTCAGGCGTTCACGCAGAAACAGAATCAGCCCCAGCAGGGTCAAAGGGACATACCACACAATATGGGAAACAAACGAAAATGCGAGGGCGGCTTCCTTCTCAACACCAAAGGCGCTGAGGCTGTGCGTACAAAACCACTGGTATGTGCCCACATAGCCCGGTGCGGAAGGCAACATCGCCCCCAGGTTGACATAGCACATGACGTAGAGGATTTGCGTCACCCCTACGTCCAGATTGCAGGCCAGCGCCACGAACCAGGTCATGTAGAGACTCGCGATCCAGATACCGAACGAATCCACCCAGACCCAGGCCAGCGTACGCAGGGAGCCGCCGCAACTGACCCCGCGCAGAAAACGGTCGGTCATATCCGCAAGGCGCGCGGCATAGCGTCCCAGGCGGACGGCTGTCAGACCGCGCTCGACCAGGCGCACGACGGTTGGGCGGAGGACGATAGCGGCCACGAGGCCGGCGGCACACCCGAAGCCCAACCAGGCCACGCCGGTGGCAATGACCTTGCTTTCCGGCGGGAGCTTCAGGGTCAGCAGCGTGAAGGAAATGAGTAACAGCAGCATGAGCACGTCAGCCAGCCGCTCGGTCACGATGGTGCCAAAGGCAAAGCTTTTGGTCGTCCGGGTTTTGCGCCCGACCAGATAGGCACGCGCCACTTCCCCGATGCGCGCCGGCAGGATGTTGTTGGCCATGTAGCCAACGGTCATCACGGAAAAGCAGTCGCCAAAATGAATCGCATCATCCGCCGGGCGTCCGACATCGAGCAGCCGTTTCCAGCGCACGGTACGCCAAGCAAAACCGGCCCACATGAGAACAAAGGCCACCGCCAGGTAGGGCCACTGAACCGCGCGCAGTGCCAGGCCCGTTTTTCGCCAGTCAATGCCGTAAAACGCAAGTCCGGCAAACACGATGCTGAGCAGGATACCGAGCCAGATTGTGACCGTTTTGAGCTTGCCCTTCATTTGGCTTTGGAAAGGACTGGAAGCTGGTCTCCCTGCGGTTCAGCTAAGTGGCTGGCTGACAGCTTTAGCCCCCGGCGGCGCACGGCAGCCAAGCGTAGGGCGCACGGTTCAGCGGTCATAGTAGCCACGGCGCGTACGGATGATGACGCCGGGACGCCGGGACGTTACCTTGACCCGCCGCCACTGGTTGCTGTGTTCGACTTGAGTTGGGTAATAGGCCAAGCCGTACACCGTACGCAACTCGGCGATGATTTTCTGATACACACCGGCAAGGTCTTCGACCCGTGCGGCAACATAGAGCGCCGCGCCGGAGGCATCCGCCACCTGCTGGAGCTGTGTGCGCGCCAGCGCATACACTTCAGCCGTCTCGCCCCAGTGATTCCGAAAGTTCTCCTCTTCGGTGTCCAGGTAGATGGGATAGACCAGCGTACCGGATTCCAGGATCGCCTCCAGCATCTGACGAAAAGAAACCCGCGACGGCGCCGGGTAGGCGGCGCTGATGCTGTTGTCCACGCCGTCGGTCATGACGACGACGGCATTGCGTTCGTCCTGAAACGGAGCCAGCACTTCGGTGAGCGTAAACCACATGGCTTCATAGTAAGCCGTTCCCCCGTCGGTGGCGCGCATTTCGGCAATCCGCTGCTTGAGCAGCGCGCGGTCATTCGTCGGACGGCAGAGCACATGCACGCTGCGGGTGAAGGTGACGATGGCAACCCGGTCCTGGGGGCTGGTCAGCTCGACGAAGCGCCAGGCGCCTTTGCGAATGGCTTCGATCTTTTCGCGGGTGCTGCCGCTCAAATCCAGCAGCAGCACCAGATTGAAGGGCGTGTTGGTCGGCTTGAAGTGGGCAATTTCCTGCCTGGTTTCTTCGTCGAAGATGGCGAAATCCTCGGCGGTCAGGTTGGTGACGGCCCGCCCGTCCTGGGTGGTGGCAATGACGTTGAGGTTGACCAGCCGGGCATTGAGACGGATGGTGTCCGCATCAACGCCCGTCTCGTCGGCTTCATCCACCGGAATATCCAGGGCACGGCGGCGGAGTGTCGGGCGGCCGTCCGGCGTGGTGCGCAGGGGGTCGCGGCGTGGCAGGTTGGCCAGTGCCTCGTCAGCAGCCGAGAACTGTCCGGCATCGCGGTTCGGCATGTCTCCGGTGCTTCCGCGGTTGTCGCCGCCGGCCGGTGGCAGACCGCGCATTCCCGCAGCGGGGTCCGAAGCCGGGCTGCGGCCCCCCGGTGGAGGGATGATGCGCACGCCAATACCGCCTGACATGGTAGTGTCATCCCCGAAACGTCGCTGCTGCCGTCCGATACCACCCACGCCGCCGTAGGTGGCGCTGGAGTCATCCTGTGATTGCGTGCCGCCGCCGAAAATGGGCGTCAGCGGACGGTCAGACGGTCGCTCATCAGGCGGCGGGAAGCGTGTCGGTTGCGAGGGAATGGCGTCATCCGCCACGGCCACAGAGGGCGTTGAAGCCGGTTCCACGATGGCGACACTCGACCGCAGGGACTTGAGCGCAACATGACCGGCGGCCGACCGGACGATGATTGCACGCCCGCCACGTCCCAGCCGCCCCTTGATGGCCCGACTGCCTTTTTCGTCATACCTTGCCAGGCTGAGGTGACTGGTGGCCGTCCCGTTGGCTGAAGAGAGTTCAACATCGGCATCGAACCAACGTGGGACTTCAACAGCAACATCACCGCTGTCGGTTTCCACCGTGGCGCTGGCCACCGGACCAATGAGTTCGATTGTCCCGGAATGGGACAGGAGACGGACGTGGGACTCAGCCGGAATGTACAGCTTCAGATTGGTCCCACCCATCTTTGGGATGCAGCGAACCGTGAACTGCGAGGGAGTGGCGACAATTTTGATGTCCCGCTCATCCACCCAGCGCCCATCGGGGCGGGCGGCCATGATGTGGATGAGGTCTTCGCCCCAGACCTCGACTTTGGTGGTTCCGGAAGTATTTTCAACCTGAATGGTGCGGCCCAGGCCAGCCTCGAAGCTGCGCTCAAAAACCTTGAGTTGCCCGGTCGCCGGGCGCTGGGCATCCACCGACAGACCGCCCAACCCCGTACAGGCCATCAGGGATAACAGAACCCACGTTGCCCGCCGCCGCCACGTCCATCCGTTGGTTGCCATAGCGACTGTCTCCTTCATCCACCGCGCCGAAAGCCCCGGAACAACAGCTCCGCCCCATCGTCCGGTCAGCGCAGCCAACCGGGAGGGACCCCCAGACGCCGGGCTTCTTCCTGCAGGACCGTGTATTGCACATACAACCCGGTCAGCCGCGCCTGGGCTTCCCGGATGCGCTCATTGACGTTGATCAGTTCCCGTTTTTCAGCCGTCATGACTTCCTGTGGCAACAGGACCCGGTTGCCGAAAGCATCCCGCCCCAGAAAAAACACGGGCCCCTGCTGGTCAATCCGGCTCTGCAGCCCATGGGCCTGGCTGGACAGCGAACGGATGATTTCCTGCTGGGTATAGATTTCCATCAGAAGACTCCGCGCCCGCCCACGCCAGTAGGCTTCGTCATTCGCCCTCGCCAGGTTCGGGTCCGGGCTGGACGAAACCGAACCGGTCGTCCGTTCCGCCGTATTTGGCACCGGCGCACTCTGCCGGGGACGCGCCGCCGCATGGCGCATCGTGCCGCCAAAATCGGCATTGGTCAGCGTGCGCACCGGCTTCTGCGCCGCTGTGGAAACCGGCCTGGAGGGGATCGGCGGGGGCGTCGCCGCGGCCAGCGGCGTCGTGTGCTCATCGGCGCCAATGGCGCGCGGCGGGCGGGCCTGCGCCCGAAACGCGCCATCCCCCTGCCCGTTGACCCGCTCGGTAGCCGCAATGTCAATGTTGGCCAGAGCAATCGAAATCCGCTGCCCGTCGGAGGTCGTAAAAATCGCCACTTCGTTGACGATGCGGTACTCGTTCCGGACTTCCAGCCGTTTCCCATCCCGGAGCACCAGCACGTAATCGGCAGCCAAAGCCACACCTGACCACAGTGCCACCCCCAGCCAGACGACCGTTGCGGCTACCCAGCGTGTCATCGCGTTCCTCCTCATCGAAAGCCGGCTTTTTCCTGAAAACGCTTCCCTGGATGGGCCCTGAGACGTGTTACACAAACGATAGCACGTCATTTTGCCATTCGGCGATATAACGTGCTTAGATAGTGCCAGGTTTCACCCCAACAACGGCGGCCACGCCCGTGATTCATTCGGAAATTGCGCTCATTCTTGACTTTGGCTCGCAGTACACCCAGCTCATTGCCCGCCGCACCCGTGAACTGGGGATTTACTGCGAGATTGTTCCGTGTCACACGCCAGTGGATGAAATTCGCGCCAAAGCGCCCCGCGCCCTGGTGCTCTCTGGCGGGCCGGCTTCGGTGTATGCCGCCGACGCCCCGCACTGCGATCCCGGTGTGTTCGCGCTGGGCGTCCCTGTCCTTGGCATCTGCTACGGCTTGCAAACCATCGCCGCCCGGTTTGGCGGAACGGTGTCCCCTTCAACCCGCCGCGAGTTTGGCGCGGCGCGCCTGCGGCAGCACCAGACCAGTCGCCTGTTTGCAGGATTGCCGGAGGAATTCGATGTCTGGATGAGCCACGGCGACCACGTGGTGCAGCCACCGCCGGGATTTACCGTCACTGCGCAAACGGAGGACGCACTCGGCGCGCTCGAAGACCCGGCGCGGCAGCTTTACGGCTTGCAGTTTCACCCGGAAGTCGTCCACACCCCGCTTGGGCGGGACATCCTGCGCAACTTTTTCATCGGCATTGCCGGCATGCGGGCCGACTGGAACATGCAGAGTTTCGTCGAGGCCGCCATCGCCGACATTCGCGCCCGGATTGGACCCACCGGACACGCCATCTGCGGACTTTCCGGCGGGGTTGACTCAACGGTTGCGGCGGCGCTCGTGGCAGAAGCCATCGGCGACCGCCTGACCTGCCTGTTTGTGGACAACGGCCTGTTGCGGCTGGGTGAGTTTGACGAAGTGCTGGCGATGTTCCGGGATGCGATGCACCTGAACGTCAAAGGCATTGCCGCCGGCGAACATTTCCTGACGGCCCTGGCGGGCGTGGACGATCCCGAAGTCAAGCGCAAAACTATTGGACGGGTGTTTGTCGAGGTCTTTCAGGAAGAGGCTGCCAGACTCGGTCAGGTGGAGTTTCTCGTCCAGGGCACGCTCTACCCGGATGTCATTGAATCCGTGTCGGTCAAGGGGCCGTCAGCGGTCATCAAGAGCCACCACAACGTCGGCGGTCTGCCCGAAACGCTCCACCTGAAACTGGTCGAGCCGCTCCGGGAACTGTTCAAGGACGAAGTACGCGCTGTCGGCCGGCAGCTCGGCCTGCCGGAAGCCCTGCTGCGCCGGCATCCTTTTCCCGGCCCGGGGCTGGCCGTACGCATCGTCGGAGAAGTCACCCCGGCGCGGGTGGCCCTGCTGCAACGCGCCGATGCCATTGTCACGGAGGAAATCCGCGCGGCCGGGCTGTATGACGACATCTGGCAGGCTTTCGCCGTGCTGCTGCCGGTACGCAGCGTGGGTGTGATGGGCGATGAGCGGACGTATGAGCACGTCTGCGCCATCCGCGCCGTCACCAGCCAGGACGGGATGACCGCCGACTGGGTTCGCCTGCCCTACGACGTACTGCACCGCATCAGCCGCCGCATCATTGCCGAAGTGCGGGGCATCAACCGCGTGACGTACGATATTTCCTCGAAGCCGCCGGCCACCATCGAGTGGGAATGAGCCGGCGCGGGGCCGGTTTGAAACCTGTCCACGCCACCCGGTCAGGCTGCCAACAGCCAGTCTGTCGGGCGATATGGTGGAGAATGGCGTATGAGCACGAAGCCAGACCGCTTTCCCGATGACGATGCCAACTGGTTGGCTGGTATCAAGCAACGCATCGTCGCCGCCCGCCAGCGCGCAGCCCTGGCGGCCAATGCCGAATTGATCGGGCTGTACCGGCAGATCGGCCACGAGATTCTGGAGCGGCAGGCGGCGCAGGGCTGGGGCAGCAAGGTCATCGAGCGGCTGGCGCGTGATTTACGCGCGGCGTTCCCGGACATGAAGGGGCTTTCCCGCGCCAACCTGCTCTACATGCGCGCCTTTGCCGAAGCCTGGCCGGATGAGGCAATTGTCCAACAGACCGTTGGACAATTGCCGTGGGGCCACAACGTACTGTTGCTGACGCGGGTGAAGGACCGGGACCTGCGCCTGCGCTATGCCCGGCAGGCGATCAGCGAGGGCTGGTCCCGCGCCACGCTGGAAGTCAGTATCCGCAATCGCCTGCACGAACGGCAGGGCCGGGCCGTCACCAACTTTGACGCCCACCTGCCAGCGCCGCAGTCACAACTGGCGCACGAAACGCTGAAAGACCCGTATCTTTTTGATTTTCCCGGCACTCAAGCCCTTTATCGAACGCGAGGCAATCCATGTTTGAGCGCACAAGGCATCACAGCGGCTCACCGAATTTCCCAAAGTTTGTGTGGCAATGATTTTATGTGCTTTCCGGGACGACTTGAGATTGAGCAGGAGTAGATAAACGATGTTCGTGGATTCACACTGTCACGTGGACTTTCACAGCTACGACGAAGACCGGGAGGCCGTGCTCAACCGGGCGCGCGCCGCCGGCGTCGGGATGATGCTCGAAATCTGCGGCGGCGACATCGCCCGTGGTTCGCTCGACATCGGCATGCGCATCGTTGACCGTGAACCCGACATCTACGGCGCGGTCGGGGTACACCCCCACGATGCCGCCGCTTATGACCCCTCGCTCGAAGCCAAACTGCTCGATCTGATGACGCATCCGAAAGTCATTGCCTGGGGCGAAATCGGGCTGGATTACTACTATGACCGCTCACCACGTGACGTACAGCGGCGCGTCTTTGCCCGCCAGATGACCCTTGCCCGCGAACGCCAGCTTCCCATCATCCTGCACATCCGGGACGCTGACGAAGACATGATCGCCATGCTGCGCGACTACTGGACGGAGGTTGAACGGCCCGGCATCTTCCACTGCTTCAGCGGCTCGTGGAAACTCATGGAAGCCGGCGTCGAACTGGGCTTCCACATTTCCTTTTCGGGCAACGTCACCTTCAGGAAAAACCACGAGTTGCGCGAGATCGCCCGTGCCGTGCCGCGTGAACGTCTGCTGATTGAAACCGACTGCCCCTTCCTGTCGCCGGAACCCTACCGTGGCAAACGCAATGAGCCGGTGCGCGTCATTGAAGTCGCCCGCCAGTTGGCACAGCTTCACGAAATGGATGTCGCCGACCTCGGCCATCTGACGGCCCTGAACTTCTGCCGCCTTTTCCGGCTTGAAGCCGCCGCGCCACCGGCGGCAACCACTGCCAAGGCATGAATGCTCCTGCTGCGTCAAGCCGCCCTTGATCTCGTCATTGTCGGGCTGCTGTTTTCCGGCCTTCGCTTTGGCGGCCGGGTGTGCCGGCGTCTGCTCCTGCCCGGCACTGTCCACAGCGCCCTTGACGATCTCGCCCTGGGGGGCATCGGCGCGGGCTGGCTGGTCTTTGCGGCCCAGACGTTTGGCGGTTACGGGCGGCCGCTGGCACTGCTGTTCCTTGGCCTTGGCGTGCTGGGGCTGCTTGATCGCGCGTGGTGGACAGCCCTTGCCGGGGGCTGGACGCACTGGCGGCAGATGCCTTGGACGAACCGCGCCGCGCTGGGGGTCATTCTCATCAGCTTCGGCAGCGCCGGCCTTGCCGCTCTGGCTCCGCCTACGGCCAAGGACGCGCTCGTGTATCACCTCGCCGTCCAGAAGACCTATCTGGCGGCCGGGCGCTTCGTCGAACTTCCCAACAACATCTTTGCCTACTTTCCACAGTTGGTCGAAGGGCTGTATGCCTGCGGCATGAGCGCCGGGAGTGACCGGACGGCCGCGCTCATCCACACCGGCTTCGGACTGCTGCTGTGCCTTGGTACATACCGGCTGGCCCGCGCCACGGGGCTGTCGTCCACCGGAGGATGGCTGGCGGCCGCCGTTCTCGCCAGCACCCCCATGGTCTGGCTCGAAGCCGGCTGGCCCTATGTGGATTTGGCGCTGGCGTTCTACGTCGTACAGGCGCTGCACCGCCTTCTGGACTGGCACGCCACAGGCCGCACTTCGGCGCTGGTGCTGGCCGGCGTGTTTTTTGGCGGCGCGGCCAGCATCAAATACATGGCGCTGCCGCTGGCGCTGGCGCTGACACCGGTACTGCTGGGATGGCTGGCGGCAACATCCCGGAAATCTTCCCCGGAGCCGTCCATCGGGCGTGTCATTCAGACCCTGGCGCTGTTTTTCGGGCCGCTGCTGGTCGTCGCCGCGCCATGGTACGGGCGCAATCTGTGGCTGGTTCACAACCCGGTCTTCCCGCTGCTCTACACCCTGTTTCCGACGCAGAGCGCCGGTTGGGATGCTGACCGCGCCCGCCTGCATCTGCTGTTTCTGCAGGGCTACGGCAGCGCCACGAAAGACTGGCTCGACTATCTCACCCTTCCCTGGCGGGTGTGCTGGCTGGCCCGTACGGATGACATCCGGCATTACGACGGCGAAATTGGCGCCGTCTATTTTCTGCTCGTTCCGGCGCTGGGGCTGTGGCGGCGGATGGACAGCCGCCTGCGGGGACTGACCGCCTTTGCCGGCCTGTTTTTCGGGCTGTGGGCACTGTCGTCGCAGCAGGTACGCTTTCTGCTCCCCGTCCTGCCGCCGGTGGCGGTGGTGAGCGTCTGGTTTGCCGCCGACTGGCTTGGCATCAACCGGAGGTTGCGCCGGATCGGTCTCGTCTGCCTGGGACTGTTCATCACGGCCAATGCCCTGCGCACCGCTGATCTGGCCGTTGAAGGACAGGCCGTGGCGGCGGGGCTGGGCCTTGTTCCGGCCGGGGATTACCTTCGGTCGAAGCTGCCCGAATACGGACTGTTCCGCTTTCTTGCCGAACATACCGAACCGCAGGCGCGCATCTGGCTGGTCACGACGGGCGCCCGGACGTACTACCTCGAACGCCCGTTTCTGACCGATTACGCTTTTGAGGACTACACCCTGGCGCGCCTTGTCTGGGGCGCCCGCACGGCGGACGAGCTGGCCGCAGCCGTGGCCCGGCTCGATGTGGACTGGCTGCTCATCGCGCCCGGCATCGTACTCGATCCCAAGACAACGCCGTTTGAAAACGAAGCGGAACGGGCACGATTTGTGGCGTACCTGCGGAGGTACGCCACACTCGTCCGGCAGGATGGGCAACTGGCCCTGTTCTGGTTGGAAGGGGCAGGCGCGGAACCTGCCCGTTAGCGATTGGGTGGCCGTGACCTTCAGGCGGCTCTGGCCCCCGTCAGGATTTCCTGCATCCGGGCGCGGGCCTTGTGCAGTTGCGACTTCGATGTGCCGGCGCTGATGCCGAGCAGGCCGCCGATTTCCTCGTGTTCATAACCGTTCAGGTCGTGCAGGATGAGCACGGTACGATACCCACGGGGCAGCTTTTTGACGGCGGACAGCAGCGCCAGTTTGTCCACGAGTGGCGTTTGCGATTGCCGGATCATGACCGGCGTGACTTCTTCCGGCATATCGCCTTCTTCGGTCACGCTCTCCATCCGGTTGGACTTTTTACGGAAGTGCATCAGCACCTGATTGACGGCAATCCGGTGCAGCCAGGTGGTGAACGCCGCTTCGCCACGGAAGCTGTCCAGCTTGCGGAGCACCTGGACGAACACCTCCTGGGTCAGGTCTTCCGCATCATCCGGGTTGCCGGTCATGCGCAGGCAGATGGCATAGACCCGCCGGTAATGCTGGCGATAGAGGGTGTCAAAGGTTTCGGCTGCCGCCGGCGAGGGCGGCTCCGGTTCCGTCGTGGATTCCGGGATGGCATCTTCCAGTTCCGCGGCTTCATCCAAACCGGGAACGCCCGGTTCGAGACCAAATTCCCGCCCCAGCAGATGGGTTTCGGAAACATCAGCCAGCGGGTCGTCGGCAACGTCAGATGAGGGAAGAAACGTGGCAGGCGAGGGGGTAAAGGCAACTGACAATAAGGTGTCTTCAGTCGTCAAACGGCACATGATGGAAAGCCTCCTCATCGTGAACTGGCAATCACTGGCTTTATGTAAGGACAAATCACGTGCCAAAGTTCCCGGAAGGCCGGGCAGAAAACGACAACCTCTTTGCTTTCAACCACCTGGCAGGCAACAAAGAACCGCCGGCCGACCGTGGTCAGAAAACAACCACGGCCGGCCGGCTCATTCGGGCGCACGATTTGGTGCAGTGGCAGCCCCTAGCGCAAACCGGTGCTGAACGTAATCGTCGGGCCGAAGATCAAGCCGTTGAGAAACAGGCGGCGCTGGGCATGCCAGATGCCCCGGTAGTGGGGGTCGTCGGCAAACAGAATGACGTGCCCGGCGCCAATCTGCTCCTCGATGACGGGCGCCGTCTGACGGACAAACCGCTCCGTATTTCCCTCCCAGACGAAGCCGGACAGTGGCTTGGGATTTTCGATGGTCAGCACGTTGGTGCCGGTTTTTGAGGGACGGAAGAAACGCTGGGTCAGCAACACGGGAAGCTCCGCCTGCTCATGGCTGAAGGTCAGAAAGTGCTCCCGGTTGAGGATGGCGCGGAAAATCGCTCCCGGCAGGGGTAACGGCTCATTGCCCAACGCGGGGGCGGTTGCGGCAGTGGCCGGCTCGGCAGCCGGCTGGCTCTCTTTGGCCGTTGTTTTTTTGCGCCCCTGCTCCCGATAGCGTGCTGGTGTGCTGCCGGTTTCCGGTGCTCCGGCAGCTTCATCCGACGCCGCGCCGGGCTTGTCAGCCGGTGCTGACGCCGGGCCGTCTTTTTCGGCGTCGCCTTCTTCTCCAACCAGCCGCGCGCCCGTCAGGTCAACGTCCTTGTGGGCGGCAAAGGCGGCAGCGCCCCCAAAGCAAATCAGCGTTCCGCCTTCGCGGCACCAGAGCTTGAGCCGCTCGATACCCTCCTTGCCAAAGGCCCGCCGGTACGCCCCCGGTGAGCCATCCGGCAGAATGAGTACATTGAACTCACTGAGGCGCAAATCCAAGAAGGTCTCGACCGTGATGGGCGTAAACTCCAGCCCGATGTCTCTGGACAACATAAACCACAGCGCTCCGTATGAAGTCTGGCTGACGCCTTCCTGGGCAATGACGGCAATGCGCGGTGGGCGCAGCGTGTAAACACCTTCCGATCCAACACCCGTGATACCGGTGTCCGTGTAGGCCGAATTGATGGACTGCACTTCAACCCCACATTCGCTGGCCAGCAGGGGCAGGCGCGTGTGGAGGGTTTCAGGGTTGCGCTCGGTGCGCAGAATGAAGCTCCCACGCGGATAGGTGCGCTCTCCGGCCCGCAGGGGGCGAACCGCCGTCGCCAGCCGGTAGCCTTCCTGAAGCAGGCGCAGCGCCAGTCTGGCCTCGGCATCCGACGTGTAGCCAAAGACATACGCCGTTTTGGCCGGGGGCGGAAGCGGCGGTGCCGGTGGCACGACCGAGGTGACCGGTGTGGTTTGGACCGTCGGCCGGCTCCCCGTCCAGTAGGCCGGCACATCCAGCGCCAGCGGCAGTGACCAGGCCGTGATGTCGTAGAACTCGGTTTCTTCCTTGGGGGCGTTGGGGCCGCGCGTGGCGTTGCGACGCGCCTTTTCAAGCTGCCGCTCGATGAAGGCCCGGTCCTGCCGGGTGTCCGGTTCCAGCAGCGCCCGGGCCATGCGTCCACGTGGCTGATCGAGTGTGACCATCAGTGTGCCGGCCGGAAACTCCCGCGTCGGCTGGACGCCCCCAAAGTAGTCGTGAACGGCCTTGAGGGTAAAGGAGGCTTTGGCCGTCTGAACCTCCACGCCCTGGTGCAGCAGGGTCTCCACGAGCCGCTGGCGACGCCCTGCATCCCCTTCCGGGGGGAACACCACACACTGCAGGGGGCCTTGCCGCCCTTCGGTGATGGAGCGGACGAAAAACGCCCGGTAGTCCCGCAGCCGTTCCACGCGGTGCGCCGCCGCTGTTTGCAGTGTCGCCAGCGAGGCCGTGAAGTGCCGGGCGATGCCGTCCCGCAGCGTGAGAATACTTTCGTCGTCCCGCCGCCAGTTGAGTCCTTTCCAACCGCCGCCGTCGGTCTCATACGTCATGCCGGTCGCGCCGTTGAGCGATGACCAGCTATCCCAGTAGCCCGGATAAAACAGATCGAACACATCCCGGACGTAATACTGCCACCCGTGACGATCAAAGGCGGCCGCGTTGCCGCGCCCGAAAACCTCCAGCCACTTGTCCGACTGCCCACGGTCAAGATTCGGATTGATGGGCAAAGCCGCCGGCGGGAAGAAATAGTTGACCGTCTGCCCGTGGTGGTCGGCGCAGACCTGCGGATGCCATTCCAGAAAGGACTGCATGGCCGACTGCGATTCCACCTGCGAGGCCATGACCAAATCCCGGTTGAGATCAAACAGGTAGTGGTTCAGCCGCCCGTAGATGCTCCACGGCTCACGGTGCTCGATGGCAAAGGGTTCAGGACGACCAATGCCGACGGCGTTGTACCAGGTGACGAACCGCTCGTGGCCATCCGGGTTTTGACACGGATTGATGACCACCACGGTCTGGTCGAGCAGCTCGGTAATCGTCGGATGCTGGCTGGCCACGAGCGTGTAGAGCACTTCGAGCATAGCCTCGAAGGCCGCCGACTCATTGCCGTGAATGCTGTAGGCCAGCCAGACGATGACCGGCAGGTTCTGGATGAGCGGCTCGGCCGCCTCGTCCGAAAGCTGGCGGGGGTCGGCCAACCGGGACGCGTCGGCCTTGATGGCTTCCAACCGGGCCAGATTTTTCGGGGCGCTGATGACCAGCGTGTAGAGCGTCCGGTGTTCCTCCGTGCGTCCGCGCTCGAAGACACGCAGGCGGTCGGACCTGGCGGCATAGTCGCGGAGGACACGCTCAAAGCCGGCATAGTTGGTGTGAAAGCTGCCAATTTCGTAACCCAGCGTCGTCCAGGGAGAAACGAAATCCGGGGCGTAAGGCGCAAACTGCCGGAAATCGAAAGCGACGGTGGCTGTCGTGGGCGGCGACGGAAACTGGGCAAAGGAAGGGGGCAGCGGCATCAGCAGAAACAGGCAAAGCAGCGCAGTGAAGGAAGCTTTCAAAATTTTCATGGACGTGGCGCAGGCCGGGCACCGCCCAAGGCAGCGCGATGGAAGCGCCGGCCCTGACGCATGCCGGGAGAAAAGATGAAAATACGCGCAAAGCTAGCGGGGCGGCTGGGCTTTCGACTTCTTGCTTTTCTTTGGCTCGACAACTTTGGGCGTCGGTTCGTCCGCCCGCTTGGGCGTCGGCTCGGACTCGGTAGCCGTTGGGCGCGCGGCCTCGGTTTGCCCGTTCGTGGCGCGCTGCCCGTAGGTCTGGATTTGCTTGCCCTGTCCGGTGATGGTGGATTCGGGCGTGATGACATCCGTCCGTACGCCCAGGCTCACCAGCAACTCCTCGACTTCAGGATCAATGGTGTCGTCTTTCTTGAGGATGATGCCTTCCTTCGTCACGCTGGCGCTGGGGCCGAAAATTTCCTCGAACTTGCGCTTGATAAAGCCCTTGCGGACCACCTGCTTGACCTCGGCGCCCTCGGCTGGGGCCGGCACTTCCACGCCAAAACGTTCGAGGTACTCCGCCGCCTTGTCGCGCCATTCACTGTTCGGATACTCGCGCACAATCCGGGCAAAGGACTTGGCCGCTTCCGGTGTATCCTCCAGGTGGGTCAACGCCACGCCGTGCAGGAACAGCGTCTCGTCCATGTAGGTAAAGTCAGGATAGTTCCGAATGATGCTCTCGCAGCGTCCCTTGACGGCGACGTACTTCTGTTGCTTGAAGTACAGGCGCGCCACGCCCAGGCTGTGCATGCCAAGCTGCTCGCGGGTGAACTTCAGGTATTCCTGCACCTGGGGCTGGAGCTTCGACTGCGGATACTCCCGGGCCAGCCGCAGCAACTCCCGCTCTGCCCGCCGTGCTTCCGTGTTGTCGAGATTGGCCGGGCCAATCTGCCGGACGTGAATCTGGGCGATCTTGAGCAGGACATCATCCGCCAGCGGATGCTGGGGAAAAAACTGCAACCACTCGCGGTATTCCACATCGGCCTGCGCCAGACTGGAAGCGCCACCTTCCCGGTAAAACGAGTCGGCAATCAGAAGCTTGGCGAGCGGAAGCAGCGGGCTGCCGTCGTAGCTTCCAATCAGGGTGCTCAGCAGCAGGCGGCCTTCCTCGTAGCGCCGCTTGCGCATGGCGCGCAGCCCTTCGGCATACAGCTCCCGGTCGCGCCCCTCACGAACTTCCTCAGTCGTGACCTTTTTCTTGGGGCTTCCACAGGCCAGGGAAGCCGCCAGGCAGGCGGTCAGGGCCAGCAGCGCCCAACTCCGCTTCAGCGTCGGCTCAAACCATTTTGACATCAACAACTTCCAAGCCCTCCACCAGAGAAGCACGGGAGACAGCCCCCGGCTTCGATGACTTCATACAGCCGTCGGCACGGCCTCGCCGGACTCACCATCGGGCGACGCGACACCCAGCGCCGCCGCCCGGAGTTGCCTGACGGCCAGCCCCGGATCAGGCGCGCCGAACACGGCCGAACCGGCGACGATCCACTGCGCGCCGCGCTCCACAAGTGCGCGTACGTTGTGCTGACCAATGCCGCCATCCACCTCAATGGCCACGTCCAGACCACGTTCGTCAATCATCCGGCGCAGGCGGGCCACCTTGGGCAGACAGGCTTCGATGAAACGTTGCCCGCCAAAGCCCGGATTGACCGTCATCACCAGTACGAAATCCACAAAGGGCAGCACCTCTTCCAGCAGGACCAGCGACGTTCCGGGATTGAGCACCACTCCAGGCCGCGCTCCCAGTGACCGGATGGCTTCAAGGGTGCGATGAAGGTGATGAACGACCTCCACATGGACGGAAATGCTGTCGGCGCCGGCATCCCGAAAGTCCTTCAGGAAGGCATCCGGGTTGGTCATCATCAGGTGCACGTCGAGCGGCAGGCGCGTCACCCGGCGCAGCGCCGCCACCACGGGCGGCCCAATCGTCAGGTTGGGGACATAGTGCCCATCCATGACATCCACGTGCAGCAGGTCCGCGCCGGCCGCTTCCACCCGCTGGATTTCTTCCGCAAGGCGCGCAAAGTCGGCCGATAGAATCGAAGGCGCTATTTTGACTTCAGTCTGACCTGTCATTTCCCACCAAACCGTTCATTTTAGTGGCCGCACGGGCGAAAAACGCGCCGAGGTCACTCACTGGGGGCGACTGACATTGATCTTCACCGGAAAGGGACGGCGGACGACACTGCCCGCCTTCGGGTTTTGGCGCACGACCGTGCCCACCGGCTCCGGCGCGTTCGGCACTTCAATGATCACGACGCGCAATCCCTGCTTTTCCAGTATCTCACGGGCTTCAGGTTCGGTTTTTCCGACCACGTTCGGAACCGTCACCCGCTCCCCACGTGTCACGTAGCACGTGGCAATGCTGCCGGCAATGAAAGCCAGGACGAGCAGAGACACAAACGTCACCCGCCACAAAAGGCGCTTCAGCCAGGACCCAATCGTGCGCTGCGGCTGGCTACCGCTGACTACGCTCGTCATGGGGTGCGACTCTATCACCCACGCCAGAACAGCGGCAACCGATTCGTTGACCCCATCTTGCCAGGTTGAAACGCCGGTGTGACCCGGAGGTGAATCACCCGCTTCCGGTTGCCTGGCGGGCACCGCTTCCGGGCTGCACGGGCGATGGACAGCGTGGCGATTTGCTCTAAAGTTGTCCGCCATGAAAGACCTGCTGCGCCTTCTGGGCTATGCACGCCCCCATGCCGGACGGATTGTCATTGCCGTCCTGGCCGCTGCCGGTGTTGGTCTCTTCGAGGCTGGCCGCACGGCGCTCATCCAGCCCATTTTCGATGGTCTGGGCCTCGGCAGTGATACCTTCCCGACGACCATCGGGGGCGTGACCGTACCCCGGTTGCAGACCTGGCTCCCGGCCGGCAGCGCCTACTGGATGGTCGTGCTGGGGCTGCTCATTGGCTTCAGTCTCCTGCGCGGGCTGGCGGAATTTGCCGCCAACTTCCTGCTGACCTCCGTGGGGCAGTCGGTCATTGTCACCCTGCGCATGGCGCTCTTTACCCATGCGCTCGACCAGTCGGCGGCCTTTTTCGACCGCCGCCGAACGGCCGAACTGACCAATGCGCTCATCACCGATGTGGAGAAAGTACAGTCCGGGGTGGCGCAATACCTGGCGGATGCCCTGCGGGAAGGCTTCACGCTGGTCTGCCTGCTGGCGCTGGCGCTTGTGCTGTCGTGGAAGCTGACCCTGCTCACCCTGTCCGTCGTGCCGCTGCTGGCGCTGCTGACGGCGACGTTCGGACGCCGCCTCCGGCAGTCCAGCCGCGCCACCCAGCAGGCGATTGAAGACGTGCTGGCGCTGGCGACGGAAGTGCTGTCCGGCTACCGCATCGTCCAGGCGTACGGCGCACAGGCGACGGAGCAGGCGCGTTTTCAGGCGGCCGTTCAGCGGCTGCGGCGCTTCAACCTCCGTACGGCCCGCGCCCTGTTTCTGCCCTCCCCCCTGCTGGATGTGCTGGGCGTCGTGGTGGGTGCGGGCGTCATCTTCTACACCCACCACCTCATAGCCAGCGGCGAACTGACGCCCGGCGCTTTTACCGCCACACTGCTGGCGCTCGTGCGCCTGTATGACCCGCTGCGCAAGCTGACGCAGACCTACCAGGCCTATCAGCAGGTGATTGTCTCTGCCGGTCGGCTCTTTGCCCTGCTCGATGAGTCTTCGCCGGTTACGGATGCGCCAACGGCGCTGACGACGGCCACCTTCCAGCAGACTTTGGCGCTGACCGATGTGGTGTTCACGTATCCCGAAACGGCGCGGCCGGCGCTTGATGGCGTCACCTTCAACATCCGCCGGGGGGAAACTGTCGCGCTGGTCGGGCCGAGCGGCGGCGGGAAAAGTACGGTCTTTGCCCTGCTCCTGCGCTTCTATGACCCCGTCCGTGGAAGTATCACCCTGGATGGCGTGGACATCCGCCACGTCACCCGCGCGGCCCTGCGGCAGCTTGTGGCCTATGTTCCCCAGGAAACGGTCCTTTTCGACGGCACTTTTGCCGAAAACATCGCCTATGGACGGCCCGGCGCCACCCGCGCCGAAATCGAGCAGGCCGCGCGCGCGGCCTACGCCCACGAGTTCATTCTCGAACGGGGCGGTTATGAGGCGCGCATTGGCGAAGCCGGACGGGCACTTTCCGGCGGACAGCGCCAGCGGATTGCCATTGCCCGCGCCCTGCTGCGCAACGCTCCCCTTCTGCTGCTTGATGAGGCGACTTCGGCGCTGGATGCGGAATCCGAACACCTCGTCCAGGCGGCGCTGACGACCCTGATGCAGGGACGCACCACGCTGGTCATCGCCCATCGGCTGGCGACGGTCCAGCGCGCCGACCGGATTCTGGTCTTTGAGCGCGGGCGCATCGTCGAAGCTGGCGACCACGCCACCCTGACGGCCGCCCAAGGAACCTACCGCCGGCTCTACGAGCTTCAATTCACGTCCCAGAGCAGCTAACCGGCCAGAGCAGCTAACCGGACCGGCCAGACACCCTACTCCCCGGCTGGGCCGGTCGGTTATAGTCACCGGCTATGCCAACTGCCGTTGTTTCATCCGGTCTCACCCTGCCCCTGGCCCTGCTCAAGGCGATGCGTCCGCAGCAGTGGACGAAAAACGTGCTGCTGTTTCCGGCGCTGCTCTTTTCGCAAAACCTCTTTCACTGGCGGGAGACGGTGCTGGTGTGTGCCGCCTGCGCCGTATTCTGCCTGCTGAGCAGCGGCGTCTATCTGCTCAACGACCTGCTCGACATCGAAAGCGACCGCGCCCATCCGCTCAAGCGCCACCGGCCGCTGGCCTCCGGGGCGCTGCCAGTCCCGGTTGGCATTGCGGCCTGTGCCTTCCTGTCAGCGGGCGCGCTGGCGGCGGCCTTCTGGCTTTCAACGCCCTTTGCCTGGACGGCCGTGGCGTACTTCCTGCTGCAAGTCGCCTACACGGTACGCCTCAAGCACGTCGTCATTCTCGACGTGGGGTGCATTGCAGCCGGATTCGTGCTGCGGGCCGTTGCCGGCGGACAGGTCATCGCCGTGACGATTTCTGCCTGGCTGCTCATCTGCGCCATGCTGCTGTCGCTGTTTCTGGCGCTTGGCAAGCGGCGGCACGAGCTGCTGCTGCTCGAAGACGGCGCAACGGCCCACCGGCGGATTCTGGGTGAATACACGCCCGATCTGCTTGACCAGATGATTTCGGTTGTCACGGCCGCGACCGTCGTCTGCTATACCTTCTATACCGTCGCCCCTGAAACAGTCGCCAAGTTTGGCACGACGCGGCTGGTGTTCACCGTGCCGTTTGTGCTCTACGGCATCTTTCGCTACCTGTACCTCATCCACCGGCGGCAGATGGGCGGCAGCCCGGAAAAGGCGCTGCTCAACGACGGCGCATCGCTGGTCAACCTCGTGCTGTATGGGCTGGCGGTTGTCGCCATTCTCTACTGGTTGCGCTGAGCCTCGCCGGGCTTCTGGCGCACGATGGCGCATCCAATGGCGGGCCGGCACAGGACATTGACCGGACGCCCGGACAGGACGGCTTCCAGAGCTTCCTGCAGAAGATGTGTTGTTACCCGCTCCGGGTGATAGGTGTTGTCGTCAATGCGCCCGTGGTACTGGAGCCGCCCGGCGGCATCCACCAGAAAGCATTCTGTCATGCAGGTGGCGCCCAGCAGGTCAGTGGCCTGACGGCCTTCATCCACGACGACCGGAAAAACGAACGGCTTGGCCTTCTGCCGCTCGCGGATTTCCGTCAGGGACTCATTGGCATTCGGGTTGAAACCGATGAAGACCACCTGGCGCGGAGCATAAGCCTGGGCCAGCGCGTTGAGGCGGGCGCGGTAGGCTTCAACGCACGGGCAGCGCGTTCCAATCGCCACCAGAACGACGACGCGGCCGCGGTAGTGGCTCAGGCGGACGGTCTGCCCGTCGAGGCTTTTGAAGGCGACATCCGGGACCAGCGCGCCAATGGCGATCAGGCTGTCATCACCGGAGATGACGTGGCCAAGGTGATCGAGATCATCGCCCAGCGCGCGTCCGGTGAACACGTCGTAGCCCAATCCGGCCGCAGTCAGCACCAAAGCGGCCACGGTCAGCCCTCCGGCTGCGCCGGAAGCGGCCAGCGGCTGGAGCCGTTCCCACCACCGGCTGTTGGAAAACAGCGACCGCGCCACTTCTCCGGGCAACGCGCCAAAGCCAAAGCACAGCATCGCCACGGCTGCCTGCCGGATTTCCCAGGTCGTCAGGGCAAGCAGCAGGGCTGCCAGCAGCAGCGAAGAAACCCGGATGACCACGGCAAACGGATGTCCCAGCCGGGGTGCAACCCAGGGGCGGCGTCCCAGCCGCCAGCGCCAACCCAGCCACCCCAGCGCCAACAGCAATAGCCCCACAGCCGGGACGAAGAACACCTGCCGCCCAAAACCCATCAGGAACGCCGCTTCGGCCACCCAGACACCAAGCTGTCCGGCGAGAATCCCCAGCGCCCCACACCACAGCAGGCGGGCCAAGGATTGCCCCAGAAGGACCCGAACCGGCCAGACCCGTTCGCGGGGCGGCGACCACAAACCATCCAGAATTCCTAGGACAAAGGCACAGGCAAGGAGAAACATAGATTTTGTATTGTTGATCACTGTCGGCCGCAGAGCAACCCGGTGTCCCCGCGCCGGCTTTCCCGGCCGCCCTTGTGCAGCCAGCATCTATGGCACCGCGCTGAAGTTCGGCCGTAGCGCCGGGCACACTTTTCGACTATTTTTTGCCGCCATGTGATGACTTCCAGTCAACAGACGCCCGGCCCAGACGCGATGTATTCCCTCGTCATTCATCTGCCCAACACACCACCGCGCCGGATATTGCTGGTCAAACCCCGCTACACCCTTGGGCGCAGCGTGCGCGCCGACATCATGGTGCCGGACTCCTTTGCCTCGCGCATCCACGCTGCACTTCAGCAGGATGGACAGACCTACATTCTGGAAGACCTCCACAGCGCCAATGGCACCTACTATCAGGGGCAGCGCCTTGTGCAGCCCATCCGTCTGCACCCCGGCGAACGCTTCCGTATTGGCGAAACCGAACTCGAAATCGCTCCCGAAACGCGCTTTACCCGGGTTGCCGCACCGTCGGTGACGTACTCCCAGACTTCTGCGGCTACGGTCCCGGAAGCGCAGATCGGGATGGGGACGGTCAACACGGCGGAAGAAATTCTGCATCGCGCCTTTGAGCGCAGTTCCGGGGGACTCCCCGACGCCCCGCAAGCTGCGCCCGGGGAAACACTTCTGGCCGCCACTCCGGGAAAACCAGCCACAGCCGAGACCTTCCCGGAAACGAAGCTGGGGCCGCAGCGCCCTGACCTGCTGGCGCTCGTGAGCAAGGTTGGTGTCACGCTGCTTTCCAATGCCAGTTTCAGTGAAACGCTGGAAGAAGTCATGAGCCTGGTCTTCGAGTCGCTGCCGGCGGAGCGGGGATTCCTGCTGACCTACAACCACGCGCAGTATCAGCTTGAATGCCGTGTGGCGCGCACCCGCACCACTCGCCTGCCTTGTGAGGAAGCTGTCGTCTGCCAGAGCATCACCGAACGGGTGTTGACAACCAAAGCGGCAGTGCTGACCTCCGACGCCCGGCAGGACCCGCGCTTTGCCGGCAGCCAGTCCATTCTGCTCGGCGACATTCGCTCCGTGATGTGTGTTCCGCTGTTGTTTCGGGAGCAGCTCCACGGGCTGATTTACGTCGAAAACCCCTACCAGCGCCGTTTTACGCCGGACGACCTGGAGGTGCTGACCACGATTGCCAGTGTTGCGGCCGTCAAAATTGAAAACATCCGTCTCCTCGAAGAAGAAATGAAACGCCAGCGGCTCCAGGCCGAAGTGGCCCTGGCCGCCCGCATCCAGGCTTCAATGCTGCCCCAGGGTGAGCCGCCGCTGGAGGGCCTCGAGGTGGCGGGGCTGTCACGTCCGGCAGAAGACATCGGGGGCGACTATTACGACTACATCCACGTCGGCGAGAAACGGTTGGCCGTGGTCATCGGAGACGCCTCCGGCCATGGCATCTCTTCGGGACTGCTGATGGCGCTGGCCAAAGGCGCGCTGTTCAACCAGCTTGGCATTTCACCAGACCCGGTGCACGTCATGCAGACCCTGAACAAACTCATCCATGAAAATGGCACGCGCCGCGACCTGATGACGTTTTGCTATACGCTGCTCGACGTGCCGACCGGACATATCACCATCGCCAATGCCGGACACCCCTACCCAATGGTGTACTGCGCCGCCACGAAAACCGTCCATAGCCTGGAAGGGGGAGCTTACCCGCTGGGGGTACGGCCGATGCTGGGCAGGCTCCCCATCCTGACCCACGTACTCAACCCACAGGATGTCCTCGTGATGTACAGCGACGGTATCCCGGAACTCAAAAACCGCACGGGAAACTACTTCGGCTATGATGGGCTGGAAGCTGTCATCCACCGCCATGTCCACCTGCCGGCGCGCGAGCTGTGTGAAACCATTGTCGAAAAAGCTCTGACCTTTGCCTCCGGGTCCATCCCGGAGGATGACATCACGGTGGTCGTCGTCAAATGCACGCGCTGACCGGGAAGGCAACCCTGGTCATCATCTGGTAAGGTTCGGGTGGTAAGGTTCAGGGCCGTCATGAGTTTCTCGAAATCATACGGAAAGGAATGTTCCATGCTGCACAGGAGTCGGACGCTGTGCGCCAGACTGGCACTCGTCATCGCATGTTTACTCGTGGGAGCCGGGCTTCCCGCCCCGATGTTTCCCGACGCCCACGCTGAAGAAGTCATCCGCCCCCAAAAACGGCGTGCGGCCGGTCAGCAGCGCGCCCGGAGCCGACGGGCCCGGAGCGGCCGCAGTCGTGGCGCAGCGGCACGGAGCCGCCGGGGACCGTCTGCCCGTGGTCGGGCTGCCCGCGGTCGGGGACGTGCCAGCCGGGCACGTGGACGTAGCGCACGGATGCGCAGTACGCGGGGCCGCAGTTACCGCAGTCGCAGTTACCGCAGCCGCCGGGGGCGTGTCGTGCGGGGACGGAGCGGACGCGCCTACCGCGTCCGGGGCAGACGCTACGGCCGCCGGGGACGTTACGCCCGCCGGAGCCGCGTGACGGCCGCCTATGGCACAGGGGCGGCTGCGCCAGCGACGCCCTACCGCCCGCCGCGCAGTCTGGTCATCCCGGAAGCGCGTACCCGCGAAATTCAGGAAAAGCTCAAGGAAGCCGGTTTCTACCAGGGCGAGATCACGGGGCAGTATGATGAAAGCACCCGCGAAGCCATGCGGAACTTCCAGCGTGCCAACGGTTTGAAAGAAACCGGCACGCCGACGGCGCCGGCCCTGCTGCGGCTCGGACTCACCCGACACACGTCGGAAGCCGGCGACACCTCGGCCCCGCCCGTCCAGCTTCCGCCGCCGACCGATCAGCCACCGCCGCAGTGAACGGTTGCCCGGCCTCCGGCGGCCCGCCTTCGGCAGCTACGTTTCAGGGAAGGTGGGCCGTCTCCGCTTTGCCGGTTTCCTCGGTCACACTGGTGAGCAGGACGGACGTGGCCTCGGCTGTGGAGAGCTTTTCCAGCCGGTGTTCAAGTTCCAGAATGGCCAGCCGACGGTTGAAAACCGCTCCGACCAGGAACACGAAGGTGATGACGTACATCCAGACAAGCAGCACGATGACCGTGCCGATGCTGCCATAAATGCGGCCGTAGGCGCTGAAATTGGCCACGTAAATGCCGAAACCCAGCGTGGCCAATCCCCACAGCGTCGTGGCAAAAACGGCCCCCGGCAGAATGTGCCGCCAGCGTGGCGGGCGGCTCGGCGCCAGGCGGTACAGGAGCATCTGAATCAGAAACACACTCAGCACGACCAGAAACCACCGCCCGGCGGCCCACAGATAACCAAAGGTGACGTAACCGCCGCTCCAGCGGGTGATGAGGTGTTCCAGATGGGCGCCGACCACGCCGGCAATGGACGCCAGCACCAACGGCAACCCGACGACAAACACCAGCTCCAGGCATAGCAACTGCTCCCGCCAGAAGGGGCGCCGGGGGGAAATCCCATAGATGCGGTCCAGCGCCCGCGACAGCGTGGCAATCAGCCCGATGGCCGGCAGGAGCGTGGCGACAAAGGACAGCAACGCCACCCGTCCGGGCCGTCCCTGCATAAGCTGCTGCAAGTAGCTTTCCACCACGCTGAACGTTCCCGGCGGCATGATGCGCCGCAGGGCGTCCAGAATCGCCGCCGTCTGCTCGCTGCCCAGCGCCGCAAACGCCGCCACAAAAAAGAGCAGCAGCGGGAAGAAGGTCAGGACGAAGGAATAGGCCGCTTCCTTGGCAAAGCCGATGCAGTCGTACTCAAGCGTATCGAGCGTCGTTTTCCAAAGCAGTTCCCGCAGTTGCCGAAGTCGGCCCATGGCAGCCACTCCCTTCGTTCCTGCCGCGTTCAGATGGTGGTGTTGTCCGGGATAACGGCTTCCTTGGGGATAATGATGATACCGTCACGGATACAGTAGTTCGGACCGTCGGCCTCCCTGACGCCGCTTTCATTCAGCAGACGGACGTTGTTGCCAATCCGCACCCCTTTGTCGAGGATGGCGTTCCGCACCGTGCAGAACTTCCCGACGCCAATATCCGGCCGCCCGGCCGCCCGGTTCTGCTGAAGTTCATCCACGGTTTCATATTCGTCAGCCCCCATCATCAGCACGTGGTCAAAGTGGGTGCCGCTTTCAATCCGGCTGCGGATGCCAACAATCGAACGCCGAATCGTGGCTTCGTTGATGATGCACCCTTCGTTGATGATGGAGTTGATGATCTGGGCGTTGCGCACCTTTGTACCGGGCAGAAACCGGGGCCGGGTGTAGATGGGCGCAGACATGTCGAAGAAGTTGAAGCGGGGCAGGACATCCGTCAGCTCGATGTTGGCGCGGAAGAAAGCACTGATCGTCCCGATGTCTTCCCAGTAGCCGTTGAAAAGATACGCTCCCACCCGGTGAGTTTCGAGGGCGTGCGGAATGACCTCCTTGCCGAAATCCACCCGGCTGGTGTCGCGCAGCAGCGACTCCAGCACATCCATTTTGAAGACATAGATTCCCATGGAAGCGAGATACGGGCGCTTGGCCGCTTCCTCCGGCGCAAGGCCAAACCGGGTCGTGTCCACGCGCATCTCCTCAAGCGCCGCACCGGTGGGCTTTTCCCGAAATTCAATCACCCGCCCGTCTTCATCCACCTTGAGCAGCCCGAACTCCGAAGCCTCGTCGGGGGGGATGGCCGTGACGGAAACCGTGATGTCATTGTCGAACGACTCGTGGTAGGCAATGAACTTGGCGTAGTCCATGCGGTAGAGATGGTCGCCCGACAGGATGAGAATCGTCGTTGCGTGCGTGCTTTTCAGATGGCGGAAGTTCTGACGGACAGCATCGGCCGTGCCCTGAAACCAGTCGGGATTTTCCGGCGTCTGCTCCGCCGCCAGGATTTCGACAAAACCATTGGCGAACTGACTGAACCGATAGGTACGGGCAATGTGGCGGTTCAGGGACGCCGAGTTGAACTGCGTCAGCACCAGTATCCGGGAGATACCGGAGTTGATGCAGTTGCTGATGGGAATATCCACCAGACGATACTTGCCGCCGAGCGGGACAGCCGGCTTTGAGCGTTCCCGCGTGAGCGGATACAGGCGGGTGCCTTTGCCGCCGCCCAGAATGACAGCCAAAACTTTTTCCATCGCGCCAATCATCGGACTGCTCCCACAACGTAGTCGTTGTCTCTGGTCTGAGATGCCAGCCGGTTCAGGTGGCTTTGGTGAAGGCTGGAGCGGGTCCTCTCAGTCCTTTGGCAGACGTGGACGCGACGCGACGAAAAGCCGCCGGTGGCGATGTGTCCACGCGCGACGCCCACGTGGCACCGGGGGGGTCATACTGCCCCGGCGCAGCAGGGCTATATCGGCTGACAGGCGTTCAATTTGCGCCCGCATGTACCGCTGCTCGGCCTCCAGCTTTTCCAGCACGTCAATCGAGCGGGACTGCACATTCACCAGGCGTCCGAGCGTTTGCTGAAGGGAGTTTGAGAGGCGCGTCCCGATTTCCACAAACAGACGCTCGACACACTCCACCAGATACGCTTCAAACCGCGACTTGGCCACGCCATCCGACCGCTCTACCGCACCACCGGACAGCGCACCCGGCGCATCCGGCCCGGCATCAGAAAACGATTCCTTGGACATTGGATATTGGGTGAGAACTCTTTTCCACAGAATTTTTGCGTCAGAGGTCTGGGCCTCCGGCGCACCCCATGCTAACACTGCCTGACCAGCCGTGACCAAGCCCTGACGCATTACCTGCATAACATCCGGCACTGCGCGCGCCTGTCATTCAGCAGCTCACCAATCAAACGGGCGACGTATCGCCGTCGTCACCAGCAGTAGCAGCGTCTTACCGTGGCCAGGTCGGTGGCGTCGTTGTCGTACGGCGGGATGAAGGCGGCGTGGCAGGCGCGCCCGGGCTTCCTGCACGGCCCCCGTCGCGCGCCACATCCGGCGACGCGCCCGGTTTTTTCGGGCGCAGCGCGGTTTCCTTCATCCGGCGCAGTTCGGCAATCCCCTGCTCGAAACGGTTTTTCAGGTCGGCTTTCCCAAGTTCGGTCAGAAGCCGCGCGCCGGGTTTGACCAGCGGCGTGACCCGCGCATGAAGCACAAACGCCGGTTGCGCCGGAAAAGCCGTCAGCACCAGATAGATGACCGACAGTACAAGCCAGGCACGTCCGATGCCCAGCGCGCCGCCACCCAGGCGGTCAAGCGTGGCCAGTGGCGTTTTGCGGAAGCGCCGGCGCAGATGACGCACCAGCCACCACCCGCCCAGCCCTGCCAAGGCCACCGGCAGCAGGAACCCCACCCCGTAAGCCACCGGTGCCGTGATACCCAGGTGCTTCAGTCCGGCAGCGAGGTCATCGTAAAACACCAGCGCCAGCGCCAATCCCATGAGAAAAGCGACGCTGGAAATGACCGTTTTCGTCAGCCCCCGGACAGCGCCGCTCACGGCCGAAAACGCCACGACCACCAGCGCCAGCCAATCAAATGCCGTCACGAGCAACCTCCACGTGGAAACACTCCCCGTCACACACGCCTCGCCTCTGCTTTCGCCCGCCGGGGCCCATCAGAAGGGGCACATCAGAACAGGACATCGAGCGCCTCCAGAACCGACCGGACGCCAATGACCTGCAACCCGTCCGGCCATTCCAGACCTGGCACATTTCCCGCCGGCATCACCACCCGCGCAAAGCCCATGGCAGCCACTTCCCGGAGCCGCGTGGCCGGCTGGCTGGTGGCACGCACCTCGCCCGCCAGGCCGACTTCCCCAAAGACGACCGTCGTCGGATCAACCGCCGTGTTCCGAAAGCTGGACGCCAGCGCCGCCACGATGCCCAGGTCCGCCGCCGGCTCGGCCAGCGTCAAGCCGCCGGCCACGTTGACAAACACATCATCACCCAGCATGTGCAGCCCGGCCCGTTTTTCGAGCATGGCAATGAGCAACGCCACGCGGTTGGGTTCGACGCCTTCGACCGTCCGGCGACCCGTCCCGTACTTGCTGCTGCTGACCAGCGCCTGCAACTCCACCAGCATCGGGCGCGTGCCTTCCATGCAGGCCACGACGACCGACCCGGCCACGCCAACCGGACGCTGCTCCAGAAACAGCGCCGACGGATTGCCCACCGGCACGAGTCCCGCGCCGGTCATCTCAAACAGACCGAGTTCGTTCGTCGCGCCAAAACGGTTTTTGGTCGCGCGAATGAGGCGGTGGTTGTGGTGGCGCTCCCCCTCGAAGTAGATGACGGTATCCACGATGTGTTCGAGCGTCTTCGGCCCGGCCAGAACGCCATCCTTGGTGACGTGCCCGATGAGAAAAATGGGAATGCCCTGCTGCTTGGCAATCAGCAGGCACTGCCCGGCGGTTTCGCGCACCTGGGAAACACTGCCCGGTGCACTGTCCAGCCGTTCGGAATAGGCCGTTTGCACCGAATCCACCACGATGAGCGTCGGCTTGAGGTTCGTGACCACCTCCCACACGCGCTCCAGACAGGTTTCCGGCAACAGGTGCAGATCGCCCGGACGCAGGCCCAGCCGGTCTCCCCGCAGCTTGATCTGCCGCTCGGATTCTTCCCCGCTGACATACAGCACCCGTTCCCCGGCGGCGCTTAGGCCCGCGGCCATCTGAAGCAGCAGCGTGGATTTGCCAATGCCCGGATCGCCGCCGATGAGGAGCAGGCTGCCCGGCACGATGCCCCCGCCCAAAACACGGTCCAGCTCGGCGATGCCGGAGGAAAGGCGCGCGTCATCCTGGCTCGGAACCTGCTCGTAGCGCGTCGGCGCAATTTTTGCCTTTGCGCCTTTGCCGGACGCCCCGCCCAGCCCACGCGCCAGCGCCGCCGCCGAAAGGGTGCTGTCTTCGCGTTCCTCGACCAGCGAGTTCCACGCGCCACAGTCCGGGCAGCGCCCCAGCCACTTTCGGCTTTGGTAGCCACACTGCTGGCAGGTATAAACGGTTTTTTCTTTCGGCATGGCGGCTTGCTTCCGGCGCCTGATTTCAGCGATGAACCACTGGCCCGATGCCAAAGCTTTTCACGAACCCGTGCTTTCCGACAACGCCCCGTAACCAATGCGCCTTTCCGACCTGCACTACGACCTTCCCCCGGAACGCATTGCCCAGCATCCCTGCGAACCGCGTGACCAGGCCCGCCTGCTGGTGCTGGATCGGCGCACCGGCGCCCTTGAAGATGCGCGTGTCAAAGACCTTCCCCGCTGGCTGCGCGCCGGTGATGTTCTCGTACTCAATGATACGCGCGTCTTCCCGGCGCGACTCATCGGCCGGCGCGAACCGACCGGCGGACTCGTCGAGGTGTTCCTGGTACGTGAAACCGCCCCGCAAACCTGGACGGCGCTCGTCAAACCCGGACGCCGGGTGCGCGTCGGCGACCGGCTTATCTTCGGGCAGGACGAGCTGCGGGGCGTCGTCACCGGCCGGCTGCCAGATGGACGCCGCACGATTGCCTTCAACTGTGACGGCGATTTTTTTGCGCTGCTGGACCGGATTGGGCGTACGCCGCTGCCGCCCTACATTGCCCGTGAAGCTGATACGCCCTCTGACCGGGAGCGATACCAAACCGTGTATGCGGCTACGCCCGGCTCGATTGCAGCCCCCACGGCCGGCCTGCACTTCACGCCGGAGCTGCTCTCCACTCTGGCTGCCCAGGGCGTGGAGATTGTCAAGCTGACCCTGCACGTGGGTTACGGAACGTTTCAGCCCGTCCGCACGGAAAATCTGGCGGCGCACCGCGTCGAACCGGAAGTCTATGTCGTGCCGGAAGCCACAGCGCAGCGCATCAATGCAGCCAGGCGCGAAAGGCGCCGGGTCATCGCCGTCGGAACGACCTCGACGCGCACGCTCGAAACCGTGGCCCAGGACGGCGTGGACGGCAACCTTGTCCGTGCCGGCCAGGGCGTGACGGATTTGACGATTGTGCCGGGGTTCCGCTTCCGGGTTCTCGACGGACTGCTCACCAACTTTCACCTGCCGCAGTCGTCCCTGCTGGCGCTGGTCGTCGCCTTCGGCGGCTATGAACCCGTCATGCGCGCCTACCGCCATGCCGTGGCGGTAGGCTACCGGTTTTACAGCTATGGCGACGCCATGCTGCTGATATGATTCGGTGTTGCCATAATCTCTCTGAAACCCTTACAGTCTGCCCACGTTTGTAGCGTTGGCAATACTCAATTCCCTCTCCGTCCGAGGTTTCCCGCCTTATGAAGTTCGCCTTTTTGCGTGGGCTGGCCAGTGTTTGTCTGGCAACCGCCCTGTGCCTGCCAAGTCCCCTGCTGCTTGTGGTCGTCAAGGCCGACACGCCGGCCAAAACCATCGCCCTGCCGCCTGGCGTCACGCGCGTCACGAGTGTGGAAGGCATCACCGAGTACCGTCTGGAAAACGGGCTGCGGGTGCTGCTCTTCCCGGACGAATCCAAGCAGACCATCACCGTCAACATCACCTATCTGGTTGGTTCGCGTCATGAAAACTACGGCGAAACCGGCATGGCGCACCTGCTGGAACACCTTGTGTTCAAGGGCACCCCACGCCACCCGGACATTCCCAAGGAACTGACCGAGCGTGGCGCGCGCCCGAACGGGACCACCTGGCTTGATCGCACCAACTACTTCGAGACCTTCCAGGCAACCGAGGACAACCTCCGGTGGGCGCTCGATCTGGAAGCCGACCGCATGGTGAACAGCTTCATTGCCAAAAAGGACCTCGATTCGGAAATGACCGTCGTGCGCAACGAGTTTGAGGCCGGGGAAAACAGTCCCTACCGGGTGCTGCTGCAACGCACGCATGCGGTGGCCTACGACTGGCACAACTACGGCAACTCGACGATTGGCGCGCGGGCGGACATTGAAAACGTCCCCATCGAGCGGTTGCAGGCGTTCTACCGGAAGTATTACCAGCCGGACAACGCCGTGCTGCTCGTGGCCGGGAAGTTCGACGAAGAAAAGACCCTGAAGATGATTCACGAGTATTTCGGCCCCATCCCGAAACCCACCCGCGTGCTGGAGCCGACCTACACGCTCGAACCAACCCAGGATGGCGAACGTACCGTGACCATCCGGCGCGTGGGCGATACCAAGGTCATCCTCGTCTGCTACCACGTGCCGGCGGCAGCACATCCCGACAAACCGGCCGTACAACTGCTCGCCGGCGTCATTGGCGATACGCCAAGCGGACGGCTTCACAAGGCGCTGGTCGAGACCAAGAAAGCCGCCTTCGTGCAGGGCTTCAGCTTCGATACCAAAGAGCCGGGGCTGGTCAATTTTGCGGCCATTTTACCGACCAGTGCTGACATCGAAGCCGTCCGTCAGACCCTGCTGGCGACCATTGAAGAAACTGCCGGCAGCAAGCCGCCGACGGCTGAAGAAGTGGAACGCATCCGGCGGCAGTACCTGGTCAGCATCGAACAGACCCTCAACAACTCCGAGCGGCTGGGGCTGGAACTCAGCGAGTGGATTGCTGCTGGCGACTGGCGGCTCTTTTTCCTCAATCGGGACCGGCTCAAGGCCGTCACGGTTGAAGACGTACAACGGGTGGCCAGAACCTACCTCAAGCCCGACAACCGGACGGTTGGCATGTTCATTCCGACTGACAAGCCCGACCGGGCCGAAATCCCGCCGACGCCGGACATCACGGCGCTTCTGGCTGATTACAAAGGAAGTGCGGCTGTTGCTGCCGGTGAAGCCTTTGACCCCACCCCGGAAAACATCGAAGCGCGATCCATCCTGCCCAAAGCCCAGGGTGGTTTACAGATGGTGCTGCTGCCGAAAAAGACCCGTGGCAATACGGTAACGTTGACGATGACTATCCGACTGGGTAATGAGCAGGCTCTGCGCAACCAGCGGGAAGCCGGCCGCCTCGCCGGAGCCATGCTCCAGCGTGGTACGAAGAAGAAAACCCGGCAGCAAATCAGCGATGAATTCGACCGCCTCAAGGCACAAGGGGACGTTTTTGGCAGCGCCAGGCAAGCGAATTTCAGTGTCACGACGACCCGCGAGCATCTCGCGGACGTCATGCGGCTGGGCGCGGAAATTCTGCGGGAGCCATCGTTCCCGGAAAGCGAGTTTGAGCAGCTCAAACAGGAGAGCATTACCAGCACCGAGCAAAACCGCCGGGAACCGACCAGGGTGGCCGTCAGGGCCTTTTCACGCCACCTCAATCCCTATCCCAAAGAAGATGTACGCTATACCCCTCTGCCAGACGAGGAGATCGAACGCATCAAGGCCGTGACGCTGGACGATGTCAAACGCTTCTATGAAACGTTTTATGGCATCTCCAACGCCCAGATTGCCGTCGTCGGGGACTTCGATCCGGCTGAAGTTGAAAAACTGGCGACGGAACTCTTCGCCGGCTGGACCGCCAAAACGCCCTTCGCACGTCTGGAAAACCGGTTTCGTCCCATTCCGGCTGCCGATGAGACCTTTGAGACGCCAGACAAAGCCAATGCCTTCTTCATTGCCGGCATGCCGCTTGAAATGCGTGATGACGACCCGGACTACCCGGCGCTGGCGCTCGCCGTGTACATTTTCGGCGGTGGTTTCCTGAACTCCCGCCTGGCCGTCCGCATCCGGCAGAAAGAGGGCATCAGCTACGGCATCGGCGCCGGGTTGCAGGTTGGTTCACTGGACCGCCTGGGCACATTCACCGTCTCGGCCATTTACGCGCCACAAAATCTGGCCCGTCTGGAAGCGGCCTTCAAAGAGGAAGTCGAGCGTGCCGTGCGTGAGGGCTTCACAGCCGAGGAGGTCGAAACCGCCAAGACGGGCTACCTGCAGGATCAGCAGGTGTCGCGGGCGCAGGACCGGGAACTGGCGTCAAGACTGGAGAGCTATCTCTATCTCGGACGACGTCCCACCTGGGACGCTGAATTCGAGGCCAAAATCAAGGCCCTGACGCCGGAACAGGTCTCGGCGGCCTTTGCCAGGTACATCAGCTATGAGCGGATGAGCCGCTTCAAGGCCGGCGACTTTGCCAAGGCCAAAGAGGCCAAAGCCACGCAGCCGTAAAGCCACGGTCAGCGGACAGACTGACATAACCCCTGCCAGGGTTTGAACAGCTTAAATAAAAGTTGACCTTTATTGCTCAGTAGTGTGCATTTTGCGCATGTCGCGCAAGATAGTCAGCACTTTGGCGCGGAACTGGTGTTCGCCATCTGCGAGGCGAAGAACGTCGCAGTGGTGATCCTCAACCA
>Ga0272446_1001143_pt1 | contig 39491 bp, 27 predicted proteins | sample YNPCB0061_FD_194587 | JGI IMG/M metagenome (GOLD analysis project Ga0272446, IMG submission 194587) | Hot spring microbial mat communities from Yellowstone National Park, WY, United States - YNP-CB-006-1 | ecosystem: Environmental > Aquatic > Thermal springs > Hot (42-90C) > Sediment | place...
CAGCGCAAGCCGTGCCCCGGGCGGTCCCGGCGGCACCGGCCAGTTGGCCGTCCGCAAGCCCGGCTACAGGCCCTTCTCGATAGGCATCGCCAGCGGCGGCTCCACCATGAAGTCCAGCGCCGCCATCTCTTGCAGCGCCGCGCGCACGCTCGACTCCGGGCTGCTTTCCAGCGTGATGACGAAGGGCAGGTTCTGCTTGTCCTGCTCCGGCAGTTGCAGCACGGCGTCGATGGAGACGGATTGCGAGGCGAGAATCGCCGCCAGGTCGCGGATGATGCCCGGCCGGTCCTTGATGCGGAAGCGCAAATACCACGGGCGCTGCTGTTGCCCGATGGGCAGCGGCTCGGCCGCGGCCAGCTCGCGCGCGGCGAAGGGCGGAACGCGGTGCGCGGGTGCGGGGCGCAGCTCGCGCGCCACGCGCATCAGGTCGCTCACGACGGCCACGCCGGTCGGCAGCGGCCCCGCGCCGCGGCCGTAGTAGAACGTGTCCGCGCCGTAGGCGCCGCGCACCCACACGGCGTTGTAGGCGCCGCGCACGCCGGCCATGATCGTGCGCAGCGGCAGCAGCGCAGGCCGCACCGAAACGAACAACCCGCCGCCTTCCCGCCGGGCCGAGCAAAGCAGGCGGATGGTGCAGCCCAGTTGCCGGGCGTATTCGAAATCGATCGGGGCCACGCGCCGGATGCCCTCGGTGTGAATCACCGCCGGGTCCAGCCGCACCCCGAAGGCCAGCGAGGCCAGCAGCGCGAGTTTCGAGCGGGCGTCATAGCCGTCGACGTCGGCCGCCGGGTCGGCCTCGGCGTAGCCGAGCCGCTGCGCTTCCGCGAGCACCGCGTCGAACGGCGCGCCGTGCTGCTCGATTTCCGTGAGGATGTAGTTGCTGGTGCCGTTCAGGATGCCGAACAGCGCCTCGATCCGGTCGCCGGCGATGCCCTCGCGCAGCACGGCATGAATCGGGATGCCGCCGCAAACGCTGGCTTCCATGGCCAGCGCCGCGCCGTTCTCCTCGGCCAGCCGCCAGAGCTCCGGCCCGCGCAGCGCCACCAGTTCCTTGTTGGCGGTGACCACGCTCTTGCCGGCCCGCAGTGCGCCCTCCACGATCTCGGCCGCCACGCCCGTGCCGCCGACAAGCTCCGCCACGATCTCCACCGCGGGGTGCGCCACCACTTCGCGCCAGTCGCTCGTCACCAGGGCGGGCTCGAGCGAGGCAGGCCATCGCCGGGCGGCGGGGTTGCGGCTGCACACCGCGGCGACGCGCAGCCGGAAGCCGAGTTTCCGGGCGATTTCGCCGCCGTTTTCCGCCAAAATGGTAAGGGTCCCCCCGCCCACATTGCCGAGGCCGATGATGCCGATTCCCACGTCCTTCATCACCGTTCAGTCTAGCAAGCGGCTGCTCGCGGCCCTGCTTTCAGCCTTGTTGCTCGCCTTGCCGGTGGCGGCGCAGATCGAGCCCCCGCCGCCGCCCCCGCGAGCTGATGAGCCCAAGCGCCTGCCGGACGGGCGGCTCTGGTCGGAGGCGGTGCTCAAGGCCAACTACGAGGCGAACCTGAAAGACCTCGAGCGCATGCGCAAGATCCTCGAAGCCGTGCAAAAGGAGCTGGACGAGTCGAAGGGCCATGTCCTCTCGATCAAGGCGCTCAAAGACCTGGAAGAACTGGAGCGCCTTTCCCGGCGGGTGCGCGACCGGATGCGGCAGCACTGAAGTTAGTACACTGATCTGCGATGAGCGCAACGCGAGAAAAGGCCCAGTTGATGAGCGCCTCCGAGATGGACCGCACGCTGGTGCGGTTGGCTCACGAGGTCCTTGAGAAGTCCGACAACCTCGACAATCTCGCCTTCATCGGCATCCGGCGCCGCGGCGTGCCGATGGCGGAGCGGATCGCGCGCAAGATCGAGTCGCTGGAAAACGTCCGGATTCCGGTCGGCGCCATCGACATCACGCTTTACCGCGACGACCTGTCCACCATCGGGCCGAAGCCGGTGGTGGCCGGCACGCAGATCGACTTCCCGATCACCGGCAAGGACGTGATCCTCATGGACGACGTGCTCTACACCGGCCGCACCGTGCGCGCCGCGCTGGACGCGCTGTTCGAGCACGGCCGCCCCGCGCGCGTCCACCTGCTGGTGCTGATCGACCGCGGCCACCGCGAACTGCCCATCGAGGCGCAGTTCATCGGGCGCAAGGTGCCGACCTCCTCCCGCGAGATCATCGAGGTGAAATTCCAGGAGATCGACGGCGTCGAGAAGGTGATGCTGGTCGAGAAAGTCGACTGAAGGAGGCGCGCCATGGGCCGCAGCCTGCTCGGCATCGAAGATCTGGACCGCGTCGAGATCGAACGCATCCTCGACCGCGCCGTGGCCTTCCAGCCCCACGGCGGCCCGGGTTTCGCCAAGGTCAACACCTGCACCGGCATGATGGTGGTGAACGCCTTCTTCGAGAACTCGACGCGCACGCGCTCGAGCTTCGAGATCGCAGCCCACCGCCTGGGCGCCGACACGCTGTCGATCACCGCCGCCGGCTCGAGCGTCGCCAAGGGCGAAAGCCTCGTCGACACGCTCAACACGCTTTCCGCCATGCGCCCGTCGGTGATCGTGATGCGCCATCAGGCTTCCGGCGCGCCGCACTTTCTGGCGCGCCACCTGTCGACGCCGATTGTCAACGCCGGCGACGGCACGCACGAGCACCCCACGCAGGCGCTGCTCGACGCGCGGACCATCCTGGACCGCTGCGGCCGGCTCGAGGGGCTGCGCGTGGTCATCATCGGCGACATCCTCCACAGCCGGGTGGCGCGCTCGAACATCTTCCTGCTGACGAAATTCGGCGCCAGCGTCGTGCTGTGCGGCCCGCCCACGCTGCTGCCGCGCGAAATGGCGGCCATCGCGCCGGGCGTCGAGCTGGAATATGACATGCGCCGCGCCGTGCGCGGGGCGCATGTGATCATGATGCTGCGGGTGCAGCTGGAACGCATTCACGAGCCGCCGATGCAGGCGGGCGAGTATTTCCGCTTCTACGGGCTGCGGCAGGAGCACGTCGACCTGGCGCACCCGGACGTGATCGTGATGCACCCGGGGCCGATGAACCGCGGCCGCGAGATCTCGTCCGAGGTGGCCGACTCGCAGCGCTCGATGATCCTCAACCAGGTGGAAAACGGCGTACCCGTGCGCATGGCGGTGCTCGAAAGGGTGTTGCTGTGGTGAAGAAGCTGCTGATTCGCAACGGCCGTGTGATTTGCCCGGCATCGGGCCTCGACGCCATCGCCGATGTGCTCATCGAGGGCGGCCGCATCGCCGCCGTGGGGCAGGGGCTGAGCGCGCCGGACGCCGAGACCCTCGACGCCGCCGGGCTGGTGGTCGCCCCCGGCTTCATCGACATCCACGTCCACCTCCGCGAGCCGGGCTTCACCCACGCCGAGACCATCGCCACGGGCTCGCGCGCCGCCGCCGCCGGCGGCTTCACCACCGTTTGCTGCATGCCGAACACAAACCCGGTGAACGACTCGGCGACGGTGACCACCTACATTGTCGAAAAGGCCCGCCGCGAGGCCGTGGTGAATGTCTTCCCCATCGGCGCCATCACCAAAGGCAGCGAGGGCGAGGAGCTGGCCGCCATCGGCTCGATGGTGGCCGCGGGCGCCGTCGCCATCAGCGACGACGGCCGGCCGGTGATGAACGCGCGCGTCATGCGGCGCGCGATGGAAACCGCGCGCGTGCTGGATATCCCCGTCATCCAGCACTGCGAGGACCTCCACCTCTCCGCCGGCGGCGACATGCACGAGTGCGCCGACAGCGTGCGGCTCGGGCTGCGCGGAATCCCGGCCGCCGCCGAAGACGTGATGGTCGCGCGCGACATCCTTCTCGCCGAACTCACCGGCGCGCGGTACCACGTGGCGCACATCTCGACGAAGAACGCGGTAGCGATGGTCGGCTTCGCGCGCCAGCGCGGGCTGCCGGTCACCTGCGAGGCCACGCCCCACCACATCGCGCTCGACACGCGCCTGATGCGCCCCTACGATTCCAACTACAAGATGAAGCCGCCGCTGCGCAGCCCCGAGCACGTGCAGGCGGTGATCGAGGGCATCGTCTCCGGCGCGGTCGATTGCCTCGCCACCGACCACGCTCCCCACGCCGGCGATGACAAGATGCAGGAGTTCGAGCGCTGCCCCTTCGGCATCATCGGGCTGGAAACCGCGCTGGGCGTGGCGCTCGAGGTGCTCGTGCACACGGGCCGGATCAGCCTGAACCGCCTGGTGGCGCTGTTCACCAGCGAGCCGGCGCGCGTCATCGGCTGGAAGGGCGAACAGGCGCGCGGCGCGCTCAAGCCGGGCTACGCGGGCGACGTGACCATCTTCCACCCCGAGTACCCCTGGACGTACGACGTGAAGAACTCGCTGTCGAAGAGCGCCAACACGCCGTTCAACGGGCGCACCTTCCACGGAGGCCCCATCGTGACCATCGTTGGCGGCGAAATCGTGTGGAAAGCGCCGGGCTTCTGAAGGCTCAATCGAGCGGGCGGATGCGGAGGTTGCGGAAGGCGATTTCGAACCCTTCCGCCTCCAGCCCGATGTAGCCTTTGCGCAGGGCGACGCCGGTCATTGTGCTGGTAACCGCGCCGTTCACCGAAAGCGTGATCGTGTCGCCAACAGCGCGAATCTCGTAACGGTTCCATTCGCCGGCGGGCTTCACGCGGTTTTCCTTCATCTGGTCGCGCAGGTTGACGCGCGTCAACTCGCCGTTGACGAGATTCACCCCGAACAGCCAGCCGCCGGCGAGCCCCGTCTGCGCCTGGTACCAGAGCTCCCCGTAGCGCGACAGGCGCACGCCGATGCCGCTGTTGTACTTCGTTTCCCCGGGCCGCGGCGTGAACCGCCACTCGACTTCCAGCACGAAATCGCCGAATTCCTTGTCGTAGCGCAGCCACTCGTGCCCGCCCTGCCCGGTGCAGAGAATCGTCTTCGAGGCCGCATCCACCTTCCACTGCGGCGCCGGATTCACCGGCCCGACCGGCGGAATGGGGATGCGCGTCCAGCCGGGCACCTCCTTGCCGAGCGGCGTGTCCGGGGGCGTCAGATCCATCCAGTCCGCGCCCGCGCAAAGCAGGCAAGCGGAGGCGATGATGGCGAAGCAGCGAAACAGCATCACGCGGGCACTCTATCACAGGCGCGGCGCCGGGCGCCGCCCCGCGGCGGCCGGCATCATTCGATGCCCAGCTTGTGCTGCATTTCCTCGAGCGTGTGCCCCTTGGTCTCCGGGAAGAACAGCAGCACGACGAAGAACTGCGCCACCATCATGGCGGAAAACAGCACGAACGGCGCGGCGCCGGACCTGGCGGCGATCACCGGGAAGATGCCGCTGATGAGCGCGTTCATGGCCCAGTGCGTGAAGCTGCCGAGGCTCTGGCCCCTGGCGCGGACGCGCGTGGGAAAGATCTCGCTCAGGTAGACCCAGATCACCGCGCCCTGGGAGAAGGCAAAGAACGCGATGAACGCCACCAGCAGCCAGACCAGCAGCCCTTGGTGGGCCTGCGTCGAGAAGATCCATGCCACGCCGGCGAGGCTGGCCGCGCAGCCGACGCTGCCCACCAGCAGCATGCTCTTGCGCCCGATCCTGTCGATCACGCTCATGGCGATGATGGTGGCGGCCAGGTTCGTGAAGCCCACCGCCACGGCCTGCAAATCGCCGGAAACCTTGTCGAAGCCCGCGCGCGCGAAGATGTCGTTCAGGTAATACAGGATCGCGTTGATGCCGCTCAGCTGGTTGAACATCCCGATGGCGATGGCGAGAAAGACGGGCAGCCGGTATTTGCGCTGGAAGAGCGGCTCGTCGGCATGGCCGTGTTCGGCATCGATCGAGGCGACAATTTCGGCCAGCTCCTTTTCCCATTCCGGCTCGCCATTCAGCCGCAGCACTTCGCCGGCCTCGGCCACGCGCTGTTTCTTCACCAGCCAGCGCGGGCTTTCCGGGATGGTGTAAAGCATCAGCAGGAACAGCGCCGCCGGCGCCGCGGCCACGCCGAGCTTCCAGCGCCATTCGGCGTCGCCGAAGCCCGCCAGCCCGATCAGATAGTTGGAAAAATACGCGAGCAGTATGCCGAACACGATGTTGAACTGGAAGAAGCCCACCAGACGCCCGCGCCACCGCGCCGGCGCAATTTCGGCGATGTACATCGGCCCGAGCACCGAAGAGCCGCCGATGGCCAGCCCGCAGACGAACCGCGAGACCACAAAGGAAGTCCAGTCCCAGGCCAGCGCGCACCCGAGCGCGCTGAGCAGATAGAACAGGGCGAGCATCCGCAGGCTGGCGCGGCGCCCGTAGCGGTCGCCCGGGATGCCGGCGAACATCGCGCCCACAATGGTTCCGTACAGCGCGCTCGCGACCGTAAGGCCGAGCATGGCGGGCGAAAGATCAAAGAGCTTCTGCAAGGCGCCGGTGGCGCCGGCGATGACCGCCGTGTCAAAGCCGAACAACAGGCCGCCCAGCGCAGCGACGACAGTGGACTTGACGAGCGTGGCGTTGAGTCGCATGGAATGAAGACGTCAGCAGGCGACTCTATCATTGCCGCGGGGGACAGCTCAAGCTGCGCGCCGCGCGGCGGCAGTCACAGGTCCAGCGCCAGAACCTCGTAGAGGGCCACCGGCGGGGTGGCCGTCTCCAGCCACCCGTTGCGGAAATCGAAGCGCGCCGGCTCGCCGCGCCGCAGCCAGCGCGCCCGCCGGGGCTTCTGCTCCATGCGCAGCCGCAGCCGCTGCGGAGGCAACGGGATGTGCTCGCGGATGGGGCCCTTCATCGCGTACGGGTTGGTGAGATTCACCAGATGGACGGTGATCGAGGACGCCTGCCGCCAGACGGCCACGTCGACGAGGCCCGGCCCTTGCAGCTCGAGCAGCGGCTCTTCCTGCAACGCCCACCGCACCGCGTTGGCAAAGAGGCGGCCATGATCGGGAGACAGCACTTCCCAAAACGTGCGGTCGATGTCCCAGGGGAAGTAGACAACGCGTCCTTTTCCATGCTGGCGGCAGAGCACGGCGGGGATCGAGGTGGGCGGCTGCCGCACATAGACCTCCTCCATCGGCAGGTCCGGGTAGGAGGGCATGGTGGTGAGCGGCGGCAGGCCGCGGTCATGCGGTTCGATCTCCACGCGGCGCACGCCGTGGATGAACCGGCCGGCATCGCGGAGGCCGTCGAGCAGCGGGTGTTCGCGGTCGCGGATGTCGATATAGGCGTTCTGCTGGCGCGAGATGGTCTTGCCGGCGTAAGAGCAACCGAACAGACCCGAAAGGCCGAAATCGGCGCGCTTGCGGCCGCGCTCGTCGTACAGCGATGTCTCGTGCGTGGCGATGATGCCGCCGCCGGCCTCGGCGAAGGCGCGCAATTGCGCGCACTGCTCATCGGAAAGGACGGCGATGTTCGGCAGGACCAGCGCGCGGAACGGCCGGAGCTGCCCGGCGTCGAGCAGCCCGTCGTGGACCATTTCGAACGGCATGCGCGCCTCGACGAGCGCATGGCAGGCGCCGCGGATGAAATCCTCGGCCTCGGGCGCGGCCAGCCGCGCGGTCTGCTGCGAATAGACGAGGCCGACGCGCGCCAGGTTGGCCTCGTTGCGGAAGTACGCCGCGTTGGCGGCATGCCAGGCGAACAGCTCCTCCACCGGGCCGAACCAGCGCATGTCAAGCGGCTTGGCGTTGAATTTGGTGACCCACGGGCGCATGCCGTGCGCGATGCCGTCGGCGGCCCAGAGCTGGATTTCGGCGGGCTGCTGGACGGAATCCTTCCAGCGGTAGGGCGCCTCCAGTCCCACGCTGATGATGCCGGCCACGGGCTTGCTGCCGAGCGCGGCGCGGTACTCCTTCGCATTCTTGCCGTTGGCCCACGCGGGCAGCACGCCGTAGCGGGCCTGCCGGTCGGCGACGAGGAACGGGGCGCGCGCGCCGGCGCGCTTCATGTCGATTTCGGCGTTGGCGCCGCCGCCGGTGTTGGGGATGAATGCCGCATCCGGGCGCACGCTGCGGATGGCCGAATCGAGCACGTCCCACAACTCGAAGAGGCGCTCGTTGAAAAACTCGCGCCAGACGGGCCAGGCGGGGTCGGACCGGTCAGCCGAGCGCGGCAGGTCGCGGCCGGCGAAGGCGCGGAAATTGCGGCGGCAGTGATCGCACCAGCACATGCCGGAGCCGGACCACCGGTTGGAAAAGATGCCGTCGATGTCATAGCGCTCGGCGATTTCGCGCACGACGTCGCGCATGAACTCGAAGTTGTAGGGGCCGAGGCCGCAGGTCACCCAGTAGTCCGGCATCGCCCAGTGGCGGCGCGGCCGGCCTTCGGCGTCGCGGGCGATCCAGTCCGGGTGCGCCTGGAAGACGTCGTCGTGCGCCGCATGCGGATCGACGCGGGCGAGGATGGCGAGGCCCATCTTGCGGCACTCGCGGACGAGCTCGCCGAAGGGGTCCTGTCCTTCCTTCATGAAGCGCGATTTGTAGTGGAGCGGGATGCGCGTGGGGTAGAAGGCGACGCAGCCCCCGGCGGAAAGGCAGACGCCCTCGGCGCGGACGCGGCGGATGTAGTCGAGCCAGAACTGCATGTCGTAGTTGCCGGGGTCGTCTTCGACGAAGGCAAGCTGGAGCCAGCGCATCGGCTGCGCCAGCCGGTGGCCGGGCGGGGCCGGCTGCATGGCGAGGACAAGCGGCGAAGCGGCAAATTCTCTGCGCGTCATTGGAATCTCCTGCCGGCGACGGATGAGTTCGTCCACCGGGCAGCATACACTGGTTGCGAGAGAAGCGACATGGCCCGCACCACTTTGCTGATCGTCATCGTGCTGCTGCTGCTCAGCGCGCGCTGGATTGCCGGCTTCGCCATCGAGTACCAGTGGTGGAAGGAAATGCAGCAGGTGGAAACCTGGCTGCAAATGCTTTCCTACAACGTGATCCCCACGGCGCTGGCGGCGCTGGCGGCGTTCGTGGCGATTTGGGTGGCGCACGCAAGGGGGATGAAGCATGCCGGCACGGGGCTTCGCGAATACCCCGTGTATGCGCGCATCGCCACGCTGGTCATTTTCCTTCTTGCCGCCGTGCTGGCGGCGGTGACAGTGGATGGCTGGGCGATTGTGCGCTGGGCGGGCAGCCGCGGCGCGCCCGCCGGCTGGACCGACCCCGTGTTCGGCAATCCGCTCGGCTTTTACTTCTTCGATCTGCCGTTCTACCGGGTGCTGCTGCGCTTCGTGCTGGCGACGTCGCTGGTGGCGGCGGTTGTGTTCTGGGCCACGGCGCGGTTCTGGGAGCTGCGCAGCCGCGCGTGGTTTGCCAGCGAAATGGGCGGGCCGATGGAGTTCGATTTCGCCGATCTGCGCGGCTCCTTCGACGCGCGCTTCCTGCGCGCCGCAGCGGCGCTGTTTTTCGCGGCCTGGGCGGTGTCGATCCTGCTGGCCCGGTACGACCTGCTGTTCGAGGACCACGGGTCGCTGGTCGGCATCGACTGGACAGCCGAAAACGTCAGCCTGCCGCTCATCTGGCTGAAAGCGGCCGCCGCGCTGTTTGCGGGCGCGGCTTTTCTCGCCGGCCGGTTCCGCTGGGCGCTGGCGTTTCCGGCGGTTCTCATCGCGGGCGCGGTCCTGCCGCCGATGTTCACCGCGCTGTACGTGCGGCCGAGCGAGATCACGATCCAGAAGCCGTACATCCAGCGCCACATCGCCGCCACGCGCGCCGCCTACAGGCTGGACCGCAACACCGTGGAGACGGATTTTCCCGCACAGCTGGAAGCGCCCATCGACCGCAACCGGCACCGCGCGCTGTTCGACAACGTGCGGCTGTGGGACTGGCGCGCGTTCCACGACACGGTGACGCAGATCCAGGCGTTGCGCCCTTACTATGTGTTCCACGACACGGATGTCGACCGCTACGTCATTGACGGCCAGCTGCGGCAGATCCTCATCACGCCCCGCGAGATTGACGTCGCCCAGCTGCCGGCCGACGCGCGCGCCCGCTGGATCAATCCGCACTTCGTCTACACGCACGGCTACGGCATGGTGGCGGCGGAGGCGGCCCGAATCACCGCCGACGGGCTGCCCTACCTGCTCATCCAGGACGCGCCGCCCGCGGTGCGCACGAAATCCCTGCGGCTGACGCGGCCGGAAATCTACTACGGCGAGGTCTCGCATGAGCCGGTGTTCGTGCACACGAAGCAGCCGGAGTTCGACTACCCGTCCGGCTCCGGCAACGTGGAGACGCGCTACGCCGGCAAAGGCGGCTTCCCGATCCGCTCCATGCCGCTGCGCGTGGCCGCGGCGTTGCGCTATGGCGACTGGAACATCGTGTTGACCTCGTATCTGACCGAGGAGAGCCGCATGGTGATCCGGCGCAAGGTGCGCGAGCGGCTGGAAGCGCTGGCGGAGTTCATCTGGTGGGACCAGGACCCGTACCTCGTCATCACCAGCGAGGGGCGGCTGGTGTGGATAGTGGACGGCTACACCTGGAGCGCAGAGCACCCCTATTCGCGCCTGTTGCGCGTGGGCGAGGCGGGCGTCCTCAACTACGTCCGCAATTCGGTGAAGGCGACCGTGGACGCCTACGACGGCGCGGTGCGAATCTACGTTTTCGACGAAGAGGACCCGATTCTCGCCTCCTACCGGAAGCTGTTCCCGAAGCTGTTCACGGCGAAGAGCGAAATGCCGGCGGACCTGCGCGCGCACGCGCGCTACCCGGAGACGATCTTCCGCATCCAGGCCGAGATCTACCGCACCTATCACATGACCGATCCCGAGGCCTTTTACAACAAGGAGGACGTGTGGGACCTGGCGCGGAACCTGAACAGCCCGGACGGACGGCCGCAGCCGGTGACGCCCACCTACATCGTGGCTGCGCTGCCGGGCAGCGACCAGCCGGAATTCCTGCTGATGACCACGTTCACGCCGCGCAACAAGGACAACCTGATCGGGCTGATGGTGGCCCGCTGCGACGGCGAGGCGCTCGGCGAGCTGCACTTCCTCCAGCTTTCCAAGCAGCAGCTCATCTTCGGGCCGATGCAGATCGAGGCCCGCATCAACCAGGACCAGATCATCAGCAAGGACCTGACGCTGTGGAACCAGCAGGGCTCGCGCGTGTTGCGCGGCCAGATGCTGGTGCTGCCGGTGGACAACACGCTCGTCTACATCGAGCCGCTCTACATCCAGGCGGCGGAGGCGCGGATGCCGCAGCTCAAGAAGGTGGTCGTTGCCATGGGCAACCGCCTGATTTACGCCGACACCTACGAAGACGCCGTGGCGCAGCTCACCGGACAACAGGCGCCGCCGGCGCGGCCGGCCGAGGCCGGCTCGCCCGCCGCGGCTCCGGCCGCGGCCCCGCCGCCGGACGCCGGCCGGAAGGTGCTCGAAGAGATTTCCCGCCGGCTCCAGCGTTACAAGGAGCTGATGGGGCAGGGCCGGTTTGCCGACGCCGGCAAGGAGATCGAGGCGCTGGAGCGGCTGGCCTCGCAACAGAACCCGCGCTGAGCGCGCCCGCGGCGCGAATGGGGAATTTTCTGTTTCCTTTCCACGCCCGGCCTCATTACACTGGGAAGGACAGTCTCATGGAGGAGCGAGCCACCAGGACGATTCTCGTGGTTGACGACGATCCCGGCGTGCGGGAGGTGATCCGCAGCATGCTGGAGTCGGCCGGCTACAAAGTGTGCGTTGCCGCGAACGGCAAGGAAGCGATGAAGATTCTGAAGGCCGACGGCATCGACCTGATCCTGACCGATCTCGTGATGCCGGAGCAGGAGGGGATCGAGACGATCAAGGCGCTGCGGCACGAGTATCCGGAGCTGAAAGTGATCGCGATGAGCGGCGCCTTCGGGGGCGACTATCTGCGGATCGCCGCCTATCTTGGCGCGCACGGCACGCTGGCCAAGCCGATCCAGATGGAAGCGCTGCTGAAGATCATCGCGGAGACCCTTGGCGAAACCAGCCCTGGCGCCTGAGGCGCCGACCGCCCGGGCAGCCGTGAACGGGGGACCCTCATGCCTTGGCACGACGTCCGAGGGCAATGACCCTGGCGGGCAGGCTCAGTCCGGATCGCCGACCGCATACAGCCGCCGCGCCACCGTAGCTGCATAAATGCGGCCCGCGGCGTCGATGGCCGGGGCGGAACGCACTTCATTGCCCAGGTGGAGCTTCCACCGCAGGGCGCCATTGCGCTCCACGGCGTAAAGGAACCCGTCGTTCGATCCGAAGAAGGTTGCGCCGTCTGAATCGACCAGCGGCGACGAATAGACCGGCCCCTGGGTGGGAAAGCGCCAGACCAGCTCGCCTTGGCGGATGCAATAGAGGTTGCGGTCGCCACAGCCGAAAACCACATTGCCTTCGGGCGTCACAGCGGGCATGCCGGTGATGCTCATCGGGGCCTGATAACTCCACAGCACGCGGCCCGGGCGCGCCAAACAAAGCAACTGGCCGGAAGCCGTCCCGACAATCACCCCTTGCCCCGGCGCGAACACAGGCAAGGTCGCCGCAGGGCGGCCAAGATCATACATCCAGGGCTCGGTGGAATCCGCCAGGAGGAAGGTCGACTGGAGGCGAAATCTCGCCTCAGGCAGAATGGCAGATGCCAGCGCGCCTGGAAATGTCAGGCGGGGGACAGCGGACAACCTGTTCCCGCCGGCATCAAAGCAGGCAGCCGGACCGGCAGCAAGATATGCACAAACGCCTCCGCCCGGTGGCACCGCCAGGCCATCTTCGCCGATTGACCCGACGGACCTGCTCCACAGAATCCTGCCGTCCATCACAGCCGAGAGAAGCCCGTCTGAAGTGGCGACATACACGATGCCATTCGAGTCCACCAGGGGCGATGTCTTCGCGTGGCCGGTCAGTTCGACAGACCACAGAAGGACGGGCCGTCGAGGACCTGCGACCGGCGCCTGACCGGTGCGCGCCGGATTGCCGCGAAACATCGGCCAAGGGGAAATTGGCGCCTGCGGGTTCACCTTCGACGCCGACGTTTCCGCAGATGGGGACGAGGCGCTTTCGCCTGCGCGAGGCACCGCAAGCGATGAGCGGGCGGACGCGGCCGCCGGGGCAGGCAGATCGGAGCGGCCGGCGCGTGGCGAGGGCAACCTGTCGAGTTCCTCGGCCCCGGGCGCTGTCATCGGGGATCCAGTCTTCCCCGTTCCATCTTCCGCCATGCGTGGGCCGGTTCGCCCGTAGCGCAGGAGTGCAGGCGCAGCAACGACAATTGCCAGGATCGCCAAGGAAAGGAGAGACACCATGACGCTTCTCCGTCTTGAGATGGATGGAGAAGCGTCCGCCGCCCTGCCCGTGCCTTGCCGAGGCGATAGTCCAGGCAAGGGAGCGGCCTCGTTCTCTGTTCCCGCGGCGGACGGCTGCTCACTGCGCGGCCCAAGCAGATCATGGCCCGCAGAGTCCGGAGTCGCCTGTGATGCGCCGGCGGCAATCGGGCCCTCGGCGGGCGGTCTTTTCCCGGTTGACGGATCCAGATGGATGGCATCCCACCTGGCGCTCCGGGATGCCGACCCGGAGCTGAGCCATCGAGGGTTTTCGATGCAGGCTTGCTGAAGGGCGCTGACAAACCTGGAGCAGTCCGGGTAGCGGAGCTGCGGATCTTTGGAAAGGGCCTTCGCAAGCACCAGGGAGACCGCCGCGGGCAGCCCAGGGTCGATCTGGTGAGCCGGTGGAGGGGGGTCGTCCGCAATTTTCCGAAACAGCAGCGGCAGGGTATCCGCCACGAAGGGGCGTTGCCCGGTCAGCAGCTCGTAAGCCAGGACGGCAAGCGCATACTGGTCGGTCTGCGCGGTCACCGGCTCGCCCAGGATCTGTTCGGGCGCCATGTAGTTCGGCGTGCCGAGGACGAGGCCGGCGCTCGCTGTCGCCGAAGGCGCCGTCAGAAGTTTGGCGATGCCGAAATCGCACAGCCGGACCCGCCCGTCGCGGCCGAGGAGCACGTTGGACGGCTTGACGTCGCGGTGAATCACCCCCCGGGCGTGAGCGTAATCCAGTGCGGCAGCAAGCTGGGAAAGGATCGGAAGCACGAGGTCCCTTGGACATTTGTCCTGTTCGAGCAACCGGTCGAGCGGCTGGCCGTCGACCAGCTCCATGGCAATGAAAACGCCCCAAGGGAGTTCGCCGGCATGATAGACGGTCACGATGCCCGGATGGGAAAGCGTTCCCGCCGCCATGGCCTCGCGGATCATGCGGTCGCGGAGCATCTGCTGCTCGTGAGGACCGGATGCCGCTGCCAGATTCACCACTTTGACAGCGACTTCTCTGCCGATCAGCGGGTCCCGGGCACGGTATACGATGCCCATGGCGCCACGGCCGAGTTCCGCCTCGACGATATAAGGGCCGATCTGGTTCATGTCCCCCGCCTTTGTATCACGCACACTGAGTGTCGGCCGAAGCGGGCCGATACCGGGTTGGACAAGATCAACACTCTTTTGGCGGGGCCGGGCGAGGGAGCGCTCCTTGAGAGGAGCCGGGCGCGTCCGCGCAGCATGCGGGCTCCGTCAGCGCCCCTCAAGGCGCGCGAGCACCAATTCGCCTGAATTGAGCCGGTAAACGGGAGTCTGGCTGCCGCCGCTGGTGTCGCGGACGCGCGTGGAGACATAGCGGAAGAGCTCTGCGGTGGTGATCAGCTTGTCCTGGTTCCAGTCCGCGCCGCCAGCCAGACCCTCGCGAAGCCAGCCGGCGAACAACCCGCCGAGACGGCCCTCGGCGTTGCGAAGCCGGGCCTGCTGCTGCCGGGGTTGCGCCGAGACAATCACCGTATGCCGTTCGCTGGCAAGATCCAGCAGCTTCGCAGACGCGACGGACGAAGCTCCCGCGCCAAGCTCGCGCTCATCGGCGGGCGTCACATCAAAGACCAACACGCCCCTGGCGGCGCCGGGCTGTTCGCGAAGCATCCTCTCGAGCGAGGCAAGCGGCAGTGCGGTCTCGGAGAGAACCCCCGGCTGGCTGTCATAAGCAGTCAGGAACACCTTTTCCGGATCCGCCGGGTCGTGGATGGCGCATCCTGCCCAATACAGCAGGAGCGAAGCCTCGGAGGCGGCGTCCGGCGAGTGAAAGCGGAGAGCGTTCTGAATATTGGCCAGCGTGGCCTGCTCGTCAACGAGCAGGATCACTTTGTCGGGCGGGAAGCCTGCGCCGGAAACAAGCAGAGAAGCCAGCGCGGAGGCATCGGCGGCGGCCGTCTCCGCTTTGCACGGCAGAACGGAGGAGTGCCGGTGACGGGACAGACCGATCAGGATCGCCAGCCTTTCGCCAGAAGCCTTGACCGGCGCCGGCGGCCGCCCGCTCAGCAAAGGGATTCTCACCCGGGTGCGGTTGCCTTTGCTGTCGACTGCTTCCAGGGGGATCTCCGCCTGGTTGGGCCCGATTTCAAGCGTATCGTCACAGGCAGCCTCCTGCGCCGAGGGCGGCAGAGGGAGCGAACGCCCCCCCGCCTGGACCGAGACGAGCGGATAGAGGGAAGCAACCCTGAAACGGAGGCGTACCCTGGTTGAGGACGCCTTCGCCGGCAGCAGCACCGGATGGTCCGGCTCGAGAATCTCGATGTCCGGCGCCGTTTCTCCGCCGCCGGGCTGGCGCAGGAACTCGTAAGAAAACCATTCATTGCGGGCCTGTTCCCGCAGGCGGAGAACCCAATTTCTGTAAAATTTCCGGCCACGCTCGTTGACCGCAGTGATCTCCACCACGTTGGTTCCCGGGTTCAGAGTGATGTCGGGCCGGAGGCGAAGGTCCAGTTCGACGACTTTCCCTGTTTCGACGGTCCGAATCTGCGAAATTACGGCCGCAGCCCGGCCATTCACCCTCGGAAAAATTCTCGAATAGGGAATCGACGAGGCCAGCGGGTCCAGGATGTGGATCATGAGCCGATCCAGACGGAAGACCGGCAGTTCGATGACGTCGCCTTCGAAAATTCCGGCATTGGAACCGGGTATTTCGAGCAGAAATCGCGCGGGCGTCTGGGCGGGCGCCGGCATTGCGCCCGCCCAGATCGTCAGCGTGACAATCAGCCGGAGGCAAACGGATTTCATTGCTTTTTGGGTACCAGCGGGACCGGGGCGGCAGACCTGGCCGGGGCCCTACGGGCCGGCACCGGCTCCCGCGCCGCCGCGGGAACCGCCGGGACCGGCTTCGGAGGGGCGGGCTCGCTTGCGGCAGGCGCTGGCTGCGGGGCTGCCGCCGGCGCGGAGGCCGCAAGCAGACTCGCGGTCCGCTCCGGCAGCGAAGGCTTCCAGTCTTCAACGCCCAGAGTGACGAGATAGTCGTAGACGGTCTCCAGGTTGGGCGGCAGCAGCGACGCGCCGAGGACGTTGAATTCGGCGAAGCGGACGTAGCTCTGCACATACTCCTGAAGTTCCTGGATCACGCGCTGGCGAACCGCTTCATCCCCCGCGGAATTCAACTGCATAAGGGCCCGGTGAAGGTGGGCGCCAAAATACAGATCCCGTTTGTCATGCTGAACGGCCATGGCGAAGGCGTCATCGGCCATCTTGCGCTCGTCGTCCGTCCTCCCGGTGAGTTGAAGAACCTTGGCGTAGTAGTACTGCGCCGCAGGGTCGTTGGTACGGATCGAGACAGCCTCTTGAAGCTGGTCCCGCGCCACGGCGAACATATCGTAATAGAACGCGAGAATGCCGTTGTCGCGGCGGAGTTCCGCCATCAAATGGCGGAATCGCGGGTTGTCGCCAATCAGGCCTCCCCGGCTCCGGCGGGCCTCAATCTCAGCCTTCAGGGTTTTTTCCAGCAGAGACTGAACGTGCTCTTTGCGTTCCGTGAGCCGGCGGCGGTTTGCGATAAACCCCAAGCCAACCCTCGAATCCTTCCTGACCGCGTTTTCCAGGGCCAGGTATACGCGCGGAACCTCCTGCACGTCGTAATTCAGCCGCAAAAGGGTCTCCATGGCGAAACGGTCGGCTTCGTCCTCCTGGACGCGGTCGAAATCGACGTTCATGAGCGGGTTGGAAACCAGTCCCACCACGGCGCCGGCCGCAGCCCCCAGGCCTGCCCCTACTGCCGCACCCTGTCCGCCTTTCGTTGCCCCTCCCACCGCTGCACCGACCGCGGCGCCGATGGCGGTGAACAACGCTGCCTTTTGCGCTTGCCGCTGATTGTACTCCGGCTCGGCCAGCCGCAGCATCGACTTCAGTTTCCAGTGGTCTTTGTAAACGTGGGCCATTTCGTGCGCGAGCACAAACGCCAGTTGCGCCTCGCTGTTCATCATCGCCGCAAAACCCGTTGACAGGTAGATCGTGCCCGTGGCCAGCGTCTGCGCGGAGGGGACCGGCGAGGCGATCAAACGGAAGGCGTACAGTTTGTCGGAATCGGGCGGAACCAGTCTTTGGCCCAGCGCGTTGATGTAACTCTGCACGACGAGATTGTCGTACAGGCCCTCGTGCAGGCGGATTCTGTCTTCCTGGACCTGAACGACCTTCGACCGGCGGGAGATGTTGTTGTTGAAGGCGATGTCGCTGTGTTCGCGAAGGACTCGCTCATAATCCTGCTCGACGGCTTCCCGGAATTCCCTGTCGTTCTCGTAGAGCTTGAGGGCGAATTCCCGCAACTTCTCATATCTGCTGATTTCCTTCTGTAGCTCTTTCGCCTCTCTCTCCTGCCGCTGCTGTTCTTTTTTTGCCTTCTTGTCGTCGGCGGCCCCAGCCGGCAGCGCCCAAGAAAACAGCACAGCAACCACCACCGCATACCACCAGGAACGGCTCATTGTGAAAGCTCCTTTCTCGCATATTGCGAAATGAGGTCGATGATCAATGCCCGCTCGGACTCGGATCCGGTGCGGGGGCTGAAGTTCAGCGCCTCCTTTTTCTCGGCCCGGATGTGAAACCCCGCTTCGGCCGCCCCCACAACCCTGTTGGGGCGAACCTCGCGAATCTCGCTTCCGGCCAGCGTGAAGGAGTGGCCCGGCTCTGTCGCGGACACAAATGCAATCCGTCCGCGCCGGACAGACAGTCTGCCGGGGCAATAATTGGTCGCTGTCTGGGTCAGCGTGCCGACGCCTTTCTCATGCAGGTGCTGCACCAGAAAGGTCGCTTGGCCGCCGCGCTCCAGCGCCGTCTTCATCAATCGGGACGACCGGGAGAAATCCCGCTCCCCATACATCAACGCGAGGGCGAAATTCTCACAAACCAACGGGTCCTCCGGGGAGAGTTCCCAGGCCTCCTCGAACAGATTGATGGCGTCGCGGTAGCGGCCTGCGTTGAGCGCCTTTGCGCCTCTTTCCATCAGAACCGCGATGGTCGGCGGCTGCGCCGAAAGAAGGCAGCAGAGAAAGGCGACGCCCGACACCTGCATAATCTGGAGGCGAGTCACCTTCTCTTCCTCCGCGTGATGGAGTTGGTTTGAACCATACCACGGTATCTATCGTCTGTCAATTCCGAAATATGGTGTCCCAAAATGGGTGATGATCCGGCCATTTTCAAGTGTTGCGGAAGAAAAAAACAGGGCGTATTCGACTCTTTCTTTCTTTAATCGCCCCCAAATGGGTGATCCCGCCGCCCGGTTCTCTGATCATTCCGCAAAGCCTCCCCGCTGAGGGGCGAACCCGGCGGCGGCCCGCGGGCTGTCAACGCCTGCCGCGCCTGGCCGGGACGGCGGCGCGTGGCGTCGAACAGCAGACATCCGCTCGGCTGAATCCTGACCGGGATCAGGCCATCACCAAGGCAAGGGCGCGGTTTCGGGAAGGAGCGGGATCCCCTGATTCGGACAACTTACCATCGCGCCAAAGCCGCGGGCAGGGTCACTTTCCAAGGGACTTGCAAGCGGGCTAAATGAAGAGCCTCGTATGTGCGCCGGGAAGACGCGGCACGACTCCCGATGGTGCCTGGCGGAAGTGGAGGATCTTGGGACACTACTGCGCCGGCCAAGGCCGGCGGGAAAGGCGGCGGTCCGGTGACGAATCGCCACGGGGCGGGATGATGGCCGGGCGCGCGCCGGCGCCGGCGAGCCCCTCGAGTTCCGACTCCTCGAATTTGAGCGTGCGGTCGAGGATCATCTCCACGGTGGAGCCGCGTTCGAGGATGGCATCCGGGCCGCGCGTCAGCATGACGCCCACCAGGCCCGCGGCGGCCCCGGCGGCGGCGCCAATGCCCGCGCCCTTGCCGGTGCGCGTGGCCACGCCGCCAATCATCGTGCCCCAGCCGGCGGCTTCGCCCACCTTGACGGCATCACCTGTCTTGTTCGATTCGCCTTCCACCTTGCCCTCGGTCCGATCCACGCGGCCGGGGTTGGAGGCGTCCAGCGTGTGCACGGCAGCGCGGAAGTCGCGCGTAACGCCATTTGGCAGCGTCAGCGAGTCAAACCGGATGTACAGCTCCGCCCGGCCCTTGACCCGGCCGCCCCGCTTGACCTGCGTGACGGTTCCCGTGACGTAGGAGCCGGCAGGGATGACAATGCGGCCGCCCGAAAGGATCGGGAAGGCGGTCTGGAGATAGACGCGGTCGCCCACGGCGGCTGTCTTGGTGCTCACGCTGTTGATCAGCTGGAGAGGAATCCGGGTCCCCTCGGCAACGGTATACACCTTCTGCTGGATGGCTGCGGGCGAGACCTGGGCCTCCACCGGGGCTTGCGGCGGCTGGCCGGCCAGCACAGCGGCAACGGCTGTCAGAAACCCAAGGCAAACAGTTCGGGGACTCACGGCGCCTCCTTCCCAGACTAAACCGGATCCGCGCGCCGGGACAGCCCGGCATCGTCATTGTGTGGAACGCATCCGCTGCCCGTCCGGTTGCGCCGGCGGCCTCTCCACCGGGAGGCGCAATCCAGGCTGGCTCATCTGGTCCCCGATGGCAATCCGGACCTCCGGGTTCGTTCCCACCCAATCCGGCAGCCGCAGCCGAAGCTGGTACAGGCCCGGGGCGCCGGGGACAAGTCCGGCAAAGACAATCGCCCCGGGGGCGACTTCCATCCCGTCCAGAAACACCCGCAGCGCCTCGCGGGCTTTCAGCGCGTATGGCTTGTCAGGAATCAGCAGGTTGACAGGCGGGCGCTGGGATGCGCCCCAGCCCGTGCCGTACAGGATCACCTCCTGGCCCGGCGCCGCCGCCTGGCCGGGCAGGCACCACTCGAGGGTGTCGCCGCGGCGGGCCAGCGTCCAGCCGGCATCCAGCGGCAGCAGCGAGGGCGCCACCTCCTCGAGCCGGATCTGAACCGACGGACCGTTGACCCCGTTCCTGGTGAGAACGATCCGGGCCGGGCCGGGCAACAGCTCCGGGGGCACGACGAAGATGACGGCGTTCGGAGAAGCATACTCGATGCCGGCAAGGATGCCGTTGACCTTCACGGTGACGCCCGTGGCCGGAAGCAGCGTCGGCAACAGCGTGGCCGCGGGATAAGCCTCGATCCGCGAGACCGTGGAGCTGGCAAGGTTCTCGCCGTAAATCACAGCGAGTGTGTTCGGCGCCAGCCTCCCGGCTTCGCCGCTGCCGAGATTGACCAGGCTCGACTGGCTGTAAACCGGCGCCGTGCGAGTGCCGTTCTCGGCGGCAAAGACAACGCATGCCGCCAGCACTGGCAGGGCCCGGAGGGCGGGCCGCCGCATCCGGTTCCATGCTATGCGGCCTGCGGGACCCTGTCGATACCCCGGGACGCCGCGCGGTTATACAGCCTGCCTGTTCGAAGCCTCGGGGAACAGGTTCAGCAGCGCCAGCGCCTTTCTCGTCATCGAGCTGACGGGGACCGAGGCCAGCGCTTCCACGGGCTGCCAGACGCAGCCAGCCGGAGCGTGGCGGAGGCACGCCGTCCAGACGCGCACCGTGTAATTGTGGCGGGTGATCGAGTGGCGGAAAGAGCCGGCCGGTTCGAGCAGAGCCTCCGCCGGCAGCGAATCCACCTCCGGCAACTCCCAGAAGCCGGCCAGACGCCCGTCGTTGTCCGGGCGCCTGCGGAGCAGGATCTTCCCGTGCCGGACAACGACGGCGAGGCTCAGCTCTTGCTGGACCGGTTCCTGCCGGCGGGTCCGGACCGGGAGCTGCTCGGCAATCCCTTGGGCCCTGGCCTGGCAGATGTCCTGCCACGGGCAGAGAAGGCATTTGGGCTGGCGCGGGAGACACACGGTGGCGCCGAGCTCCATGAGCGCCTGGTTGAAGTCGCCCGGGCGGCGGGGATCGAGCATCGTCTGGGCCAGCTCTTTCAGGCGGAGGCGGACGCCGGCCGATGCGGTGTCGCCGCGCTCGGCGCTGAACCGCGCCATGACGCGGACGACATTGCCATCGAGCACCGCGCACGGCTGGCGGAAGGCGATGGAGGCGACGGCGGCGGCGGTATAGTCGCCCACGCCGGGAAGGCTGCGCCACTCCTCGAAGGTGCGCGGGAAGGCGCCGCAGGCGGCGATGGCCTGGGCCGCGCGCCGGAGGTTGCGGGCGCGGCTGTAGTAGCCGAGGCCGGACCACAGCGCAAGCAGCTCGTCCTCGCCGGCGGCGGCGAGGCTTTCCGGGGTCGGGAACCGCGCGAGAAAGCGCTCATAGTAGGGCAGGACGGCGGAGACGCGCGTCTGCTGCAACATCACTTCGGAGACGAGGATGCGCCAGGGGTCGCGCGTGCCGCGCCAGGGCAGGTCGCGGCGCATACGGGCGTACCAGTCGAGCAGAAGGCGGGCGGCCTCGCGGGGATTCCGCATGCGGTTGCTACAATGATGAGGGATTCTCCCTCGCGCGATCAAATCCCCTTCCATGGCAGAGACGGGCGACTTTCTGCGGATCCGCGGCGCGCGGGTTCACAACCTGAAGAACATCTCGCTGGACCTGCCGCACAACCGGCTCACGGTGGTGACGGGCGTGTCGGGATCCGGGAAGTCCTCGCTGGTTTTCGACACGATCTACGCCGAGGGCCAGCGGCGGTACGTGGAGAGCCTTTCTGCCTACGCGCGGCAGTTCCTCGAGCGGATGGAGAAGCCCGCGCTGGAAGAGATCGACGGGATCGCGCCGCCGATCGCCATCCGGCAAAAGAACACGACGCGGAACCCGCGCTCCACGGTGGCGACGGCCACGGAAATCTACGATTATCTCCGCCTGCTGTTTGCACGCGCCGGCGAAACCCGGTGCCCGGCCTGCGGGGTGCGCGTGGAGCGGGACACCGTGGATCCGGTGGCGCAGAAGATGCTTGCGCAGCCGGAGGGTTCGCGCTGGTATGCGCTGTTCCCGGTGCGGGTGGAAAGCGGCGGCCGGCCGGAAGCGTTGAAAGAGCATCTGGCGGATTTGCGCCGGCGCGGGTTCACGCGTCTGTACCAGCAGGGGCGGGTGTTCGAGTTTGCCTCGCCGGAGTCGCTGCTCGAGATGGACTTCAGCCAGCCGTTCTTCGTGCTGGCCGACCGGCTGGTGATCCGCCCGGACCAGAAGCAGCGCATCGTGGACACGGTGGAGCTGTGCTACCGCGAGGCGGGCGAAGTGATCTTCGAGCAGGCGGCCGAGAGCGGCCCGCTGCGGCTGCGGTTCAGCGACCGGTTCGCGTGCAAGAGCTGCGGGCGGGAGTTTGTGTCCCCGGAGCCGTCGCTGTTCAGCTTCAACAACCCCTGGGGCGCCTGCCCCACATGCCAGGGGTTCGGGCGGACGATCGACTACGACATGGACCTCGTGGTTCCCGACCCCTCGCTGTCCATCGCCGAGGGCGCGATCGAGCCGTGGAACCGCCCGCAGTACGAGTGGGTGCTTGAGGATTTCATCGAGCGCCGGCGCCGCCAGGTGCGGGTGCGCGTGCCTTACGGCGAGCTGACGCCGCAGGAGAAGGAGATCGTCCGCGAAGAGGTGCGCGCCTTTTTCGCGGAAGTGGAGCGGAAAAAGTACAAGGTGCACGTGCGGGTGTTCCTGAGCCGGTACCGCGGCTACTCGACGTGCCCTGCGTGCGGCGGCGCGCGCCTCCGCGAAGAAGCCCTGAATGTCCGGGTGGGCGGCAAGACGATCGCCGAGGCGGTCCGGATGAACATCGCCGAGGCGAGGGCGTTCTTCTCGGCGCTCGAACTGGACGGCGAGCGGGCGGCCGTGGCGGGGCGGGTGCTGGACGAGGTCCGGCAGCGGCTGTCGTTTCTCGAAAATGTCGGGCTGGACTATCTGACGCTCGACCGGCTGACGATGACGCTTTCCGGCGGCGAGGCGCAACGCATTCAGCTGGCCACGTGCCTGGGCTCGCGCCTGGTGGGGACAATTTACGTGCTCGACGAGCCCTCCATCGGGCTGCACCCGCGCGATACCGGGCGGCTGATCCGGATCCTCGAAGAGCTGCGCGACCTGGGCAACACGGTGCTCGTGGTCGAGCACGACCCCGACGTGATGCGCGCGGCCGACCACATTGTGGACCTCGGCCCCGGCGCGGGCGAGCTCGGCGGCGAGGTGGTCTTCCAGGGAACGCTCCGGCAGATGCTGAGCGGGAACGGCCGCAAGCGGGTGGACACGCTGACGGCGCGGTATCTGCGGGGCGAGGCGCGGACCTCGCACAAGACGGCGCGGCGGCAGCCGGACAAGGCGAAACGGCTGCGCTTCATCGGGTGCCGGGCGCACAACCTGAAGGATATCGACGTGGAAATCCCGCTCGGCCTGATGACGGTGGTGACGGGCGTGTCGGGCTCGGGCAAGTCGACGCTCGTGCATGACGTGGTCTACCGCAATCTTCAGGCGAGGTACCAGCGGAACCTGGCCGCGGAGGCGGACGATGCCGAGATGGACGCGTCGCTGGGGAAGCTGACCTGCCGGCGCGTGGAGGGAGCGGAGCTGGTGCGCGGCCTGGTGCTGGTGGACCAGTCGCCCATCGGGCGGACGCCGCGGTCAAACCCGGTGACCTACACGAAGGCGTTCGATCCCATCCGCGAGCTGTTCGCGTCCACGCCGGAGGCGCTGCGGCGCGGCTATCCGTCCGGATACTTCTCGTTCAACGTGAGCGGCGGGCGTTGCGAGACTTGCCAGGGCGACGGCACGGTGACGGTCGAGATGCAGTTCCTGGCCGATGTCGAGCTGGTGTGCGAGGACTGCCGCGGCACGCGGTTCAAGCCGCAGATCCTCGAGGTGCGCTACCAGGGGTTGAACATCCACGAGGTGCTCCAGCTGACGGTGCGCGAGGCGCTCGCGTTCTTCGCCGGCCACACCCGGATCACGTCGCGGCTGCAACCGCTGGCCGACGTGGGCCTGGGGTACCTGCGGCTGGGCCAGTCGGCGACGACGCTGTCCGGCGGAGAGGCGCAGCGGGTGAAGCTGGCCAGCCATCTGGGGCAGCAGGACGTGGCGGGGTGGATGTTTCTCCTCGACGAGCCGACCACGGGCCTGCACTTCGACGATATCGCCAGGCTGCTGGATGCGCTGGAGCGGCTGGTGCACCGCGGGGCGAGCGTGCTGGTGATCGAGCACAATCTGGAAGTGATCCGGCACGCCGACTGGGTGATCGACCTGGGGCCGGAAGGGGGCGACCGCGGCGGGCAGGTGGTGGTTGCCGGGCCGCCCGAAGCCGTGGCCGCATGCGAAGCATCCTGGACGGGGCGGTACCTGCGGCCGCTGGTGGGCGCGGCGCCGCGCTGAAGAAAAATGGGGTCTGACACCTCTGACCCCGTTTTCCGCCCGGGCGTGCGGCGGGGGACGCAGGTGTCTGACCCCGTTTTTGAAAATGGGGCCAAAGGTGTCAGACCCCATTTTCGAGGGCGGAAGAGATCCGCCGTTCCAGCTCTGCTTTGTCGAGCGCCGTGCTGATGAACAGCTCCTGCCGCGCGCCCGCCGCCAGCGCGATCGCCTTCCAGCCGTTCTGCACAGGCACCGTGACGCGGATCCGCACCGCGCCCTTCGCGTCGCGCACGGGACGGATCACCCCGGGAATGATGGCGCGGATCTCCGCGTCGGCCACCAGCCGCTCCAGCACGGGCCGCAGCCCGTCGAGAATCGAGTGCTCGATCTTCAGCTTGTTCTGGTTCGCCCGCAGCCGCATGGTTACCGGAAACGCTTTCGATACAGGAAGTCCACGGCGAATGAGCCGTTCTCGTCCTTGATGGCGATCACCGACCACTGCCGGGAAAGGTCCCACTCGAGCCGCACCACCTGCTGCTGCGAGCGGTTCAGGTTGGTGACGAACGTGATGGTGACGTCGCGCGAGATCGACTGCTCGATGCTGAGGCGCGCCTGCGGCAGCGCGTCGACGCCGACGTTGCTCGGGTCGATGCGCAGCCGCGAGGCCCCGAAGAAGCGTTCGGTCCGGCTGTTGAGCCCCGCCGTCAGCGCCCCGCCGAGCAGCGTGTTCGTGCCGGCGGAGTTTTCCATCACGGTCTGGCTGCGGATGCGGTCGCTCGACACGACGCTCGTGGAGGTCGCCGCCGGCGTGCGCCCCACGGTGAGCAGGGCGAGAATCTCCGACGATTGCAGCGGCGGCTCGGACCGGTAGGTGACGTTGAGCCGCGACAGCGGGCCGCTCACGTTCAGGTACACGGTGATGCCGCGCACGCGCGTCTCCAGGTCCAGGTCGATCTGCGGCGCCACCGTGGCGGTGTTGTAGAAGAGAATCTCGCCGCGCGTGATGGTGTAGCGGTTGCCGAAGAAGCTCACCTCGCCCTGGCTGGCGTAGATCGAGCCGAGCAGCACGGGCTTGGCCGGGCTCCCGCGCAGGCGCAGGTCCGCCTGGAGTTGCAGGTCGCTCGTGTAGGAAGTGATGAACACCGCGTCGGGCGCGCTGCGCAGGCGCACGTCGAACTGGAGATTGCGGAGGAATTCGTTTTGCGCCGCCGCGGCGGGGATCGGGTTGCCTGCGTTGCCCATGACGTTGCCCACGTCCCCGGTGACGATGAAGCCGGAGCGCTTCACCGTCACCAGCCCCGAGAGCACGCTGGCGGCGGTGGAGCCGGTGAGCGTCAGCTCCGCGTCCACCGTGTTGCTGACGCCTTCCGGATACCGCAGCCGCACGTTGTTGAGGGCCGCCTGCAAGCGGAATGTCAGGTCGCCGCGCGCCGAACCCACAAAGCCGCTCAAAGCGACCGTCCCGCCGCCGGAAACGCCGGTCAGCTTCTGGATATTGGCGCGGTTTTTGTCAAAATAAACGATGCCGTTGACATCTTCAATGCCCGCAGGCAGGCCTTTGAGGAAGAACGACGCCTTCACGATCTCCATCTGGCCGCTGACCTGCGGTTCGGCCGCCGGCCCCCGCAACACCGCGCGCAGCCTGCCGGAGCCGGCCGCGAGAAGCTCCGGATAGAAGGATCCCAGCACCGCCAGGTTCGCCGCCCCGCGGACCTCCAGGTTCCACGGGGCGGGCGAGGCGAACTCAAACGTTCCTGACAGGGACAAATCGGTTTCCAGGGCGGTGAATTGCGCCTGCACCACCCGCGCGGCCTTCCTGTCGAATTCAAAAATCAGCGGCCCGGCGTTGCGCAGGAACAGCTCGGGCGGCAGCGGCCGCTCGTCGGCCGCTTCCTCGGGCGCGGGGCGCAGCTCGAGCTTCTGGATGACGGCGCGGCCCCGGAAGCTCTGCGGATCGCTCAAGTCGCCGTGCGCCGTGATCTCGGCGTCGAACGCCCCCGAAACCGGCCAAGGCTGCGCGTCCGCCATTCCGGCATCAGCCAGCAGACGGTGCACCAGCCCCACAGGGACCGAGGCCCATTCGAGCCTGACATTTGCGGGCATCTTTCCATCCAGAGCCACGGCGGCCGACGCCCGCAGCGGGCCGGACTTTGCGCCCAGCGACAGCTCCAGCGCAAGCGCTCCGTTCTTCGTGCTGCTGTCGACGCGCAGCGGGCCGAACGCGGTCTTGCCGGCATGCAGCTCGCCCGCGGCGAGGAAGCCGTCCAGCGCCTCCAGGCGCGCATCGCCGCCGGAAACGCGCACGCGCAGCCGGGCGCGTCCCCCCAGCACGGCATCCACCGGCAGCGGCAGTTGCCGGAAGACGACGTAGTCGGAGGTCCGCAACGAAGCCAGGGACGCATCCAGCGCCAGCAGGCCGTTCAGCCCCTGGCCCGGATCGCGCTGCCAACGCCCTTCCGCCTCCAGCCGCGTTCCGTTCCGCGCCAGGGCGGCCTTCAGCTCGCCGGAGGGGCTGAGGGACGCGTCGACACTCAGCCGGCCCAGGGTTTGCTCCCCCCAGGCCGCGTTGTCGAAGACCGCGCGCACGGCGCCGTGCGGGTCGGCAAACGTTCCGTCCAGAGCCACCGATCCGGCTGCCGTGCCGCGCAGCGGCGCGTCAAGCCGCGCCAGCCGCGCCAGTTGGGCCACGTCGGCCCGCTCCAGTTTCAGCCGTGCGTGAAGCGCGCCGCCGGGGTGGAGCCGCCAATCCGCAAGTCCCAACGCCAGCGAGCCGCTCAACCGCCCTGCCGTTTGCCGGAGCGTGAAGTCGGCTGCTTCCAGCCGGTCCGACGCCATCGAGAAACGCGTCTGCACCCGTTCGAAGGGAATCCCCTCGTAGATGACATTCGTTGCCGAAACCGACCCCGAGATCCGGAGGCTGTCGAGCGGGCCGTCCAGCCGCAGCGCGCAGTTCACCACGCCATGATCCAGCCCGACAGGAACCTCGAAGGCGGCATCGCCGCCGAGCGCAGCGATCAGCTCCGGCAGCTCCTCCAGGCTGGTGGCGTACAGGCCCGCCTCGAGGCTCCGGCCAAGGATCCCGCGGAAAGACGCGCGCATGAAGCGGGTGGCCAGCAACGAATCGCCGAACTCCACGCACCCGCAGGACTGTTTCCAGTGCAGCCGCACGGCGCCTTCCAGCGGCGCCGCGTCCCCGGCGGGTTGGACCGCCAGCTCCGCCTTCACTTCCGCGTCGCGCGGCCCGCCGGCGCCGAGCCGCAGGCGGACTTCCGCCGGGCCGGAGATGAGCGCGTCCAGCCCGGCCAGCGGCTGCCGCAAGGCCGCCTGGAGGCGCGCGAGGCTCGCTTCGCGCACTTCGCCATCCAGCCGCAGCCGCTCCCATTCTTCCAGCTGCATCGCGCCGCGCCAGGACAGATACGGGCTGTCCACTTCGAGCGGCGCCATCCTGAACGAATGCGGCGTGAGCACGAACGCGCCCCGCGCATCCAGCCGCCGCACGGCGACATGCTCGTCCGCCCAGGCAAGCTGTTCCGCGCGCAGGCCGCCCTCTACGCGAAGCGGCTCGTCCGGCGCGATCCGCACGCTCCCGGATGAGACGAGGAAGCCTTGCCGCACGGGGCTGATCTCGACGTCGCGCAGCAGAACGGCGGCCTGGTAATCGAATTTCGCCTCGGGGCGGCGGAAGGACTTCAGCGTCCCGCTCCAGGACACACGGCTGTCGCCGAGGCGCGCGGCCGCGCTTGTGATCTCGATCTCGTCGGCGCCGAGCCATGCCTGGATGCGCAGCGCCGGCGCCAGTCTCCACGGCAGATGCGCGCGTCCCGCCGCCAGTTCGAGCCGGTACCGCGCGCGGCGGAAGTCGAAGGCGAGACCGAGGCCGAAGTCTTCCATCCGGAGGCTGAAGTCCACGGGCCTGTCATCCAGCTCGAAGTGCGCCTTGCGCAAATCGAGCAGTCCGACCCGCAGCCGCACCAGATCCGCCACCGGCGTCTCGGCCCGCAGCGGCGCCTTGGGCCGCGGCAGGTTCGTGCTGCCGTCGGCGCGGTGATAGACGTGGACGCGCGGCTCCTCGACCTGCACTTCGCGCAACCGGACCCGCCGCCGGCTGAAGGGGGAAAGCCCGAGCCGCACCGAGATCGAGCGCGCCGCAAACAGCGGCTTTTCGCCCTCGCGCGGCAACCCCTCCAGAGTGAAGCCGTCCAGGCGGACCGCCAGACGGAGCCAGTCGACGGAAAGGCCCGCCAGCGAGGCGCGGCTCCCGGTGGTCCGCTCCACCGCCCGCACGGCTTCCCGCCGCAGCCGCTCGCGGAGCCATTCCGAATGCAGCACGGCGACCCCTGCCAGCGCCGCCAGCGCCGCGGCCGCGGCGGCCGCCCATGGCCAGCGGGCTCTCATGGCGCGCCTCCCGGCACGCGGAACGCCTCGTCGAAGTAGCGGATGCGCAGCGTCTGGCGCGTCTGCTCGAGCCACTCCTCCATGGCGGCGTTCACTTTCCGGGTGGAAAGGATCTGCTCGATCCTGCTGCGCACAACGGCCAGCTCCGGCGCGGCGGCGCCGGGGTTCTGCCGCCGGAAGGCCGGCAGGAACTCGTCGCGGTAGTAGGTCTCCACCTCGCCGTCGGTCACCTGCACCCCGGGAGCGAAGCGGTAGTCGATGAACCGGGTCACCGTGAGGCGCGACTGCATTTCGCGGCGGAACTCTTCCTCGGTGAAGCCGTAACGCGACAGCTCCTTGAGGAGCTGCTCGCGCGTCCACTTCATCTCTTCGAGGAACGCGGCAATGGCCTGCTCGGTTTCCGCCATCGAGGGCGGGCTGTAACGGCTCAGCTCCAGTTCGCGGCGCACAATAAGGAGGTCGACAAGCTGCGCGGCCGCCTGGCGGCGGTTCGCCTCGGTGTCCTCGACCGGGGCGCCGGACACGATGGAGCGGAACCGCAGATGCCTGCGGATGGCGCTCAGCGTGATGGCGTCGAGCCCCGCGGCGACGGCGACGCGGTCCAGCAGCTCCTCCGCCGGCGAAGCCAGCGCGAGCAGGATGGCCAGAGACGCGATGCGCAGTTTCATCAGAACGTCTGCCCGATCGAGAAATGCCATTGGAAGCGGCTCACGCGCTGGGGCACGTTGAACCGCCCTTCCCCGCGCAGCAGCTGGTCGCGGGTGCCCTGGAAGCCGACGAAGCGCGGGCTGTTGCCCGCGAAAGCGAAATCGACGCGCATGGGGCCCACCGGCGTGCGCACGCGGAAGCCGAGCCCCGCAGCCTGCACCATGTAGTCGAAGTCCTGCCGGTCGCGCTGCGAAAAACGGAAAGAAATGTTTTCAAGCGAGGAGTACACGTTGCCCATGTCGTGGAACAGCACGGCGCCGACGCTGTCGCCGATGAACGGGAACCGCAGCTCGTGCTGGAAGAACAGAAACGCCTTGCCGCCCACCGGAAACCCGGTGACGAGGTCTCGCGGCCCGGCCTGGTTGTCCGGAAAGCCGCGGTGCGTGGAGGCGCCGCCCGCATAGAAATTCTCCGGCAGCGGCACGGGGCGGCCGGAAAGATTGTAAAGCCAGCCGAAGCTGGCCGCCCGGGCGAACACCATTTCGCGCCGCACCGGGTGATAGGTGGAGTTGCGCGCCACCAGCCGCGTGTAGTTCGTGCTGGAGCGGGCGAAGCGGGGCGCGAAGCCGAAGTCGACCGTGTTGGCGAAGCCGCGGCGCGAATCGACAGGGTCGTCGCGGTGGTCCTGGATCAGCGAGGCCGACAGCGTGATGGTTTTCACGGGCTGGCTGAAGACGGGAATGAGGTTAGGGTCGATTTTCAGAGTTTCCTCGTCGATGAAGACGAACCGGCTGATGGCGCGGTATTGCAGCGTGATGTCGCGGCCGATGCGCTGCCCGATCTGGATGGCGCTCTCGTTGCGGCGCGACGTGAAGGTGCGGATGTCCTTGCTCTGGTCGAGCAGCGAGCTGAAGGAGAGGTTCACGCGGTCGTTGCCGAAGAACTGCGGCGCCAGGTAGTTCAGCAGCAGGCGCTGCTGGATGTTGGACACGCGCACCAGCGCGCTGGCCGTGTGGGCCAGCCCGAAAAGGTTCGAGCGCGTGATGCCCAGCAGGAGGCGCGGCGCGAAGCCCGACGCGCCGGCCGGCGCGTCGAAGTTGTTGCCCTTGCCGATGCGGCCCATCTCGGCGCCGACGCCGAGGCTGAGCGAGTACTTGCGCGCCTCCTCCAGCTGAAGCAGCACATACTTGTTGCGCTCGCGCCCCTCCGGGTTCTGGATGGCCACGTCCACCTTGGCGAAGATGCCCAGATCGTAAAGCCGGCGTTGCGTTTCCACCATGTCGCTCTGCGATAAAGGCTCTCCGGGGCGCATGAGGATGCGGTTGCGCACAAGGTCTTCTCGCGTCGACTCCAGCCCGCGCACCAGCACGCCGCGGACGAAGTTGCGCCGTCCTTCGCGCACCTGGTAGCGGAGGATCATGCGGTGCGGCTGCCTGGCAGGCTGGACCGTGGCATCAAAGGAAGCCTCGGGATATCCGTTGTTGAAGTACCAGCTGAGAACCGCGTCGCGGTCGGCGGCCACCGTGGCGGCCGAGAAGGGCTGGCCCGGCGCCGAGCCGAGAAGGGCCCGGATCTGGTCGTAGAGCCTGAGATCGACGCCGGCGAGTTCCACCGATTCCACCAGGTACTGCGGCCCCTCGATGATTTCGAACCGCGCGGCGATGTCGCGCGCCTTGTTGCGCCAGTTGTGTTCGATGCGCGTGCGCACGCGCACGTCGCGGAAGCCGTTGGAGATGTACAGGGCCTCCAGCGCAGCGCGGTCGTTGTCGAGCATCTCCGGGCTGAAGCGCCCGTTGCGGTAGCGGGGAAACTGCGCGGGCAGGATCGACAGCCGCTCCCGCAGCGTCTCTTCGGTGAAGTAGCGGTTGCCGCTGATCAGGACCGCCGCCAGCCGGTACCGCGGCCCGCGGTTGATGCGGTAAAAGATGACCTGCTCGCCAGAGGGGCCGGGGTCGGGCAACGAGAAGGAGACGCGCGCGTCGAAGTAGCCGCGGCTGCGGAAGCGCTCCTCCAGCTTTTGCTGCCCCTCGAGCAGAAGCTCGCGGTCGACAGTCCGTTCCTGGTAGATCGGCAGCAGGCGGCGCAGCTCGCCGCCGCCGACTCGCGCCCCTTCGAGGCGCACGCGCACGCGCGGCCCCGGATCCACCGCGATGGCCGGCGTGGCCGTGTTCCTTTGAGGATCGAAGGACAGGTTGACGAGACGCACGGTGGAGCGGAGATACCCGTCCTTGCGGTAGGACTCCTGCATCCGCTCGAGGCCCCGCTGCAAGCGCGCCGACGTCAGCTCCTGCCAGCCGCGCAGCCCGAACCACCTCTGCCAGCCGCTGCGCCGCAGCAGCGAGCGCTCGGACTTCAGCAGCGCGCCCTCGAACTGCGGCCTCGCGAACCGCGCGCGCCGGCCCGGCTCGATCCGGAACCGGATGTCGGCTTCTCCGGTCTCTTCGCGCAGGATCACGTCGTAGCGGACTTCGGCGCTGTAGTAGCCGTTGGCGCGGAGCAGCTCTTTCAGGCTCGCCGCCGCCTCCGGCAGCATCTGCTCCTCGAACGGGTCGCCCAGGCTGAGCCGGGTGCTGTTGGCCAGCTGCGCCAGGCTCGGCGGCTCCGGCACGCGGTCCACGGCCACCTGGCTGACGAACAGCGCGGGCCGGGTGTGAAACGTCAGGGCCACGCCGCCGTTGGCGTCCGCGCCGGCGGTGACGAAAATGTCGGAAAACCGCCCCGTCGCCCACAGCCGGGCGATCGCCTGCGAGAGGGAGACCTCGTCGAGGCGGTCGCCGGGGCGGATCTGGAGGGCCAGGCCGAGCTGGTCGCGGGTGAGCGGCTGCCGCGCCGGCTCAAACAAAATATCGGAGATCTGTTTCCCGTACAGCCCGCTGGGCGCAATCTGCCCCTGCAACGAGCAGGCAAGGCACACGAGCAGCGCCAAGGCTGTGTGAAGCCCGTTCACTGAATGCCATCTTACCGTGCAGGCTGCAACCGCTTCCCGCCCGGACGCCGCCGCCGGGCCGCCGCTGCTACCATTTTGGATGGAATGACCGGCGAGCAGCGCGAACGCTACAGCCGCCAGATCCTGTTTGCAGGGATCGGCGAAGAGGGGCAGAAGCGCCTGCGCGATGCCACGGCCGCCGTGGTCGGCTGCGGCGCGCTGGGCTCGTTCCAGGCCGGGGCGCTGGCGCGCGCCGGCATCGGACGCCTGATCCTCGTCGACCGGGACTTCGTCGAATGGAGCAACCTGCAACGGCAGTGGCTGTATGAAGAGGCGGATGCGCGCGACGCGCTGCCGAAGGCCGTGGCCGCGGCGCGCGCCGTGGCGCGCATCAACAGCGATGTGGCCGCCGAGCCCCGCGTGGCCGATCTCACGCCGGAATCGGTCGAAGAGCTGCTGGAAGGCGCGTCGATCGTGCTCGACGGCACGGACAATTTCGAGACGCGCTTCCTGCTGAACGACTATTGCGTCGACCGCGGCGTGCCGTGGGTTTACGGCGGCGCGGTCGGCTCCTACGGCGTGGCGATGCCCGTTTTGCCCGGCCGCAGCGCCTGCTTCGAGTGCGTCTTTCCCGAGCCGCCCTCGGGGCCGCAACCCACCTGCGAAACGGCGGGCGTGCTGAACACCATCACGGCGATGGTGGCCTCCTGGCAGGTCTCGCTCGCGCTCCAGGTGCTGTGCGGCAAGGCGCCGGAGCTGAAGATCACCACGTTCGACGCATGGCAGGGATCGGTGCGGCAGGTGGAGATGCCGCCGCGCGACCCGCAGTGCCCCGCCTGCGGCCTGCGCGCATGCCGCTTCCTGCACGGCGCGGCCCGCGTGCCGGTGAGCCTGTGCGGGCGCAACGCCGTGCAGATCCACGACCGCAAACGGCCGCTGGACCTCGACGAGCTCGCCCGCCGCCTCAGCCCGCTCGGCGAGGTTCGCTCGAACGGCTTCGCCCTGCGCTTCGTCATCCCGCCCCACGAGATGACCATCTTCCCCGACGGCCGCGCCATCATCAAGGGCACGCAGGACCCGGGGCTGGCCCGCAGCCTTTACTCGCGTTTTGTCGGTAACTAGGCCTGCCTCCGGGTTACACTCAAAGCGATGGGCGGTTAGCTCAGCTGGTCAGAGCGCGTGCCTTACAAGCACGAGGCCGCAGGTTCGATCCCTGCACCGCCCACCATGAGGTGATCCGCCGCCATGTCCGGCCCGCCAAACGAGGATCCCGTCCCGCAGTATGCCGACGTCTTCGCCGCCCTGGGTACCGAGGCGCGCCTGCGCATTCTTCGCCTGCTGTTGGCCGCCCACCCCAAGGGACTGTTCGCCGGCGAAATCCAGGCGGCGTTGAACATCCCCCCTTCCACGCTCTCCCACCACCTCGAAAAGCTGCGGCACGAGCGGCTGGTGCGCGTCAGCCGCAAAGGCACCTTCCTGCGCTACACGGCGGAGACGGAGACCCTGAGGGAGGTGGTCGAGTTTCTCTACGCCGAGTGCTGCGGCCGAGGCCGCACGACGGAGCTGGGTGATGTCACCCAGCTCTGCGCCGTTCCTCCCAAGCGAGCGTGAAATTTTCCTTCATTTCCGGGTGGTTTCGGCCCCCCGGGAACGCGCGCGCCCGGGTGATTCAGGCTGAAGTTCCATAATTGCAGAAAGATGCCGCGCGCCTCGCCGCGCCTGGCCCGTCCGGCAAGCGGCGTGCAAAGGACTTCACGGCCTGATTCTCGAATCGGCCCCCGGAGGGGAGTGACTCGAATTCATCGCGGAGAGTCCCTTATGCGAAAGTTGAGGGCAAAGAAAGAGCAGTCTGGAGAGACGCCGCACGCGCGCCGGACATTCCTCCAATCGCTGGCAGGAATCGGGGCCGGGGCGGTGACGGCAGGGCTGGGCGCCAGGATCGTGGAATCGCAGAAGGCGGAAGCGGCGGAGATCCCGCCGCCGCTGGCGGAGGCCACCGGCAATACGCTGATCCGGATGCAACAGGACCTGGAGCGGGCCATGACCAGCGGGCGCACGCCGAGCTGGGTCATGGTGGTGGACACGCGCAAGTGCATCGGCTGCAACGCCTGCACGGTCGCCTGCAAGGCCGAGGTGCCGACCGGGCCGGGCGGCTTCTGCCGCCGCGTCATCCAGAAAGAACTGCCCATCGGCCCCCGTCCCTTCGCCGTTTTCAAGCCGGTCAACTGCCTGCAATGCGACGACCCGCCCTGCGCGCGGGCCGTGCCGGCAGGCATGATCCGCAAGCGGCCGGACGGCATCGTCGAGTTCGATCACTACCAGCTGCGCGGGCCGTATGCGGAGGCTGCCGCCAAGGCTTGCCCCTGGGGCCTGATTCATGTCGACAGGGGCGCCACATACACGCAGAACACGCCGGAGCCCCAGGCCTACGAAGAGCGGACGTTTGAGGAGTACGGCCAGACCTACACGCGGAAGCCGGGCTCCAACGCCATCGTGGACCGCGCCCGCAAGTGCACGTTCTGCCTCCACCGCCTGGAGCGCGGGGAACTGCCCGCCTGCGTGAGCACCTGCATCGGCGGCGCGATGTATTTCGGCGACATGAGCGACCAGACATCACTTGTGTATCAGGTCACGCAGGGGCGGCGGATCTTCAAGGGCCACGAGAATCTGGGCGTGAAGCCGCGGGTGATCTACTTCGAGGAATCGATGCCAGGCGCGGTTCATGTTGACTGCGAGGCCTGCCACGGCCGTTGAGGTTGAGGAGGAAGAAGCGATGAAGAACCCGAATCAGGAGAACAACCCGAAGCCGGGCCGCCGCGAGGTGCTGGCCGGCGCTCTGCTGGGCGGGGCGATGCTGGCCCGGGTCGAACAGGCGCAGGCGGCCGATGCCGCGTCGGCGGCGCTGAAGCCGGTGGATCCCTCCCAATACATCTACTCGACCTGCCTCCAGTGCAACACCGGCTGCGAGATCAAGGTGCGCATCCAGGACGGCCTGGCCGTCAAGATCGAGGGCAACCCGTACGGGCCCCGCGCGATGGATCCCCACATCGACTGGGGCACGCCGGCCGCGCAGGCGGCGCGCATCCACGGCCACATCTGCCCGAAGGGCCAGGCAGGCATCCAGACCACCTACGATCCCTACCGGATCACGAAGGTCCTGAAGCGCGCCGGCGCGCGCGGCGAGGGCAAGTGGGTGACGATTCCCTTCGAGCAGGCCGTGACCGAAATCGTTGAGGGTGGCGTGCTGTTCCCGCAGGACGGGGGCCGCCGCGTGGAAGGGCTCCGCGACCTGTACGCGCTGAAGGACCCGGCCCTGTTCAAGGCGATGGCGGCCGACGTCGCCCTGATCCAGAGCAAGAAGATGACGGTGGCCGAGTTCAAGGAGAAATACAAGGACCACCTCGACGCGCTCATCGACCCCGACCATCCCGACTTCGGCCCGAAGAACAACCAGTTCGTTTTCAACTGGGGCCGCCTGAAGGCCGGCCGGCAGGACTTTTTCCTGCGCTTCGTCAAGGACAGCTTCGGCTCGAACAACGCCCACGGGCACACCACCGTTTGCCAGGGATCCATTTACTTCGCCGGCAAGTCCATGTCGGACCAGCCGAGCGGAGGCACGTTCACCGGCGGCGCGAAGGCCTACTGGATGGCCGATCTGTCCAACGCGGAGTTCGTGATCTTCTGGGGCGCCAACGTGCTGGAGGGCAACTACGGCCCGCCGCTGAAAGTGCCGAAGATCATGCGCGGACTGGCGAGCGGCCGGATGAAAGCGGCCGTCATCGATCCGCGTTACTCGAAGATCGCCGCGAAGGCCTGGAAGTGGCTGCCCGTCAAGCCGGGCGAGGATGCGGCCATTGCCATGGCGATGATCCGGTGGATCATCGAGAACGAGCGCTTTGACCGCCGGTATCTGGAAAACTGCAACAAGGCGGCAGCGGCGGCGGCGGGCGAGCCGACGTGGTCCAACGCAGCCTGGCTGGTGAAGATCCGCGACGACGGCACGGCAGGCGCCTTCCTGCGCGCCCCGGAAATCGGGCTGGAGGGCGACGCCGACACCTTCGTCGCGATTCGCAACGGCGAGCCGGTGGCCTTCAAGAGCGATGACGCCGCCAAGGCCGTCACCGGGGACCTTCTCGTGGACACCACCATCCGGGGCATCCGCGTGAAGAGCGGGCTGCAACTCCTGTACGAGGAGTCGAAAAAGAACACGATTTATGGCTGGGCTTCGATCGCCGGCGTGAGCGCGTCCGACATTATCGCGCTGGCCCAGGAGTTCACCTCGCACGGCAAGAGGGCCGTGGTGGAGATCCACCGGGGCGTGTCCCAGCACACCAACGGCTTCTACAACGTCCTCGCCACCATGGGCGCGCTGAACACGCTCATCGGCAACCTCGACTGGAAGGGCGGCCTGATCTACGGCGGCGGCACCTACGGGGAGACCGGCGGGACCGGGCGCCCGTTCCAGCTCGGCGACCACCCGGCAAAGATCACGCCCTTCGGCATTGACATCATCCGCGGCGGCGCCAGCTACGAGAAGAGCACCATCTTCAGCGGCTACCCGGCCAAGCGACCCTGGTACCCGCTCTCGAGCGACGTCTACCAGGAGGTCATTCCCTCGGCCGGCGACGCCTATCCTTACCCGATCAAGATCCTGATGCTGTACATGGGCTCGCCCGTGTACGCGCTGCCCGCCGGGCATTCGCTCATCCCCATCCTCAGGGACACGGACAAGATCCCGCTGTTCATCGCCAGCGACATCACCATCGGCGAGACCTCGCTCTACGCCGACTACATCTTTCCCGATCTGACTTACCTGGAGCGATGGGAGTTCCACCGGACACATCCCTCCATCGCCCACCGTGTTTCGCCCGTGCGGCAACCTGCCGTCGCGCCGCCGACGGAAACCGTCCGGATCTTCGGCGAGGAGATGCCCGTGTCGATCGAGGCGCTGTTCCTCGCCCTCGCCGAGCGGCTCCAGTTGCCCGGCTGGGGCGCGGGCGCCTTCGCGGGCAAAGGCGACCTGAAGCGGCCGGAGGATTACTACCTGCGCATGGTGGCCAACATTGCCTTCGGCAACTCGAGCTCCGGCTCGGAGATCTGCCCTGACGCCTCCGACGAGGAGATGGCCATTTTCCTGAATGCGCGGAAGCACCTGCCCAGGACGGTCTTCGACCCGCAGCGCTGGCAGGCGGCCGTCGGGCCGGAGTGGTGGCGGAAGGTCGTCTACGTTCTCAACCGCGGAGGGCGCTGGCTGTCCTACGAGAAGGCCTGGTCCGGCGAGCAGGTTGCAAACAAGTACGGCAAGCTCGTCAACCTCTACCACGAACAGCCGGCATTGACCAGGAATTCGATGACGGGCCAATATCTGTCCGGCGTGCCGAAGTATCTGCCGATTTCCGACTCGCTGGGCCGGCCGCTCGATTACCGCGACGCGCCGTTCCAGCTCATCACCAACCGCAACATGCTCCACACCAAGAGCCGCACGGTTTCCAATTACTGGCTGAACGACATCGAGCCGGAAAACACCGTGCAGATCAGCACGCGCGACGCGCAGCAGCTCGGGCTGAAGGACGGCGACGAGGTGTGGGTGCTGTCGACCTGGAACCCCGACGGGCAGTGGGACCTCGGCCACGGCAACACCAAGCCGTTGCGCGGCAAGGTGCGCGTCACCAGCCGCATCCGGCCGGGCGTGGTCACCTTCGAGCTCGGCTACGGCCACTTCGCCTATGGGGCGTCCATGCAGTACATCGACGGCAAGGCGGTGTTGCCGGACGTGCGGCGCGGGCGCGGCATCCACGCCAATTCCGCCATGGTCGTCGACCCGTACCTGCGCTCCCCGTTGAGCGACGTGGTCGGCGGCAGCGCGGTGTTCTACGACACGCGCGTTTACCTGGTCAAGGCCTGATCTCTCCTCCGGTCAGCCTGCCGTGCGGCGGCGGGGCCGCGGCCCCGCCGCCGCGTTTCTTTTTGCCGGCGCTTCCGGTAGAGTGAATCTCCGGAGCCGCCATGGCAGAAACCTCTTACCTCGGGCGCCGCACCGTTTGTCTTTCCAACGAGCATCTGGATGTCATCGTCACCGTCGAGGGCGGCCACATCGCCGCCATCCGCGACCGCTCGAGCGGCGTCAACCCGCTCTGGACGCCGCCGTGGCCGTCGATCGAGCCTTCCTCCTACGATCCCGAAACGCATCCCGAATACGGCAGGAACGCCGAGAGCCGCCTGCTGGCCGGTATTCTGGGGCACAACCTGTGCCTTGACCTGTTCGGGGGGCCGAGCGAAGAGGAAGCCGCGGCAGGCATGATCGTGCATGGCGAAGCGGGCGCCGCGGTCTTTGACATCCAGGTGGAAGGCGACACGCTCACGCAGCGCGCCGTGCTGCCGCACTCGCAGCTCGGCTTTGAACGCCGCATCCGGCTGCCGCGCGGCTCGCGCCGGCTCGCCATCGAAGAAACCGTGGAGAACCTGTCCACGTGGGACCGCCCCATTGCCTGGACCCAACACGTCACCCTCGGCCCGCCGTTTCTCGAGAAAGGCAGGACGTTGTTTCGCGCCACCGCCACGCGTTCGAAGGTGATCGAGCACGATTTCACCGGCGGCAAGGGATACATGAAAACCGGCGCCGAGTTCGACTGGCCGTTTGCGCCATGCCTGGACGGCTCGGTGGAAGACATGCAGGTGTTCACCAACCGTGCGGTGTCCGGCGCGTTCTCCACGCATCTGATGGATCCGGCGCGCGAGCGCGCCTGGTTTGTGGCCTGGAACCCGGGCATGCGGCTGGCCATCGGCTATGCGTGGCGGCAGTCCGATTTCCCGTGGCTGGGCATCTGGGAGGAGAACGGCTCGCGCACGGCCCCGCCGTGGAACGGCGTGACGCTGACCCGCGGCATGGAGTTCGGCGTGTCGCCGTTTCCCGAGAGCCGGCGCGCGATGATCGAGCGCGGCAGCCTGTTCGGCGTCAAAGGATACCGCTGGGCGCCGGCCCGCACGCGCCTTCAGGCAGCTTATGAAGCGTGGCTCGAGCCGGCGGAGTCGATCGAGGTTGCTTGCCCCGCGGCATGAA
>Ga0272446_1001145_pt1 | contig 39465 bp, 31 predicted proteins | sample YNPCB0061_FD_194587 | JGI IMG/M metagenome (GOLD analysis project Ga0272446, IMG submission 194587) | Hot spring microbial mat communities from Yellowstone National Park, WY, United States - YNP-CB-006-1 | ecosystem: Environmental > Aquatic > Thermal springs > Hot (42-90C) > Sediment | place...
GGAGGATCGCCGTCGGCGCGGCGCCGTCGGGGCCGAGCGAGGCGGCGCCGCGGGCGACGAGCGCGTAGCGGCCGTCGGCGCGCTCGCGCAGGACGAGCGTCTCCGGATCGAAGGCGTGCGCGTGCGCGGCGCGCGGCGCAGCGACTGCGAGGGCGAGCGCGATCAGCAGCGCACCGCCAACATTGGCGGTCCGAACGGCAACGTTGGCGGTCCTCACGGCGCGACCCGCACGTCGTAGCGCGCGACGAGGCGCTGAAGGCCGGTGCGGCGGGCCTCGGCGCGCCGCTCCTCCTCCCAGGCGCGGCGCAGGCGCGCGCGGATCGCCTCGAACGGCGGCGCCTCGGGCGGGCGGCGCTCGGTCACGCGCACGAGGTGCAGCCCGTAGCTCGACGCGATCGGCGCCGACCAGCCGGTGGCATTGTCGTCAAGCGCGAACAGCGCGCGCGCGAACGGCTCGCCGAACGCCGCCGCCACCTCGCGCTCGTCGGCGAGCGCCATCGCCCGCCCGCGCAGGAAGGGATCGCCGAGCGCCGCCGCGTCGGCGCCCCCGTCGAGGAGCCGGCGCAGCCGCGCCGCCTCCGCCGCCGCGTCGGGGTGGCGATCGCGCGACACGAAGACGTGGGTGAACGAGCGGCGCTCGGGCAGCCGATCGGCGTCGGCCCGCCGCGCCGCCAGCGCGCGCAGCTCGGCGTCGGTCGGCGCGCGCGCGTCGGCCTCGGCCTCGAGGAGCAGCTCCATCTTCTGGACCAGCCGCCGCCGCACGATGGTGTCGCCGCGGTCGAGCCCCAGCGACACCGCCTCGCGCGCCAGCACCTCGGTCTCGACGTAGCGGCGCACCAGCGCGTCGAGCTCGGCGGCGGTCGGCTCCACCCCGCTCCGCCGCCGGTGATCCTGGGCCAGCGCCTCGCGCGCGGCCCTCCCCACCTCGATGCGCCGCGAGGGCGCGCGCGGCGCCACCGCGCGATGCAGCGCGAACAGCAGCACCCCGACGACCACGAACTGCGCCTCGGGGCGCCTCAGGATCCGACGAACCACCACCATGCGCGCCCAGCCTACCCCAGCTCGGATCGTCTCTTTTTCGTCATCGTTTTTGCGGGGGGTCCACGCTCGGCTACGAAAAATGGTACCCGCGCGATGCCGGCACCGCCGTCGACGGGAACACCGTCGACAAGCAGCTCCCGGGAGTGCGTCTGGCGAGCTGATCGTCGCCGCACGCGGGACGTGTGTCGACCTCCGGCGCTCGCAAGCACGACCTACACCGGGCTCGGCAGCTCGGAGGAGCGCGAGCACAGGACCATCACCGTCCAGGGTCGAGGTCGCCGAGCGATCGTCGACATCGCCGGCCTCACGCTCGACGGCGAGGTCGCCTCCGGCCGTCGCGTTCGGGTGGTGCTCAACGCGCAAGGCAACCGGATTGGTGGGCGTACGACGAGGTCTGGTCGAGAAAGCCGCCGGCCGAGTCGGCCGCGCCGCCGCCCGTCGGCTGGCAACGGCTGAAGGGAAAGGCCGTCGACGTTGGAGTGGGCCTCGACGGCAGCGTGTGGAGAGTCAGCGACGAGCCGGCTCCCGACGGCTTCGCGGTGGTTCGCCGCCAGGGCGACGACCGGATGCGCGTCGACCGGGGCGCCGTGCGCATGCGGTGCCCGCCGGATCGCCCTGGATCGTCGACGATCGCCAAGAGCTCCGTCATCGGGTGGGGAACGCGTGGGTCAGGTCGGCGGCTCGGCGCTGTGGGCGGTGCAGGACGTCGACGTCGGCGTCGACGGCGTGCGGTGGGTCATCGATGGCGACGAGGCGCTCGGGGGCGCGGCGATCGCCCGCGTCGTCGGCGATCGCGTCGAGAAGCTCGACGGAGCGGCGTTCCGGATCGCGGCGTCGGCCGACGGGCAGCCATGGGTCGTCGGCGTCGGCGGCACCGTGTGGATGGTCGGAGCCGAGCGGAAGGTCTTCCGGATGAAGGGCGCCGACTGGTCGAACGCCGGGACGAGCGCCACCGCCATCAGCGTCGCGTCCGACGGGAGCGCGGTCGCGAGGCCTGAGCGCAGTCACTGAGCGCACTGTCGTCTGGTTGCTGCGAGGGGGGCGCGGCGGGGAGGTGGCGGCCGGGTGGGGCGGCGGGGGCGCCGTGGGGCGGTGGTGCGGGGCGGCGGGGTGTGGACGCTCGGAGCGGAGGCTGCGGCGCCTGCGGCGCCTGTCTGGGGGCTCGCCCCCAGCCCCCCGGCATGCCGTCGTATGATGATAGACAACAAACAGAAAAACGCGCGTCACCGACGAGAAAGCGCTTGTCAGTTTGATTCCGGCATGTAATCATGGTGGCCATGAATCGGACCGCCTCGCCGCAGCTTCCGCTTCAGTTCCGGACCCGGGGCGGGCGTCGTCCTGGCGCCGGGCGGAAGCCGAAGAAGAATGGGCGGGTGTCGCACGCGCGACGGCCAGCGCTGGCGTCGCGGTTTCCGGTGCACGTGACGTATCGGCTCGTGCGTCGCCTGCCGAGCGCGCGACGGCCGGCGGTGTTCAAGGCGATCCGGAAGGCCTTCAACGAAGGCCGGGAGGCGTTCGGCGGCCGGCTCTGCCACTTCAGCGTGCAGGACGATCACCTCCACCTGATCGTCGAGGCGGCGAATCGCGAGGCGCTCTCACAGGCCCTTCACGCGCTCGCGATCCGCATCGCCCGCGCGATCAACCGCGTGCTGGGTCGGAAGGGCCGGGTGTTCGCGGACCGCTACCACATGCGAATCCTCCGCACGCCCACCGAAGTGAAGAACGCCCTCCACTACGTCCTCAACAACCGGTTCAAGCACCACGGCCGCCCCGACTATTTTGTCGAGCAAGATTACTGCTCGTCGCTGGCGTGGCGAGACACGCTCGTCGTTCCGCCGCGCACCTGGCTACTCCAACGAGCCGAACGCGCCCTCCACCTCACACCGACCTGAACGACGGGGGGCTGGGGGCTCGCCCCCAGACAGGCGCCGCAGGCGCCGCAGCCTCCGATCCGAGCGTCCACACCCCGCCGCCCCGCACCACCGCCCCACCGGCGCCACCACCGCCCGCCCCCCACCACCTCCCCACCGCCGCCCCTCGCAGCAACCAGACCGCAGCGCGACCGGTCAGAGCCGCGCGCTGCGCGAGTAGGCGCTATCGACCTCCGAGCGGTGGGTCGCGCACCACCAGCTCGCGCCGACGCTCGCGGCGCGCGCATTCACGCAGGCGGCGCAGGGCTCGTGCGTGACGTCGCGCGGCCGCACGACGAGCACCGGGCAGGGCGCGAGCCGCACGGTGCGCTCGGCCACCGACCCCATCATGAGCCGCGTCAGCCCGCGCCGCCCGTGCGTCCCGACGACCACCAGGTCGGCGTGGACGTCGGCGGCCAGCGTGGCGAGCTGCTCGGCGATCGCGCCCACCCGCACGTGGGCGAAGGTCGGCGCCGGCTTCGTCGACGGGATCAGCGTCCGGTGGCGATCCCAGGCCGCCGCCGCCGTCGAGGCCAGCCGCTCCGCGAGGCTGTCGGCGATCCCCGACAGCGACTTCTTGCGATCCTCGAGCGGCACGATCTCGAGGTGGTCGCTGTCGAACACCGTCGCCAGGTGCAGCTCGGCGAGCGGGCGCGAGGCGACCTCCTCGATCGCGTCGGCGAGCGCCAGCGCGGCGATCTCCGAGAAGTCGATCCCGACGAGGACGCGGAAGGGCGTGGGCTGGATGGAGTCGGCCATGGGGGGCTCCTTTTCGAAAGTGACGCGCCCTCAGCGCGCCGGGGTGTAGGGGTTGAGCGGGTGGTCCGCGAGCGCCCTCACCCAAGCGAGGACGTCGGCGGCGTTCTTCTGGGTCACGAAGGGCAGCGCGGGCATCTGCAGGCCGCGCGCCGCCGAGTCCGGGGTGCGGTAGCGGACGTGGAAGTGCAGGCTCCCGTCGCTCTTGCGCACGTCGGAGATGGGGAGCGGATCGACGAAGTCCCAGCCGAAGCGCGCGCCCTCCTTGCGCACGCCGTGGCAGAAGCGGCAGGTGTGCGACCAGACCTCGTAGCCGGCGCGCACCTCGGGCGCGACGTCGAACTGCTGCAGCCACGCCTTCTGCTGCGCGAGCTCGATGGCGTGGAGCGCGCTGGCGTGCAGCCACGGCGAGAACTGCGCGTCGGTGTTGGGGTAGAGGTCGGGGTGCGCGCGCTCGGCGACGACGAGCTTGTTGCCGGCGAAGCGGATCGGGCGCGGGTCGACGATGTTCGACTCGCTCTCGCCGCGTCGCACCTCGGGCAGGACGTTGGTCCATTTTCCGTCTAGCTCGATCTGCCGCGCCACCGCCGGGCGCAGCCGCTGCATGAGCGCCGCGTCGCGGAAGGCGAGCGGGATCACCATCCCGTTGGCGAAGTGCAGGAGCGCGACGTCGACGTTCGCCGGCGGCGCGATCTTCTTCAGCAGATCCTCGACGGTGACGTACCTGTACTTGCGCCGCTTGCCGTCGTACTGCGCGTCGGTGAGCTCACCCTCGGTGAGCGCGGCGTCGAGGTCGAGCTTGGTCTGGCGCTCGCGGCCGGAGGCGCCGCGGATCCAGACGTCGATGCTGCGGCCATCGGCGGCGCGCGCGGACGCGGCGGGGAGGAGCGCGCCCGCGGCGAGGGTCAACGCGAGGAGGCGGCGCATCAGCGGAGCTCCGTCGCCAGGGCGCGCAGGCGGGCCTCGCCGGCGGCGGCGGCCTCGGCGCGGGCGGCGGGCGGGCCGATGAGCTGCCCCTCGACGCGCACCACGTCGATGCGGCCGGTGCCCATGAAGCGCAGGCAGCTCTCGACGAGCGGCGTGGCGTGGTCCCAGCCGTCGAAGGGCGAGCCGGGGCCGTAGCCGAAGCCGTAGGTGGCGACCACCACCGCGTGCTTTTTTGTCAAGCGCCCGACGATCCCCTGCGGACCGAGCTCGAAGGTGCGCCACATGCGCACGACCTGGTCGAACCAGGCCTTGAGCGGCGACGGGATCGAGAAGTTGTAGACCGGCATCGTGAGGAGCAGGAGATCGGCCGCCTCGATCTCGTCGACGAGCGTGTCAGAGAGCGCGAGGACCCTCTTCTGCTCGGGGGTGCGCTGGTCGGGCGGGATGATCTCGGCGGCCACCCACGGGCCGTCGGGCGCGGGCGGCGGGTTGGCGGCGACGTCGCGACGCACGACGGTGGTCGCGCCGAGGGTGTCGAGGAAGACGTCGCCCAGGCGGCGCGACAGCGACGCGGCGCCGCGCGGGCTGGAGTCGATTCGGAGGATGGAGAGCGGCATGGGCGGCTCCTTTCGCGGGTCAGCGCCCGACGAGCCGCGCGACGACGAGGCCGATCGCGCTGCCGAGCGACAAGAGGAGGAACGAGAGCAGCGTCCAGGCCTGCGCCGGGACGATCTCGCGCGTGACGTCGGGGTGGGCGTTGAGGCGGCGCGCGGCGGCGACGCCGAGCGGCAGGCCGATGGCGCCGGCCCACACCGCCAGCGAGAGCCCGGCGACGAAGGGCAGCGCGGCGAGCGTCAGCGCCTCGAACACGATGAGCAGCGTGAAGGCGCGCGCGGCGCGCACCGGCCCGAGGCGGACGACGAGCGTGCGCTTGCCGGCCTGTGCGTCGGCGCGACGGTCGGGGAATTCATTGATCCAGAGGAACGCCGCCATCGCGAAGGCGAGCGGCACGCCGAGGAGGAGGACGCGCGGCGGCAGCGTCTGGCGCTGGACGAGGTAGGTGCCGGCGGCGATGAGCGGGCCGTAGACCAGCGCGACGGCGAGCTCGCCGAGGCCGCGGTAGGCGAGCTTGAGCGGCGGCGCGTGATAGAAGAACGCGACCGCGACACCGACGAGCGCGAGCCAGAAGACGCGCGGCTCGCGCCCAAGGACGATGGCGAGGCCGGCGGCGCCGCCGAGGCCGTAGGCGACGAGGGCGACGGCCCAGGTCTGGCGGCGCGTGAGCAGGCCGTCGACGAGGACGCGCTTGCCGCCCGAGAAGGGGCTGCGGTCCTCGTCGGTGACGGCGGCGTCGTCGCCCGAGTCCCAGTCGTAGATCTCGCCCGAGGCGTTCTTGGCGGCCTCGATGCAGAAGATGCCGGCGACGGTGAGGGCGAGCCAGCCCCAGGAGATGGGGCCGTCGACGGAGGCGAGGGCGAGGCCGAGGATCATCGACGCCACCGAGGCGAGGGTGATCTTCGGGTCGGCGAGGCGATAGACGCCCTCGGCGACGCGCGACGGGCGCGCGACGACGCCGGAGGACTTCAGCGCGTCGGTGGTCATGACGCACCTCCCAGCCATCGGACGATGGCGAAGACGGCGACCGGGATGAGCAGGTTGTCGCTCGAGCGCGGGGCGAGCGCCTCGACGACGGCGGCGGTGAGCGCGGCGACGGCGACGACGCCGGCGGTGATCGGCAGCCCCAGCCAGAGCGCGGCGCCGACGACGCCGACGGCCGCGAAGAGCGCGACCGTCGCGCTCCCCTCGAACGACTTGCGCTTTCCGCCGGGCACTCGGTAGTAGCGGCGCCCCCACCGCCGGCCGACGAGGCCGCCGACGCCGTCGCCGAGCGCCAGCGACGCCAGCCCGGCCGCCGACGGAAGGAGCGCGCCGTGGAGCGCCGTCCAGGTGAAGATGGCGAACGACGCCGTGTAGAGGAGGATGCCGAGCCAGCGCTCGTCGCCGCCGGCGACGCTGTCGCGGAAGGCGCGGAGCGCGCGCACGCGGCGCGCCGCGACGGGGACGAGCGCCACGCCGACGACGGCGGCGACGGTGATCGCCATCGGCACGGCCGCGCCGCGCCAGGCGCGCCAGCCGAGGATCCAGACGCCGGCGCCGACGTGGAGGAGGTCGCGCACGTAGGTGCGCCCGATCCCGACGGCGCGCAGCCCGACGCAGGCGATGACGAGCGCAGCGAGGAGGCCGCACCAGAGCGCGCCCTGCACGAGGTCGGCGATCACGACGCAGCCTCCACGGCGACGGGCGCGCGGGTCGGGGCCGCGCGGCGGATTGTTGCGTGGCGCGCAAGAATCGTCCGCATGGCGCGCGCCGCCTCCATCGCCGAGACGGCGGCGAGCTCGGTGCCGACGCCGCGCCCGCCCGCGCCGTCGCCGCACAGGAACAGCCCGTCGAGCGGCGTGGCCACCGGCAGCCGATCGCGCCCCACCTGCCCCGGGAACTGCCCGTTGCAGATGGCGCCGCGCTGGCTCTTGCCCATCCAGCCGCCGACGGCGGGGACCGGCATGAACTCGCTCCACAGGAGCTCGTCCTCGAGGCCGGGGATGATCGACGCCAGCGCGCGCATCGCCGCCTCGCGCCAGACGTGCGGCGGATCGGCGGGGTCGCTGCGCGTCGGGCCATAGATGCTGGCGACGATGAGCTGGCGGCCCGGCGGCGCCAGCGACGGGTCGTAGTTGGTCGGGACCGGCGCGTAGACCGCCAGCGGGTCGCTCACGCGCCCGGCGTCGATCGCGTCCACCGTCGAGCGCATGAGGTCGATCGACAGATCCTCGAGGCCCAGCCCGGAGAGCGACACGCCGCCGATCAGGCAGCCCTCCTCGACGAGCGGGCGCTTGAGCGCGAGCTTCACCTGATGGGCGCTCCCCGACGGGCGCACCGCCCGCGCGCGCGCGATCCACTCCTCCGGGAGCGCGCCCGCCTCGACGAGGGGGATCAGATCGACCGGCGCGAGGTTGCAGGCCACCACCGTGGCCTCGGCCTCGGCGCCGTCGGCGGTGGTGACGACGAAGCCGCCGGCGCGCGGCGCGATGCGGGCCACGCGCGCCCGCGTGACGACCTCGCCGCCGCCCGCGACGACGCGCCCGAGGACTGCGCGCGTGAAGGCGTCCATCCCGCCCTCGATGTACGAGAGGCTGTAGTCGGCGAGGATCCAGCGCAGGCAGCGGATCGCCTCGCCCGCCGACACCTGCCAGGGCGGCAGCACGAAGAAGATGCTGGCGAGGAAGCTGAACAGGAAGTAGGCGCCAGGGTGCTCGGTCGACTCGCGGACGAACTCGTCGAGCGTTTTTCTGTCTAGCGCGCGCAGCTCGAATTCGGTCAGCGTGAAGACCTGGAACATCATGCGCGCGAGGCGCAGGGCGTCGCGGCGCGGCAGCTTCAGCGCGCGCGCCGCCTCGAGCGCGACCGCGGGCAGCCCCCAGCGCGTCGGCGGCGCGGTGATCTGGAAGATGCCGCGCGAGCGGACCGGGATGCGGTGGGTGAGGAAGCGCGGCTCGCGCAGGCCGAGGCGGCGGAGCACCGCGCCGAGCGGGCCATGCGCGCCGCGCGAGACGAGGTGGCTGCCGGTGTCGACCTTGAAGCCGTCGCGGGTGTAGGAGGCGAGGATCCCGCCCGGCGCGTCGTTCTTCTCGAGGACGAGGACGCGCGCCGCGTCGTGCGCGAGGAGCCCCGCCGTGACCGCGCCGCCGACGCCGGTGCCGACGACGATGGCGTCCCAGCGTCGTTGCGACGGCGTGCGTGCGCGGGTGAGGAGGGGGTCCACGAGCGCAGGCAAAGCAATGGAGGGGCCAGCGCGGACAGCGACGGGAAGGCGCGGGAGAGCTGCGGATTTCGCGCAAAGGGTGCGGTGGGGGCGCAAGGGGTGCGGTGGGGAGAGGGAGATCGGAGAGGAGATCGGAGAGGAGATCGGGCACGGGCACGGGCTCGGGCTCGGGCTCGGGTTTGCAATGTGGGAGGGGATGGCGTTGCCGCTGGTGGTGTATGTGCTCGGGAAGGGCGGGGTCGGACGCAGCACGATCGCCGCTGCGCTGGGGGTGGCGTGCGCGGCGCGCGGGGAGCGGGTGCTGGTGATGCAGTGGGCGATCGCCGATGCGCTCTCGGGGTGGTTCGGGCGGAGCGCGGCGACGCACGAGCCGCAGGCGATCGCGCCGGGCCTCGACACGATGTGCTTCTCCGCCGAGGAGAGCCTGCGCGAGTACTTCGTCGATCATCTGAAGCTGGGGCTCTTCTACGACGCGGTGGTGCGCAGCCGCCACGTGCGGCGCTTCACGCGCGCGGCGCCGGGGTTCGAGGAGCTGATGTTCCTCGGGCACCAGATGTACCTGACGACGCTGGCGCGCGACGAGCGCGGCTGGGCCTACGATCGCGTCGTCGTCGATCCGCCGGCGCTCGGGCACGGCCTGTCGCTGTTCGGGGTGCCGCGTGCGGTGGCGACCTTCGGCCTGGGCGGGCTCTTGCGCGAGGAGTGCGCGCGCGTCCAGGCGATGCTCGACGACGCGCGGCGGTCGGCGGCGCTGGTGGTGACGACGCCCGAGGAGCTGGCCATCGAGGAGACGCTGGAGCTCGCGCCGCGGGTGGCGGCCGAGTTGGGGCGGGCGCCGGTCGCCTGCGTGGTGAACCGCGCGGCCTCGGCGCGGCTGGGGGCGCTGCCGCCGCGGCCGTCGGAGTGCGCCTGGCTGGCGACGCTCGGCGAGCGCGCCGCCGTCGCTGGCTGCGACGAGGACGCGGGCGCGGTGCGCGAGGGGCTCGCGCGCGTCTATGTCGCGCTGGCGCGGCGCGTGGCGCGCGAGGCGGCGTTCCCCGCGGCGCTGGCGCGCAGCCTCGGGGCACCGTCCGCGCGCGGCGTGATCGCCGTCGACGACGGGCTGCTCGTCGACGGTGATGGCGCGCCGGCGACGGTGATCGCGCAGGCCGCGGCCGCGCTCGCGCCGCTCGTTGCCGACGGAGGTGCGCGATGAGGACGCGGCTCACGCTGTTGCTCGGGGGCGGCGGCGTCGGCAAGACCACGCTCGCCGCCGCGCTCGGCCTCGCGCTGTCGTCGAGCGGCCGCCGCGTGGCGCTCCTCGGCGTCGACCCCGCGCGCCGCCTCCAGTCGGCCCTCGCCGTCGGTGAGCTGCCCGAGCTCGGCCGCGCCCTCCCCCACCCGAGCGGCGGCGAGCTGCGCGCGGCGGTCCTGCGCCCCGAGGAGACGCTGCGCCGCTGGGTCGCCGACGCCTGCCCCGACGACGCCACGCGCGCGCGCCTCCTCGAGAACGCCTTCTTCCTGGCGCTCGCCGATCGCCTCGCCGCCGCCACCGACGCCATCGCCGCCGCGCGCGCCGCCGAGTGGGCCGAGCGCGAGCCCGACCTCGACGATCTCGTCGTCGACACCGCCCCCGGCCTCGCCGCCGTCGAGCTCCTCGCCCGCCCCGAGAAGATCCTCGCCTTCGTCGACGGGCGCCTCATCCGCTGGATCCGCCGCCTGGCGTCGCCCTTCGGCAGCCACCGCCTCCTCGGGCGCGGCCGTCAAAAGCTGCTAGACAATTTGTCCGCGCTCTCCGGCGCCGACGCCCTGCGCGCCTTCGGCGAGTTCATCTCGCTCGTGGAGAATTCGCTCGACACGATGGTCGCGCGCCTTGAGCGCGCCCGCCGCTGGCTGCGCCACCCGTCGACCGAGCTGGTCATCGTGACCGCCCCGCGCGACGACTCCGCCGCCGTCGCCGTCGCGCTCGCCGGCGCCGCCCGCGCCCTCGGCCACGCCCCGCGCCTCGCGGTGGTCAACCGCGCGCTCCCCGACGCGCTCCTCCGCGCCGCCCCCGCGCTCGCCGACGCCGCGCCCACCGCCGAAGCCGCCGCCTTCGCCCGCTTCGTCGCCGGCGACTGCCGCGCCCAGGCCCGCGTGCGCGCCGCCCTCCTCCCCCTCTTCCCGTCGGTGCGCGCGCTCCCCGAGGCCGCCGACCTCGACGCCGACGGCCCCGCCCGGCTCGCCGCCCTCTCCGCCATCGGCGCCCAGCTCGCCGCCGCCCTCGCCGATCGGGCCCTCGCTCGGGGACACGTTTGATGGGTCCAGCCGTACGACGTGTCCCTAACGGCATCGTTGACGGCAATGCCAGTCACTGAGTGTCTTCTTGCTGCGACGGGGGCGGCGTGAAGGTGGCGCGCGACCGGACGGTGTGCCGCCGGCGTGGCGGTGGTGCGGGCCGTCAGGGCGTGGACGTTCGGAACGGAGCGACGGCGCCTGCGGCGCCTGGCTGGGGCGATCCCCAGCCCCCCGCCTATGTGCTCGGTGGTCGTGCGATTCGGAGGGCTCGTTCGGCGCTCTGGAGCAGCCAGGTCTGCGGCGCGACGACGGCCGAGTCGAGCCAGGCGAGGCTGCTGCAGAAATCCTGCTCGACAAAATAGTCGGGACGGGAAGGGTTGTGCTTCCAGCGGTTCTCGAGGACGTACCGGAGCGCGTTCTTGACCTCGGTGGGAGTCTTGAGAATCCGCATGTGATAGCGGTCGGCGAAAACCTGCCCTTTCCGTCCGAGGACGCGGTTGATCGCGCGGGCGATGCGAATCGCGAGTGCGTGGAGCGCGCGAGCGAGCGCTTCGCGGTTCGCCGCCTCGACGACGAGGTGGAGGTGGTCTCGCTGCACGCTGAAGTGGTAGAGGCGGCCGCCGAACGCCTCGCGACCCTCGTTGAAGGCGCGGCGAATCGCCCGGAATACGGTGGGGCGACGCGCGCTCGGCAGGCGGCGTACGAGGCGGTACGTGACATGGACGGGGAAGCGCGACGGAAGCTCGGGGCGACGCTTGTGCGAGACGCGGCGACCACCGGGAGCCGGCTTGCGACCGGGCTTGCGCCGCTTCTTCGGTCGCCGCTTGCGAGCGCGAAACGAGAACGCGAGCTGCGGCGAAGCCCCAGAATTCATGAGACTCCATTCGCTGCCCATTCGCTCAAGTCAAGCGCCTCAGCGACGGGAATCGCATTCCTGTCTATCGCGAATCACACCTGCCTCTCGGTCATCGGCGGGGGGCAGGGGCTGCGGGGTCACGCCGACCGCGCCAACCGCTTCTCGGCGTACAGCGCCTCGATCTCGGTGGCGAACTTCTCGACGATCTTGCGCCGCTTGAGCTTGAGCGACGGCGTCATGAGCCCGTTCTCGACGGTGATGTCGTCGGGCAGCACCGCGAACGCCCCCGGCTTCTCGTAGCCCTTCCACTCGGCGCTGAGCCGCTCGATCTGCGACGCCAGGTAGGTCCGCACGTGCGGATCGCGGCACAGCGTCGCGTGGTCGCGCCCGCCGAGGCCGTGCTCGCTGGCCCACTTCGCCAGCGCCTCGCGCTCGGGGAAGATGAGCGCGACGGTGTACAGCCGATTGACGCCGTAGATGAGCGCGTTGCCGATCAGCGGACAGAGCTTCAGCTCCTCCTCGAGCGGCGCGGGCGCGACGAACTTCCCGTTCTCCAGCTTGAACTGCTCTTTGATGCGCCCGGTGATCTTGAGATAGCCGTCGCGGTCGACCATCCCGAGGTCGCCGGTGCGCAGCCACCCGTCGGGCCCGATCATCGCCGCCGTCTCCTCGGGGCGGTTGTAGTAGCCCTTCATCACGTTCGGCCCCTTCACCACCACCTCGCCCTGCCCCTCCGGCGCGTCCTCGACGCGGCGGATCTCGACCTGCACGCCCGGCAGCGGCATCCCGACGGTGCCGATCCGGATCTGCCCCGGCCGGTTGTTGGCGACGATGGGGCTGGTCTCGGTCAGGCCATACCCCTCGCAGACGGTGATGCCGATGCGCTGGAGGAACTGCGCCACGTCGAGCGACAGCGCCGCCGCGCCGCTGGTCGCGTACTTCAGCCGCCCGCCGAACGCCGCGCGCACCTTCGAGAACACCAGCCGATCGAGCACGCGGTGCTGCAGCTCGAGCCGCAGCGACGGGCGCTGCCCGCGCGCCGCCCGCTCGTCCCGCTGCGCCGCCACGAACAGCGCGCGCTCGTAGAGCGCCTTCTTGAGGCCGCCCTCCGCCGCCATGCGCGCGTTCAGCCCCGCGTAGAGCTTGTTCCACACGCGCGGCACGCTCATCAGCACCGTCGGGCGCACGATCGGCAGGTCGGCGACGAGGTTGGTCGGCGAGTCGATGATCGCCGCCGAGCCGCCGCTCGCCGTGCCGAGGAGCAGCTCGCAGGTGATCCCGTACGAGTGCGCCCACGGCAGGAAGGCCAGCGACCGCTCGCCATTCGGGTCAAGCGGAAATGTGGCGAGGGCGGCGTCGACGTTCGACGCGAGGTTGCCGTGCGAGAGCATGACGCCCTTCGGCACGCCGGTCGTCCCCGAGGTGTAGATCAGCACCGCGACGTCGTCGGGGCCGACCTCGACGCGCGGCGCCGGCGCCGCCCGCCCGCGCGCGCGCACCTCGTCGATTGACAACAATCCCGCCGGCAGCTCGCCGTCGGGGCGCAGCACGATGCGGTGGCGGATCTCGGGGCTCGCGTCGAGGAAGGGCGCCAGCCGCTCGGCCACCGTGCGCGACCCGAGGCAGACGACCGACGCGCCCGAGTCGCGCAGGATGAGGGCGCACTCGTCGGGCGCCTGCGACTCGTACATCGGCACCCACCAGGCGCCGAGCCCGACGGTGGCGAAGAGGCCCACCGCCCAGGCTGTGCAGTTGTCGGAGATGACCGCCACGCGATCGCCGCGCGTCACCCCCAGCGCCGCGAGGCCGCCGCGCAGCTCGTCGATGCGGTCGCCGAGCTCGCGATAGGTGATGAAGGAGTAGCCGCCGTTGCGCTTGTCGGCGAGCGCGGGGCGGGTGGCGTAGGCCAGCGTGGCGTGACGAGAGATGTCGTTCAGCGTCGAGAAGCGCGGCATGGCGGAGGGAGCATAGATCACGCCGGCCGTTTGGGACGAATGACGAGCGTCCGCTCGTCAGGAGGTGCGGAACCCGTCTGAGGGTTCCGCGGTGAATGCTCACAGGCTGGCGACCACCCCGCTCGCGCCGAGGAGGAGCGCGACCCACAGGAGCCGATCCACGACCGAGGTGCGAGGGGCGATGATCATGATGATCGCCCGCAATTGCGAGCGTCGTGCCGTCGCGATCCGGCCGTGCGCTCGGGGATTCGACCGCCCCCGCCTCGACCGTCGTCAAACCCGTCGCCACCGTCGAGTGCGCCGAGGTAGGCGGAGGTGCTCAGAGGCGGGTCATCCGATCGGCTTCGCGAGGTGCTCGTAGAGGGCGTAGCGACGGCGCACCTCCGCCTCGGCGTGGGCGAGGAGCTCGGCGAAGTGCGCCGGGTTCTCCTCCTCGAGCGCGCGGAAGCGCGTCTCCGAGCGCACGTAGTCGCCGAGCGCGCCCTTCGGCGGACCGCTGTCGAGGTGCAGCGGCGGCTCGCCGGCGGCGACGCGGCGCGGGTCGTAGCGGTAGAGCGGCCAGGCGCCGACCTCGACGGCGAGCTTCTGGTGCTCCGGCCCGTCGGCGAGGTCGTACCCGTGCGCGATGCAGGGCGAGTAGGCGATGATGAGCGACGGGCCGGGGAAGCTCTCCGCCTCGACGAAGGCTTTGACGGTGTGGGCGTCCTTGGCGCCGAGCGCGACGGAGGCGACGTAGACGGTGCCGTAGGCCATCGCGTGCAGGCCGAGGTCCTTCTTGCCCGCGGGCTTGCCGCCGGCGGCGAACTTCGCGGCGGCGCCGAGCGGGGTCGCCTTCGACTGCTGCCCGCCGGTGTTCGAGTAGACCTCGGTGTCGAGGACCAACAGATTCACGTCGCGCCCCGAGGCGATCACGTGGTCGAGGCCGCCGTAGCCGATGTCGTAGGCCCAGCCGTCGCCGCCGACGATCCAGACCGAGCGCTTGACCAGATATTCCGATAGACGCAAAAGCTCCTGTGCGTTCGGCGTGTCGATGGCGCGCAGCGCCTCGACGAGCGCCGCCACCCGCGCGCGCTGCGCGGCGATGCCCGCGTCGTCGGACTGGTCGGCCTCGAGGAGCGCGGTGACCAGCGTGTCCCCGAGCCGCGGCGCCAGCGCCCGCACGAGCGCCCGCGCCCGATCGCGGTGCGCGTCGATGGCCAGGCGGATGCCGAAGCCGAACTCGGCGTTGTCCTCGAAGAGCGAGTTGGCCCAGGCCGGACCGCGACCCTCGGCGTTCACGCAGTAGGGCGTCGTCGGCAGGTTGCCGCCGACGATCGACGAGCAGCCGGTCGCGTTGGCGACGACGGCGCGGTCGCCGAAGAGCTGCGTCATCAGCTTGATGTAGGGCGTCTCGCCGCAGCCCGAGCAGGCGCCCGAGTACTCGAAGAGCGGCACGCGCAGCTGCGAGCCTTTGATGTCCAGCGGCAAATGCGCGCGGTCGGCGTCGGGGAGCGCCAGGAAGAAGGCGTCGTTCCGGCGCTCGGCCTCGACCAGCTCGGGCGTGGACGGCACCATCGTCAGCGACGGCACCTTCGTCGGGCAGACCTCGACGCAGACGCGACAGCCGGTGCAGTCCTCGGGCGAGACCTGCACGGTGTACTTCTGCCCCTTCAGCGCGCCGGTCGCCTTGTAGTCCATCGACTTCAGCGCCACCGACGGGGGCGCGGCGGCGAGGCGGTCGGCCGGGTAGACCTTCACGCGGATCGCGGCGTGCGGGCAGAAGAGCGCGCACTTGTTGCATTGGATGCAGGGGCCGGTGTCCCACGTCGGGATCTCGGCGGCGAGGTTGCGCTTCTCCCAGCGCGCGGTCGACGTCGGCCAGGTGCCGTCGACGGGGAAGGCCGACACCGGGAGGAGGTCGCCGTGCCCCGCCATCATCGCCGCGGTCACGCGCTGCACGAACGGCGGCGCATCCGAGGGGACGATCGGCGGCCGCGTGCGCGCGGCGTCGGCGGCGCCGGGGAGCGCGACGGCGTCGAGGTGCGCGAGCGCGTCGTCGATGGCGGCGAGGTTGCGGGCGACGACCTCGGCGCCCTTCTTCCCGTAGGACTCCTCGGTGGCCTGCTTGATGGCAGCGATCGCGCGCTCGGGCGGGAGCACGTTGGCCAGCGCGAAGAAGCAGGTCTGCATGATGGTGTTGATGCGCTTGCCGAGGCCGTGGCGCTTGGCGACGGCGAGCGCGTCGATGGCGTAGACGCGGAGGCGGCGCGCGAGGATGGTCTCCTGCGCCTCGCGCGGCAGCAGCCCCCACAGCGCGGCGGCGCCGCCCGGCGCGTTCACCAGCAGCGTCGCGCCCTCGGCGGCGAGCGCCAGCGTGTCCTCGCGATCGAGGAAGCGCAGGTGATGGATGGCGACGAAGGCCGCGCGCTGCACGAGGTAGGTCGAGCGGATCGGGCGCGGCCCGAAGCGGAGGTGCGAGACGGTCATCGCCCCCGACTTCTTGGAGTCGTAGACGAAGTAGCCCTGCGCGTGGAGGTCGGTCTCGTGGCCGATGATCTTGATGGACGATTTATTGGCGCCGACGGTGCCGTCGGAGCCGAGGCCGTAGAAGACGGCGCGGGTGACGTCGGCCGGCTCGAGGTCGAAGGCGCGGTCCCAGGGGAGCGACGAGCCGGCCACGTCGTCGACGATGCCGAGCGTGAAGCGGCGGCGCGGCGCGGGCGCGGCCAATTCCTGATAGACACTAAGGAGCATCGCCGGGGTCAGCTCCTTGCCGCCGAGGCCGTAGCGCCCATTCACGACGTGCGGCATGGCGGCGCGTTTGCCGTCGGAGACGGCCTCGGCCAGCGCCCCGACGACGTCGGTGTAGAGCGGCTCGCCGACGGCGCCCGGCTCCTTGGTGCGATCGAGGACCGCCAGGAGGCGCGTCGACGGCGGCAGCGCGGCGAGAAAGTCGTCTAGCGAAAATGGCCGATAGAGCCGGACCTTCACCAGGCCCACCTTCTCGCCGCGCGCGACAAGCCAGTCGACCAACTCGTGCGCGGCCTCGGCGCCCGAGCCCATCATGACGATGACGCGCTCGGCGTCGGGGGCGCCGACGTAGTCGAAGGGGCGGTAGGCGCGGCCGGTGCGCGCGGCGAAGCGGGCCATCATCTCGCGCACGACGGGGACGCAGGCGTCGTAGTACGGCGCCGACGCCTCGCGCGCCTGGAAGAAGGTGTCGGGGTTGTGGGCGGTGCCGCGCAGCACCGGGTGGTCGGGCGAGAGCGCGCGGGCGCGGTGCGCGGCGAGGTCGCGCTCGTCGATCATCGCGCGCAGATCGTCGTCGGACAGCGCGGGGATCTTGGCCACCTCGTGCGAGGTGCGGAAGCCGTCGAAGAAGTGCAGGAACGGCACGCGCGCGCGGTAGGTGGCGGCGTGGGCGATGGCGGCGAGGTCCTGCGCCTCGAGCGGCGACCCGGCGCAGAGCATGGCGAAGCCCGTCGAGCGGCAGGCCATCACGTCGGAGTGATCGCCGAAGATCGACAGCGCGTGCGTGGCCACCGCGCGCGCGGTGACGTGCATGCACATCGGCAGGAGCTCGCCGGCGATCTTGAACATGTTGGGGATCATGAGGAGCAGCCCCTGCGACGCGGTGAAGGTCGTCGCCAGCGCGCCCCCCTGGAGCGCGCCGTGGAGCGCGCCGGCCGCGCCCGCCTCCGACTGCATCTCGGTCACCGACGGGAGCTCGCCCCAGAGGTTGGGGCGCCCCTCGGCCGACCAGGCGTCGGAGAGCTCCGCCATCGACGACGACGGCGTGATGGGGTAGATGCCGATGACCTCGCTCAGGCGGTAGGCGATGCGCGCCACTGCCTCGTTCGCGTCGACCGTGATCCAATCCATGGCGGAGGACAGTGTTGCAGGATGTGTGCGCGCCATCCGAGGGGGATCGCACGCAAATCTGGCGTCGGCGGGGGGAGGCGGCGCAACGCGCGCGTCAGAAGCCGAGGCCGAGGCCGTTGCCGCGCCGCCCGACGCAGCGGTGGTTCACGCAGGCGGCGCTGTACTCCTCGTGCGCGCAGCCCATCGCCGGGCAGGGCGGACGCTCGCAGGTGCGCTTGCGTTCGGCGGCGTAGGAGGCGACGTGATCGGCGCGGATGGCGTGGCCGCAGCCACAGGTGGACATGCTGCAGCAGCCCGGGACGTCGGGGCAGGAGAGCACGCAGTCGCCGTCGCTGTCGCAGGCGTAGGGGTCGCCGGACGCGGCGCTGGTCGGGGGCGTCGACGCAGCCGGCGGCCCGGCGACGTCGACGGAGGTCGGCGCGACGCAGACCGGCACCTCGAGGGCGGGCGCGACCGGCGTCAGCGTGTAGCGCCCCGGCGGCAGAAACGGCACGCACCCGCGGGGGCGCTCTCCGACGGCGATCGTGGCCGTCGCCGCCACCGTGCGGGCGCGCGGCCGCAGGCGGACCTTCGGTGGCGAGCGCTCGTCGACGCAGGCGGCCCCGCAGCGGCCGTAGAGGTCGAACCCCGGCGGCAGCCCGTCGATCTGGATGGGGCCGCTCGGGCAGGGGCCGGGGAGCGTGAGCTCGACGGCGCGCCGGGTGAGGTTCTCGGCGGTTACTTTGAGCTCCAACTTCTTCGCCCCGCGCCGCGCGACCTCGGCGCGGAGGCGCACGGCGCAGCTCGGTTCTGCCTCGGCGACGGAGACGGGGGCGGTGGCGCCGCACAGCGCGGCGACGAGGAGCGCGACGGTTCGCATCCGGCGACTGTACCGCGACGGAGCGGCCTCAGCGCGGCGCGAGCCCCGGCGCGACGAGCTCGAACATCCGCTCGGGCGCGGCGATCCGCTGCGCGGCGACGTAGGCGCGCGCCGCGGCCTCGTGCGTGGCCCCCTCGTCGCCGCCGAGCAGCCGCCCGAGGTGGGTGCGCGCGGCCGCCGCGTGCAGCGCCATGTCGTGCTCGGTCGCCGCGGCGACGGCGTCGCGCAGGAGGGCGACATGCCGCGCCTCGTCGCGGGGATCGATCGCGGCGAGCCCCGCGCGCAGCAGCAGCGCGTAGACGGTGGCGTAGCCCGCGCGCTCGCGCTCGAGCTGGCCGACGATGCGCCGCACCTCCGCGACGGTCGCGCCCGACGACGACGGCGAGCGCGCGGCGGCCGCCAGCAGCAGCCGCCCGCGCAGCGCGATCGCGTCGGCGCGGACGAGCTTGACCCGGAGGAGCATCGAGCGCTCGAGCGCCGCGAACCCCGCGGCGAGCTGCGCGACGGCAGCGTCCGCCGTTCCCTCGTACAGCGCCAGCTCGACGCGCGCGCGCAGCGCATACCAGTGCTGCAGGTGATAGCCCTCCTCGGGCGGCGTCCAGGTCGCCTCCTCGATGCTGGCGCGCGCCCCCCCGACGTCGTCGCGCGCGAGGATCGACTGCCCCTCGAGGAGCCTCAGCGTCGTCTCGAGGTAGAGGTCGCCGCGCTGCCGTCCGGCGCGGATGAGGTCACCGATGAGCGCGCCGTGCTCGCGCAGCGCCCCGAGGAGCCTGAGCGCGTGGACGCGGAAGACGCGCGTGTTGTTCTTCTCGTAGGTCATCCCCTCGGGGCCGGTGGCGAGCACCTCCTCCGCCTGCTCGAGCGAGCGGACCGCCGCCTGGAAGCGCCCCTCGAAGAAGCTGGCGGCGCCGTCGGCGAGGAGCAGCCACGTCCGCGCGTAGGCGCGATCGGGACAGGCGTCGGCGAGGCGAACCAGGCGGCGATAGAGCGATCGCCCGCGGCGCCCGGCGCGCCCCGCCTGGCTCGCCAGGAACACCACCTCGCTGGCCAGCGCACCGACGAGGCGGCGCGTCTCGCCCACGCGCAGCGCGAGCAGGAGGAAGCGGCCGTTGAAGTCGGCGCCGCGGATGTTGTCGATCATCGCCAGGCCGTGCGCGACGGCGCGCAGCACGTCGAGGCGGCGCAGCGTCTCGAGCGGGACCTGGCTCTCGAGCCGCGGCACCGACGCCAGCCCGCGCAGGCGGAGCCGCAGCCGGTTCCAGAGGACCCGCACCAGCGCGCGGCGCGGGGTCGCGGCCAGCGGCTCGCGGATCTCGTCGAGCAGCGAGCGGAGCGCCGCCATCCCCTGCTCGAGGTGGCCGGTGATGATCCACTGGTCGGCCGCCTGCCGCTGGCAATCGAGGCGCACCGCCGGGTCGGCGCCGGCGGCGGCGGCGGCGACGAAGACGGTGGCCGCCTCGGGGCCTCGCCCGGCGTGCATGAGCGCCGTCGCCCAGCGGATCTGCAACGCGCGCAGCTGGTCGGCGTCGCCGCCGCCGAGCTCGACGGCGATGGCGTAGAAGTCGGCGGCCTGATCGAAGGCCAGCGCCGCGTCGGCCTGACGGGCGGCGCTGAGCGCCGAGGTGGCGGCGAGCTCCCGCAGCCCGGCGGCGCGGGCGTGGCGCACGAGCGCGCGCGGATCGCGCGCGGCGGCCCCCGTCTGCTCGAGGGCGATCGCGATGCGCTCGTGCGCGCGCCCGAGGCGCGCCGGGTCGAGCTGCCCGACGACGTGCTCGCGGACGCGATCGTGGTAGGGGACGATGCGATCGGCGCGGCGCACACCGTCGGTGCGGACGAGGTGCGCGGCGCGCAGCACCGCGGCGGCGGCCGCCTCCTCGGCGCCGGTGAGCTGCGCGGCGGCGGCGGCGACGTCGTGCGAGAGCGGCCCGCCCGCGACGGCGACGATCTCGAGGAGCGAGCGCTCCTCGCGGGTCAGCCCCTCGATGCGCGCGGCCAGCATCTCGTCGAGCGTCGCCCCGCGCGCGGCGCGCTCGCCCGGCTGCGCGGCGTGGCGCGCGAGCTCGTGCAGCAGCATCGGGTGGCCGCTCGCCTCGTCGGCGACGGCGTCGATCGTGGCGCGATCGCGGTCGGGGAGGAGGCGCGCCGCGAGCTCGCGCGCCTCGACCGGAGAGAGCTCGCCGACCGGGACCCGTCGCGTCGGCGCCAGGGCCTCGATCTTCCCGAGCAGCTCGCGCTTCGGCGCGTCGTCGATGGGGCGAAGGGTGGCGATGACCAGGATCGGCGGCGCCTCCGCCGCCCCGAGGATCTCGCCGAGGAGCACCAGGCTGTCGGCGTCCGTCCACTGCAGATCGTCGATGGCCCAGACGATCCGGCGCCGGTCGGCGAGGCGCAGGAAGAGCTCGCGCAGCGCCGCGAACATCCGCCGACGCTGATCGTGGGGATCGGGCACGTCGGGGACGAGCGGCGCGGCGGCGATCGCCTCCACGCGGCGGAGCACCGGGAAGAGGCGCCCGAGGAGCGCCGGCCTCGACGGCATCACCGCCGCGCACTGGGCCGCGGGCAGGTGCGCGAGGTAGCGCGCCAGCGTGTCGGCGATGCCGTCGAGCGCCTTGAACGAGACCGCCTCCCGCTCGTAGCAGCGCCCGGTCAGGATCACCGCGTCGGGCTCGTCGACGGCGAGCTGCCCGAGGAAGCGATCGACGAGCTGGCTCTTGCCGACGCCGGAGACGCCCTCGACGAGCGCGACCAGCGGGCGATCGCGCACGTCGTCGAACGCCGCGCGCAGCGCCGCCAGCTCGTCGGTGCGGCCGACGAAGGGCGTGGTCATCGAGCCCGGGGAGGCGGTCGTCGTGCGCGCGGCCGGCGGCGGGTGCGCGACGCCGAGGCCGCGCAAGACCGCGCTCCCGTCGGGGCGATCGCCCGGCGCGCGGGCGAGGAGCGCGGCGCAGAGCGCGTCGAGATCCTCCGGCGTCGACGGGGCGAGGGCGCGCGGCCGCCGGGCCTCGGCGCGCGCCCGCTCGACGAGGATCTCGTAGGCGCTCCCCTCGTGCGGGAGCGCGCCGGTCAGCGCCTGAAAGAGGATGACGCCGAGGCTGTACCAGTCGGCCGCGCCGGTGACCCGCCCCGACAGCGCCTGCTCGGGCGCCATGTAGGCCGCGGTCCCGACGACGTCGGCGCTCTGGGAGGGGTGCGCGCCGTCGATCGCCGCGACCAGGCCGAAGTCGACCAGGACCACGCGCCCGTCGGGGGCGACGAGGACGTTCGACGGCTTCAGGTCGCGGTGCACCCGGCCGACGGCGTGGAGCGCCGCCACGCCGCGCGCGAGCTGCGCGAAGGCGTCGCGGAGGCGCGGCAGGTCGGGCGCGCGCTCGGGCCGCACCCAGGCCAGGAGATCGACGCCGCGAATGAGCTCCATCGTGAAGAACGGCTCGGCCGCGCCATCGAAGAGCTCGCCGAGCCGCACCACGTTCGGGTGCACGAGATCGTGCACCGCGCGGAACTCCTGCTTGAAGCGCGCGAGCCAGCGCCCGTCGGCGCCGCGCAGCGTCTTCAGCGCGACCAGCTCGTCGAGCTCGCGATCGTACGCCTCGTAGACGACGCCCATCCCGCCCGCGCCGAGGAGGCGCCGCAGCTCGAAGCGCTCCCCGACGTCGGGGTCGGGGATCACCGGAACCCCGGCGAGAGCATCGCCAGCCAGCGCTCGGGCTCGGCGAGCTGCTCGCGCGCCATCCAGGCCGCGCCCGCGTCGCGCAGCCGTGCGCCCTCGTCGCCACCGACGAGCCGGCCCCAGCGCACGCGCGTGATCGCGGCGTGCATCTCCATCCCGGCGGCGTCGAACCCGCGCGCCGCCTCGGTGAGCGCGGCCACCGCGGCGTCGGTCTCCCCGTCGAGCGCGTGGAGCTGCGCGGCGACGAGCACGCCGAGCGGGCGCACCCACGGCACCGCCGCGCGGCGGAGCTCGCGCCCCGCCCAGCGCGCCCGCTCGCGCATCGGCGACCGCGCCGCGACGTCGCTCTGCCGCGCCGCCTCGGCGAGCGCCACGCGGGCGCGCACGTCGAGCGTGAGGACGCGATTGAGCTCGATGCGATTGGGCACCGAGCGCGCGACGGCGGCGCACCGCGGCTCGAGCGCGTCCCACGCCGGGCGCCCGGCGTAGAGCGCGAGGTTCCCGCGCGCCAGCAGATCGAGCACCTCGAGCTGCTGCACGCTCCCCGTCGCCGATCGCGACCAGAGGTCGCGCGCCAGGTCGGCCTGCCGCTCGGCCTCCTCGACGTCGCCGCGCGCGAGCCACCCGGCGTTGCCGAAGTGCGACTGCGCGACCACGCGCCCGAACACGTTGCCGCGGCGCTCGGCGTCGCGCGCGCAGGCGCCGCTCACCTGACCGACCTCGCGGATCCGCCCGAGCGAATAGAGCGCGATCAGCTCGAACAGCGTGGCGCAGTTCAGCTCCCAGTGCGTGCCGACGCAGCGCTCGCGCAGCATCGCCTGCGCCTCGCGCAGCGTCTCGAGCCCCTCGGCCCACGCGCCCATGTGGACCGCGGTCAGCCCCTCGGAGACCTGCACCGACGCGAGGGCGAGCGGCGCGCCGCTCGTCGCAGCCGCCTCTCGCATGACCGCGCGCAGCCCGAGCGCGTGCCGGCGCGCGAAGCCGCCGAGCGCCGCCATCGCCCCGGTGTACCCGGCGAACGCGCGCGCCACGCGAAAGTCGTCGCCCCCGTCGAGCGCGGCCCGCACCGCGCGGGCAAAGAAGTCGCCCGCGCGCAGCACGTCGACGAACACGAGCCCCATCCCGCCGGAGATGCAGGTATCGACGCGCAGCAGCTCCTCGGGCGTCGGCGTCGTCGCGCGACGGCCCGTGCCGCGGACGGTGAGCTGCGCGACGTGCGAGAGCAGCGACACCAGCGCGCCGCGCGGGCCCGTCGGAGGCCGCATCCCGAGCGGCTGAAGGACCGAGTCGATGATGGCGGCGCCCTCGTCGACGTAGCCGCTCGTCATGAGCTGCTCGGCCGCGCGCCGACGGAGCTCCAGCGCCGAAGCGTCGTCGCCCGCCGCGCGCAGGTAGGCCTCCGCCGCCTCGCGACCGCGCCCGTCGTTGGCGTGGGCCGTCCCCAGCGCCTCGTGGAGGCGGCGGTTGTCGTCGTCGGGACGCAGCGCGATCGCCAGCGCGTAGAGCCGCGCCGCGCGGTTGAACGCCAGCGCCTGCTCGGCCCGCTCGGCGGCGCGCGCCGCGTGCCGCGCCGCCTTCTCGACGTCGCCGGCCTCGCGCCAGTGCAGCATCAGCTGCTCCTCGTCGACGGCCCCCGCCTCGGTGAGGCAGCGCGCGAGCTGCTCGTGGCGCAGCCGGATCTCGTCGGGCGGGAGGTGCGCGAGCACCGACTGACGGACGCGGTCGTGGTAGCACTCGATCACGTCATCGCGCCGCAGCCCCGTCGTGCGGACCAGGATGGCCTCGCGCAGCACCGCGACGTCGCGCGCGAACTCCGTCGGAGCGGCGTGCGCCGCGCGCGCGAGGACACCCTGCGGGAGGCGGGCGCCCGCGACCGCCAGGAGCGCGAGCAGTCGCCGCGCCGTGGGCTCGAGCCGCGCCACGCGCGCCCACAGGGCCGCGTCGAGGTGCAGCGGCTGCGAGCCGTCGTCGCGCGTGCGCGCGTGGCGCACCAGCTCGTCGATGAAGAGCGGGTGGCCCGCCGCCTCGGCGACGATCACGCGCGCGGTCGCTGGCGCCGCGTCGGGACCGAGGAGGCGCGACGCCAGCGCCCGGGCCTCGTCGCCGCCGAGCCCCTCGAGCGTGAGGCGCCGCGGGCGCAGCTCCGCGAGGCCCTCGGGCAGCGCGCGGCAGGTCCCCACGACGAGCAGCCGAGGCGCGTCGGGGCCGCGCGCGAGCTCGACGAGCATGGCGGTCGAGTCTGCGTCGGCCCACTGGAAGTCGTCGATCGCGAGCACGACCGGGCGGCGCGTCGAGAGGCGCTCGAAGAGCTCTCGCACCGCTCCGAAGAGGCGCGTGCGGAGCTCCTGCGGATCGCGGGCGGTCGGCTGCAGCGACGGCGCGTGCGTCACCGCCTTCACCCGCGAGAGGACCGGGAAGACCTGCGTGAGCACGCCGACGTGGCGAGGCAGGAGCGCGGCCACCTCCTCCTCGGGCAGGCGCAGGAGGAGGCGGGTGAGCCCGTCGAAGATCCCGTCGAAGGCCTTGTAGGGGACGGCCTCGCGCTCGTAGCAGCGGCCGCGCAGGACGAGCGCGTCGGCGGCGGCGATCTCGTCGACGAAGCGGCGTAGGAGGGCGCTCTTGCCGATGCCCGACTCGCCCTCGATGAAGATCGTGGCCGCCGCCCGCTCCACGACGGTGGCGAGCGCCTCGCGGAGCTGGGCGAGCTCCTCGGCGCGGCCGACGAACGCGCCGTCGTCGACGGGGGCGCGCGCGGCAGGCGACGGCGGCGAGGGCGCAGCCGTCGTGCGCGCCCCCACGCGCGACAGCACCTCGAGCGCCGACGGGCGGCGCGCGGGATCGAGCTCGAGGAGCGCGACGCACAGGGCGTCGAGATCGGCCGGGACGTCGGGGACCAGGCAGCGCGGCGGCAACGGACGCGCGGTCTGCTTGCGCGCGAGCACCGTGATGGCGTCCTCGGCGAACGGGAGCTGCCCGGTGAGCGCCTCGTACAGCATCACGCCGGCGGCGTAGCAGTCGGCTTCCGGCCCGGCCGGTCGCGCCGCCGCCTGCTCGGGGGCCATGTACGCGACGGTCCCGAGGATGGTCGCCTCGGTGGACTGCTCGGCGTCGCAGTCGCGCACCAGCCCGAAGTCGAGCACCACCACGCGCCCGTCGTCGCGAACGAGGACGTTCGACGGCTTCACGTCGCGGTGGACCTTCCCGGCCGCGTGCAGCGCGGCGAGGCCACGCATGAGCTGGGCGAACGCGTCGCGGAGCCGCTGCTCGTCGACGGAAGGGGTCACGAAGCGCGGCAGCGTGTCGTCGGGCGCGAACGCGCGGTGCGCGTCACCACGCACCGCCGAGACGAAGCTCGTCCCGACGACGAGGTCCATGGTGAAGAACCACCGCCCGCCGTCGCGAAACAGCTCACCGAGGCCGACGAGGTTCGGGTGGCGCACGCCCTGGAGCGCGCGGAACTCGCGCTTGAAGCGGAAGATCGCCTCGCCCGTGGCGCGGTGGAGCGTCTTCAGCGCGACGCGGGTGCCGGTCGCGCGGTCGAGCGCCTCGTAGACGACGCCCATCCCGCCCTCGCCGAGGCGCCGCAGGACCTCGAACCGCGCGGTCCCGGCGAAGCTCGGCGCACGACTCGGCTCGCCCCCGTCCGGGTCCGGCGTATCGAGCTCACCGCTCGCTGACATCGTGAATAGACGCTATCGCAATCGTGGTGCCGCTCACATTGCCGCGACGCAACGCGGGTTCGCGACGTCGGGCTGGGACCCGAGGCCTCAGCGCTCAGGTCGTCTGTCTCCACCGTCGGTGTGGGAGAGGTCGGTGTTCGGCGCAGGACGACGCCAGTCGTCGCCACGCATCGAGTACGCTCGTGTGTGTGGAGAGCCCCGAGCTCGAGGGCCTCATCGCGGCCGCGCTCGACGACACGATCGCGCGCGCGGCGTTCGACCACCGTGGGCACCTGGCGCTGGCGACGGCGCTCGTGCGACGGCGCGGCCCGGCGGGCGCGCGCGACGAGCTGCGGGCGCGGCTGCGGCGACTGCTGGCGCGGTTCGGCGCGCCCCCGACGGCGTACGACGAGGCGCTCACCGCCGCGTGGGTGGCGCGCGTCGCCGAGGCCCTCGCGCGGCTCGATCGCGGGCAGCGCGTCGGGGCGCTCGCCGCGGCGGTGATCGAGGCGCTCGGGGATCGCCGTCGCGTCGAGGCGTCGCCGCCGCCGACGGTGACGGACCTCGCGCTGCGCCCGGCCACCGTCGACGACGCGCCAGCGATCGAGGACATCTACGCCCACTACGTGCGGACGTCGACCTGCACCTTCCAGCTCGAGCCGGGCAGCGTCGACGAGCGGCGCGCCTGGCTGGCGGGGCGCGCGCCCGAGCACCCCGTGCTCGTGGCCGAGCTCGACGGCGCGGTCGTCGGCTGGGGCTCGCTCTCGGCCTATCGCGAGCGGGCCGGCTATCGCTTCACCGTCGAGGACTCGGTCTACGTGCGCGAGGGGCTGCACGGCCGCGGCGTGGGGCGGGCGCTGCTCGCGGCGCTCGTCGACGGGGCGCGCCTCCACGGCCGCCACACGATCCTCGCCGCCATCGCCGGCGATCAGCCGGCGAGCGTCGCGCTCCACGCCCGCTTCGGGTTCGTCGAGGTCGGGCGCCTGCGCGAGGTCGGCCTGAAGCTCGACCGCCGGCTCGAGTCGCGCTCCTCCAGCGCATGCTCGACGACTGATTCGGCGACGGGCGCCGCGTCGGGGAAGCGCGCGCGCGGGCGTTCTCAGCCGTCGAGCTCGGCGGCGCTGCCGTCGAGATCGGGGTTGTCGTCGAAGTGGCGATCGGGGTCGAACTCGCAGCCGTCGCTCTCGTCGGGGTCGTGGGCGAAGGCGTCGGCCGGGAGCTGCACCACGACGCCGTGGAGCTGCTCGCCCGCGTCGACGGGGAGCGACTCGATCACCTCGGGCGCCACGTCGCCATTCGAGTAGACAGAAAAGGTGTAGGTGCCCGGCGGCAGGCGCAGCGAGAAGCGGCCGTCGGCGTCGGCATCGGTGTAGACGGCGTCGCCGCCACCGACGGGGACGGCGGCGATGCCGCCGCGGAAGGGCGCGCCGTCGGCGCCGAGGATCGCGCCCTCGACGTGGCCGTCGGGGCGCTTCACCGACGGGGGCGCGCCGGGGACGCGGCCGAAGGGGCGCGTCGCGGCGGGCGACGGGCGCGCGGCGGCGCGACGCGGGGCGGGCGCCTCCACCGGCGCGGGCGGCGCCGGCGGCACGACGACGAGCGGGGCGCGCGTCACGTCCGCGCTCGGCCGCGCCGATCGCCGCGCGAACGAGACGCCGGCCGGCAGCGCGAGGAGCGCGAGGAGCGCCCCCAGCCCAAGGGCGGTCCCGATGAGGAGCGGCTTGCGAGCGGTCATGCCCCCCGTCACAGCAAGCGCCGCGCCGCGGCGAAGTCATCGATACCGCTCGGACTTTCACGTCGCGTGGCGTCCGGGACACGGCCGGTGTCCCTGCGCTGACGCGCCTACCGACGCGCCCCCCAACGCGTCGCCCAGGCGTCGAGCGCGACGAGCTGCTCGCCGAGGCTCACGCCGTCGCCGGTGAGCGCGTACCCGTCGTCGACCAGCTCCACCAGCCCGAGCGCGCGCAGCTCGCCGAGCCGCTCGTTCAGCACCGCCGGCGACACGCCGTCGCACGCCTCGCGCAGCGCCCGAAAGGTGCGCGCCCCGTCGCGCAGCTCCCATAACACACGCAGCGCCCAGCGACGCCCGAGCGCGTCGAGCAGCACCATGATCGGCCGCCCGGTCCGGCTCCCGCGGGCCGGTCGCCCCGGCGCCGGCCGCTTCGTCTTCGGTGTCGTCTTCGTCATGCGCGAACGCCCCTTGCGCTACGTTTTCCGTAGCACCACAGTCTCCCCATGCTACGAAAACAGTAGCACATCGAACAGGAGCCGCCCATGCCGCGCATCGCCCCCTCCCAGCCCCCCTACCCCGCCGCCGTCGACGAAGACCTCACCAAGCTGATGCCGCCCGGCGTCCCGCCGCTGGTCCTCTTCCGGACGCTCGCCCACAACCCGCGCGTGCTCCGGCGCATCCGCCGCGGCGGCCTCCTCGATCCGGGCGCGCTGTCGCTGCGCGAGCGCGAGCTCGTCATCCTGCGCACGACCGCGCGCTGCGGCTCGGAGTACGAGTGGGGCGTCCACGTCGCCTTCTTCGGCGCGGCCGCCGGCTTCGACGACGCGGCCATCGCGGCGACGGTCCACGGCGCCGCCGACGACCCCGCCTGGTCGGCGCGCGAGCGCCTCCTCGTCGCGCTCTGCGACGCGCTCCACGATCGCGGCGACGTCGACGAGGCGCTCTTCGCCGCGCTGCGCGCCACCTTCAGCGAGGCGCAGCTCCTCGAGGCCACCGTCCTCGTCGGCCAATACCACACCATCTCGTTCGTGACCCGCGTGGCTGCGCTCGCGCTCGAGCCGAATGCCCCGCGCTTCCCCGCCAAGATTCCTGTCTAGCGATCGACCCGAACCCAAACCCGAACCCGTCCCGCCCCCGTCACCACGCAACCGTTACCCGGTCGCGGTTCCGGTCGCGTTCCCTTCGCAACCGGAAGCCGGTCGCGCCGTCGCCGCGGTTCACACGAGCGCGAGCGTGCGCGACGCGAAACGGCAGTGAAGCGACGTGACGCCGCCGGCTGCGAAGGGAACGCGACCGCGACCGCGACCGCGTAACCGTCTCCCGGCGACGGTCTCGTGGGCAGGTTCGTGTTCGTGTTCGTGTTCGTGTTCGTGTCGTCAGAACAGCGTGTAGACGAATGGCGCGACGTAGCTGAGGCCGCCCGACAGGAGCAGCAGCACCGCGCCCGCGAGCAGCACGAGGAGGAGCGGGATCAGGAACAGCTTCTGCCGTCGGGCGGCGTGCGCCAGCAGCTCACCGACGGTGCGCAGGCGCGAGCCGAGGCGTCGCACGAGCCGGCTCACCGGGTCACCACCAGCGACTCGACGACGACGGCATCGACCGCGTGCGACAGCAAGAAGCCGAGCGCGTCGAGCGCGCCCCCGACGATGGGCTCGCCCGCGCCGTTCAGCGACGTGTTGAGGACGACCGGCAGGCCGGCCTCGCGCTCGACGGCGGCGAGGATGCCGGCGAGCGCCCCGCCCTCGCCCACCGTCTGCAGGCGCGCGGTGCCGTCGACGTGGGTGACCGCGGCCAGGCGCGCGCGCGCCTCGGGCCGCACCGGTCGTACGCTGGTCATGAAGGGCGTGAGGTCGTCGGGCGGGCCACCCTCGAACAGCCGCTCGGTCGCCTCCGCAGCGACGGCGGGCGCGAACGGCCGGAAGGGCTCGCGCCGCTTGACCACGCGGTTGAGGCGCTCGCGCGTGGCGGCGTCGCGCGGCAGCGCGAGGAGCGATCGCTGGCCGAGCGCCCGCGGCCCGAACTCGAAGCGCCCGCGCACCACGCCGACGACCTCGCCACGCGCGAGGCGCGCCGCGATCTCGCGATCGGGATCGTCGCTGGGCGCCGCCCGGAGGCCGAGCGCCGCGGCCAGCTCGGCGGCCTCCGCCTCGTCGACGGGCTCACCGAGCGCGGTGGTCGTCTGCGGCGCCGGGCGCGGGTCGCCGAGGTCGCGCGCGCCGACGAGCGCCGCCCCCAGCGCGCCGCCCGCGTCGCCCGCCGCCGGCTGCACGAAGAGGCGCTCGAACCCCGCCTCGCGCGCCACCCGCGACACGGCCACGCAGTTCAGCGCCACCCCGCCGGCCAGGCAGAGCGCGTCGAGCCCGGTGCGCGCGCGCGCCCGCCGCGCGAGGCCGACGAGCGCCTCCTCGAGCGCCGCCTGCAGCGACGCGGCGACGTCGGCGTAGCGGCGATCCTCCGCGCTCCCGTCGAGATCCCAGGCCCGCCCCGCCGCGCGCCGCGGCCCGAGCAGCCGCTCGAGCTCGCCCGAGAAGCCCAGCTCGGCGTCGTGCTCGTGCGCGAAGTATTTCTCGTCGAGCGAAAATCCCCCGTCGCCGTCGAGCCGCACCACGCGCGCCAGCTCGTCGCGGAAGCGCGGCTGCCCGAACGCCGCCAGCCCCATCACCTTGTACTCGCCGTCGTTCACCTCGAAGCCGAGCCACGCGGTCAGCGCCGCGTACAGCAACCCCAGCGAGTCGGGCAGCGCGATCCCCTCCACCAGCGCGAGCCCCCCTTCGTCGCCGCGCCAGATCGCCGTCGACAGCTCCTCGCCCGCGCCGTCGACGGTGAGCACGGCGGCCCGCGGGTAGGGCGAGGCGTAGAAGGCGCTCGCCGCGTGGGTCAGGTGATGCTCCGACGGCACCACGCGGGCGCGCGGGACGTCGAGCGTCTCGGCGAGGGCGTCGAGCACCCAGATCTTGCCGCCGAGCTGCGACCCCACCGCGCGCGGAAAGAGGCCGATCGCCGTCGGGAAGGCGCGCAGCGCGCCGTTGACCACGCGCTCCAGCTTGGCGTAGGGATTTTCGTAAAAGACGACGCGATCGAGCGCGCCCGCCTCGATGCCCCCGAGGCGCAGGCAGGCGCGCATCGCCTCGCGCGGCAGCGACGGGTCCCCCTTGCGACGCGTGAGGCGCTCCTCCTGCACCGCCGCCACCACCCGCCCGTCGACGACGAGCGCCGCCGCCGCGTCGTGGTACTGCGCCGAGACGCCGAGCACCGCCGCCATCAGCGCCGCCTCGACGAGAATCGCATCGCGAGCCCGACGGGCGCGAGCACCACGTAGAGCGCCATCATCGTGATCACGAACAGCCGCTCGGCGACGAAGCGCCCGGCGCGCCGCCAGGCCCGCCACGCCTCCCACGCGGCCGCCCAGCGCAGCGCCCGCCGCGCCGCGCGCTCGCCGCCGGCCAGCTCGACGAGGAGCGCGCGCGTGTACTCCTCGTGCCGCCGCTCGTCGCCGACGATGGCCTCGAACAGCGCCCGCGTGCGCGCGTCGCCCGCCGCCGCGAAGTGACCGCGATAGGCCTCGAACTGCGCCCGTCCGCGCGCCTCGCCGCGGTGGACGAACGCCAGGAAGCGCACCTCGCCCAGCCGATCGAAGAGCGCCTCCCCGTCGGCGCGCGGCGGCCCGAGCGCCGGCCGCCCCGACGCCAGCCGCAGCTCCGCGGCCCGCCGCGAGAACATCAGCGCGTGGCGCGCCTCGTCGAGCGCGTGGCGGAGATAGAGCGCGCGCCGCGCCGCCGACGACGTCCGCCGCGCCGCCAGGAGGAGGTCGACGCGCGAACCCTCCTCGGCGCGCGCGAAGGCGTGCAGCTTGCGCGCGTCGCGGCCCGGCCAGCGCCACACGACGCGGTTGAGCGCCCGCGCGGCGCGCGCGCGCGCCGTCATCGACACCAGGGCGGCGCGCCCGCCAGCGTCTGTCCGACGGCGCACGTCGGCGCGGAGCCGCGATCGCCGCGCGCGCAGGCGACGAGCTGCGGGCAGAGGTCCTTCCAGCGCGCGAAGCAGCCGGGGTCGGCGGCGCCCGACAGCTCGCCGCACGCCCCGCCCACCTTCTCCTGGCAGGCGCAGAGCGCGAGCTCGCGCTCCGACGGGGCGAGCGGCAGCGGCGTCTTGGGCGGGCGCGGCGACGCCACCGTGAACCAGGGCTCGTCGTCGGCGAGCGGCCAGGTGGCCACGAAGCGCCGCTCCCCCTTGCCGTCGACGATGCGCCCCTCGAGCTGGTCGCCCTCGTCGAGCGCCGCCGTCAGGATGCCCCACTCGGGGAGCGTCAGCGTGAGCGCCTCGCCGCGGCCCGGGCGCGTGACCTCGATCGCCGCGCGCTTGCAGCGCAGGCGCACCCACTCGCGCACGCGCTGCCAGCGGCAGCCGGTGTCGGCGTCGCGCCACTCGGCGCGCTCGAGCTCCCACGGCCGCGGCGCCTCCGACCGCTCGGCGCGCACCCGCGGCCCGCCCGCGCGCTGCTGCTGCGGGCCGTCTTTTTTGTCTAGCGCTTTCGCCAGCGCCGCCGCCACCGCCGCGTGACCCTTCGGCGTCATGTGCAGATCCCCGTCGAGGAACGCCCCCGGCTCGGCCGCCGCCAGCGCCGGCTGCGCGTCCACCGCCAGCGCCGCCAGCTCCGCCGCCTGCGCCAGCACGTCCTCGGTGAGGACGCGCGTCGCGCTCATGTCGACGGGCGCGGTCCGGTACTTCTTCCACTCGTCGGCCGAGACCATCACGTCGAGCGGCAGCACCAGCACCACCAGGCGCGCGCCGTGCTCGGCGGTGAGCGCCTTCGCGCGCGCCAGGTGCGCGGCCAGCGGCGAGCGCGCCCGCACCACCTTCACGTCGTTCGCCTCCGCGGTCAGCCCCTTCAGGCGCGCCGCCAGCGCGTCGAACTGCGACAGCTTCTCGAGGCTGGCCGCGTCGCGCCGCTCCTTGAGCGCGGCCTCGAGCTTGCGCCGCGTCTCGGCCGCGCGCGCGATCTCCTGCGCCGTCGCGCGGATCGGCCGTGCCCCCTCGCCGTAGGTGACGCGCACGATGTCGCCCGGGTCCGCCACCGACGCGCGGAGGAGCCCCTTGCCCGCCTCCTCCTCGGGGATGACCTGCTGCATGACCTTGTCGAGCGCGTCCTCGAGCGCGCGCAGCGACCCGCGCGCCTCGACCAGCGCCTTCACCTTGTCGCGCCGCTCGCTCTCTTCCGCCGCCTGGGCGCGCGCCTGATCGGCGCGGGTGCGCTCGCCGGCGCCGACCAGATCGCGCCAGCTCCCCTCGGAGGCCGTCCCGTCGGTGACCGGATCCGGATGAGCGGGCGGGCGGCGCAGGTCGGCGACCTCGGAGTCGTCGTTGCGCGGCGGCCGCGGCGGCTGCCGGCGCGAGCGGCGCTCGCTCCAGTAGCGACGCCAGGCGAACACGAGGTGCGAGTCGCGGAACAGCAGCGCGCGCCCCGGGAAGTCGGTCACCGTCGACGGCGCGGTCTCCTTGCGCACCGCCCAGCCGTCCCACACGGCGTGGCGCTCGGGGTTGGGGTGCGCCGCCTCGAAGAGGTCGTTGGCCAGGTTCACCGTCCAGACGACGACGCCCGGCTTGCGCTTCGGCAGGAGCTCGGCGAGGAGGCGGTTGTACTCCTCGGGGCCGTAGGTGGGGACGCCCGCGTTCACCACCGGGCGCTTCGTCAGGCGCGCGAGCTCGGCCGAGAAGGTCTGATCCTCGTCGACGCCGAGGCCGAAGACCTGCGAGTCGCCGACGACGAGGATCTCGTCGCGCGTGCCGGCCGGCGACGGCGGCGGCAGCGGCGCGCCGCGCAGCCCGTCGGCGTTGATGCGCACCTCCGTCGGGGCGTTGTTGGCGACGCGCACCCGCTCGCGCGCGCCCGGGCGCAGGCGGACGCCGAGCTGCGCGTCGGGGACATAGACGTTGAGGTGCGGGAAGGCGCCCTGGTCGCGGTGGCGGAAGCCCCACTCGACGAGCAGCAGCCCGACGACGACGCCTGTCGTGATGGACAGGAGCCGTTTTCCCCAGCGAGGGAGAGGGAGAGGCCGGGGCCCAGGCCGGCGCGGATCGCGCATCATCTTCAGGATACGGGAGCGGGGGACCCCTCCTCCCTTCCGCCGCGGCCGCGGGCGCCTACGTCCTCAGCGACGGTGATGCGAGAGCTCCTGACGATCGCCGCGGCGATCCTCGTCGTCGGCTGCAGCGCCGAGACGGTGACCACGCCGCTCCGCCATGCCGACGCGGTGACGCTGTCGAACGTGCCGCCGCACCCGAGCTGCCGCGCGATGGACATGGCCGAGGTGCGCGCCCCCGAGGGGCAGACGCGGGTGTACGAGATGCTGCGCGGGTGGGCGGCGGAGGTCGGCGCGAACTACGTCGTCGTCGACAGCTTCGCGGTCATCGACGGCGGGACGGAGAGCGAGGTGATCGCGCGCGCGAGCCTGTTTCACTGCCGCGTCTTCCCGGCGAGCGCGTCGTTCGCGCGGGCCGCATCGGGTACGCTCGAGTGATGGCCCTCATCGCGACCGCGACCCTCGACAGCACGGCGACGTCCAAGTACGCGCAGACGATCCGCACGGGTGGGGGGCATGGGTTGACCGCGGATGAGCCGGTGCACGCGGGCGGCGCGGATACGGGGCCGGCGCCGTATGAGCTGCTGCTGTCGGCGTTGGGGGCGTGTACGGCGATTACGCTGCGGATGTATGCCGAGCGGAAGGGGTGGGAGCTGGGGGATGTGCGGGTGGAGTTGGCGCTGCATAAGTCGCGAGGGGCGGGGGATCGGATTACGCGGGTGGTTCGGTTTGGGGCGGCGTTGACGGAGGCGCAGCGGGGGCGGCTGGCGGAGATTGTCGAGAAGACGCCGGTCACGCTGACGATTCGGCAGGGGGCTGCGATTGAGACGACGTTTGTTGGGTAGGGCTGTGGTCTGGTTGCTGTGAGGGGCGGCGGTGGGGAGGTGGGGGGGACGGGCGGTGGTGGCGCCGGTGGGGCGGAGGTGCGGGGCGGGCGGGTGTGGACGCTCGGAGCGGAGGCTGCGGCGCCTGCGGCGCCTGTCTGGGGGCGAGCCCCCAGCCCCCCCGTCGGTTAGGTCGGTGGTGGTCTCAGGTGGAGGGCGCGTTCGGCGTGTTTGAGTAGCCAGGTGCGGGGTGGGACGACGAGCGTGTCTCGCCACGCCAGCGACGAGCAGTAATCTTGCTCGACAAAATAGTCGGGGCGGCCGTGGTGCTTGAAGCGGTTGTTGAGGACGTAGTGGAGGGCGTTCTTCACCTCGGTGGGCGTGCGGAGGATCCGCATGTGGTAGCGGTCGGCGAACACGCGGCCCTTCCGACGGAGGACGCGGTTGATCGCGCGGGCGATGCGGATCGCGAGCGCGTGAAGGGAGGCCGAGAGCGCCTCGCGGTTCGCCGCCTCGACGAGGAGGTGGAGGTGATCGTCCTGCACGCTGAAGTGGCAGAGGCGGCCGCCGAATGCCTCGCGGCCTTCGTTGAACGCCTTCCGTATCGCCTTGAACACCGCCGGCCGTCGCGCGCTCGGCAGGCGACGCACCAGCCGATAGGTCACGTGCACCGGGAAGCGTGACGCCAGCGCCGGCCGGCGCGCGTGCGACACCCGCCCATTCTTCTTCGGCTTCCGCCCGGCGCCAGGACGACGCCCGCCCCGGGTCCGGAACTGAAGCGGAAGCTGCGGCAAGGGGGTCCGATTCATGGCCACCATGATTACATGCCGGAATCATCCTGGGCAAGCATTTTCTCGTCGGTGACGTGCGTCTTCTTGTTTATTGTCTATCATCTTTCCACGGCGCAGCCTCCGACCCGAGCGTCCACACCCCGCCGTCCCGCACCACCGCCCCGCAACCAGACGACAGTGCGCCCAGTGCCTGCGCTCAGACGCCGCGAACGTCGATCGCGATCGGCCCCCCGAGCGTCCTCTTCACCGGGCACTTCCCCGCGATCTCCACCAGGCTCGCGCGCTGCTCGGCGGTCAGCGCATCGCCGACGAGCTCGACGACGACCTCCAGGTGGTCGATGCACCCGGCGTTCGGCTTCTCGCAGTCGGCGCAGTCGGCGGCGTGCACGCGGCCGTGCTTGAGGCGCACGACGATGCGCTCGAGCGGCCAGCCGCGTCGTCGCGCGATCAGCGCCACGGTCATCGAGGTGCATGAGCCGAGCGCCGCCAGGAGGAGCTCGTACGGATTCGGGCCGGCGTCGGCCCCGCCCACCGCCGTCGGCTCGTCGGCGACGAGCGCGTGTGGTCCCACCGTGATCTGCTGCGTGAACCCGGCGGCGCTCCCCTCGACGACGACCTCGCGCGCGGATTGGTCCATCTTCTCACCATAGCGCCGCGATGCGGTCGCACCAGCCACCGCCATTCGCGATAGACACGAATGTGGCGCCGCGGCCTGTACGATGGGCGGCGGTGTCGGACGAGCGCCTCCCGCGGACCTTCTGGTTCCTGTTTGCCGGCTCGCTGCTCAATCGGCTGGGCGGGTTCGTGGTGAGCTTCCTCGCGCTCTACCTCACGGCGCGGCGCGGGTACAGCGACGAGGAGGCGGGGCAGGTCGTGTCGCTGTGGGGGCTCGGCGCGGTGCTCGCCGGGCCGATCGCCGGGCAGCTCGCCCGCGTGGGGCGCCGCCCGACGATGCTGGCCTCGTGCGTGCTCGGGGCCTCGTGCGCGCTGGCGCTGGGGTTCGCGCGCGCCCCGACGGCGATCGGCGCGTGCGCGCTCGGCATCGGCCTGTTCGGCGAGGGGTATCGCCCCGCGCTCCAGGCCGCCGTCGCCGACGTGGTGCCGCCGCTCGGTCGCAACCGTGCCTACGGCTTCCTCTTCTGGGCGGCGAACATCGGCTTCGCCGGCGCCGCGCTCACCGGCGGCCTGCTGTTCAAGCTCGACCCCCTCCTCCTCTTCGTCGCCGACGCGGCGACGACGCTCGGCTTCGGCCTGCTCGTCTTCGTCTGCGTGCCGGAGACGCGCCCGCCCGACGCCGTCGAGTCGCGCCGCCGCGCCAGCCTCGCCGTGCCGCTGGCCGACCGCGCCTTCCTCGGCTTCGTCGCCAGCCACTTCCTCGTCGTCTTCGTCTTCCTCCAGAGCGCCGTCGCGCTGCCGCTCGACCTGCGCGCGCGCGGCGTGTCGCTCGAGGGGTTCGGCGTCCTCATGGCGACCAACGGCCTGCTCATCGTCGCGCTCCAGCCCTTCGCCGCGCGCGTCGCCGAGCGCGTCGGGCGCTGGCGCCTCCTCCGCGCGGGCGCCCTCCTCACCGGCGCGGGCTTCGCGATGAACGCGCTCGGCTCGACGGTGCCGCTCTTCGCCGCCTCCATCGTCGTCTGGACGCTCGGCGAGATCTGCATCTCGGCGCCGGTGCTGGCGGTCATCGCCGACCGCGCTCCGCCCGACCTGCGCGGCACCTACCAGGGCGTCTTCCAGCTCGCCTTCGGCGGCGCCTCGCTCACCGCGCCGCTCGTCGGCTCGGTCGCCCTCGCGCGCCTCGGCCGCGTGGCGCTGTGGGGCGGCTGCCTCGGCCTCTGCGCCGTCGCCGCGACCGCCTATCTCCTGCTCGAGCCGCACCTCCGACCGCGCGACCGATAGCGCGACGCTTTGCTGCTAGGATGCGCGCCATGCGCAGCCTGGCGGCCTCCTTGCTTCTCTTCACCGCGGCGTGCTCGAGCGACCCCTCGTCGGCTCCGACCGACGGCGCCCCCGTCATGACCCCCGACGACGGTGGCGCGCTCGGCGACGGCGGCGGCGGCAACGGCCCCGTCCTCAAGACGGTGTTCCTGATCCTCCTCGAGAACCACAGCTGGTCGAGCATCAAGGGCAACTCGAAGGCGCCCTACCTCAACGGCCTGCTCTCGACGGCGGCGCACGCCGAGAACTACGAGACGCCGACGGCCAACCACCCGAGCGAGCCGAACTACATCTGGCTCGAGGCGGGCAGCAACCTCGGCGTCACCGACGACAACCCGCCGTCGAGCAACCACCAGTCGACGACCGAGCACCTGGTCACGCAGCTCACCGCGAAGGGCATCTCGTGGAGGTCGTACCAGGAGAGCATCGACGGCAAGAGCTGCCCGCTCACCGACAACGGCTCCTACGCCGTGCGCCACTGCCCGATGCTCTTCTTCGACGACGTCACCAACAACCGCGACCCGAAGAGCCAGAGCTGCATCGACCACGTCCGGCCCGTCGGTGAGCTGACGACCGACCTCATCGCCAACAAGGTCGCCCGCTAACAACTTCATCACGCCCAACCTCTGCAACGACATGCACGGCGAGACGCTCTCGGTGAGCTGCAGCGTCCTCAACGACGGGCAGCTCGTCACCAACGCCGATAACTGGCTGAAGGACCTCGTGCCCAAGATCCAGGCGTCGGCGGCCTATCAGCAGGGCGGCGTGATCTTCATCCTCTGGGACGAGGGCGACGAGTCGATCGGACGCCCGGCCAGCGACGGGCCGATCGGGCTCATCGCGCTCTCGCCGTATGCCAAGCAGGGGTACTCGAACAGCGTCGCCTACACGCACAGCTCGACGCTGCGTACGGTGCAGACCATCTTCGGCGTTCCGCTGCTCCGTGACGCGCAGAACGCCACCGACCTGCGCGACCTCTTCACCCAGTTCCCGTAAAGCAGGAATCTAGAGCCGCTCTACGGGCGCGCCTCGAGGATCAGGTTGAACGGCGCGCGGTGCGCCACGCGCATCGACGAGAAGCCGCCCTCGTCGACGACCACGCGGCGCAGGCGCGCCTCTCGGGCCTGCACACCGAGCGCGGGTCCGCCCTGCGACAGCGAGTGCGGCACGCAAATCTGGGTCGAGGCCGAATAGAAGACGCGCCCGATCGGGTTGTGGTTCTCCTCGGGGTGATCGCCGGCCATCGGCTCGATGATCATCCAGGTCCCGTCGGAGGCGAGCCGCTTGCGCGCGTGGCGCGCGGCGCCGGCCGGGTCCTCCATGTCGTGCAGGCAGTCGAAGTGCGCGACGAGGTCGAACCGACCGCCGGGGAAGTCGGTCGAGCGCGCGACCTCGAACGACACGCGCTCACCCACGCCCTCGCGCTCGGCCCAGCGGCGCGCCGCCTCGATCGAGCCGGCGTGCGAGTCGAAGCCGACGAAGCGCGACGCGGGGAAGGCCTTGGCCATCAGCACCGTCGAGAAGCCCTGCCCGCAGCCGACGTCGGCGACGGTGCCGCCGCGCTCGAGCTTCTGCTGGACGCCGTCGAGCGACGGGATCCACTCCGACAGGAGGCTCGCCATGTAGGCCGGGCGGAAGAAGCGGAAGGTCCCCTCGAACAGGCAGGGGTGCTGCTCGCCCCAGGGGATGCCGTCGCCGGTGCGGAAGCTGCGCTCGAGCCGATCGAGCGCCGCGTACATCGCGACCGCGCACTGGAAGCCGCCCTGCACGAACGCCGGGCTGTCCTCGACGGCGAGCGCGGCGGCCTGCTCTTCTGTCAAGCAATAAGTCCCCGCGCCCGCGTCGTAGGTGACGTATCCGCCGGCGGCCTGCGAGTTCAGCCACTCGCGCAGGTAGCGCTCGTTCACGCCGGCGCGCGCCGCCAGCGCCTCGGGCGTCATCGGCCCCGCCGCGGCCATCGTCTTGTAGAGCCCCAGCCGATCCCCGATCACGACGAGCGGCGCCGCGGCCACCGCCCCCAGGTCCCCCACCAGCCGCCCCATCAGCTCACCCAACTTCGCCTCGTCGATCCCCATCCGCGACCTCCCGTGTTGGGACTGCGACGACCGGCCCGCGCCGGCCGTTTCGGTCGCTCAGCGTAGAGCGAGGCCGACGCCGACGTGTGCGCGGAGATTGCGCAGTGCCCGCGTGGGAATCCCGGTCTGCGTGAGGTCGAGCTCGACGAGCGCCGGCATCGTCGTCGAGGCGGCCAGCGCGGCGGCGGCGCGCCCACCGAGGGCGTTGCCGCGCAGCACCAGCCGCTCGAGGCGCGGCCAGGCGGCGGCGGCGATCGCGGCCACCCCCTCGTCGCCCACGTCGGCGTTGGCGATGACCAGCGTCCGCAGGTGGCGCAACGCCGGGCTCGCCGCGAGCGCCGCCGCGCCGGCGTCGCCGATGCGGTTGGACCACAGATCGAGCCGCGTCAGCGACGGGAAGGCGCCCGAGGCCAGCGCCGCCGCGCCCGCCGCGCCGAGCCCGCAATCGGAGAGGATGAGCT
>Ga0272446_1001146_pt1 | contig 39452 bp, 32 predicted proteins | sample YNPCB0061_FD_194587 | JGI IMG/M metagenome (GOLD analysis project Ga0272446, IMG submission 194587) | Hot spring microbial mat communities from Yellowstone National Park, WY, United States - YNP-CB-006-1 | ecosystem: Environmental > Aquatic > Thermal springs > Hot (42-90C) > Sediment | place...
CACATCGATCGGCGCCAGCGACTCGGCCACGCGCAGCAGGTCCTCACGCGTACAGCCCAACCCGAACACAAAGAGCGTTCCCGGTGCGCCGTCATCAATGACGATCAATGTCTGATCGCCCTGGTCGACAATGCGTGCGCCGCGCGCACCGAGACGGATACGCTCGATCGTTCCACTCAGACTGAATGGCTCGACTGCTCCGCCCCCGATGACCAGCTTTTTTGCACCACTGTTGAACGTCACAAGATAGAATCCCACGCCACCATCACCAACCTCGCCATCACGCGCAATGCGCGACTCCGACGGTGCGAGGGCCATACCGTCCGGCAGAAACGCCGGCCATTGATAGGCGAACAACGCAACATCACCGCTCTCCAGCGACGCCTGCCCGGCAGATTGCGCCAGCGGCTGCGCCAGCACGGGCGCCGGAGATGGGGTGGACATTGCGGAAGGCACGGCCATCACCTCCGGCGGCATGGCGGCTATCGTCGGCGATGGCGATAGCGTGACGGCCCGCTCCATTGATGCGCCACAGGCAACGGTCGTGAGCAATGCAGCGATCACAGCGACGACCGGCAATAACGAGCGTCTGCAGTTTCTTGACATATCCTTGCCGCGACGTGATGAGCATGGTACAATGCCTCTAATTCTACCCGATCTCGCCCGATCAGTGGGATGTTTGATCATCGTTCAGGCAGAGCGATCGTCGCGCCCGCCCGCTACCCCGGCATCCATGTACGTCATCGGAACCGCTGGCCACGTTGACCATGGAAAATCAACGCTCGTCAAGGCTCTCACCGGGATCGATCCTGACCGCCTGGAAGAAGAGCAGCGGCGAGAGATGACGATCGATCTGGGATTTGCCTGGCTCAGGCTACCAGGCGGCCGGCAGATCAGTATTATTGATGTTCCCGGGCACGAGCGCTTCATCAAGAATATGCTGGCAGGCATCGGCGGCATTGATGCAGCGTTGCTGGTCATTGCCGCCGACGAGTCGGTGATGCCACAGACGATCGAGCACCTGGCCATTCTCGACCTGCTCGAGGTCACTCACGGGTTGGTGGCGCTAACCAAGATCGATCTGGTTGATGAGGAATGGCTGGCGCTGGTGCGCGACGAGGTGCGCGATCGCTTGCGCGGCACCAGTTTTGCCACGGCGCCGATCGTGGCCGTGTCGGCGCGTACCGGGCAGGGGATTGACGACTTGCTACGCACCCTTGACACGACGCTTGATCATGTGCCTTCACGCGCGGATGCGCGCGGCAGGGCGCGTCTCTCGATCGATCGTTCATTCGCCATCAGCGGTTTTGGTACGGTGGTGACCGGCACACTCAGCGACGGCCCGCTGCGCGTGGGTGATGAGGTCGAGATCCTGCCACATGGGATGCGTGCACGGGTGCGCGGGCTGCAAACGCACCAGACCAGGGTTGACGAAGCGCGCCCGGGATCGCGAGTCGCCGTCAATCTTGCAGGCGTTGCCCACCAGGCGATCCGGCGTGGCGACGCACTGGTGATCCCCGGGTACATCCAACCAACAACAGTGATCGACGCACGCCTGCGCGTCGTCGCCAGCGCACCGCACGTGATTGAACAGAATGATCGGCTTGAGCTGTTCGTGGGCGCGGCCGAAACCCCATGCCGGGTGACACTGCTCGACTGCGAGAAACTGGCGCCTGGCGAGATGGGCTGGGTGCAACTCCGCCTCGACCGGCCGGTTGTCACACTGCGCGGCGACCGCTATATTCTGCGCCAGCCGTCGCCAGGGTGCACCATTGGCGGAGGGCGCGTCATGGATGCGCATCCTGCGCGCCATCGCCGCTTCCGGCCAGAGGTTATCAGGATGCTCGAGGCGCTGGCGCGTGGCACGCCTGCCGATCTGGTGCAGATGGCGCTGGCGGACGACCTGCCGCATCCCTGGTCGGGTATTGTGCAAACCAGTGGCCTGAACGACTCCCTGGCGCGTGAAGGGCTTGCAGCATTGCTTGAGACGCAACAGGCACTCGTTCTTGCGTTCCGCCAGCCAGGCACGTTTCATCCGGGCCTCGACCCTGCAAAGTCGGGCGATGCCGAAGCGCCCGAGCCGGGAACGCTCATCTCTGGAACCGGCTGGCGCATGCTACGCGAGCGCATGGTGGCAGTGTTGCGCCAGTACCACGCCCGTTATCCGCTGCGCCGCGGCATGCCGCGTGAGGAACTGCGCAGCAGGTTGAACCTTGCTAATGAGGCGCTCGACGATGTGCTGGCCTATGCAAGCACACATGGCGATCTCCAGAGTGAGGGGGCATTTGTTCGCCTGCCGGAGCATGAGGCGCGACCAACCGCCGAACAGCAGCGCCAGATACAGCAGGCGCTCGATCTCCTGCGCACAGCGCCCTATGGCCCGCCTGCGCCTGACCTCGACACCGAACTGCTCGGCTGGCTGGTGGAGCGTGGCGTTGTGACGCGCGTCACGCCCGACGTCGTCTTCTTGAATAGTGCCTACGAGGAAATGGTGAGCTGGGTATGTGATCAGATCCGCGACGGCGGAAGCGTGACCGTGGCCCGGTTCCGCGACCGTTTTGGCAACAGCCGGAAGTATGCGCTGGCATTGCTCGAGCACCTTGATGAGCGGCGCATTACGCGACGCAGCGGCGATGTACGCATTCGTTACTGACACGATTGACAGGGAGTGACTGGACCAATGCAAAAAGAGCGCATTGACTACCCGGAGCTACTGCGCTCGCTTGGGCACTTCATCCAGCAGCAGCATCTCAACGAGGTCACGATTCTGGAATTCGATCGCGGCTGGATCATCACCGGTATCACGTACCAGAGCACGGCGCAGGGGTTCATACGCGTCCCGGCAGATTATGTGCTCTCTCACGACGAGGTGCGCCGCTTGATCCAGACAATGCGCGACCAGCGCAAGCCGGAGCAGCATCAGAAACGGGGGTGGCTGGGATGAGACTCTTTCGTGGCATGGGAAAATCTGATTACCAGGATGTGTTGCGCGCAATCGGGCACTTTATCGATGAGCATGGCTATACCGACGTGCGTATCGTCGAAATCGAAGACGGGCTGGTGTTGCAGGGGCGTGTTCCCGAACGGCGCGAGATCGGCACATCTAGTTATGAAACGCTGCTGATTACCGATGATGATCTGAAGGAAATGGTGCGCAATGCCGCGCAGCGTCGTGGGCACAGGCCGCCAACATTCGCTCGCTGACGCCACGCGCTGTTGCCTACCGACACATATCCGTCAAGGTCACAAACCTTCGTTGCAACAGAACCCTGCTGAAAGCGCGTGACTGTCAGGACGAACCGGATAGGACCACCGCGACGGCAGCTCTGCTATCGAAAGGACCAGGCATTGCCAACCGATTCGCAACGCGATCTGCGCCGCTTTGGCGCCGCATTACTCCTCGCCATCGTTGCGGGCGCCAGCGTGCGGTACGTGACTGCACGCGCCGCAGCGAGCACGTCCCGGCCACGCGTTATTGACTGGCGCCAGGCGCGTATGATCGGCCTGGCGGTCTCGCAATCCCACCTCGCTCCTGTCCCTGACCGGGCAGCGCGGCAGGAGCAGTACTTGCGGCTGGTGCAGCGCAGCGAACCTCTGATTGCCGCCTATATGGGCGTTCAGCTACCGCAACCCATCAATCGCGTCTATGTCTTCGATCGCGCCGAGTGGATCGAGGCGAACCTGACGTCATTCCAGGCACTGTTTGCGCCGCTGGAGGAACTGTATGCCGATGTGAGCGCCCGCCAGGGAGCACTGGCGCTGGCATTTGGCCGGCTCAATAGCCAGATCATCGGCGCGCAAATGGGTGCGCTTATCGGCTTTCTGGCGCGCCGTGTGCTTGGCCAGTATGACCTTGGCCTGCTCTCGCCCGATCCGGAGCTCCGTGGCGCACTCTATTTCGTCGAGCCGAACATTGCGCGGGTGCGCGCCCAGCTTGGCCTCCACGACGAAGATTTCCGCATGTGGATCGCGCTGCATGAAACAACGCACGTCTTCGAGTTTGAAGCCTTCCCCTGGGTGCGCGACTATTTTCAGGATCTGCTGCGCCAGTTCCTCGGCCAGGTCACCGACCAGTTCTCGGCGCTCGGAGTTGGCATCGCCCGTCTGATCGAGCGCTTGATTCAGGGGCTTCCACCCGATCAGCACTGGATCGAACTGATGCTGACGCCTGAACAGCAACGTATATTTGCGCGGATGCAGGCGCTTATGTCGCTGGTAGAGGGGTATTCAAACCACATCATGAATGCAATTGGTGGGCAGTTGTTGCCCAGCTACCAGCAGATCGAAGACCGGGTGCGCCAGCGCCAGTTACGCCGGCCGCTCATCGAAGAAGCGTTCAACCGGGTAACCGGGATGGACCTGAAGCTGGCACAGTACCAACAAGGCGAAGCATTTATCAACGCGATCGTGGCCATGCGTGGCCCGGCATTCGCCAACCGGGTCTGGGAGCGTGCCGAGCACCTGCCTACGATGGAAGAAATCCGCGCGCCACAGCGCTGGATCACGCGCATGGAAGCGTAACGCCCCACCCGTATGGAACTCTTCCCGTGAAGGCGTCACGCAACGGCCATCGAATGACACGTCGCCTGACGGTGCGCGCCGGAAGTGTACCCGATTACGCCGTAGGACACAGCACATCACGTCCTACGGCGCCGGGTCAAACCGCCGGATATCGCTCAATGTGCCGGCTGCGAACTCACCTGCAACCTCGGCCCGCGCAATATCCTGCTCTTCCGTTTCGTAGAAATCCGGCCGCCAGAGAACCTCGTCGCGCTGCGGCTGAGGATACTCAGCACGGCTGTGCACGCCACGCAGCGTATCGGACGTAACGGCAGTCACACGGAAATAAGCGAAGAAGCGCCGGCCATCGCGTTCAACATAGCGCGTGAACTCATACACATCGCCCGGGCGTGGATCAGGCACATAGGCGGCAATGTTGCTCTGGCGCCGTTTCGCAGCACCGAGAGCATCGCGCGCCACCAGCGCAATACTCCCGCTGACGACGAGTAATAGTGTGATGAGCAGAGCGCCCTGCAGCAAACCATTGCGGCTACGCTGCGTCATACCCGCATGATCGGCCGAATACATGGCAACACCTCCCCGATCGGGGAGTATACACGATACCCGGGGATCGCATGGCAGTAGTTCATTACACAGCTATCACAGCCGTCATCTGAGCCATGGATATCACTCCGCGGCCTCGATCACTGCGCCGCGCTCCTCAGCAGGTGGGAGCTTCCGCTGTGCAAACGCCAGGCGCAAGAGTGGCGGCGTCACCAGCGTTGTGACCAGCGTCATCACAATCGTCGCGGTGAACAGCGTATCGTTCACAAGGCCGGCCACGCGCCCCGCAGCAACCATCACCAGCGCCACTTCGCCTCGCGCCACCATGCCAATACCGACCTGCAGCGCTTCGCGCCACGAGAGTCGCATCAGCAATGCGCCGATACCACAGCCTGCAAGTTTCCCTGCCAGTGCCAGCACCAGCATCAAGACGGTGAACAAGGGTGCCGCCCCCAGGGTGGTGACGTTGGCTTCAAGGCCAATGTTCACAAAGAAGACCGGTACCACGAAGGCGTAGGCAAGCGCTGAGCTGCCATGATGCACGACATGCTCTTCATCGGTATAGCGCGCAACAACGATACCCAGCAGATAGGCCCCGGTAATATCCGCCACGCTGCCGAGCGCTTCAGCGGCCCAGGCAAACAGCATAACCAGGCCAAGCATTATTGCCAGCACCGCGTCGCGCCCGCCGGCCAGGTGTTCGAGCCTGACCAGGACCGGCATGAGCCGTTCTCCCACCAGCCACGCAACCGGGAAGAACAGCGCCATCTGCCCGATTGCCAGCAGCGGATTGCCTTCACCCGCCAGGCCGAGTACCAGCGAGAGGACGATCACGCCCAGAACGTCGTCAATGACCGCAGCACCCAGAATTGTCGCACCGACCTTCCCACGAAGCTGCCCAAGTTCACGCAGCACCTCCGCCGAGATCGAGACCGACGTCGCCGTCAGCACCGCACCGACAAACAATGCAGGGAGGAGCGGGAAGCCGAACAGCGATGCGAGCACGAACCCGCCACCGAATGGAAGCAACACGCCGCCAAAGGCAACCACCGTGGCGAGCGCACCGACCTGGCGCATCTGCACCAGGTCGGTCTCCAGGCCGGCGCGAAACATCAACAGAATAACGCCAACCTCGGCCAGCAGCGCCAGTGGTTCATTCGGCCGGATGAAATTGAGCAAGGAGGGACCAAGCACAATGCCAAGCAGCAGCTCGCCAAACACCGCCGGCAGACCGAAGCGCTGGCTCAGGCGCCCGGCAAGCTTTGCGCCGATCAGGATCGCGGCCAGTAACGGCAACAACTCGACTGGCGAGTGATGTTCTTCCATGCACGCTCCTTCCTGTAGACCGGCTGAAATGATGTGAGGCAGGGAGATCTCCCTGCCTGGATGCGGATCATGATTCGGAAGATGGCCCTCCCGCCAGAAGCACTCCAACGGGGGGCCTCAATTCGGCTAGCCGTCTTTCACATCAGTGCGCCCCGGCTGCAACCTTGCCCTTCGTACCGGCAAGCTCGGTCATCAGGTCATCGTCGAGTTGCGGGTTACGCAGGTGATCGACCAGATCCTGAACCTCTTGCGACGGTGCAGCCGTCAACTTGCTCACAATGTAGCACAGTAAGAAGTTGACCGGCAAGCCGAAGATCCCGGAGGCCAGGTGGGTAATGCCCAGCACATTGAACGATGGGTTGAGATAGTTGCTGGCCATGTAGAAGATCGTCACGCTCAGGCCACCGACCATACCGGCGATTGCTCCCGGGCCGTTACAGCGCTTCCAGAAGATGCCAAGCAACACCACCGGGAAGAAGGATGCCGCTGCCATTGAGAAGGCCCACGCCACCATCTGGGCGATGAGGGCCAGGCGCGGTAACGCCAGCAACGCCGCAATCACCGCCGCCACGATCAACATACTCTTGCCCAGCCAGATACGGGTATTCAGGCTGGCCTTCGGATTAATGATCCGGAAGTAGAAGTCGTGTGCGATGGCCGACGAAATCACCACCAGCAGACCATCGGCGGTGGAGAGGGCCGCTGCCAGGCCACCGGCGGCAACCAATGCCGCCACGGTATACGGGAGACCAGCAATCTCAGGCGTGGCCAGCACGATGGTGTCAGCATCAATATTGAGCTCGCCGAACTGCAGGATGCCATCGGTGCTATTCTTGGTGATGGCCGTACCCGACAACTCGCCGAACGTGCCGATCTTCTTGCCGTCAACCTCACTTTCGCTGAAGGTTGCGCCGGCGACATCAATCTTACCGTTGCCGTTGGCGTCGGTGATGACAAGCGCGCCACTCGTCACCTGCGGCGCCGCCCAGGCCGGCAACTTCGCGATATCGCGGCCCTCGAGCGTGCTGTAGTCGCGCTGCGTGATCAGGCCCAGCTTGCTCCAGTTCTGCGTCCACACCGGCAGCGAGCTGATCTCCTTACCGACCACATTCTGCAGGATCTCCCAGCGCGCAAATGCAGCATAAGCCGGCGCAGTGAAGTAGAGCAGGAAGATAAAGAACAGCGCCCAGCCAACACTCATACGGCTCTCACGCACACTCGGCACCGTATAGAAGCGAATGAGAATGTGTGGCAGGCCAGCGGTGCCTACCATCAGACAGAACGTGAGTGCCAGGAAGTTCCACGGTGTACCGCGCCAGTCAGGCTGAATCTCCTCGGCAGGCTTCGTGGTGTTGGGGATCGACTGCGCTGCCGGCGGCGTGAACCTCGTGCCGAAATAGGAATTGATCTGCCCCACGGCCGTGACCGCCGGAGCATTGCTCAGGCCCTCATTATAGGCCGGCACATACCCCTGCTGAATGATGCGCCCGGTACCGTCGCGCGCTGGCGCTTCCGACGAAATCTTCAGTTCGCCTTCGAGCCGGGTGATGTTCTGCAGCGCCACACCATAGCTGAACTGCGGGATCGGGAAGCCGGTCAGTTTCAGCGACAGGAACGTCACCGGGATCAGGTAGGCAATGATCAGAATGATGTACTGCGCCACCTGCGTCCAGGTCACCGCTTTCATACCACCCAGGAACGAGCAAACCAGCACGCCCGACAGGCCGATGACCACACCCCATTCATACGGCACACCGATGAAGCGTGACATGATGATGCCAACGCCCACCACCTGCGCCGTAACATAGGTCAGGCTGACGATGATCGCCGAAACAGCAGCGACCAGGCGCGGCCATCTTCCGCCATACCGGGTACCGACGAAGTCGGGGATGGTATACTGGCCGAATTTGCGGATGTATGGCGCAAAGAGCAGCGCCAGAAGCACATACCCGCCCGTCCAGCCCATGATATAGGCCAGACCGTCGTACCCGAGCGCGTAGAGCGTACCGGCCATCGAAATAAACGATGCCGCGCTCATCCAGTCGGCGCCGGTGGCCATGCCGTTGAAGATTGCCGGCACATTGCGCCCGGCCACATAATACTCATCAAGCGCCTTGGTACGGCTCATGATGCCGATGAACGCATACATGCCCATCGTCAGCATCAGGAACGTCCAGCCGATCCAGGCCTGCGGCATACCGGCGACCAGTTCCAGCGCGCCCATGATCAGGCTGATCACAATCAGGCCGACCGTGAACATGCCATAGTACTGCGCCAGCCGGTTGTTGCGTAGCTTAATTGCTTCGTTTGCTGCCATGGTTGCGTCACCCCCTCCGCGCTTACTTATCTTTCAGATGATACTTGCTGTCCAGTTTATTCATGGCGTAGACGTAGTAAAAGATCAAAACGACGAACACAGCCAGCGAAAACTGACTGCCGAAGTAGTAGCCGAGCGGAAAGCCCACGATCCGGATCTGGTTCAACTGGTTGATGAAGAGTGGCGGGATGTAGGCCACGGCGAACCAGATCACCAGCAGCGAGATAATCAGCCGGTTGTTCTCGTTCCAGTAGGCATTGATCCGCTGCTGGCGGTCCATATCCTTCGTGTCTGACATGTCGCCTCCTTAAACTCAGACGGATTTATACGAGCAACTACAGTTCTGGCGCGCATACCAGCGCGAGATGATCCGGAGATACACCATCGCGATCGCGCCAATCCGATGAAGGCACCTCCTTTCCCCTCACGATCGCCGCTACATGCGCCACAACGCCGCATGGCGCCTCCGGCGCGCGGGTAACACCCGACTACCCACGGTCAGGGTGGGTGGTGCCGGCGATCGGAATATCGCGACAACAGGCGGCACAACACCCGTTGCAGTCGGACATACATCTTGAACAGTAACTGGCGATGGTACAATACTATGCTGCATTTTTCAGCGCACGATAAATCTTGTGTAAAGTTTCTGTAAAACTGACACGAGTTGCACAGTGGCGCGGACTTCGCTTCGTCACGGAGCACGCGCTCTGTCAGGGCGGTGCACGAGCCGCCCCAACATCGGGATCATTCGCAGTACATCCGCATATGTGTGATATAGGCACATATGTCATCAAGCAGCGTACAGGCGTCTATGCAGCAGGGCATTCCACGTCTCAGCACCAGGTTGCTGATCGGGAGCGGCTTTCTGGCCGCTGTGTTGCTCATTGGCACGATTGGTTTTGCGATCCTCGAAGGCTGGTCGCTGCTTGAATCGTTCTTTACCACGCTCCTGATTGTGTCAACGCTCGGGTTCAGCGATCTGCGCCCGGTGGATACGTATGGTCGCGTGCTGACGATTGTCCTGATCCTGGCCGGCGTCGGCACGCTTTATTACATCGCGGTCACGCTGGCACAATCAGCGATTGAAAACCAGTTTGGCTGGGGGAGGCGACGTCAGATGGATCAACAGATCGCTCGTATGCGCGACCATGTGATTGTGTGCGGCTATGGCCGGGTGGGGCGGGAGACATGCCGGAGCCTGACGCGCCACGGCGCGCCGTTCCTCGTCATTGACAGCGACCCTGCGCGCCTCGCCACCATTCAGGCTGATGGTTACCTGGCATTGAATGGCGATGCGTCCGATGATGCGACGCTGATCAGAGCGGGTATTGCCCGGGCGCGGGCATTACTGACGGCGGTGCAGAGTGATGCAGCCAATGTCTATATTACGCTTTCGGCGCGCGCCCTCAACCCCTCATTGCTGATCATCGCTCGCGCCGCCACGACCGAGGCCGAACATAAATTGCGCATCGCCGGCGCCAGCAAGGTCATCTCGCCCTATGTACTTGGTGGGCGCAGTATGGCATCCATGGCGCTTCAACCGGCAGTCATGGATTTCCTCGACCTCTTGATGCACAGCGATGATGCCGATACATGGCTCGAGGAACTGGTGATCGGGCCGGATTCGGCGTTACAGGGGATGCGCGTGGATGAAACGAACCTGCGCGAGCGGGCAGGCATGACAATCCTGGCAGTGTGGCGCGCCGACGGGCGCATGCTGGTGAATCCGCCACCAGACACTATACTGAAGCACGGCGATACGCTGATCGTCCTGGGGAGTCGCGCCGCAGCGGATCGGATGGGCGATTAAGCTGAACCCACGCCGGCGGGCTGATGAAGGTTACCCATTAAACCCGATACGTTGCAACTACGCCCGTCACCCCCACCCCAGCCCTCCCCCAGCGGCGGAGAGAGTCCAACTCCTCCCCCCAGCGGGGGGCTATGCGATGCAAAGGCCGCCCACGCGGGCTCACCAGCAGGCCATGCCGACGGCCTTCGTGCCCGCGAGCCGAGCCCTTCAGGACGACGGCGAGCGCGTCTACCGGTTTGCATTCTGAATGTTCATCACCCGGTTAGATACAGACAGATACGGACTCAGGAGCGACGGCATGCACCCTTCGCTACGCTGCCGCACGGCTCCGCAGGGTGCTGTCATGAATGCTATCTGGTATTACCCATCGCCGAGGTCGAGTTCGGCAAGTAGCGCGCGGGCTTCTTCGGCAACAGCCGCCGGTACATAGACCTGCACGACGCTGAGCGGCCCTTGCAACAGGCCGTACACACCCGCGACGGCTTCCCCGGCCAGGTGGACCGGTATACCGGCGTCTTCCAGGTATGAACGTACCAGCTGGGCGCGTATGATGCCATCAACCTCGGCGATACACACCGGGCCGACCCCACCGCCGCCACCGCCGCCGGTATGCTCGCCTGCAGCATCGTCTGCCAGTGAAAAGAACCATTGAAGCGCATGCTCGTTCATACCGGTTATTGTACAATATGCTGCATATCTGTGCAGGGGCGCTGAGAGATCGGGGATGAGCAACGAGGGGTACGTTCTCCATTCTCAGTTTCAGGTTCCAGGTTCTCGCTTCTTCGTGCCAGGTTCTCAATGCTCAATCCCCACTGTGATCAGCGCCACGTCTCAGGCACCTTCGCCAAGCAAAGAAAGCGATGTTACGTGACAGCGACAATTCGAGTCTTCGACGGCCACAACGATACACTCCTTCGTCTGTACCGGCCCGAGGCCGGCGACTCGTTCTTCGGCTCGCCGCACGGTCACATTGACCTGCCGCGCGCACGCGCCGGTGGCCTGGCAGGCGGCTTCTTCGCCGTCTTTGTGCCCACCCCGCCAGACGCGCCGGAGTATGCCGATGACGAACTACCCGCACCATTACCACTCGCCTATGCGCAGCAAACTGCACTCAGCATGGTGGCGCTGCTCTTCCGCATCGAAGCGCAGGCGGAAGGCCAGGTGCGCGTTGCACGTACGGTCGAGGATCTCACAGCCGGCTTGCAGCAAGGGGTGCTGACGGCGATCTTGCACTTTGAAGGCGCTGACCCGATCGATACCAACCTGGATGCGCTGGAAGTGCTGTACCAGGCCGGACTGCGCTCGCTCGGTATCGTCTGGAGCCGGCCAAACGCCTTCGGCAACGGGGTGCCGTTTCGTTTCCCTCACGGCCCCGATACCGGCGCGGGCCTGACCGACGCCGGGCGCCACCTGGTGCGGGCATGCAACCGTCTCGGTATTCTGCTGGATCTCTCACACCTGAACGAAGCTGGCTTCTGGGACGTGGCACAACTGAGTACCGCGCCGCTGGTCGCAACACATTCCAATGCCCACGCTATCTGCCCCTCGCCGCGCAATCTGACGGACCGCCAGCTCGACGCCATTCGCGAGTCGGACGGCATGGTAGGCGTCAATCTGCACGTCGGGTTCCTCCGCCCCGATGGCGGGCGCGATGCCAGGATACCACTCGATCTGGTCGTTGACCATTTCGTTTACCTGGTCGAACGCCTGGGCATTGAGCGCGTCGGGCTCGGATCGGATTTCGATGGCGCGCTGATGCCGACTGACATTGGCGATGCCGCCGGGCTGCCACGCCTGTTCGATGCATTGCGCCGGCGCGGCTTTGACGAACCGTCGTTGCACAAACTGGCGCACGAAAACTGGCTGCGTGTGCTGAAGAAAACCTGGAAGTGACCGGTGAAAGCACTGATTCTGGCAGCCGGAGCAGGAACGCGCCTGCGCCCGCTCACCGATACATGCCCGAAGCCGATGCTGCCAGTTGCAGGCAGGCCGTTGCTGGCCTGGACGCTGGAGTGGCTGCGACGCTACGGCATCACCCAGGCCGCGCTCAATCTCTTCCACCTGCCCGATGTCGTACGCGATGGGTTGGGTGACGGCGAGCGCTACGGCATGCGTCTCCACTATGCCGTGGAAGATCATCTGCGCGGGACGGCGGGCGCGCTGCATAATTTCCCCGGCTTTTTCGACCAGACTTTTTTCGTCATCTATGGTGACCTGCTGCTCGACTTCGACCTTGATGACCTGGTGGCGTTTCATCGCCGGCAACGTGCGCTGATGACCCTGGCGCTCAAACGCACCGCGACGCCCCATTCGCAGGGTATGATCGAGACGGACGACGAGGGACGGGTGCTGCGTTTTGTGGAGAAACCAGCGACGTGGGATGGCGGTGATACGGCGAATGCCGGAGTGTATGTCTGCGAGCCGGAGGTTGTGACCCACGTGCCGCCGGGGTTCAGCGACTTCGGTCACGATATCATTCCGGCGTTGTTACATGACGGCGCGCCGGTATACGGCAGGCCGCTACGCGGTTACCTGCTGGACATCGGTACACCGGAAGCGTATGCCCGGGCCCAGGAAGACTGGCGCGGAAGAGCAGGCGCGGGGATTGAGCATTGAACGCTGAGCAGTGGAGATCAAGAAGCCGCGCTACTGCATCAGGCCACGCGCCGCAACCGGCCACATCACTTCGACCAGGCCGGCGCGCGCGCCGATGACCTGGTTGAACAGATTGCTCACCACGCAGACGTGGTTCGGCACAATCGTCACACGCTCGCCGATGATCGGCGCGCGCGCGCAGGCGTTGAAATCAACGTGACCATGCTCCTCAGAGAGCGCATAGATCCGTGCCCGGGGGTATTCGAGGATCATGCCATATCCATCAAGCCCCGGCATGTCGGACGACAGTGCTTTGCTGCCGGCGTCGAGAATGCCGCGCCCCTCGGTCGGACGGCTGATGACGGTCGCCACGACGGTCAGGGCGCATTCGTCGAGCGTCATGGCGCCATTGTTCACCTGTGACCGGTCGCCATAGACATAGGTGCCGGCGCGATATTCGGTCACTTCGTGCGTCTCGTGGGCGCGCCACATCCCCGGCGTACCACCGCCGCTCACGCGATCCACGGCAATGCCACTGGTCGCCAGCAGTGCCTTCGTCTCGCGCACGAACGGGTCGGTCTGCGGGCCGCTGGGGTAGGTCATCAGGCCGGCGAAGCGCAATCCGGGCGATCCGACGATGCGTCGCGCCAGTTGTGCGGCCTGTTCCGGCGTCTGCACACCACAACGCTTGCCGCCGGTGTCACATTCAACCAGCACTGCGAGCGTCAGGTTCGCTGCCGTCATTGCTGCGCTCAATCCAGCAACGACGATCTCATTATCGGCGGTGACGCTCAGGTTTACACGACGCGCCAGGCGTGCCAGACGTTCCATCTTTGCCGCACCAAGCAGATTGTACGGTAGGAACATGTCGCGAATGCCGGCCTGCGCCATAACTTCGGCTTCACCCAGTTTCTGGCAGGTAATGCCAATCGCACCGGCGGCCAGTTGCATGTGCGCGATTTCCGGGATCTTGTGGGTTTTGATATGCGGCCGATTGGCGATCCTGTGCGCGTCGAGGTACTGTTGCAGTTTTACGATATTGGCTTCGAGCCGGTCAAGATCGACCAGAGCGAACGGTGTGTCAATGTCGCAGGTATCCATGTATTTCCTTATGGCGAGTCGTTCCCATAGCGGTAGTATATCCCGGCGCCAGAGCGCCCGCAACTCGTGGACCCGTGACGATACGGGAACGCTGTGCCTGCCGGCGCGCGTTCTACCGCACCTGATACCCCACGGACGGCGCGAGGGAGCGTTCACGCACCAGCGCGGCCCATCCCAGCGACTCCAGGCGCACGCTGCCATCATCGTCGAGGATGAAGATCGCCCGTTCGAACACCTGCTGCAGGCGGATGCTCCCATCAGCCGCCCGGGCCATCACTTCTTCGCTCAGCGGGAAGCCAAAGACGTTCAACCCGCCGCCCCGATCCCAGTACGCCGCGAATGCTCCGCGTAGCGTATGGCCGGTTTCCGCAAAGGTACGACACTCAGGAGACGTACAGTCGCCGTGTGGTACGGTTACCCCGGGCCGGTCATGCAACCGCCCGAGCGGCGCAAGCTGCACCAGGTAGGGAGTATCCGCCTGGTCCGGATGTAGTTCCAGCATGGCGCGCTCGAACGCCTGGCGGGTCACGCCGCCTTCGACTGTCGCCGGCGCGAGCGGCGCGCCAAAACGCTCCATCCCCCCATGCATTTGCCAGTAACGCCAGAGCAACGCTGGCACCGGTACGCCGCCTTCGATACGTGTCTCGGGCACGGGCAGCAATGCTTCGGCAGCGTCAAGAACGGCGCGCACCCCGCCCAGATTCTGCTCGAACTCTGGTTCCGTACCGGTCACCAGCTCCGGAACGATCGCCGGAATGCCCAGGCTGGAGGCCCAGTCGTGCATGCCTCCCGTAATCACATACTGCTCCCAGAAGCGCGTATACCTGTAGCCGGCGCCACCAGCATACGTCTGAGCAAGCGCGATGGACGGCGCATGGTCGCAGAAGGCCGGAAAGACGTTTCCCGCTGCGGAATGCAGGAAAATGGCCCCCCAGGCATCGAGCAGAAAGGCGCGCAGCAGCCGGCTCTCGACTTCAGAATCGGCGTAGGGGCCACCGGTATCGGAGACAATGCCATATGCGCCGAAGACCGTTACCCGCCAGTCATTCTCCGGGCAGGTGTCGAAGCTGGTGTTCATGTTGCGGTTGAGATCGACGCCACGAGCGTTGAAGCGCGTACCGAGCGCCAGCCCATCAGGATTGATGGTGGGAACGATATACAATCGCACCGCCGGCGGCACGTCCTGGGGATTGGCGCGAAAATGGTCGGCGAGCATCGTCGCCAGCACATAGGTGTTGGCCTCCGGTGCGCCGTGGGTATTGCCAACGATCACCAGTTTAATCGGCCCGTCCCCGATGCGCAGTGCCATAACCGGACGGCCTTGCGTTGAGGCACCGATCGTCAACTCCTCGACGGTCACCTGGTGAGCGGGAGCGGCGGAGGTCGGGAGCGCGAATCCGGCGTAGATACCTGCGAGTGCGCAGCAGACGAGTCGGGCAATGAGGCAACCAGGGAAGGAAGCGACAAAGCGACGGAGTGACACGGTGGCGCAGCGGCAGGATCGTCGTGGACGCCGAAGTGCACCTTCCAACCTGCTCACCCTGCAATCTTCAACAACTGACGTTCCCACGTTCAACTGAACAACACATCAACATCCTCACGCGACAGCGACTTCAGCATGCCCGCATCGGCAGCAATCAACTGCTCGACCAGTTCACGCTTGCGATCCTGCAGTTGCAGAATCTTCTCCTCGACCGTATCGCGGGTGACGAGCTTGTAGACGAATACCGGCTTTTGCTGGCCAATCCGGTGCGTCCGGTCGGTCGCCTGCATTTCGACTGCGGGGTTCCACCAGGGATCGACATGGATGACATAGTCGGCAGCAGTCAGGTTGAGCCCGACCCCGCCGGCCTTGAGGCTGATAAGGAAAAATGGCAACGATTCGTCGTTCTGAAAGCGATCGACGACCTGCTGACGATGGCGTGTCTGCCCGTCGAGATAGGCATAGGGGATCGCGCGTGTGTCGAGCGCCTCGCGAATGAGGCCCAGCATCTGGACGAATTGCGAGAAGACCAGCGCCTTGTGGCCTTCGGCGGCCAGTGTTTCGAGGGTCTCGATCAGCAATTCAAACTTGCCCGACGCACCGCGGAATCCTGGATCGGTCAGCTTCGGGTGATTGCAGATCTGGCGCAGGCGCAGCAATCCTTCGAGGACCTTCATGCGCGCATTGTTGATACCCTGATCGTCAATCAAGCCGAGCAACAGCGAGCGGTAATAATCACGCTGCTTCGCATAGAGGCGGCGCTGCGCCGGCTCCATCTCCGTCTCGATCACACGTTCGCTGCGCGGCGGCAACTCAGGCGCAACCTGATCCTTGGTGCGCCGGAGAATGAACGGGTAGACCATCCTGCGTAGAAACTGCGCCGCGTCGCCATCCTGCTTCTTTTCGATGGGTGTAACGAACTCTTCGCGAAAGTAGTCGAGGTTACCGAGCAGGCCTGGATTGAGGAAGGCAAACTGGCTCCACAGCTCCAGCGCCGAATTCTCGACCGGCGTGCCGGTCAGTGCCAGCCGGCGTTCGGCATCCAGCAAGCGTGCCGCCTTCGACGTTTCGGCCAGCGGATTCTTGATCGCCTGCGATTCGTCGAGAATGGCATAACGGAAGCGATAGCGGCGCAGCAACTCAATGTCGCGCAGCATGGTGCCATAGGTGGTGAGCACCAGATCGTAGCGATCGAAGAGTGACGGATCATCAACGCGGTCGGTATCGTGATGAAGATAGATACGGAGGGATGGCGTAAATGTCGCCGCCTCGCGTTCCCAGTTGAACAGCAGTGAGCGCGGCATCACGATCAGGCTGGCCGGCCCGTCGGGCCGGTGCTCCTCGAGCGATTGCAGAAATGCCAGGGTACTGACCGTCTTGCCGGTGCCCATATCGTCGGCGAGGCACCCGCCGAAGCCATATTCGTTGAGGAAATGCAGCCAGTCATAGCCGGTTTTCTGATATGGTCGCAGTTCGCCGCGAAACCCGTGCGGCAGCGCCTGTTGCTGGATGCGTTCAAACGAGCGCAACCGCTCGCGCCGGCGTTCAAACTCCGCGTCAGCCTGCGCACGGTCAGCTCCGGCGAGTAACTGGTCAATGAGCGTGACATGCGCTGGCGCGAGGCGAACGCCGGCATCGGTTTCCTCGCCAAGGGCGAACAGATGACGATATCGTTCGATCCATTCATCAGGTAGCGCGCCGATCGTGCCATCAGCCAGTTTGATATACTTCTCACGCCGGCGGATGGCGCGGCGCACATCCTTCAGCGACACCTCAAGATCACCGAAACTGACCACCGCCTCCAGGTCGAACCAGTCAATGCCTGAACTGACGCGAAACGAGATCTGCGGCCGGTTCCGATTGACGCGCGCCACCTTGATCTGCTCTTCACCATAGATTTCGCAACCATGTGCTGTCAGGAGCGGAATGCGATGCATCAGAAAATCAACCGGATGCACCGCTTTCCGGAGTTCGAACCAGCCGGCATCCGCACCTTTCTTCAATCCATAGGTCGTACCGCCAAGCGACTGCATCAGGGCAGTTTCGTCGTCGGGGCGGCGGCGAATACGCGCCAGGGTCAGCGTGCCGTCACGGCGATGGACGGTACAGTCAGCGGGCGTTCGCTCGGCAGCAACCTCGTAGGCGCCATAGGCAAAACGCAACTGCGCCCGTAACGTGCCATGCACCTCGCTGAGATAGAGCCGGGGGACCGGTGTCGCATCAACTTCTTCCCAGGTGAGCACCTCGCCACGAATCGGCAGTTTTTCGGCCAGCGGCAGGAGATAACGGTCGAGAAACTCCGCCTGTTCAGCGGCGGGAATGGTAAGTTCAGGATAGTCGATCAGCGCGGCGATCGCGCCATCGCTGGCACGTATCGGCGCCAGCATCTCGCCCACCAGTAACCAGAGTGGATTGCGGATGACGACTTCCGTCTCGCGCGGGTTGAGTCGCTGCGTATACCCGGCGGCAACCAGTTGTAAGGATACGCGCAATGCTCCTTCCGGCGCCGGATCGATCACCAGCTCAATGGTCGCCGGATCGGCGAGTACGATGGCACGACGGCGAAACGGCGCGCCTTCGTCGCCGACAAAAACGAGTTGATCGGTCAGCATCGCCAGCACCGGTTCATACAGTGCCGACGGATCATAGTTATAGTTGTACGCATATCCTGACGCAGCCATGACGGCCGCGTTGGCGGCGGTCAACGTCTCAGCGGAAACATAGGGGTAGGTGTGGCGACTGAGGCGCGAGCGGAGCGGGCGCGCCTCGCTCCCGGCATCTCCCATGAAAGCCGTTGCGAGTGTGTCGCGATCCTGTAGCGCTTCGGGCGGCACGTGCCGTTCCGCCAGGATGTACGGAACAACCAGCCAGCCATAGGTGCCACGCTGCAGGCTGAATGCAATCCGGGCGCGATGGACCGACGGGCCACGGCGCGCAGGCGCGTCAACCACCTGGCCGATCACCACGCGCCAGATGCTGGGTGGATGCTGGAGCAGGTGCTCGCGGAGCGCCAGCAGGCCGGCAACTCGGTGACGGCACAGCGACCAGTAGTGCCGCTGCGGGCATGTACACCCAACCAGCAACTGGTTGTAATTCAACCGAACGGTCACATAGTGCGCCACATCAGGGGACTCGAACACGCTGATACGGGCACTTTGCGCGTCCACCTGTTCGACGCGCACCTGACCTCGCTCGTAGTATTTGCGACCCTGCTGGACAGTCGAGCGTGCAACCGATAGAAAGAGCTGGTCGACATTCAGCATGTCGGCCGAGAGCACCTGCAACATACACTCACAACGGTTTAACTACCGCGTATCGCTTCAACATAATCATAACGCGCCAGGGTATTGCTATTATACCACTGCGCTCTGGCGACTTCTTATTGAATTCTCACCGAAATCCATGAACCGTAACCGTGTTGATCCATACGGCGATGGTATAATAGCGCGAGCCACGCGGTCGCACTGCGTAGCAGCATAACCACTGGCATGATGCGAAAGAGGCGAATGACATATGAGCACACGTTCGCAACGCGGGCGGTCGGTTCAGGCAAAGAAGAGTGGCGGCTCGGCGCGCACCCTGTATATTGCCATGGGCGCTGCCGTCCTGATCATTATTGCTGCCGCGGCCACGATTGCACTGCAGAACCGGCAGACAGCGGCGACACCAGGGCGTGATCCGGCCCGGCCTGAACGCACGGTTGCCATGGGAGTGGGAAATGATGGTTTCTTCTTCAAGGGCCGCGCCGACGCGCCGGTGACGGTGACCGAGTACTCGGACTTCCAGTGCCCGGGATGCGCGTATTATGCAACCGCGCTGTCCGTGCAGTTTGAACAGCAGTATATCGAAACGGGCCGGGTGAAGTTCGTCTATCACGAGTACCCCTTGAGCGGGCATGTCAATGGCGTTCCGGCTGCCAGCGCCGCGCGCTGCGCCGGGGATCAGGGTGCCGACAGGTACTGGGCGATGCACGATTATCTCTTCACGAACCAGCGCCAGTGGGGCGCCCAGGCCGATCCTCGATCGCAGTTTGTGGCCTACGCCGGCCAGATCGGACTCGACACGGCGGCGTTTGAGCGTTGCTATACCAGCAAGCAGTTCGTACCGGCAATTGAAGCGGCCCGGAGCGCCGGCGACACCCTCCGTCTGCCGGGAACACCGTCGTTTGCCGTCAATGGTCGCCTGATCGATACCACCGGCGCCAGTAGCGTTGATGAGATCTATACCCGTATGCGCCAGGCGGTTGACCAGGCGCTTGCCGGGCAGTGAGTGCCCATCCGAAAAACGCTACGCCTCCCGTCATTGCGCGGCGCGTGAGCGACCGCCTGCAGCGCGCGACGTGTGGCTGAAGCAATCGAGCGGCGCGAGAGGAGATTGCTTCGCTCGCGCTCGCAATCACAGTGACCATCTGGTTTTCGGATAGGCACCTGATAACCGTTCACAGTCAGGGGTGCGGGGGAAGCCCTCGAAAAAAATCGGCCGGGAAGGCTTCCACAAACGCCAGCTCGCGTCGTCCCGCCGATGGGAAATCACCATTTCCAGTGGAACAGGTACCATTGACAGGCATCCCCGACACGACTATAATGCCGCAGCTTTGAGCAAATCATCGTCGGCGCAGCGCCGCCGCAGGAGATATGTGCCATCGTGCGTAGCCGAGACATCTATTTCTTTGTCTTTGTCGTGCTGCTGACCGGGATCGCGCTCTCGATCATCTTTGCACCGGGCGGACGCTGGTTGTTCGACCGCGATGTCGCCATTCGCCTGGGGCTCGATCTGCGCGGCGGCACCCAGGTGTTGCTGCGCGCCGCTGAACCGGTCGAGCGAAGCGTCATGCAGACCGCTGCCGGCGTGATCGAACGCCGCGTCAACGGGCTGGGTGTTGCCGAGTCGGTCGTGCAGTTGTCGGGCACAGACCGGGTGATTGTCGAGATTCCCGGCATCGCTAACCCGGAACAGGCGATTGAGACGCTGCGCGGTACAGGGAAACTCGAATTCATTGATACAAATGGTGAATTCCTTACTGCGGGCACGATTGTGCGAACCACCGGCAGCCCGAACCCGGTGGCGCTCCTGCCAACCGCGACAGCACCGCTGACCGGCACCGAACCCACGGCAACACAACCGATTTCGCCGACTGCGGCAACCGGCCCGATCTATCAGAGCATCACCGATGGTAAGGACCTCGACTTGAACGCGGTTCAGCCGCCGCAGATTTCGGGCCAGAGCATTTCCAACCAGTTTGCCGTGTCATTCGCGTTTACAGGCGAGTCGGCCAGCCGCCTCGAACAGTTCACAGCGGCGAATATCCAGCGCCCGATGTGTATTGTGCTGGACAACCAGGTGTTCAGTTGCCCGGTGATCCAGGCGGCGTTGATCGGCGGGCGCGGCGAGATCACGACGAGCACGCGCCAGGACGCCGAGCAGATCTACACTCAGCTCAAGTATGGTGCATTGCCGGTGCCACTCCAGGTTGAGTCAAGCCGCACCGTCTCCGCATCGCTCGGGCAGAACTCGGTGGATGCCAGCATTGTCGCCGGCATTGTCGGGCTGACCACTGTGGCGCTCTTCATGATCCTGTTCTACCGCCTGCCCGGCGTTCTGGCGACACTGGCGCTGCTGATCTACACCGCGATCAGTTTTGCACTCTATCAGTTGATCCCGATCACGCTCACGCTGCCAGGCATCGCCGGGTTCATTCTCTCAATCGGGCTGGCGGTTGATGCGAATGTCTTGATCTTTGCGCGTCTGAAAGAAGAATTGCGCAAAGGCAAGTCGCTGCGCGTGGCGATCGAGTCAGGCTTTGATGAAGCCTGGCCCGCGATCCGCGACTCAAGCGTGGCAACGCTGATCACCAGTACGATTCTGTTTATGTTTGGCAATACGTTCGGGGTTAGCCTGATCAAAGGGTTTGCGCTGACCCTCGGCCTTGGCATTCTACTCAACCTGTTTACCGCCGTCGTCGTGACGCGCACCTTCCTCCATCTGGTCAGCCCGCTGCCATTCGCACAGAATCCGTGGCTGTACGAACTGAAGGATGCGCCGGGTATGCGCTACGTGCGTGAAACAGCCTGACGAGCTAGTATGGATAAACTGGTCAAACTGCGCTACTGGTGGTTCGCCATCTCGCTCCTGGTGATTGTGCCGGGCGCGATCTCGCTGGCATTGTTCGGTTTGCGCCTCGGTATTGACTTCAGCGGCGGCGCCCTGTGGGATCTGCAGTTTGTTGAGCGCGCTCCCGGGCAACTCGATACGGAACGAATCCGCGCCATCTTTGCGGCGCAGGGTTTTGACGGCGCTCAGGTGCAACTGAGCGATACGCAGTTCGAGGGGCGCACGGTTGCCGGTGCACTGGTGCGTACCCGGCCGTTGAGCGAAACGGAGCCGGAACCGCAACGCCAGAACGTGCTGGATGCGCTGCGTGCCGAGTATGGCCAGGTGACGCAGCAGTCGCTGCAAACGGTGGGCGCGACGGTGAGCGCCGAGTCGACGCGCAGCGCCATCATCGCTGTGATCGCGGCCTGCCTGGTCATCCTCGTCTACCTGACACTGGCGTTCCGTCGCGCGCCACATCCGGTGCGCTATGGTATCTGCGCCATCCTGGCGATGATACATGATGTCCTGGTGGTGCTGGGGGTTGCTTCAATCCTGGGGTATTTCATCGGTCTGGAGGTGGATGCCCTGTTCCTGACCGCGCTCCTCACGGTCATCAGTTTCTCGGTGCACGATACCATCGTGGTGTTTGACCGTATCCGCGAGAACCTGATCAATCGCCGGCCAGGCGAGCTGTTCGACGATATCGTCAATCACAGCATTGTGCAAACATTACCGCGATCGGTGAATACGCAACTTACCACGTTCTTCACGTTGATGGCGCTGTTGCTGTTTGGTGGCGAGACGATCCGCAACCTGGTGCTGATCCTGCTGATTGGCCTGATCAGCGGCACCTACTCGTCAATCTTCAATGCGGCACAGTTGCTTGTCGTCTGGGAAAATCGCGAATGGAACCGCTGGTTCCGCCGCAGTGCTCCTCCTGGACCGGAAGCGTCAACCGCGTAACATTACCCGAGCCGTAACCCGGGATTGACGTCCAGATCCCATCCATCCTGCCGGCCAACGTCGAAGCGATAGAACGCCGCCGCTCCGATCATGGCGGCATTGTCGGTGCAGAGTGCAACTGGCGGTACACGCACGCCCACTGGCGCGCGCCGCTGGAGTTCTTCGCGTAGCCGCACATTGGCCGCCACGCCACCCGCCAGCAGTATTTCGGTTGCACCATATGCGCGCGCCGCTTCCACGGTCTTCGTTACCAGAACGTCAACGACCGATTCCTGGAACGCGCGCGCCAGCCGGGCCACAAATGCCGGCGAGAGGCGTGGTGGCCCGCCTGCCTGACTCACCGGCGGCGCACCGCCACTCTTTGGCGCTGATCCGCGCCGGCCGGTAGCGCCTTTCGCCGCACCGACCTGGAGCGATGCTTCACGCGCCTCGTGCTCACGGATCTGGTGCAACACGGCGGTTTTCAGGCCGCTGAAGGAAAAATCGTAGCTGTCGCGCAACCAGGCGCGTGGCAGGGTCACACCGCCAGGCGCATCCGCGGCGGCCTGCTGGATCGCCGGCCCGCCGGGGAAGCCAAGCCCCATCAGGCGCGCCACCTTGTCAAATGCCTCACCGGCAGCATCGTCACGCGTCTGGCCGAGCATCCGGTAACAGCCATGATCCTCGAGCAGTGCCAGCAGTGTGTGGCCGCCGCTCACCACCAGCGCTATCAGCGGGAACTGCGGCTCACCCGATTGTTCGCCGGCCAGCAACCAGTTGGCGTAGATATGCGCCTCGATATGGTTCACGCCAACAAACGGCAGGTTGCGAATCCAGGCGATGGCCTTGGCGGCATTCAGACCAGTCATTAACGCGCCTGCCAGACCGGGGCCATAGGTCGCGGCGACGGCGTGGATGTCGTTCCAGCCGCCAGGTAGCGGTTGCAGCGCCTCGCGCACCACAGCATCGAGCGCCAGAATATGCTGGCGCGACGCCACCTCGGGCACGATGCCCCCATAGCGGCGATGCTCGTCAATCTGCGACGCGACAACGTTGGAAATGATTGTGCGCCCGCCGCGAACAACGGCCGCAGCCGTTTCGTCACACGATGTCTCGAGCGCCAGAATCGTAAAGTGTGCGTCCACCTAGACCCCTAGCCCGCGGAGATAGTCGCGCGCTGCTGTCATGCCTTCCAGCGGCGTGCGCCCAAGCGCATCCCGCTCACCGAGCATGTCCTGCTCCACCACGGCCCAGCCGTGATAACCGCGCGCCTGCAGATCCGCGACACAGCCGGCAATATCGGCAATACCCCGCCCCAGCGCCGTGAAGACGCCACGCGCCACGGCTGCGACAAAGCTCCAGCCCTCGCTCCGCGCCTGCACCAGCCGGTCGCCGTCAATATCTTTCAAATGAACGTATGGAATACGCTCGCCCAGTGTAGCCAGCGCCTCGCGCGGATCGCCGCCGCCGTAGACATAGTGCCCTGTGTCGAGACAGACACCCAGCACTTCCGCGCTGGTTCGGCGCAGCAATTCGCCCAGCTCCGCCGGCGTTTCGACATACGTACCAGCATGGTGATGAAACACTGCCTGCACGCCGAGATCCTGGCAACGCAACGCCAGATGTTCGATCGCCGCCGCCGCCGCCGCCCATCCGGCAGCGTCGAGACCGGCACTACCGTCCGGCGGTACGCGACCGGCGAGTGCGGCACGGCGCGCATCGCCGGCGGATGCGAGCACCATGTAGCGGGCGCCCAGCGTAGTCAGCAAACGCGCAATCTGGAATGCCTCGCTGGCTGCCGCAGGGAACGCCGCCATGTCGTGGATTGGCAGTGGTACAAACGCTGATGCCAGCGCCAGACCGCGCGCCTCGAGCGCTGCGCGCAACTCGTCAGCTCCGGCCGGGTAGTAGCCATACGGGCCAAGTTCCGTTGCGGCATAACCGGCGCGTACGATCTCATCCATCACCTGCTGCCAGGGCAGGCGCGGTACACCTTCCGCTACCTCGGTGATCCCCCATGAAACGGGTGCCGCCGCAAGATAGATCGTGCTCATGACGGTCTCTACAGATAATAACGCTTCCGCGCGCGCATCTGTTCATAGATCGAGCGCGCCGCGCGCGCCGATTCGATGTCGGCGACCTCGGCGACCGGCACATCCCACCAGGACTCATAGCCGGGAACGCGTTGCTCGCGATCGACCTCGACGGCAATCACCACCGTGCGGTCAACGCTGCGCGCGTCAACGAGCGCCTGTTGCAGATCGGCCACGGTTGTCGCACGGATGACATGCGCTCCCAGGCTGGCTGCGTTTGCCGCCAGGTCCACCGGCAGGTAGTCACCCTGCAGTTGCCCCGTCGCATCGCGGTAGCGATACTGGGTAGCAAACCCTTGCGCGCCGACGCTGGCCGAAAGCCCGCCAATGCTACTATAGCCATGATTGTCCAGCAACACAATCGTCAGCTTCAATCCTTCCTGCACCGATGTAACAATCTCGCTGTTCATCATCAGGTACGAGCCGTCACCAACCATGACATACACCTCGCGCGAGGGATCGGCGAGTTTGACGCCCAGGCCGCCGGCGATTTCGTATCCCATACACGAATAGCCGTACTCCAGGTGATACCCGCGTGGGTCGCGCGTGCGCCAGAGTTTGTGCAGGTCGCCTGGCAGGCTGCCGGCGGCGCAGACCACGACATCACGTGGCCCGGAAGCAGCATTCACCGCACCGATCACTTCGCCCTGGCTGATTGGCGGGCCATGCTCCAGGTGATAGATCCGTTCGACTTCGGCATCCCATTCCTGGTTGAATTGCGCTGCACGGCTGCGGTATTCCGCGCCGGTATCGTAGCCTTCGAGTATCGCAGCCAGTTCGTCCAGCGTGACGCGCGCATCCGCGGTCAGCGGCAACGCGCCATGCTTGGCGGTATCAAACTCTGCAACATTGATAGCAATGAAGCGTACCTCAGGATGCTGGAACGCAGTCTTCGAGGCGGTCGTGAAATCACTCAGTCGCGTGCCGACGGCGATCACCAGGTCCGCATCGCGCGCCATATGATTCGCGCCAGGGGTGCCGGTCACACCGATCGCGCCCAGGTTCAGCGGGTGATTGTATGGCAACGCACCCTTGCCGGCCTGCGTTTCGCCCACCGGGATGCCCGTCTGCGTGACAAATCGCATCAACGCAGCGGTCGCATCGCTATAGTGGACGCCGCCACCGGTAATGATCAGCGGTGCCTTGCTGGAGCGAATCAGGCTGGCGGCACGCTGCAGCAGCGCCACATCAGCGCGTGGGCGTGGCACAATCCAGGTTCGCGGCTCGAAGAGCGTCTCAGGAAAATCAAATGCTTCCGCCTGGACGTCCTGCGGCAGCGCAATCGTTACTGCACCGGTCTCGGCAGGTGAGGTCAGTACACGCATGGCCTCAGGCAATGACGCGATCAACTGCTCTGGCCGGTTGATCCGATCCCAGTAGCGCGATACCGGGCGAAAGCAATCATTGACCGAGCTATCTTGCGTGCGCGGGTCCTCCAGTTGCTGCAACACCGGCGCAACCGAGCGATTGGCAAAGATATCGCCGGGGAGGAGCAATACCGGCAACCGGTTCACCGTTGCGAGTGCGGCGCCAGTCACCATGTTGGTAGCGCCCGGGCCAATCGACGAGGTACACGCCAGCGTGCGCATGCGATTGGCATGCTTGGCAAAGGCCGCCGCCGTGTGCACCATCGCCTGTTCGTTCCGCGTCTGGTAATACCGCAACGAGTCGGCACGCTGATGGAGCGCCTGGCCAAGCCCGGCGACGTTGCCATGGCCGAAAATGCCGAACACGCCGCCGAAGAACCGCTGGCGTTCGCCGTCGCGTTCGACATACTGTTGTTCGAGAAAGGCGACCAGCGCCTGTGCCATTGTGAGCCGGCGTTGCTGCATAGGGCAGCCTCCTTTATGAGCGCGATACGCGGCGGGTACGCCAGGCGATCAGCGCAATCAGCGCCGCAATCACCGGCAGACTCGCCAGCCAGTAGGGAAAGAGGGGCGCGGCGCCGCCGGGCATGACGCCCCGGCGCCCACCCCAGGGCGTCACCGTCGGCGTCACATCGGGCGCGGCAGCCCCGGCCAGAGCCGCTGGCGGCATCATGATTGCCATAGCGATCATGATGATCACGATCGCCGTGATTGCGATCAGCGCCAGTGCAAGATGACGGCGCCGGAGACCGGCTGTCCCGGCGCCCTGCTGCATCAACACGGGCATGATCCTGTCTCCCTCTCTCCGGCCGCGGTACACTTCTGTTCGCATCAGCGCCCATTCGGATGCCGGATCGTGCTGAGATCGGCGGGTGGTGGCGTTATGACCGGGGGCGGCAACGGCGGCATGTCCTGCTGGCAGCCGCGTGGCAGCGGATCTGGCGGCGTCACACCGAAGTACGCCTGCATGATCTGCGTCACCGCCGGCACGGCAATCGTCGCTGAACCATCATTCATGTCACCTGCTCCCTCGACCAGCACCAGCACCTCGATCTGTGGATCATCGTATGGCGCAAAACCCACGAACCAGGCATGGCTCTGGCGCACCTCACGGGTACCGCGCCCATCAGGATTAGGAATCGTGATCACCGGGCCAAACTCAGCCGTTCCAGTTTTGCCGGCGATACTCAGGCCGGAGCACTGATCGCGTGCGGCAACATTTGACCCCTCCGTAACCGAAAGGCGCATGCCCTCGCGCACGATCTGCAGGTATTGCGGATCGACCGGGATGCGCCGGATCGGTTCTGGTGCTATTTCACGCATCAGGTTCCCACTCGGATCAGTAATCGCCCTGACGATCTGCGGCCGGTACAACTCACCGCCGTTAGCAATCGCCGCACTGGCGGCAACCAGTTGCAGCGGGGTAACCTCCAGATTTCCCTGGCCAATGGCAGCATTGTATGTATCGCCCGTTGTCCAGGCGGCACGCATGGCCTGTTGCTTCCATGCCGGCGTCGGGACGCGACCCGCTTCCTCCGCCACCAGCCGGATACCAGTCGGTTCCCCCAGGCCGAACCAGCCCAGCCCTTCCGCAAGGGCACCGATCCCCAGTCCTTTGTCAATCGTCTGTTCCTCCGGTTTGAGATTCACCACATTCTCGCGATTGCCGCCGGCGATCGACATGAAGAAGATATTCGACGACACTTTCAGCGCCTCGCGCACATTAATCATGCCATTGTCGCGCAATGAGGCATTCACGTACTGGTAGACGACTCCGGCAACGAATTGATCTTCCACCAGCAGCTTGCCAGGATCGCGTATCTTCGTATCAGCGGTGATCACACCCTTTTGCAGGGCAACAGCGGCATCAAACTGCTTGAGTGTTGATCCGGGCGGATACTGGCCGCTGATGGCGCGATTTGTCTGGAGCGAGAGACGGGCAAGTTCCTTCTGCTTCTCAGGGTCCTGCGGGAAGAAAAGTTCCTGCAGCTCGGCGGCGCGCGAAGGATCCCAGATATTGTTATCGTATGCCGGCCAGTTCACCAGGGCCAGAATACGCCCCGTTTTTACTTCCATCACAATTGCCACACCACTGCGTATCGGGTTGTAGTCGCGCTTGTAGGCGAAGCGATCCGGCATGGCCTGGCGGCGTCGCTCGCTTTCATCGATCCAGTTTCGCAGGATCTGTTCCGTCTGGCGCTGTAACGGCACATCAATGGTCAACACCAGGTTGCTTCCGTCCTGCGGCGCCTGAACGACCTCCGGCGGGCGCACCAGGCGGCCATAGGCATCAACAACGACTTCCTGCATACCGAGCCGGCCACGAAGTTCGGCCTCGTAGCTTGCTTCGACACCAAACTTGCCGATCCGGTCCTCGGGCAGATAGCGCGGCAACCCGAGTTCATAGGGGTTGACCTGTTTCTGAATGATGCCGCACTCAATCGAGTTGCCAATCGAGTCCAGCAACCCGATCACCCATGATCGCGCCGGGTTCTGGCGTACCAGTTCGCACTCGTTGACTCGCCCGATGTAGCCGAGCACGTAGGAGAGGGATGGTATCTCAGGGCTGAGGGTGTAACGCCGGCGGTAATCCTGTTCGATCACGACGCCCGGCAGGCTCGCCTGATTTTCGCGGAGCACCAGCGCAATGTCGCGTGAAACATCCTCGCGTATCTTAAGCGTTTGATAGCCAGGAATGTTGGCCAGCTCAACCTGGGTGGCGATAGGATTCGTGAGTGTCACCGTATCGCTGTAGGCGGTTGCCAGGCGCAACGCACCAAGCGTCAGTGGCGGCGGAACATCAATATCCAGCCAGGACGCCGCGCTCGCCGAGGAGGCGGCCACGACGCGAGACAGACGCAGCGCGTCATTGCGCAAGGCGTCATCGGATTGCAGTGCCGTCGCCATAAGCTCCGGCGCCGCCTGGCCATCACCCTCGCTGGTCGTATCTTGCGGCACGCCGGGTACGTCACCGGGCGAAGCGCTGCGCGCGCGCGCGCGTGCGATCGTTGCGGTACCAAGGCCCTGCAGTAGATCGCTGCGCAGGATCGGGTCACGATCCAGCGCGCTTGCCGGCGAAATCGTCAGGGTACTGGTGATGCCAAGCGCCTGACCAAGATGAGCAAACACGCGCGCGCGCGCCGCCGGCTCGGACGGCAAGTCGGACGGACGGATGGCAGCCGTGTAGATCGGAACCGTCTGGGCAAGGAGGGTTTCGCCGTCGGCGGCATAGATCTCACCGCGCAGAGGGCGCACCGGCAGGTAGCGGGTCACGCGCACTTCGGTTCGATAGCGAAACCGATCGGCCTCTGCGTCAACAAGTTGCAACTGGTATAACCGTCCGATAAGAACGGCAAAGATCAGCAACACAACAACTTTGAGGCCAAGCGTGCGAGTCATCATGACGACTGGCGGCGCGTCAAGCGAATTGCCATCAGTAGACGTCCACCGGCACACTCCGTCGCGTTCGCTCCTGATCCCAGCGCAGCGCCATATACAGCGGCAACGCCGGCGTCAGCACGATCAGTATGTCGGGGAGGGCGGCAAACAGCGCATAGACTTCTGGTTCGAAGCCGGCCACGAACAGCGCGGTGAGCAGCGCATACACGGTGTGATACGCCAGCCCACCCAGCGCGACACCGGCGATCGGCACGAGCCAGTTACCACGGCGGAATCGCTCCAGGGGCCATGTGGCCACAACAACGCCGGCGAGCAATGCCAGGGAATGGCTACCCAGCAAACTCATGGCGCAGAGATCGAGCGCCAGGCCGCCGTAGAAAGCCCAGCGTGCCGCTGGCGCCGTTCCTGACACCAGGCCATGGCACACCGCCAGCAGCAACATCAGGTTTGGCGCCACGCCCGACAGGCGCGGCAGCAGTGTTGTCTGCGCCAGCGCCACAACCAGCAATGCCAGCATCAATGCCAGTTCGCGCGCGACAATCTCTTCTACTCGTTGCCGTCGAGAATGACCCATGCGTACCGTACCCGGTCAGGATCGACAAACGGCCGCACATCGGCGCTCTGGCCACGGCCAGTATTGTGGAGCGCCTCGATCGTTCCAATAGGAACATCCGGTGGAATCGCGGCAAGCGGCAGATCACCGGCAAACTGCGCCGTCAATCCGGCAGTCACGACCGTATCGCCAACGGCAATCGCTGAATCGCGATCGATCGAATCGAGCAGCAGGCGCGAGCCGTGCTGCCACTGGCCCTGCACCACGCCACGCGCCACGCCGGCGTTGCGATAGACCTGCGCGCTCAATGTGCTGCTGTAGTCGGTAATCAGCAGCACCGAGGCGCTGCGCGGCCCTGCTTCCGCCACCACGCCGATCAGCGCCGGCGGGCTGCTCCCTTCACGGGCAATCACCGCCATGCCGGGCCGAACTCCCTGCTCCGCGCCGACCGCCAGCAACGCCAGGCGTCGCCCGGCATCGGGGGTGATCGCTGCAACATCGGCGCCAAGCAACCGCCAGGGATGTGCCTGTTCGATCCGCACCTGCTCACGCAGGCGCGCATTTTCGAACGCCAGCGCTTCCGCCTGGATCAGGCGCGCCTTCAACGCGCTGTTCTCTTCCCGCAACGCGGCAAGCTCAGCCTGTAGTGCCTGATCGTCACCGAGCGGCCCGCCAGGCGACCCAACCCGGTCAGCAGTACGTTTCAGCGCACTCAATGCCGGGCTAAGCAAGGTATCAGCCTGCGCCCGCAATGGCCCCAGCATGCCGGCCTGATCCGCAACCATGATGATCAGCGCAAGCAACCCCAGTGCAATCACCAGAAGCAACGAGCGTCGAGGCGCCTGGTGCATGGGACGGTAGGAACGATCACGGATCATAGATCCTCTGAGCGACAATGAAGGTTCACGCTGCCGCCCGGACGTATCACAGCAACCGGCGTTCGCCTGTCAGCCACCACACGCAGCCACGCCGCACACGGAGCACGTTTCAATCGTGGCCGCACATCCGGCGCCGGTTGCCTGCGTGGCATCAGTAGCGAACCCGACGGGTACGTTGCGTACTGGTGAGGATATCCCGGTACACCGGATTTTCGAACTCCTCGACCATCTTCCCTGCACCGCGCGCCACGCATGAGAGCGGGTCCTCGGCAACATGGACCGGCATCTTCGTTTCCGCTGCGATACGTCGATCGAGGCCGTGCAATAGCGCGCCGCCGCCGGCAAGCACGATGCCATGCTCCATCACATCCGCCACAAGTTCGGGTGGTGTCTCTTCGAGCGCGGCGCGTACCTCGGCAACGATTGCGTTGACCGGGCCGGCAATGCCTTCACGCAACTCGACGCTTGAGATCTCGACCGCCTTGGGCAGGCCGGTCAGGAGATCGCGGCCACGCAACACAACCCGGATCTCTTCCTCCAGCGGGAAGGCGCTGCCAGCGGCGATCTTCACTTTCTCGGCCATCCGCTCGCCGATTAACAGGTTATACTCGCGGCGCGCAAATTGCACGATCGATTCGTCAATCTCGTCGCCAGCAGTGCGGATCGAATGATTGATGACAATACCGCCCAGTGATATCACGGCGACTTCCGTCGTCCCGCCGCCAATATCAACAATCATTGAGCCAACCGGCTCATCAACCGGGAGACCGGCACCGATCGCGGCCGCCATCGGCTCTTCCACCACAAATGCCTCGCGCGCGTTGGCGTTGAGCGCCGCGTCGCGCGCCGCGCGCATCTCGACCTGCGTGACCCCCGACGGCACGCCCACGACAACACGCGGGCGTGGCGAAACGACACCCAGCGATCGATCGTGCGCCTTGCCGATGAAATACTTGAGCATCTTTTCGACAACGTCGAAATCCGCGATCACACCATCTTTCAGGGGGCGAACAGCAATGATATTGGCCGGCGTCTTCCCGACCATCGCTTTGGCCTCGGCGCCGACCGCCTTGACCTCCTTGGTCTTGTTGTCGATTGCGACGACCGACGGCTCGCTGATGACAATGCCTTTACCGCGAACATGCACCAGCGTATTGGCAGTTCCAAGGTCGATCCCAAGATCGCGGCTGAGTGCGCCGAACAACGAGTTAAGCGGGTTGAACCCCACACGCATGCCTTCTGCTACATCCCGGCCGAAAGCCAGTCATGCCATTATGTCCATCCACGTTGTGCGCTGCATTATACCACACGCGTCGCCACGGAACACGACAGGCTCGCAACCAGGTTGCGCCTGTATTGCAACCATCTGTGGCTGCGCATCTCGCGTACAGGCTGGTATACTGAAACACGCAGGCGCCCCGACCTTGCCGGCGCCCGTATGTGCTAGCTGTGCGCTGGCGGCCAGGATCCGCGAGCGCCACCCTGCGAAACGCGAATCATGATCGAAGCGGATAACCTTCACAAGACCTTCGGCGCGTTTCACGCCGTACGCGGTGTGACCCTCACCGTCGCTCCCGGCGAGGTCGTTGCTCTGCTGGGGCCAAACGGCGCCGGCAAAACGACAACGGTTCGCATGCTGGGCGCCATCCTGAAACCTACCCGTGGCCGCGCCCGCGTGGCCGGCTATGATGTCGTGGAGCAGGCGCGCGATGTACGACGCGTCGTCGGATTACTCACCGAGTTCCCCGGTCTCTACCTTCGTATGCGCCCGCAGGAATACCTGCATTTTTTCGGCGCGCTTCAGGGCATGGATGCAGTCGCCAGCGCACATCGCGCCCAGCGCCTGTTGCAGCAATTCGGCCTGTGGGACGCACGCGATAAGCGCCTTGACAGCTTCTCGAAAGGGATGAAGCAAAAGATTGCACTCATCCGCGCGCTGATCCACGATCCGCCCGTCCTGTACCTTGATGAACCGACGACCGCTATGGACCCGCACAGTGCGCGTGTGGTGCGCGATGCGATGATGGAACTACGCGCAGCCCGGCGAACTATCCTTCTGACCACCCATAACCTGACCGAAGCCGAGGAGCTTGCCGATCGGATCGTCATCATCCGCGGTGGCGCGCTGGTGGCTGAAGGTACCATTGAACAACTCACGCACCGCTTCCTCGGTATGCCGCTCTGGGAATTGCGCCTCGCTCAGCCCGCCACCGCCGCTGCGCCCGCTCTTGATGGCCTGGTGCGCATCGAGGCCATCGAGGGCGTCTCGCTGCGCTTCCGTACCAATGACGCCCGGCATGTCAATCCGCAGATTGTCTCTCGCCTTGCCGCCGCCGGAATCCCGGTCGTCGCATTGAGCGAAATGCCGCGCCGCCTGGAGGATGTCTACCTTGAGATCATCGCCGGCCACACAGGTCGATTCGGCGAAGGCACCATACCGGATAGCGGGCCAGCAGAGCGCGCCACCGTGACCGGCGACATGCGCCGTAACGGCGGCAATGGCGACATTGGCCTTGCGCCGTTGCCGGTCACGGCCTCACACGATGAAGGAGAGGCACTGCCATGAGCCTGAGCGCCATTCGTTTGATTGCGCGGCGCGAGGTCAATGATACCTTGACCGACTGGCGCATTCTGGTGCCGATCTTCATTCTGACCTTTGTGCTCCCGCAAATCTTGATAGCTGCGTCGAGCGTGGCAATCGACTTCGTCGGCGATCGCGGCTCGATCATCCGCCTCATTCCGTTCGCCATGCTGCTGGTCGGCTTCATTCCGGCATCATTCTCGCTGATTACCGCGCTCGAATCATTCGTTGGCGAGCGTGAGCGCAACAGCCTCGAGGCACTCCTGGCCATGCCGATATCGGATAATGCCCTTTACCTCGGCAAACTGATCTCGTCGCTGATCCCGCCGCTCATGTCGTCGTTCCTGGCCATGGCGGTATTCGGCATCTCATTGCGTGTACGCGAACCGGACCTGTTCGCCCGTGGGTTGACGTTTGAATACCTGACGGTGGTCCTGCTGTTAATCATGGCAAAAGCGGTCATGATGGTTGCCGGCGCAGTGATCATTTCCAGCCACACGACCAGCATCCGCGCCGCCAATCTCCTGGCCAGCTTTATTCTGCTGCCGACGGCTGCAATCGTCCAGCTCGAGGCATTGCTGGTGATCGGGCAGCGCCGGGACATGCTCTGGCTCAGCGTGGTGCTGTTGATGGTTATTGCAGCTGTGCTGACGCGCACCGGCATGGGAACGTTCAATCGCGAGGAGATTCTCTCGCGCGAGCATGAGCAGTTGAACATGCGCCAGATCGCGACAACCTTCACCCTGTTTTTACGCGAGTACCAGCCGGCCGGCACGCCACCGGAAACATACACCGGCGCGTCATTCTCGCTACGCCGTTTCTACCTTGCCGAACTGCCGGCACTGCTCCGCGAGTACCGTTTACCGCTGCTGGTCGCCTTGCTCGCGGCGCTGGCAGGCGCCGCCGCCGGGCCCGCGCTCGGCGGCTTTTTCGAACGCATCGGTGCATCGCCGGGGCGCGTCGGCGTTACACCCGAGCCGGACGTGGCGCTCGGCATCATAACCGGCGCCGCCAATAGTCTGCGCCTGATGATCACGGCCATCCTGGCAATCTTCAGTTTTGGCATCTTCTCGCTCATGGTGCCGTTCTTTGCCTTCGGCGGCGTGAGTTACGTGACCGCAGCACTGGCGGCAGGCGGGGGAAGCTGGTTCGAACTCGGGCCGGCAAGCCCGCTCCAGTTCATCCTGGGGTATGTGGCGCCGCATGGCCTGATCGAACTGCCAGCAGCCATTCTTGGCGCGGCCCTCGGCGTGCGGATCGGCGCCGCGGTTATGGCGCCCCCCAGAGGATTCACCGTCGGGCAAAACATCATGTGGTCACTGGCACAATTCGCCAGAGTCTGGGCGTTCGTGCTTCTGCCAATGTTTCTGCTGGCCGGACTGGTGCAACAACTCGTCACGACGCGCATTCTGGCGGCGCTCTACGGCGCCTGATCGCGATTGACGAACATGCCGACTGTGTGATAAGATACGCCACGTTCGCATGATGCGCGCCTTACGCCATAACAGCGTTGGCGCTTCTCTTTATTATAGGCTTGCCGTTTCCAGGAGCATGTACCGTGGGCAGCAAAATGAAAGTGATATTGACGCAGGATGTCGCCAATCTTGGCGCAGCCGGCGATGTCCGCGAAGTTGCGGGCGGGTATGGCCGCAACTATCTGATCCCACGCGGGATGGCCGTGGTGGCGACGCGGGGCCAGATCAAACAGGCCGAGGAACGGCTGGCATCGCAACGCAAGCGTGAGGAGGCCGTGCGGCGCGACGCGCAGGCAATCGCCAACCGGCTCCACGGCCAGACGCTGCGGTTCACTGCGCGGGTAGGCGAGCTTGACCGCCTGTATGGTTCGATTACGAGCAGTGACATTGCCGAGAAGATCGGCGCGCTGCTTGGCGAGACGTTTGACCGCCGCAAGATCCAGCTCGATGAGCCAATCAAGCGCATCGGCATCTTCCCGGTCTCCATTCGCCTGATGGCCGGCATTGAACCCGTAGTGAACGTGGTGGTTGAAGGCGAAGAAGGCGCGATCCAGCTCCCGCCTGACCCTGACGCTGCGTAAGCCTCTGCGCCACAATTGCCGGAATGTGCGTGGTGACGTGTTTATTGGCTTCACGATGGCCGGCGGCAGCGTGGTAGAACTGAACCGGGTGGACCACTACAAAACAAGCTGAGTATCGCTCTGCCGCAGGCACAAAGAAGAGGTTGCGAATCACCCGCAGAGGTGACCACGTCCCTCCTGTAATTGAATAGCACATCTGCACCAATAATGTGCCACGGCTTCGTGCCCTGGCACATTATCGCTTCTCATGAGGCATGTGGAGAGGCATGGGATAACCTGTCGAAGGATGGGGCATAAGCCGGGAAATATCGTGCGATCGGCCTAGCACGCCACCGGTCTGGAGAAAGAGTATGACGACGCTGCCGGACCTGCCGCAAAGTATCGAGGCCGAAAAGGCGACTCTCGGCTCCATCTTGCTCAACCGCGACGCAGTGGTAGCCGTTGCACCCTGGCTCCAGGCCGACTACTTTTACATCCAGCGTCACGCACAGATCTACGAGGCCATGCTGGCGTGTTACAACGCTCGCATTCCCCCCGACACCCGCACCGTCTCCGAGGAATTGCGCCGCCGCAATCAACTCGAAGCCGTCGGGGGCGTCCTCTATCTCTCCGAACTGGTTGACAGCGTCCCGACATCGTACCACGTCGAATACTATGCGCGGATCGTTGAGCGTACCGCGCTGTTGCGCCGCCTGATCGCTGCAGGAGGCAAGATCGCGGCGCTTGGCTATGAGGAACAGCATGACCTTGAAACAACCCTCGACCGCGCGGAACAGACCCTGTTCGAAGTGTCGCAGCGCCGCACGAAGCAGGATTTCGTGCATATCGGCCAGGTCATCGACGCCTACTACGAGCAGATCAACTACCTTCAGGAGCATCGTGGCGAGGTCGTCGGCCTGCCAACCGGCTTTCGCGATCTCGATCAGATCACCGGGGGGTTGCAGCGCAGCGACCTGATTATTCTTGCTGCGCGGCCGGGGGTCGGTAAAACGAGCCTCATCATGAGTATTGCATACAATATCGCCACGCAGTACCAGGGCACCGTCGGCATCTTCAGCCTCGAAATGAGCCGCGACCAGCTGGTGCAGCGCCTGCTCTCGATGGATACCACAATCGACACGCACCGGCTACGGCTCGGCCAGCTGCGTGAGGATGAGATGGAGCGCGTGATCGGCGCCATGGGGCGCCTGGCGGCAACGCCGATCTATATTGAAGACACTGCCGGGCTGAGCATTATGGATGTTCGCAGCCGGGCGCGCCGTTTACAGGCGCAGGCCGGTGTGGATCTGATCATTATTGATTATCTGCAATTGATGCAGGGACGCCGTACCGATAACCGCGTCCAGGAAGTGAGCGAGATTTCACGTGGGCTCAAAGCCCTGGCGCGCGAACTGAACGTGCCGGTGATCGCCCTGTCGCAACTCTCGCGCGCCGTCGAAGGGCGCACGAGCCACGTGCCGATGCTGAGCGACCTGCGCGAGAGCGGCTCGATCGAACAGGATGCTGATATCGTGATGTTCATCTATCGCGAAGAATTGTACGATTCCAACACCGACAAGAAGGGCATCGCCGAGATCCATATCGCCAAGCATCGCAATGGCCCGGTCGGCGTGGTGCCGATGCGCTTCGACCCGTCAACGACGCGCTTCATGGATCTGACATATCGCGTGCCGGAAGGCTACTAAATGCCTATCCGAAGAACGGATGGTTGGATGTCATTGCGGGCGAAGCGAAGCAATCTACCGGCGCGAGAGGAGATGGCTTCAGCCATGCTGCGCTCGCTGCAGGCTGTCGCTCGCGCTCCTCGCCAGGACCGCATGTGGTCGTCTGTGCGACAGCATGTGGGTGCCGTTGCATGGGCGGGAACGGTCATGCCGCAGCATCAACCTGGAAGCATGGCGCGCAAGAGGTGAGAACGGCACACACGAGACAGACGCGATAGCTTGCGACGACACATGTCGCGGCGTATAATCAACCAGAACATCCATGCCAGGCTATTCAGATTGGAGCGAGCGAGCGATGACCTTTACCGGCTTCACAACCGATACCCTGGTCAGCCTGCCGGCAGAGCTGTTCAGCGAGGTGTTGCCGCAGATCACCTTGCCGAGCGAGCTTAAGGTCACGCTTCACGTCTTCTACCGTCTGAGCCGGCAGCGTGGCCCGTCGCCAAGGCGGGTAAGCTGGGATGAACTGGCAGCCGACCGGGTGTTGCGGCGCGGGCTGCGGGCAGTTGCGCGGTTGCGTGCCCCGGAGGATGTGCTCGCTGAAGGGCTCGACGCGGCGGTGCGACGAGCAACGTTGCTGCATGTCACACTACCCGATGGTGCGCGGAGCGTCAGCTGGTACGTTGTCAATACTGCCGCCAATCGCATGTGGGCAGAACAGATCGGTCAGGCCGGCGCCGCGCTTGCCCCAAACCCTGCGCTTGCCGACGAACGACCGCCGCTGATCACCCTGTACGAGCAGAACATCGGCCTGGTGACGCCCATGTTGCTGGATGAACTGCGTGACGCTGAAGAACGTTACCCGGCGCACTGGATCGAAGATGCGATGCGCGAGGCGGTACGCGCCAACGCCCGTTCCTGGCGTTATATCAAGAAGGTACTGGAGAGGTGGGCCGCTCATGGACGACACGATGCGCAGGATCGCGCCGACCGACCTATCGATGTCGACAAATATACCGGTGGAGCCTATGGCGATCTCTTCCGTCGCGGCAGCGACGTCTCTGACCTCCAGTAGCCCGGTATGCCCGCAGTGCGGCGGTGCAGGATTCTACAAAAAGGCGGTTCCGTTCGGCCACCCCGACTTCGCCAGGCTGTTCCCGTGCGCCTGCAAAATGGCGGAACAGGAACAGCGTGACGCGGCGCGATTGCTCGAGATCAGCAACCTGGCAGCATTTCTCGACAAAACGTTCGAGACCTTCAACCCGAACGTTCCGGGCGTCCGCCGCGCATACCTGCGCGCAGTCGAGTATGCCCGCCAGCCACGTGGCTGGCTCATCCTGTTCGGCAACTATGGCTGCGGCAAAACCCATCTGGCAGCGGCGATCGCCAACCAGTTGCTGAAGAACCACTATCGCGTTCTGTTCGCCGTAGTGCCTGATCTGCTCGATCATCTGCGGTCTACCTTCGGGCCATCGAGCGAGATCGAGTATGATCAGCGCTTTGAGGACATCCGCGAAGCGGATGTTCTGATTCTTGACGATCTGGGCACCGAGAACACTACTGGCTGGGCACGCGAGAAACTGTTTCAGATTGTCAATCACCGATACAACTATGCGCTACCCACCGTGATCACCAGCAACCGCAAGCCGGAAGAGATCGAGCCGCGGATTTTCTCACGCATGTCGGATCGTGCGCTCTGCGAGGAGCATATTATGATCGACGCCGCCGACTACCGGCGGCTGTCGATCGCCCAGCGTTACCCTGTCAGCGAGGTGCGACGCCGTACGCGGTAACACCAGCTCATCCTTCCCGGAAGTGCTGTTCCGCAGAACGTTCCGTCAGATACACTCGCCAGATCAACCTTGACGTACCAGAGTGAGCGTGGTATACTACACATCCTCGCGAGGGTGCCAATGAATCTCGAGCAACCGAACGAGAAACGGCGATAAGGGTTCGCTTGACAGGACAAACGAAGCGTGCTATAGTATCGCCCGTTCGAAATTATCGTCTCACCTGCGAGGGTAGACGCAACACGTGAGCAGGTAACGACAAGCAAGGGCGCGACAGACGAGGGAACTCACCTGTCGCCAGGCCGGTTCGCATCCCGCAGGTGCGACCGCCTGGTTTTTT
>Ga0272446_1001147_pt1 | contig 39433 bp, 19 predicted proteins | sample YNPCB0061_FD_194587 | JGI IMG/M metagenome (GOLD analysis project Ga0272446, IMG submission 194587) | Hot spring microbial mat communities from Yellowstone National Park, WY, United States - YNP-CB-006-1 | ecosystem: Environmental > Aquatic > Thermal springs > Hot (42-90C) > Sediment | place...
CAGATCGGCCAGCCACCCCTCGGGCAGCGCGCGCAGCTTGGCGGCGAGGTCGGCCGGGGCGGTGATGGTCACCGCCGCGTCGAGCGACGCCTTCTTCTGGGCGCGGAACGGCTCGAGCTCCTTCTGCACGCGCGACCTCACGTCGAGGAACGCCGCCAGGTCGGCCTTGTTCCCGGCGTCGGCGGCCCAGCCCTCGGCGAGGAGCGCGAGGTGCACGCTCGACGGGTCGCCCGGGTGGTGCTTCATGTGGCCCCAGATCTCCTCGGCGGTGAAGCAGAGGATCGGCGCCGCCAGGGTGACGAGCGCGCGCAGGGCGAGGTCGAGCACCGTCTGCGTCGCGCGGCGCGCGGGCGAGGCGGCGGCGTCGCAGTAGAGGCGATCCTTGCGCACGTCGCAGTAGAGCGCCGAGAGGTCGACGGCGCAGAAGTCGGTCAGCGCGCGCAGGACGACGTGCAGCTCGTAGTCGGCGTAGGCGCGGCGGCCGCGGGCGAGGAGCTCACCGACGACGCCGGCCATGTAGCGGTCGAGCGGATCGGTGAGCTCGGCGATGGGGACGGCGTCTGTCGCCGGATCGAAGTCCGCGAGGTTTCCCAGGAGGAAGCGCGCCGTGTTGCGGATCTTGCGGTAGGCCTCGCCGAGCTGCGTGAGGTGGTTGCGCGAGTAGGCGACGTCGTTGCGGAAGTCGGCCTGCCCGACCCACATGCGGAGGAGCTCGGCGCCCTGGGTCTTCAAGACCTCCTCGGGCGGGATGAACTCGATCTTGATGCCCTGCTGGCGCGCGCGCTCGATCTCGGACTTCGAGTAGGGCTTGCCGCGCTCGTCGAGGACGAAGCCGTGCGTGAGCACCGCGCGGTAGGGCGCGTAGCCGCGCGAGGCCGCCGCGCAGAGGAGCGAGCTGTGGAACCAGCCGCGGTGCTGGTCCGATCCCTCGAGGTAGAGATCGATCGGGCGCTGGTCGTCGGGACGCGACGAGTCGAGTCCGGGCTGGCCCTCGCAGACGGCGGCCCAGGAGACGCCCGACTCGAACCAGACATCGACGATGTCGTTGCCCTTCACCGCGCGCTTGGCGGTGGCGTCGTCGAGGCCGGCGAGCTTGGCCAGCTCCTCGGCGCTGCGCGAGAACCAGGCGTCGGCGCCCTCCTTCTCGACGAGCGCGGCCACCTTCTGCATGAAGGCGCCGTCGGCGGCGAGCGGCTCGCCGGCCTCGTCGTAGAGGACCGGGATGGGCACGCCCCACACGCGCTGGCGCGAGAGCACCCAGTCGGGGCGGTTCTCGATCATGCCGCGGATGCGGTTCTCGCCCCAGGGGGGGATCCACTGCGTGCGGCCGATTTCGTCTAGCGCGATTTTCCGGAGGTCGACCTGCTCGGGGCCTCCTTCGGTGCGGTCCATGCGCGCGAACCACTGCGGCGTCGCGCGGAAGATGACCGGCTTCTTGCAGCGCCAGCAGATCGGGTAGCTGTGCGTGACCTTCGCCTCCGGCGGCGAGAGGAGCACGCCGCGCTCGTGGAGGAAGGTGACGATGGCCGGGTTCGCCTTGAAGACGTGCTGCCCCTGCCAGGCGCCGGTGGTGAAGCAGCCGGCGTCGTCGACGGGCGCCTCGACGGGGAGGTCGTAGCGGCGGCCGAGCATGAAGTCGTCGGCGCCGTGGCCGGGCGCGGTGTGGACGAGCCCGGTGCCCTGCTCGAGGGTGACGTACTCGGCGGGGAGGAGGCGCGACTGGCGATCGAGGAACGGGTGGCGCGCCGCGCCGAGCTCCGCGAAGCGCGCCGTCGGGAAGGGCTCGCGCGGGGCGGTCTCGGTCAGCTTGCAGGCGGCGACCACGCGATCGGCGAGCTCGGTGGCGACGACATAGCGCTCGCCGTTCGCCGATACGACGCAATATGCGAATTCGGGGTGATATGCGATCGCCCAATTGGCCGGGAGCGTCCACGGCGTCGTCGTCCAAATGACGGCGTAGAGGCCCGGCTCGGGGAGCGCGAACTTGACGAAAATCGACGGCGAGGTGTGTGTGTCGTCGTATTCGATCTCCGCCTCGGCGAGCGCGGTGCGATCGGACGTGCACCAGTGGACCGGCTTCTTCGCGCGATAGAGGAGCCCCTTGTCGGCGAACGCGGCGAGCTGCCGGACGATGGTCGCTTCGTAATGGGGATCGAGCGTGAGGTAGGGCTTTTCCCAGGTCCCGAAGACGCCGAGGCGGATGAACTCGTCGCGCTGCGTGGCGACCCAGCGCATCGCGTACTCGTGACACGCGCGACGGATCTCGACGGCCGACATCGACTGAACGGCGGCGCCCTTCTCGCGCATGACCGCGAGCTCGATCGGGAGGCCGTGGCAATCCCAGCCCGGTTTGAACTCGGTGTAATGACCCGCCATCGCCTGGTACTTGCAGACGATGTCCTTGAGGATCTTGTTGAGGATGTGACCGTAGTGGATGTGGCCGTTGGCGTAGGGCGGGCCGTCGTGGAAGACGAACAGGGGCGCGCCCTTCCGCGCCTCGAGGATGCGATCGGTCAGGCGCTCGGCGGCCCACCGACGGAGGATCTCCGGCTCGCGCTTGGCGAGATCGGCCTTCATCGGGAGATCGGTGCGGGGCAGGTTCAGCGTGTCTTTGTAGTCCATCGGAAAGAGGCGGGGAGCATAGCACGTCCTTTTGACCCGCTTCTTGCTTCGGACGGTGCATTTGTGTCAAATAGGCGGCGCATGCCCAAAAACGGACATTCTGGCCGGACTACTCGGGGCGGGCGTGGCGGCGGGGGGACGTTGTCGATTGCGGAGGTCGAAGCCTTCGCGGAAAAGATCAAGGCGACCTTGGCGAATGCCGAGGCGGATCGCCGGACTGTGGAGGCGCTGCGGGCGCTGATTGCTGGGACCGGTGGGCGTGTGGGTCGTCGCGGGGCGGCGATCACCGAAGGCGACGACGAAGGGCGTGGCGGGCGTCGCGCGAACGTGGCGAACGACGGGCGCATCCTCGAGGCCGTGCGCGGCTCGAAGGAGGGGGTGCGCGTCGGCGATCTGATCAAGATGCTGCGCCTCAATCGGAAGGCGCTGACGCGCGCGCTCAAGCGGCTGCGTGACTCCGGTCAGGTTCGGATGACCGGCGAGAAGCGGCTCGCGCGCTACCACGCCGCCTAGTCGCCGCGCGGCGCGGGCCGCTGCTAGACGGAAATGAGGTCGGCGAGCGCGGCGCGGGCGGCGTCGTCGGCGAACGCGCGCAGGCAGACGGCGGGCCGGGCCGCGTCGTCGGGGGCGAGGAGCCCGCGACCGACGCAGGCCAGGCGGCGCTCGTCGTGGCGCGCGGCCGGGAGGGCGCCGAGGAGATCGAGCGCCGGGACGGCGTCCCAGACGGGGAAGGCGAGCGCGCGGTAGCGGAGCGGGGCGTAGGCGAGCCAGCGGAGGCTGCCGCGGGCGAGGTGCGCGCCGAGCGGGGAGCGGCGTGCCAGCGACGAGAGCCAGCGCGGGCCGACGGTGAGGGCGCGGGCGGCGTCGAGCGGGTAGACGCGGCGCGGGAGGGCGCTGGCGAAGAGGGCGTGGGCGGCGGGGGCGTCCTTGGCGAGGTTGAACTCGAAGGGCCAGAGCGGCGGGTGGCGGCCGCGCGAGCGGAGGTTGCCACCGACGAGCGAGACGGTGACGGCGAGCGCGGGGTTGTGGGTGAGCGCGGCGGCGACGTTGGTGAGCGGGCCGAGCGCGAGGAGGGCGGCGCCGTCGGGGAGGGCGGCGATGGCGCGGGCGGCGGCGGTGGGGTGCGCGGCGCGGGCGGCGCCCTCGACGACGGGGATGCGCGGGCAGCCGGCGGCGTCGAGGAGCGCGCGGGCGGCGCGGGCGGCGTGGGCGGCGGTGGTGTTGCCGAAGACCGACGAGACGCCGAGGAGCTCGAGGCGGCCGGCGGCGTGCGCGCGGGCGATGGCGGCGAGCGCGAAGGCGTCGTCGACGTCGCCGCGTGGCGCGCCGAGGGCGACGTCGGTGTCGAGCCAGACTTGCATGGGGATCAACGTATCTCCCGTTCCCGTTCCCGTTCCCGTTCCCGTTCCCGAGTCACGCGTCGATGTTGTCTTCGGGAACGGGAACGGGAACGGGAAGGGGAAGGGGTTACGGACGCGGCATCTCCGCGAAGAGCGGGCGGCGGCCCGAGGCCATCGTGTCGACGAGGCGCGTGCCGACGACGCCGAGGACGCGGTTGTGGCCGGCCTTCGCGCCCATGTAGACGCGGCGGATGGGGCGGCGCTCGTCTTCGGCGAGCGCGGCGGGGGCGGTGGGCGCGTCGTCGGTGTGGTACTCGACCATGTCGACGCCGTAGGGCAGCGCGGGGACGGGCGCGCGGTCGCGCCCGAGCGGCAGGCCGAGCGGCGTGTTCACCGCGTCCTCGAGCGGGCCGTCGTCGATGGGGCGCAGCTCGGGGGAGGCGACCAGCGCCGCCGAGACGTGCCGCCCCGTCGGGATGCGCAGCCGCCGCGCCATGTAGTCGGTGAGCATGCCGCCGGCCGAGTGGGCGATGACCAGGATCTCGCCGTAGGAGGCGGGCGCGCCGTCGAGCGCGCTCTGCACGAGGCTCACGAGCGCGTGCGCAGCGTGGCGCGGCGAGCGCCAGGGCCCGCGCCAGGCGACGGCGACGAGGTCCATGTCGCGGTGGGCGCGCACCCGCTCGACGACGGGCGCCCACTCGTCGCCGAAGCCGAAGGCGCCGTGCACCAGCACCACCAGCGCGCGCCCGCGCGGCGCCAGCGCGACGGACGATCGCGGATTCAGGAGATCGAAGACGCGACAGCCGCTGCAGTAGTCGGCGACGTCGTGCCAGCAGCCCGAGAGCGCCACGAGCAGCGCGAGCGTGACGGCGCGCATCATTGACGTCAATCACCAAATCCGGGGGCGAACAGCGCGCACATCCGCCGCGGGCTCTTCACCCGCTGCGTCGCCATCCAGGCCTCGGCGTCGGCCACCACGCCCGCGCCCTCGTCGCCGAGGAGCTGGCCGCGCCGCCGCGCCGCCACCGCGCGCTGCAGGTGCATCTCCGCCTCGAAGAAGCCGCGCTCCGCCGCCTCCAGTTCGGCGAGCGCGCGCGCCGAGTCGCCGCGCGTCGCCGCGATCCCCGCGCGCAGGAGCGCCGCCTGCGCCACCGTCGCCTTCGTCCCGCGCTTGGCCACCTGCGCCGCGTAGCGCTCGGCCTCGTCGATGAGCGCCTTGCGCTCGGGGTCGTTCGGCACCAGCCGCGCCGTCGCCGCCAGCGCCGCGCGCCCGCGCAGCCCGTGGAGCTCGGCGGCGAGGTAGGGTACTTGGAGCACCAACGATTTCTCGATCGTCGGCCAGCGCGCCACCAGGCGGTCGAGCGCGGTGCGCCCGTCGTCGGAGTAGAGGTCGCACCAGGCGAGCGCGGTCAGCTCCCAGAGGTGCTGCAGCTGGAAGCCCTGCTGCGACCAGGTGGCCAGCGCCTCCTGGGCCTCGGTGCGGCCGCGCTCGGGGTCGTCCTCGGCGAGCGCGCAGAGGACGAAGGGGCCGGTGCGGAGGACCAGCATCTGGTAGAGGTCGCCGCGCTCGCGCGCCGAGTGGCGCAGCTCGGGCATGCGGCGCACGACGTAGCCGATGTCGCCGCGGGCGACGTGGCAGAGGAGCGCGTAGTGCAGCGCCGTCGAGCGCTCCCAGGCGACGCCCACGCAGCGCTCGTGGAAGATGGTGAGCGCGCGCGACAGCGAGTCGTGCGCGGTGGCGATCTGCCCGTCGAGGAAGGCGCGCACGCCGCGCGCGAACGCGGTCAGGCCGAGCGAGTGCGCGTCGCCCAGGCGCTCGGCCAGCGCCTCGGCGCGGGCGCACAGCGCGTCGGCGCGGGCGCGATCGCCGACGCCGAGCGCGCCCTGGAAGACGCCGTGGAGGGCGAGGGCGCGGGCCACGCGGCGCGGCTCGCCGGCGGCGAGCGCGTAGGCGAGGTGGCGCGCGTCGAAGGCGGCGGCGCGCGAGACGTCGACCATCCCGAGGCCGCTGGCGACCGACCAGCAGGCGTCGATGCGGCGCAGGACCTCGGGCGCGATCTGATCGGGGTGGCGCTCGCGGAAGCGGAAGCCGCGCAGGCGGAGCCCGAGGCTGCGCACGACGAAGGAGCGCATCGCCGCGCGCGGCGTCTCGGGGAGCGCGAGGCCGACGGAGCGCAGGACGGCGTCGAGCGCGACCAGCCCCTCGTCGACGTGGCCGCTCACGAGGAGGAGCTGCGCGGCGCGGTTCTGCAGCGAGAGCGCGTGCGGGCGCTCGGGCTCGTCGCGCGCGGCCTCGAGGTAGGCCAGCGCCGCGTCGCCGCTGCGGCCGAGGGCGGCGAGCGCCTCACCGAGGCGGGCGGCGCGGGCGGCGCGCGTCGGGCCCTCCTTCGGATCGAGCTCGAGCGCGCGGCGGAGGAGGCGGGCGGCACGATCGAAGGCCAGCGCCGCGATGGCGTCCTCGGCGGCGCGGGCGGCCAGCTCGGCGGCGCGCGGGTGCTCGCCGGCGCCGGCGAGGTGGCGCGACAGCGTCTCGGCGTCGGCGCCGCGGGTCTCGAGCGCGCGGGCCAGCGCGCCGTGCAGCGCCGCAACCTCGGCGGCGCCGCGGCTCTCGACGGCGCGCAGCGTGGCGTCGCGCACGCGATCGTGGAAGGGCTCGACGAGCGGCAGCCCCGACGAGGGGGCGCGAGCGGTGCGCACCAGGCGGCCGGCGCGGAGCGCGGCGAGGAGCCGCCCCAGCGACGGGACGCCGTCGTCGAAGGCGGCCGGCTGCGGGATCATCGCGGTGACCGGCGGCGGCGGCGTGCGCGTGTCGAACTGCGGCGGATCGGCTGGCGTCGGCAGGCCGGCGGCCTCGGCGGCGGCGTCGAGGCCGATGGGCAGGCCGGCGAGCGCGATCACGTCGAGCAGGCGGCGCGCCTCGGCGGGGAGCTGGGCGATGCGCGCCCGCAGCGCGTCGTCGAGGTGGAGCGGCTGCCCCTCGGTCGGCTCGGTCGGCAGGCGCGCGTGGTGCACCAGCTCGTCGATGAAGAGCGGGTGGCCCTGCGCCTCGGTGGCGATGGTGCGCGCGGCCTCGTCGAGCGGCGCGCCGGGCGGCGGGTCGGCGCCGAGGAGCAGGCGCGCCAGCTCGGCCGCCTCGTCGGCGGGGAGGCGCGCGACGTGGACGTGGCGGACGCGCCCCGGCGGCAGCCCGAGCTCGAGCGGCGGCGCGCCCGCGCGCAGCGTGAACAGCGCCATCATCGTCGGTGCCTCCGGCTCGCGGAGGAGCGCCGCCAGGAGCGCGAGGCTGTCGTCGTCGGCCCACTGCAGATCGTCGATGGCGATCACCAGCGGCCGGCGCGAGGCGAGGCGCGTGAGCAGCTCGCGCAGCGCGCCGAACACGCGCGCGCGCAGAACTTGTTGCTCCTCGGTGACGCCGGCCGAGACGCGCCGCGCGGGCGCCTCGGCGATCACCGGCACGCGGCGCAGCACCGGGAAGACCTGCCCGAGCAGCGCCGCCTCGAGCGGCAGCAGCGCCGCGGTCTCGATGCGCGGCATGCGACGCAGCACGCGGGCCAGCGCGTCGACGACGCCGTCGACGGCCTTGTAGGGGACGCTCTCCTGCTCGAGGCAGCGGCCGGTGAGCACCACCGCGTTGGCCTGGCGCGCCCAGATGCCGTCGAGGAAGCGGCGCACGAGCGCGCTCTTGCCGACGCCCGACTCGCCGTGGACCACGATCGTCTGCGGCTGCCCGTCGCTGCCGAGCGTCGCCGAGAAGGCTTCCTCCAGCGTGAGCAGCTCGCGCGCGCGCCCGACGAAGGGCATCTCCGACGGGCCCGACGGCACGCGGGCGATCGGATCGGTCGGCGTCGGGGTCATCTCCGGATCGCGCGGGCTCGTGCGCACGAGCCGCAGGCGCGTCGACGGATCGGGGGCGCCCTCGCCGGCGAGGCGCGAGACGATGTCCTCGCTGCGCGGGCGCGCGCGCGGATCGGGCGCCAGGAGCGCGTCGCAGAGCGCCGCCAGATCGCGCGGCGCGTCCGGCGCCACCACCCGCACCGGCGGCGGCGCGCTCTGCTGCTTGGCGATCAGGACTTCGAGCGGCGCGCCCTGAAACGGCATCTGCCCGGTGAGCGCCTCGTAGAGGATGACGCCGACGGAGTACCAGTCGGCCTCGGGGCCGGCGGGGCGCGAGGCCGCCTGCTCGGGCGCCATGTAGTCGACCGTCCCGACGACGGCGACGTCGCTCGGCGGCTCGCCGCCGGGATCGGGCGCAGTCACGCGCGGCTCGACCAGACTTGTTGTCAAGCCGAAATCGACCAGCACCACGCGCTCTTCGTTGCCGGCCATCGAGACCAGCACGTTCGACGGCTTGATGTCGCGGTGGACGCGCCCGCGCGCGTGGAGCGCGTCGAGCCCGCGCCCGAGCTGCACGATGGCCCGACGCAGGCGCGCCGCCTCGAGCGGCCCCGGCTCGCCGCCCGGCAGCGGCGGGCGCACGTAGGCGAGCAGGTCGACGCCGTCGACGAGCTCCATGGTGAAGAACCAGCGCCCGCCGTCGTGGAAGAGCTCGCCGAGGGCGCAGAGGTTGGGGTGGTGCAGATCGGCGAGCGCGCGGAACTCGTTCTTGAAGCGGAACAGCGTCTCGGCCGACGCCGTGCGCAGCGCCTTCAGCGCGACCTGCGCCTTGCGCTCGCGATCCCAGGCGCGAAAGACCACGCCCATCCCGCCCTGGCCGATGCGGGCCAGCAGGCGGAAGCGATCGGTGCCGGAGAACTCGGCGGCGTCGGCGTGGGTCGACACGGGCTCGCCTGTCACCAGTCGGGGAAGCCCGGCGCGATCATCGCCGCAAGGCGGGTCGGGTTGCGTACGCGCTCGGCCTGGAGCTGCGCCGCCGCGCTGGCGACGAGCGCGCGCCCCTCGTCGCCGCCGAGGAGGCGCCCGCGCTGCGAGCGCGCGACGGCGGCGTGCACGAGGAGGCCGGACTTCAGGAAGCCCTGCTCGGCCTCGACGAGGTGCTCGTCGGCGATCGGCGCGCGGTGGGCCAGCGCCGCCGCCGAGGCGAGCGCGAGGAGGCCGAGCGGCCGCGCGTGGTGGCGCGCGTCGTTGGCGAGGCGGCGCGCGATCTGCTCGGCCTCGGCGAGGAGCGCGGCGCGCTCGGGCGGATCGCCGGCCGCCGTCGCGAGGATGGCGCGGACGTGGAGGTCGGCGGCGAGGACGCCGATTGGCCACAGCCCGAGGAGTCGCGAGGCGCGCAGCTCGGGCTCGCGCTTGAGGTAGAGGCGCAGCGCGCGCTCGCCCTCGCCGGCGTAGAGGCGCGCCTCCACCTGGGTCTGCAGATCGAGGACGTTCGGCAGCGTGAAGCCGCTCCCGCCCCAGCGCTTGATGGCGTCGGCGGACTCGGCCTTGGCGCGCTCGGCCTCGTCGCGGGCCAGCCAGGCGAGGTGGGTCCCGGTGCGCAGGATCGTCGACGCCAGGAGGTCGCCGCGCTCGAGCGCCGAGCGCAGGAGGACCGGCGCCGTCTCGGTCAGCTCGCGCAGCCGCCCGAGGCGCGAGAGGCACCACAGCCGGAGGATCTGCGTCGCGTCGAGCTCCCAGGTGACGCCGACGCACTTCTCGCGCAGCGTCTGCTCCGCCGTCGTCAGCCGATCGACCGCGTCGCCGAGGCGCCCGGTCAGCATCGCCACCGCGCCGTGGGCGATGGCCACCTGCGCCTGCGCGAGCGGCGTCGCCACCGACGTCGCCAGCTTCTCGCAATCGGCGAGCAGGCGCGCCGCCTCGCCGAGGCGCCCGCGCGCCGCGAGCTGCACCGCCAGCGTCAGGCGCGCGCGCATCACGCGGGCCGGCTCGCCGGCGGTCAGCGCGAGGAGAAGGTGGCGCAGCTGCTGCTCGGCGGCGCGCAGCGGCTCGACGAGCGCGAAGGCCGTCGCCAGCGTCCAGGAGATGTCCACCTTGCGGAGCTGCGCCGGGGGGACCTGAGTGGCGTCGCGCGCGCGGAAGCCGGCCCCGCGCAGCGCGAGGCGCAGCCGCAGGGCGTTGGTGCGCCGGAGCGCCGTCCCCGGCGACGACGGCACCGAGAGGCCGATCTCGTCGAGGATCGGCTTCATCGCCTCCAGCCCCTCGTCGATGCGACCCGAGAGGAGCAGCTGCTCGGCGGCGCGCCGGACGAGGTCCGAGCTGTCCTCGGCGCGCGCCCCCTTCGACGCCTCGAGGAAGGCCAGCGCCGCGTCGCCGCCGCGCCCCGCCGTCGCCAGCACCGCGCCGAGCCGGGCCTGATAGGCCGCCGCCTCGATGGGGCGCAATTCAATTGCGAGACGATACAGCCGGGCCGCGCGCTCGAAGGCCAGCGCCTCGGCCGCCTGCGCCGCCGCCGACGCCGCGTAGTGCGCCGCGCGCTCGGTGTCGCCGGCGCCGCGCCAGTGGATAGACAACAATTCCGGGTCGGCGCGCCCCGACGCCTCCAGCGCCAGCGCCAGCCGCTCGTGGAGCCGCTTCTTGTGGTGCGGATCGAGCCGCGCGTTGAGCGCCGCGCGCACGCGATCGTGGTAGGGCTCGACGGTGTCGGTGCGCCGCGCGCCGCTCGTCCGCACGAGGTGCGCCGCGCGCAGCTCGGCGAGCCGCCGCGCGAACTCGCCGAAGTCGATGGCCGCCGCCGTCGCCGCCGCCTCCTGCACGAGCGGCGTCCCCGCGGCGACGATCAGCTCGAGGAGGCCGCGCACCGGCGCGTCGAGCCGCCCGATGCGCGACCAGAGCACCTCGTCGAGGCGCAGGTTGCCGGTCGCCCCGCCCGAGGTGGCGTGGCGCACCAGCTCGTCGATGAACAGCGGGTGGCCGTCGGCCTCGCTGGCGATGGTCTCGGCGTCGATGTCGCTCGCCGACGCGCCCGCCTCGCGCGCCAGGAGCCCGACGAGCTCGCGCGCCTCCTCGGGCGTCAATCGTTGGAGCTCCAAGTGTCGCACGTCCTCCAGGTTCTCGGAGGCGGCGGCCAGCGAGAGAGCGCGCGCGCGGTCGCTGGCGTCGTCGGCGGCCGTGCGCACCGTGCCGATGAGCAGGAGCCGCGGCGCCTCGGGCGGCTGGAGGAGCTCGGACAGGAGCGACAGGCTGTCGGCGTCGGCCCACTGGAGATCGTCGATGACGACCACCACCGGCTGGCGCTCGCCGAGGCGCACGAGGAGCTCGCGCAGCGCGCCGAAGACGCGGGCGCGCTGCTCCTGCGGGCTCGAGCCCTGCGTGCGCACGAGCGGCGTCTGGGCCACCGCCTCGACGCGGCGGAGCACCGGGAAGACCTGCGCGAGCAGCGACGCGCGCAGCGGCAGGAGCGCCTCGGCGTCGGCGCGCGGCAGGCGCATCATGTAGCGCGAGAGCGCGTCGATGACGCCGTCGAAGGCCTTGTAGGGCACCGCCTCGCGCTCGTAGCAGCGGCCGCCGAGGACCACGACGCCGGGGTGCGCGCGCGACACCTCGTCGACGAACTGGCGCACCAGCGCGCTCTTGCCGACGCCCGACTCGCCCTGGACGAAGAGCACCACCGGCGCCGTCCCCAGGCTGTCGACGAACGCGCGGTGCAGCGTCCCGAGCTCGCTGCCGCGCCCGACGAAGGGCGTGGCCGTCCCCGCGACGCCGCCGCGCGTCCCGCCGGGGCCGGTCGGCTGGGCGATCGGAGGACGCAGCTCGATCGGCGCGTGCTCGGCGAGGCGGCGCAGGATCGCCTCGCCCGTCGGGCGCGCCGCCGCGTCGGTCGCCAAGAGCTCCATGGTGAGCGCGTCGAGATCGCGTGGCACCGTCGAGACGAGCTCGCGCGGCGACGGCGGGTGGCGCGACTGCTTCTGCATCAGCACCTCGAGCGGCGGCCCCTTGAAGGGCACCTGCCCGGTGAGCGCCTCGTACAGCACGCTGCCGACGGCGTACCAGTCGGCGGGCGGCCCGACGGGGCGCGAGGCCGCCTGCTCGGGCGCCATGTAGTCGACGGTGCCGACGACGTTGATGTCGCTCAGCTGGCCGCCCGCCGCCTCGGGCGCGGCCGGCGCGGCGAGCCCGAAGTCGAGCAGCACCACGCGCGCGTCTCCGTCGACGAGGACGTTCGACGGCTTGATGTCGCGGTGGACCTTGCCCGCCGAGTGCAGCGCCTGCAGGCCGCGCGCGAGCTGCGCCAGCGCGTCGCGGAGGCGCGGCTCGTGCAGCGTCGGGCCGGGGCGCGGGATGCGGCGGCTCTCGATGAGGTGCGCGGGATCGGTGGCCGCGAGCTCGGCGGCGCCGAGGATGATGTCGGAGATCTCGTCGCGCCCCTTGTGGGCGATCGCCCGCGGGACCTCGACGCGCGTGGCGGAGGTGTCCTCGAGGCGCGCGCCGAGCGGCGGGCGCACCCAGGTGAGGAAGTCGACGCCGTCGACCAGCTCCATCGTGAAGTACCACTGGTCGTTCTCGGCGAAGAGCTCGCCGAGCGAGACGAGGTTCGGGTGCTGGAGATCTTGCAGCCAGCGGAACTCGTTCTTGAAGCGGAGGACCGCGTTGGCGTCGAGCGTGCGCAGCGTCTTCAGCGCGACGCGGGTGTTGCGCTCGTGGTCGAGCGCTTCGTACACGACGCCCATCCCGCCGCCGCCCAGGCGGCGCAGCACCTGGAAGCGGGTATTCCCCTGGAAGTCCGCGATCGGAGGCGACACCACGGTCACTCTTGATCGTACACCAGAAGGCCAGCGTCGCGGAAGCGAAGAATGCTACTTCCGAGTCGACGTCACAAAGCCGTCACGCGGAGGGTGGTGCCGGCGACGCGGCGCTCGGGCTCGTAGTAGGGGTAGGCGGTCGGCGCGGGGATCTGGACGTCGACGGGGAATCGCGGCCGGAGCCGCAGCGCGAGGTCGAGCGGCTTCGACGGCTCGAGGCGCGACAGGTACAGGACGAGGCCATCGGGGGTGCGCTGGACCTTGTCCACCTTCGGGCCATCGCTCGCGCGCGTGATGCGCTCGAGCTCGTCGGGGTCGAGGTCGAAGCCGGGCGGCAGGCCGGCGGTGACGATGGGCATGTCGATCGCCGCGCGCGCCTCGGCGTGGAGCTTCTCGACGACGGTCTCTCCGACGGCGACGCGGCCGCGATCGAGCGACGCGGTCACGGTGAGATCTCCGGCGGCGGCGGGGGCGACGGCGCCAGCGCGCGGCTGCGGCTCCCACCAGCGCCCGACGAGCTGATAGGCCACGCGCGACGGCCCCTGCCACGCGAGCTCGACGTCGTGCTTGCCCGCGCGCACCAGCTGCGGCAGCTCCACCGACGAGAGCAGATCGCTCGCCAGATCGACCTCCAGCGCCGCCACCTCGGTCCCGTCGACGCGCACGCGCAGGGTGCCGCGCCCCTTCTGCCGCTGCCCCGCCGACTCGAGCAGCGCCTTCAGCGCGAGGATGGTCGCCTGCGTCGAGTGCCAGTTGCCGAAGGTGTCCTTCGCGCCGAGGAGATAGCCGAGCGCGCGATCGACGCGCGCCGCCGGGGCCCGCCCGCGCCCGAGCGCCGAGGCCGCGCGCGCCGTGGTCTCGACGACGGCCGACTTGCCCGAGCCGTAGGTCGGCGTCTTGTCCTTCACCTCGAAGGCGGTGGTCTTCCCGTCGGGCTGATCGGTGCGCGCGCCCCACAGCCGATCGAGGAGCGCGTCGAGCGCGCGGTCCCGCGCCTCGCCGCCGCGCGCTTCGCCCGCGCGCTGGAGGAGCTCGGCGGCCAGCGACACCGTGTAGGCGTCGGCGTCGTCGCGCAGGTGATCGCGCACGTAGGCGACGGCGCGGCCGACCTCCGGGCCGCGGTGGCCGGTGCGCTGAAGCGCCAGCGCGACGTAGGCGGTGATGCGGACCGCGTCGCTGTTGAAGCGGTTGGTCGCGCCCTCGTTGATGAAGCGCGTGTCGGGCGCCCAGCTCCCGTCCTCCCTTTGCTGCGACGCCAGCCAGCGCTGCGTGCGCGCGATGACGCGCGGGTCGACGGGGTGGACGCGCGCCATGTCGAAGAACTCCTCGAGGCCGTACGCCGTCAGGATCTTGTTGGCCGGCGCGTCGCCGAACCAGGAGAAGCCGCCGCCCGCGACCTCGAAGGTGAGGAGGCGCTGGTAGCCGAGCGCGAGGTACTCCTTGGCCTTCTTCTCGACGTCGGGGGTGGCTTTTCCTGATTGACGCAAATAGTCGAGGATCAGCGCGTTGGGGTAGGTGGTCGACGAGGTCTGCTCGAAGCAGCCGTGCGGCATGCGCAGCATCGAGTCGAGCCCCTCGATGACGTGCGTCGCCGACGAGGGGTAGACCTTGAGCTGCGCCACCGAGGCGTCGGCCAGCGCGTCGGCCGGGATGCTGAGCGCGTGGCGCGCGGGCGCGGCGCCGTCGACGCGATCCTGGAAGGAGAGGGCGCGCTCGACGCCGTCGGGGCGGATGGTGAGCGAGCGCTCGACGGCGTCGGCCATCGACTGACCGCGCGCCTCGACGGTGAGCGCGCCGCGGCCGGTGCCGCGTACGGCGATGCGGAAATAGCGCACGCCCACCTGCGACGGGGCGAGCTCGAGGGTCTCGGTGCGCGGGCCGGCCAGCGTGAACCAGGGCGCGTCCTTCACCGTGAGGGTCACCTTCTGGCTCGTGGGCAAATAATTGTAGACAGAAACGGGGACGCTGAGCTCGTCGTGCTGCGTGACGATCGGCGGCAGGTCGACGTCGGCGAAGAAGTCCTGGAAGACGCGCACGTCGGTGGTGAGCTGGCCGATGCGCCCGTCGGCGGAGATGGCCTCGAGGCCGAGCTGCCAGGTGGTGATCGAGTCGGCCATGGTGACCGGCAGCGTCGCCTCGCCGTTGGCGTCGGTGACGAGGTCGGGGCGCCACAGCATCGTCTCGGGGAACTCGCGCCGCACGCGCGGGGCGTCGCCGCCGCCGCCCCCGCCGCGGCCGATGGTCCCGAGGCCGCCGGCGCCGAACGCCGAGCCGAAGCTCGCGCCGCCGCCGCCGTAGCCGACGCCGCTGAGGCCGAAGCCGCCACCGGAGCGCAAGCCGGTGCCGCGGGCCTCGGCGAGCCCGACGGCGCCGAGCTGGATGTCGGCGGGCCTGGTCCCCCACCAGCGGTCGATCGGGTAGAGGTCGTCCTTGGTGCCGGCGACGCCGTCGGCGCCGTCGCTGGCGAGGATGAAGCGCGAGCGCAGGAGCCCCACGCGCCAGGGGCGCTTCTCGACGGCGATGCGGAAGGGGCGGCCCCACGGATCGACGAGCGCCCAGGCGGGGAGCTGCGAGGTCGCGACCAGCTTGTCGAGATCGGCGCGCGCGAGGACCACCACCCCCTTCTTGCCGGGGAGCTCGGCGTCGACGGGGAGCTGCTTGGCGAGGTCGACCTTGGCGATGGCGCGGTAGATCGTCGAGAGGCGCTCGGCGACCTGCTGCTCGGCCCAGGGGTTGAACTCGCCGAGGCCGGCGCGCTCGACGACCGACGCGGCGGCGACGCGGCGCCCCCAGGGATCGCGGGCGTCGCGCGACGGGATGGCCCCGGCGCGCGCCATCTCGTCGACGAGATCGTGGCGCCAGCGCCAGGCGCGCGGGCCGCCGCCGGGGACGCGCTCGCCGACGAGGTGCGAGGGGACGAACTTGTTGGCGGCGTCGGCGAGGCGGCCCACCAGCCGGCCGTGCGCCTCGACGCGCTCGCGCCAGGGGTCGACCAGCCAGCCGAGCTCCCACGGCGGCTGCGCGCCCGCCAGCAGCACCGTCGCCGCCGCGTCCTTCAGCGCGTCGCGCGCGAAGCCGTCGGACTCCAGAATCTTGTCTACTGAATAATTGCCCGGGCGCACGCGGAGGCGCTCGCTGGCGCGCGAGGCGGCGGCGGCGAGCTGGAAGTAGACGCGGCTCGCGCCGGGCGTGACCGAGCGCAGCGCGAGGAGGCTCTTGTCGACCATCACCGCGGCGACCTGCGCCTCGGTGCCGCGGCCGGTCTGCGCGTCGAGGACGCGGAGGTGCAGGCGCCCGCTCTCGCCGGGGCGGAAGGTCGCCGACGGATCGCCGGAGGCGGGCTCGAGGCGCGCCTCCAGCTTCAGCGCCGAGGGGCGCTCGACGTAGACCAGGCGCGCGCCGCGCGAGACCGCGCCGTCGCCCGCGATGCGATAGGCGGTGAGCTCGAGCGTCCCGAAGCGCCGCTCGTCGGCGGGCAGGAGCGCGCGCGCGTGCCCCTTCACGAAGCGGAGGCGGGCGGTGTCGACGAGCTGCCCGTCCTTGACGACGTCGAGGTAGCCGTCGCCGTCGGGGCCCAGCCCGTCGACGTCGACGGTGAGCGCCGCGCCCGCCGGATAGAGCGCGCGATCGGGGCGCACGCGCAGCGCGCCGGCGGTGGCGATCCCGAGGCAGCGCGTGCCGTCGAAGGCGGCCTCGGCGCTGGTCACGCGGAAGGCCAGCTCCTGCTCGCCGCGCGGGCAGCGCGCGCTCGGCGTCGACGTGGTGGTGCGCGCCTCGAAGGTCGCGAGGCCGACGGCGTCGGTGGTGCGCTGCGGCCCGTCGACGGTGACGCCGCCGTCCGAGCGCAGCGTGACGCGCGCCTCCTCGACCGGCGTGCCGTCGGGGCGGCTCACGGCGACGAAGAGGCGGTTGGACGCGCCCGGCACGAGGCGCGGCACCTCGGCGGTGAGCTCGACGCGCAGCGGGTCGCGCGACACCGTCACCTCCTTGGTGGCGCGCTCGGTGTGCGCGGCGCCGTCGGTGACCTCGACGTCGAGGCGCAGCGTCCCTTCGGGCTCGCCGCCGAGCGTCTGGCGCTCGAGCACGAGGCGGGCGCGCCCGTCGGCGTCGGTCTTGGTCGCGTGGCGCGTGGTGACGCGGGGGCCGCGACCGACCCGCAGCGACGAGTCGACGCGCACCGGCGCGCCGGCGACGGGCTTGCCGAAGAAGTAGCGCGCGTCGACGGTGACGGTCACCGGGTCGGCGGGGGTGAGCCAGCCCTTGTCGGTGGATACTTTGAGGTCAAACTTCGGCAGCGTGTAGCGCTCGACCGGGAGGCCGAGCTCGGCGGGCGGGGCCAGCTCGTCGGGCAGCGAGGCGGTGACGGTGTAGCGGCCGAGCGAGATCTCGTCGGCCAGCGGGAAGTCGCAGGCGGCGACGCCGAAGCGCGAGAGCGGGCGCGCTTGACGAAAAACCACGTTGCCCTTCGGGTCGGCGACGGCGAAGGTGACCTCGTGGCCGGTCATCGGGCGGCCGTCCTGCGGGCGGACCGCGACGGCGCGGAGGTGGATGGTCTGCGCCGGCTGGTAGAGCGGCTTGTCCGACTGGAGGAGGAGCTTGCCGCCGGCGCCGAGCTGCACCTCGTGGGTGTGCACGTCGCCGCGGCCGCGGGCGCGGCTCTCGACGGTGAGCGTGTACTTGCCGTCGGGCCAGCGCGGGACGGTGAAGCGCGCGTCGGCGATGCCCTGGCGATCGGTCGTGCCGCTCCACAAGGGCGCGCGGCGGCCGCCCGCGCCGGCGAGCGTGACGGTGACGGCGACGTTGGCCTCGGGGCCGGAGACGGTCTCGCTCGTCGACCAGTGGGTCGCGATGCGCAGCGCCGCGGGCGTGCCGGCGACGAGCGCGCTCGGGCCGCGGACGAACGTCCCGAGCGCCCCGCGCGGCGGCGTCACCGCGTCGGGGACCGCGCTCGTCGGCGCGGGCGCGGAGTCCCCGGCGAAGGCGATGGCGGCGATGGTGGTGATCGGCAGCGCGAGGAGGGCGGCGGCACGCCACGTGGTCATGCGCCCACAGACGCCGCGCAGCGACGGAAGTTCTCGGGGAAGATCGCGCGGCGGGGCGCCGTATTATCGAGGTTCGGCCCCGGGCAGCGCCGGGAAGAGCTCGTGCACGCCGTCGACGACGAACTGGACGGCGATGGCCGCGAGCAGCAGCCCCATCACGCGGTGGAGCACGTTCATCGACGTCTTCGAGACGCGCTTCTCGACGATGCTGGCGCCGAAGAGGATGGCGTAGGTGAGCCCGGCGGTGAGCGCGATGGCGACGAGCACGATGCCCTTCGACGGCCAGTCGTGCGCGCGCGTCATCAGCATCATGACGGTGGCGAAGGCGCCGGGGCCCGACAGCATCGGGATCGCCAGCGGGAAGATGCTCACGTCGGACTTCTCGATGCCCTCGGCCTCCTCCTCGGGCGTGGTGCGCTGCCGCGACGGCTGCGCGCGCAGCATGTCGACGGCGAGGAGGAACAGGAGCGCGCCGCCGGCGACGCGGAACGAGCCGATGGAGATGCCGAAGAAGTGCAGGATGTAGGTGCCCGAGGCGGCGAAGATCCCGAGCGCGCAGGCCATGGCGATGGCGGCGCGCAGCGCGGTGCGCCGCTTGTGCGCCGGCGAGTCGTGCGCCGTCATCGCCAGGAAGACGGGCACGACGCCGAACGGATCGACGACGGAGAAGACCGCCGAGAAGGCCGCCAGGGCGAACGCGATCATGGCGGGCGAGTGATAGCGTTGGGGCGCGGTTACTTCAACTCGAAGTCGCGCGAATAGACGGTGGCGCCGCCCGAGGCGGGGAAGCGCAGGCGCGTGACCTCGCCGCGCACGCAGCGGGTGAGGCCGCGCCGCTGCAGGAGCGCGGGCGCCTCGACGCGCACCTTGTCGATGGAGCCGCTGGCCTCGATGCGCACGCCGACCTTCACGCGCCCGCCCTCGAGCGGCGCGTCCTCGAGCGCGTCGGTGATGCACTTGAGGAGCGCCGGCTGCGCGCGGTTGAAGACGCCGTCGATGTCCGCCTCGGTGAGCTCCTTGCCGTCGTCGCCGCCCTGGTTGAAGTCGATACGCTGGGTGGCGCCGAGGCGGTCGCCCTCGGCGGTCATCTTCTCGTCGCCCGGCTTGAGCGGCGGCGGCTCGGCGCCCACGCGCGGCTCGCCCGCGGTGCGTCGTTTCTTGCTAGACACTTTCGTCGGCGCCGTCGTGGCCGGCGGCGGCGCGGCGGCCACGCAGAGCCGGTTCTCGCACTTCGTCCCCGTCGAGCAGCGCCCGAGGCAGGCGTCCTGCCCGCGCAGCCAGAGGAACGCGGCCGCCGCGAGGAGCCCCGCCCCGATGAAGACACCGATGAGGACCTTCACGGGATGGAACTCTACCTGATACGATGGGCTGTGCCCTCCATACGCGCGCTGATCGTCCTCACCCTCGTCCTCCCCGCCACCGCCTACGCCGCCGGAAGCACCAACTGGACCGGGAGCGCCGGCGACGGCAAGTTCAGCAGCGCCTCGAACTGGTCGAACGGCATCCCCGGACCGTCGCTGCCGGGCTTCTTTCAGCCGCAGCAGGCGGGGACGGTGATCCAGGACATCGACTCGCTCGTCGTCCAGGGGCTCGGCTTCAGCGGCGCGGGCGCCGGGAGCTACACGCTGCAGGCGGGCTCGCAGACGAACCCGGTGGTGACGATCAGCAACGGCCTCGGCTCGGCCGTGGGCCTCAGCCGCAACACCATCACCTTCCCCATCCTCACGTCGACGGCGGCGCAGACCTGGACCTTCGGCAGCCCGGTCACCCTGAGCGGCGATCTCGACAACGGCGGGTTCGGCCTCACCTTCGCCGCGCTCGACGCGGTCGCCTCGATCCTGAGCGGCGTCCTCAAGGGCGCGGGCGGCTTCACCTTCAACGGCGGCGGCGCGGTCACGATGGCCGGCAGCGCCGCGAACACCTACAGCGGCGGGACCGGCGTCTCCCTCTCGAGCACGCTCACCCTCGACAAGCCCGACGGCGTCGTCGCGCTCCCCGCCGGGACGCACACCGTCAGCAGCGCGACGCTGATCCTCAACCACGACGACCAGATCGCCGACACCGCGCGCGTGAACGTCTACGGCTCGACGGGGTTGCTCCAGCTCAACGGGCACAAAGACACCATCGGCATGCTCGACCTCCTCGGCACCGTCGACCTCGGCACCGGCGGCGTGCTCACGCTGGCGGGCGCGCAGGACATGACGCTGAACGGGAAGGTCCTCGGCAACGCGACCAGCAAGATCGTCTTCAACGGTGGCGTCTCGCAGTTCCTCACGATGAGCCTCAACGGCTCGATGTGGACCGGCACGCTCGTCGTCGGGGGCGGGACGCTGCAGAGCGGGCAGGACGCCGCCTTCGCCATCGATCTCGGGCGCGGCGGCGTCTACACGCGCGCGGTCATCCTCGGCACCTACGGCGCGATCACCGTCAACAACAACGGCAACCTCGTGCCCGGCACCTTCAGCGTGCCGGGGATCATCAACTGCGGGAACCTCACGCTCGGCGCTGGCTCGACGTACCAGGTGCGGCTCGGCGGCCCCGCGGCGGGTGGCTTCGGCTCCGATCGCGTCAACGTGACCGGGACCGTCACGCTGGCCGGCGCCCTCGAAGCGGGTACGACCTACCAGCCGACCGACGGGGACGTCATCACGCTCATCGCCAACGATGGCGCCGACGCGGTCTCCGGCACCTTCACCGGCAAGCCCGAGGGCGCCGTCTTCTACATCGGCGGCTTCCGCGGCGGCTACTGGCAGATCAGCTACGTCGGTGGCGACGGGAACGACGTCACGCTGACCAAGGTCGCCGCGCCGCCGCCCGACATGGCGCCGCCGCCCGACATGACGCCCCCGCGCGACATGACGGCGCCGCCCGACATGGCCGCGCCGGCCGACCTCGCGGGCCTCGACCTCTCGGGCGCGGCGACGGTGGATCTGGCCGTCGAGGTGGACGCGAGCGTGCCCGCCGACCTGAGCGCGCCGTCGGGCGCGCCCGACATGGCCACGGGCGGGACGAACGCCAGCGGCTGCGGCTGCACCGTCGGAGGCGCGCCCGACCCGCGCGGCGCGTGGGCGCTCGGCCTCGCCGCGCTGGCGCTGGTCGCGCTCCTCCGCCGCCGCGCGCGGCGCGAGCGAGGAGCGCAGGACTACCCGTCGGTCATCTGAGCACCGCAGCGATGAGCCCGACCAAGATCGGCCGGGATTCGAGCGTCGCAGCAGATTCAATCCGAGTGAAGCGCGCTGTCATCACTCGACGATCGTCTGGATGAGGGCGAGCTCCGACGGAGGGACCGACGGGGCGTCGTAGAAGTCCTGCCCGCCCGGGACCGACGCCGGTTCGCAGGTCGTGCCGTTTCGTTGCCACACCGCCGTCGGCGTTGCGACCTTCGCCCCGACGAGGAGCAGCAGCTCGCCAACGGGAGCCGACGCGCCGGCGTAGCTGTTCGGCGCGGGCGGCGCGGATCCCGCCGGCTGGGTGAGGACGCCATGGCTGCAGGCGTCGTCGACGAACAGGTAGGTGGAGCTCGTCGCGATCGGCAGGCAGCGGGTCTGGCCGTCGCTGGCGACCTGCGTGATGCAGTCGACGTTTTTCTGTCCATCGTAAAAGGAGAGCGCGACGACCCGCTCGCCCGACTCGGCGCGCGCGGTGCGGAGCCGCCCGCGCCCGCTGCCGTCGATGGTCACCGTCACCGGTGCGAACGCCGACGTCGGGATCGCCGCGCCGAGCGAATAGAACGTCGCCAGCAGCTCGGCGGCGGGCGTGTCCGCGGTGCAGCTCCCCGGGGTCCCGCGGTAGGGCTGCGTCGACACCACCGCGCCGACCTCGTAGAACCCGCTCGGGCTGCCGAGGATCGCCGACGGCGCGTGGCTGCAGGTCTCCTGCGAAAAACCCGGGTGGAAGGCGGCCTGTGTCTGGCAGGTGGCGTCGGAGAAGTAGCCCTCGACGTAGGCCAGGTCGCGCGGCGTGCAGCGGACCTCCGGCCCCTCGCCGTTCGCGATCAAGCAGCGCGCCTGTCCGCGCCCCCCGTCGAGGATCTCGTGCTCCTGCCGCGAGCCGTCCTCGCCGTCGAGCTGGCGGATGGAGAGGCGCGCGCCGCGCGGCTCGATGCTCTCGGTCGCGGCGACGAAGGTGGCGGGCGGCGCCTCGCCGGCGGTGCGCACGTAGGTGAGCGCGGGGTCGACGGAGCCGGCGACGCAGTCGGAGCCGGAGCGCGTGTAGATCGTCGACGGGGTGTAGGCGGCGCCGAGCGTGAAGTAGCGCGTCCCCTGGTTGCACTGGAACGGCTGCGGCGGGACGGGCACGTACTGCGGGGCCGGCCCGCCCGTCGACCAGGCGCCGACGGCGGTGCGGCACTGCGCGTCGTCGAAGAGCGTGAGCGCGAGCGCGCTCGCGTCGGGCAGGCAGCGCCAGCGCCCGTCGGAGGCGACCGCGTAGTCGCACTCGACCGACAGCTGCGTGTCCCGCCAGCGGACGAAGCGCCGCGCGGAGTCGAACACGTCGAGCTTCGCGCGCAGCCGCGTGCCGCTGGTCCACCCGGGATCGTTCGCGTGGTTGGTCGCCGAGCCGTCGCCGCCGCCGCCGAGATCGGGCAGGCCGCCGTCGGACGAGCCGGGATCGCTGCCGCCGCACCCGATCGCGAGGAGGACGGTGCAGAGGAGCGCCTTGGTGGACATGACCGCGAGTCTACTCGTCGCGGAGCTTTCGCAGGAGCGTGTTGCGGCCGATGCCGAGGAGGGCGGCGGCGCGCGAGCGGTTGCCGTCGCAGTAGGCCAAGGTGGCGGCGATGTGCTCGCGCTCGACGTCGCCGAGCGGGCGCGGGCGGAAGCTGCCGTCGGGGGGCGGCGACGGCGGGGCGGAGGTCGCGGGCAGCGGCAGGTGCGCGGCGTCGACGAGCGGCCCGTCGGAGAGGACCACCGCGCTCTCGATGCAGTGCTCGAGCTCGCGGATGTTGCCCGGCCAGGCGTGCGCCACCAGGCGGGCGCGCGCCGACGGCGAGAGGTCGACCGTCTTGCGGTGCTTTTTCTGATAGACGGAAAGAAAGTGCTCGGCCAGGCGCAGGATGTCCTCGGCGCCGCGCTCGCGCAGCGGCGGGAGCGGGATCTGGACGACCTTCACGCGCCAGTAGAGGTCCTCGCGGAACTCGCCGCGCCCGACCATCGCCTCGAGGTCGCGGTGGGTGGCGGCGATGACGCGCACGTCGGCGCGGACGGTGCGCGTGCCGCCGACGCGCTCGAGCTCGCGATCCTGGACGAAGCGGAGGAGCTTGGCCTGCGCGCCGAGCGGGAGCTCGCCGAGCTCGTCGATGAAGAGGGTGCCGCCGTCGGCCGCCTCGAGCCGCCCGATGGCGCGCGCGTCGGCGCCGGTGAAGGCGCCGCGCTCATGGCCGAAGAGCTCGTTCTCGACGAGCGTCGGCGGGATCGTCGCGCAGTCGACCTTGATGAAGGGGCCGTCCTTGCGCGGGCCGTTGTAGTGGATGGCGCGCGCGAAGAGCTCCTTGCCGGTGCCCGACTCGCCGCGGAGGAGCACGGTGGCGTCGGTCGGCGCGGCCTTGTCGACGAGGGCGTAGACCCTGCGCATCGCCGGCGACTCGCCGACGACGCGGTTGTAGCGATAGGCGAGCGGCAGCGGCGGACCACCGGCTGGGCGCGGGCGCGGGCGGACCTGTGGTCCGAGCGAGGTCGACTCGATGGCCAGCGCCGCCTCGGCCGCGAGGCGCTTCAGGAGGGCCTCGTCGTCGTCGTCGAAGGCGCCGCGCCGCGCGTTCAGGACCTGGATGACGCCGATGACGTGGCCGGCGGCGTCGCGCAGCGGCTGGGCCATCACGCTGCGGGTGCGGTAGCCGGTCTGCGCGTCGATCGAGCGGAAGAAGCGGCGGTCGTGCTCGGCGGCGGCGAGGTTCACGCCGACGCCGGTCTGGGCGACGGTGCCGGCGATCCCCTGGCCGATCGTGAGGCGGATCTCGCGCAGCTCCGGCAGGTAGGCGGCGCGGCTCACCAGCTCGCCGCGCTCGGGGTCGACGAGGTAAAGCGTGCCGCGGTCGGCGCCGACGCGGCCGATGACGCCGTCGACGATGCGCGCCAGGAGCCCGTCGAGGTCGACCTCGCGCTGGAGCAGCGGGCCGACGGCGGCGAGGACCGAGCTGTCGACGCGGGGGCTGCGCCCCCGAGACCCCCGCGCCTCGCTTCGCGAGTCTTTGGGCGAGCTCACGTCGCCCTCGTCCGCCGTCGGCTGGTCGGTGGTCGAAATTGGATCACCGATCCAGTTTAGATCAACTCCCATCGGAGCGCCTCTCAGGCGGCGCGGACCAGCGCCGAGGGGCCGAGCGTGATCGACAGCCCCTCGCGGGCGGCGACGGTGGCCGGGAAGACGCGGCGCGTCTCGGCCTCGATCGCGGCCACGCCCTCGTCGGTGCGCGCCGGATCGTGGTGGAACAGCACCAGCTGCCCGACGCCGGCGGCGCGCGCCACGCGGACGCCCTCAGTCGCCGTCGAATGGCCCCAGCCGCGCTTGCCGGCGGCGTACTCGGCGTCGGTGTACTGCGCGTCGTAGATGAGGACGTCGGCGCCGCGCGCCAGCTCGACCAGCCGCTCGTCGATGGCGCCCGAGGCGGCGTCGTGCTCGGTGTCGGTGGCGTAGACCACCGAGCGGCCGTGGCTCTCGACGCGGTAAGCGAGGCAGCCGTTCGGGTGGCAGGCGGCGGCCGCGCGCACGCGCACGCTCGGGCCGAGGCGCACCTCGCCGCCGGCGGGGACGGCGTGGAAGGCCAGCTCGGCGCGCATCGCGTCGAGCCCGACGGGGAAGTGGGGCGCCCGCATCTGCGCCTCGAGCGCCGCGCGGACGTTGCCACCGGTCGAGCGCTCGGGACCATAGACAGAAATTCGGCTGCCGGGGACGTAGGCCGGCCCGAAGAAGGGGAAGCCCTGGATGTGGTCCCAGTGGAAGTGGCTGAGGAAGAGCGCCGCCTCGACGGGCGCGCCGGCCGAGGCGCGGAGCAGCTCGCCCCCGACGGCGCGCAGGCCCGTGCCCGCGTCGAAGATCAGGCGGCGCGGCGGCTGCCCCTCGCCCTCGTCGACGTCGACGAGGACACAGCTGGTGTTGCCGCCGACGCCGGCGGTGTGCGCGCCCGCCGAGGCGATGGAGCCGCGGACGCCAAAGAACGAGATGCGGAGCGCGTGATCGCTGCTGGACATGTGAACCCTCCTGCCCGCCGTCGAAGAGCAACGGGCGGGCCAGCGACGAAGTCCGCGCCCGCTGCGCGGCGGGGCGACAGGAGGTGATCGGTTTTGGATCGGGTGTGCCGAAATGGATCGGCAGTGATGATCCGGGGCGCTTCCTTTTACAGGGAGGACTGGAGGAGGGGAGATCGGATGGAGGTGCAAGACCAGAAGAACCTCCTTCCGATCTCCCCTCCTCCAGTCCTCCCCTGAAAAGGAAGCGTTACGGGTTGCCGCCGTCGCTGCGATCGGGCTTCGCGCGCCGGAGCAGCCGGAACGTCCACAGCGCGAGCACCGCCAGCACGGCGCCCAGCAGCACCGCGATGAGCATGCGGTTCTTTTCGCTCCAGGCTTCGGGCTTTGGGGCTCCCTTGCCGAAGCGGTCGTTGTCGCGGAAGGCGCCGAAGCGCGCGGTGGCGATCGACGGCGCGGCCTCGCGGGCGAGGACGGCGGCGAGGTCGTACTGCGGCGCCGACAGCGCGCCGCCGACGTACAGCGTGTGCGGGCCGGCGGCGTCGGCGCGGAAGACCAGCTCCTCGGCGCGCCACTCGGCCTGGGCGCCGTCGAGCGCCAGCGGGGCGTCGTCGCCGTTGTCGATCTCGACGCGGAGGTGGCGCTTGCGCGTCGGTGCGAAGCCGAGGTGGGTCCCCTCGGGCCAGATCCAGCCGCCGGTGACCGGCGCCCAGTAGCCCTGGAAGTTGGTCGCCGTCACCGCGACGCGACGCTCGAAGCGCGGCGTGGTCACCGCGAGGCGCAGGCCGCTCACCGGCAGCCCCGGCTCGCCGAGGTCGAAGGTCACGAAGGTCTTCTTGTTCTCCTCGACGCGCGCGCCGGCGCCGAGCGCGAGCGTGCGCAGCGGCGGCTCGGCGGCGACGGGCGCCCAGGCGACGCGCCCGCCGGTGATCGCCGTCACCGTCTCCAGCCCCGGCAGGATGGTCACGCGCAGGTAGCGCGCGTCCGACGTCGGGTAGCGGAGCGAGGTCACCGCCGACGGCCCCGCGCTCGTCGCCACGCGGTAGATGAAGCCGCCGTCGGCGATCAGCTTCCACTCCTTCTCGTCCTGCGAGACCTCGATTCTCGTCTTGCGGAAAAAGGTCGCGCCGTCGACGTCGAGGATGACGCGGTCGTGCTTGAGACCGGCGCGCCCGAGGTCGAAGACCGCCTGCACGCCGCCGTCCTTGAGGCGCACCGGGTCGACGAGGCGCACCGCGTGCTGCGTCGGCGGCTCGACGACGGGGACGTCGCGCAGGAGGTAGGGCACCTCGCGCCCGTCGGGGCCGGCGATGCGCAGGTCGGCGAGCGGCGCCGCGTCGTTGAGGCTCTTCCGATAGAGCGCCGGGTCGATCTCGACGCGGTAGAAGCCCGGTGCGTCGACGCCGTCGATCGCCCGCGCCTGCTTGAGCGTCGTCACGTCGAAGGCGAGCGCCGCGCCGCCGGCCGCCAGCGCCGAGGCCGCCGCGACGAGCGCGACGGCGGTGCGCACGTTGCCGTCCTTGAGCAGCGTCAGCAGCCGCTTGCCGAAGCGCGCGTAGAGGAAGCCCGCGCCGAGGAGCAGCGCGCCGACGCCGACGAGGACCAGGATCTGGTACAGCTTCGAGAGCCGCCACACGTCCCACAGGCCGAGCTTGCCGAGCGTGAAGGCGAACAGGCCGAGGCCGAGGAAGCGGTGCAGCCGGTCGCGCAGCCCGAAGCCGACGCCGAGCAGCATCGCCGCGTAGAGCGCCATCACCAGCGTCGTCAGCATGCCCATCACCTGCTCCTTCCGGATCTGCGCCGTCGCGTAGAGCTTCATGAAGGCGAACCACTCGTTGTCGTCGACGCGACCGGTGGGCGCCGGCGGGACGAGGCGCGCCAGCGAGTGGACCTCGGTGACGCAGAGGACCAACAGGAGAATGTGGGCGATCGAGGCCAGCGTCGCGCCGGTGCCGCTGAAGAAGCCGGCCGCCTTGCCGCCCGCCGCGCCGCCGCGCCGCGCCGCCCGCCCCGAGACGAGCAGCGCGATGCCGGCGGCGGCGAGGGCGATGGCGCGCTGATTGACAAGAAAGGCCTCGACGAGCTGGCCCTCTTTCCCGTGGCTGTTCATGAAGGCGTGCGTCGCCTGCTCGGGGGCGGGGAGATCGATGCCGAGCACGCGGATGAGGACGGCGCCGAAGAGCGCCAGGCCGCCGGCGAGCCAGGCGGGATCGCGATCGCGCACCGCCAGCCAGACGACGACCGCGGCGAGCGCCGCCCAGACGACGGTGATGGCCGCGCCCGAGAGGAGGAAGGCGACCGCGGCGGCGAAGAGCGCCAGCGCCTGGCCGAGGAGCACGGTGGCCGCGCCGCGCACCTTGGCGGCGCCGCGGCGCTCTTCGGCGAGGAGCGCGGCGCCGGCGGCGAGATCGATGAGGCCGACGACGCCCATGATGAGCGCGCGGGTGAGGCTGGCGTCCTCGCCGGTGGCGCTGAAGGCGAGATAGACAAAAAAGAGCCCGGCGGCGCTGAAGGCGCCCAGGCGGAAGGCGGTGGGCGGCTCCCCGCGACGGAAGAGGTCCCAGGCGATCGACGCGAGGTAGGCGCCGGCCCAGAGCGCGCTCATCCCGATGTAGGTGAGGTCGTCGTGCAGGGCGGCGTCGCCGGTGAGGTGCGGCGCCGTCTGCAGGAGGAAGGCGAACGAGAAGACGACCGCCGCGGTGTGCACGACCGGGGCCTGCGCGGCGACGCCGAGGAGGCCGTAGAGCGCCGACATCGCAATGAGGACGCCGGCATAGCCGAGCGGGTGGTGCTTGGCGAGCAGCGACGAGGTGAGGATGGCGAAGGCGAGGCCGACGCCGCCGAGGATGCCGAGCGTGGCCGGCGACGGGCGCGTCTCCTTCGTGAGCTGACCGCGGAGGAAGCTGGCGACGTAGATCGAGGCCCAGACCCCGAGGAGCGCGAGCATCGGCAGCGGCTGCGTGCCGGCGGCGCGGTGGACGGTGCCGACGAGCACGAGGAACGAGGCGCCGAGCGGGATGGCGAGGAGGTGCGAGCGGTTCTCGCGGCGGAGGAGATACCCGCCGACGCCGCCGAGGACGGAGAGGATGGCGCCGAGCGCGAGCGGCTGGTCGAAGAGGAGCGCGGCGTAGCCGGCGTGCGCGAGGAGCGCGGCGGCGACGAGGATGGCGGTCGGCCAGAGCTTGTCGCGGCCGCGGCGCGCGAAGGCGTACAGGACGAGCCACTGGGCGAAGAAGGCGGTGACGGCGCCGAGCGGGACGGCGCGCGCGGCGACGTGGTAGTAGGCGCCCTCGAGCTGCGCGGGCGGGACGTCGACGTAGCTCTCCGTCGGGGCGGGGTGGGCGCGGAAGAACTCGGCGTGCCAGCCGACGAAGAGCGCGAGCGTGCCGAGGATGCCGAGCCACATCGACCAGCGGAATTGTTGCTTGACAGAAGCGGCGTGCGACAGCGACGTGACCACGAGGACGTAGGAGAAGAGCGCCAGCGGGCGGTCCTCGCCCGTCGAGAGCAGCACCGGGGCGGCCAGCGCGGCGGCGAGCGAGACGATCAGCACCGCCTCGGCGTCGTGGTGAATGGCGAGCGCGCCGCCGAGGAGCGAGACGATGAAGAAGGCGCCGAAGGCCGCCTCGACGGGGACCAGGTGGTAGAAGGCGTGGCTGGCGTAGGCGCTGAGGAGGAGGAAGGCGAGGCCGACGCCGAGCGTGACCTGCGTCCAGATGGGGCGGGTGCGCGCGCGGGTGAGCTCGGCGAAGGCGAGGACGCCGGCGCCGACGAGGGTGCCGAGGGCGACGCGGCCCCAGGGGCCGATCCAATTGCTGTCTACTGCATATTTGTAGAAGTAGGCGACGCCGAGGAGGAGGGCGACCGCGCCGATGCGGGTGAACCAGACGAGGGCGATCTTCTCCTCGAGGGTGTTGGCCGGCTTCGCCGCGGGCGGGGGTGGGGTCGTCGTCGGGGGCGGCGGCTGCGCGGGCGGCGGCGGCTGCTTCGGGCCCTCGGCGGCCTCGGCGAGGCGCGCGGCGAGGATCTCGGGCGGGACCTCGGCGCCGTCGCTGACGACCGCCGGCGGCGCGAGCTCGATCGGCGGCGGCGGGGTGATGAGGACGGGCGGGGGCGCCTCGACGGGCGGCGCCTCGACGGGCGGCGGCGTCTCGACGGGGTGCTGCGTCTCGACTGGCGTCTCGACGGGCGGCGGCGGTTCGACGACGACGATCGGCTGCCGCGGCGGCGCGAGGACGGGCGCCGGGGGCGCCGCCTTCAGCGCGGTGAGCTCCTGCGCCAGCCGTGCCACCTCGCCGCGCAGCATCTCGGTGTCGCGCCGCGCACGCCCCGCCTTGACGATGGCCACGATCGGCAGCACGACCACCAGGCCGCCGAGCGCCAGCACGAGCATCGTCACGAGCAGCCCTACCAGGACCGTCTCCATCGCACCTCCCCAAACGGCCTATCTTACGGAGCCTACGGGTTTCGCAGATCAACATTCTCGGGCCCTCCGTCCTTCCTGTTAGACGAAAACCGCTGCTCAACCGGGCGGTTGCGACGTCGGCGGCTGCGGGATCGCCCCCTCGAGCGGCCCCTCCGGCGGGCGCAGCATGCGCTTCGCCTTGGCGATGGCGGCGGCCTCCTCCTCGGCGCGGCGCGCGGTCACGTGGATCTCCTCGAGGAGCCCGCGCTTGCGCCGATAGTCGACCTTCGACTCGAAGGCGACCTCGTCGCGGAAGGCGGTGAAGCGCTCGAGGAACTCGCGGCGCTCGGCGTCGCGCTGCTCCATGATGCGTCGCAGATCCTCGGGGCCGCGGATCACGAACGGCTGCAGCACGATGAGGAGATCCTGCTGGACGCGCTGCTTGCCCTTCGTCTGGAAGAGGCGCCCGAGGATGGGGATGTCGCCGAGGAAGGGGATCTTCTCGACGGTCTCGGCGTTGCTCTCCTTCTGCAGGCCGCCGAGCACCACCGCCTCGCCGTCCTTCACCACGACCGCGGTGTTGATGGTGCGCTTGTTGGTGACCGGGCCGCCGGCGGTGTTGGTGGCGCCGTCGGGGACGTCGGAGATCTCGCCGCTCAGCTCGAGGCGCACCGAGTCGGAGTCGTTGAGGTGCGGCACCAGCTCGAGCTTGAGCGCGACCTCCTGGCGGCCGTAGCTGGTGAGGAGGCTGTTCGACGCGCCCGCGGTGCCGACCGTGCCGGTCTGGACGGGGAATGTCTGACCGACTGACAAGGTCGACTTCACATTGTCCATCGTGAGCAGCTGCGGGCGCGAGATCACGTGGACGTTCTTGGCGCGCTCGAGCGCCTTCAGGATGACGCCGAAGGAGGGGACGCTCTGCCCCGCGACGGTCATCGCCGGACCGAGGACGCCGGCGAGCGCGCCGCCGGTGCCGACCATCGACGCGAGCTGCGTGGCGTCGAGGACCAGCGAATTCGACGACTGCGTCGAATTCGACGCGAAGCCGGTCGCGCCGCCGGGCAGCGCCGCGCCGTTGTGGAAGGTGATGCCGATCTCGCGCGTCTTGTCGACGGAGACGTCGAGGATGGTGGCCTGCACGAACACCTGGCGGCGCGGCACGTCGAGGCGGGTGATGAGGTCGCGCACGATCTGGAAGTCGGCGCCGTTGGCGATCACGACGAGCGCGTTGGCCATCTTGTCGGGCGCCACGCGGACGTCGCCGGTGAGCGCCAGGGCCGCCGCCGCGCCGCCGCTCCCCGTCGGGCGCGCACCCATCGCCGTCGGGGGCGCGCCGGGCATCGTCGAGCCCGCGCGCGCGACGCCACCGCCCGAGCCGAGCCCGAGCGCCGCGAGCGTCTGGGCGATGTCGTCGGCGTTGGTGTGCGCGAGATAGATGACGTGCGCCTGGCCGCCGGGCTCCTCGCCGGGGGCGAGCGGCGGGTCGATGCGCTCGAGGAGGCCGACGACGCGGCGCCAGCCCGCCTCGGTGCCGGCGACGACGATGGCGCGCGTGGCGTCGAGGGGGACCAGCGCGTTGATCCCCTCGGCGAGCGGGCCGGTCATGCCGCCGCCCGACGACGACGAGACCATCGCCGGCGCCCCCTTCGTCGACGGGGACGCGCCGCCCGTGTCGTCGGTGCGCCGGGTGGCGAGGAGCAGCTTCTCGATCGTCGCCGCCAGCTCGGTCGCGCTCTGGCGATGCGTGGCGATGACGAACAGCCGATCGCTCCCGGCGCTGCGCGGCACGTCGAGCTGCCCGAGGAGCTCCTCCATGCGCCGCACGATCTGTCCGCGATCGGTGACGATGAGCGCGTTGCCGGCGGGGTAGGGCGAGACGTCGCCGTCCTTCGAGCGCAGCCGCCCCAGCACCTCGGAGACCTCGGCGGCGCGCGCGTAGCGCAGGCGGAGGAGGCGCGTCACCCACACCTCGCCCGACGGCGTCGGGTCGTTGGCGCCGAGCGGCGACGAGACCTCCTTGGCGCGCCCGGCGTCGACCACCTTCCACAGGCCGCCCGAGCGCTCGATGGTCAGGCCCAGTGTCTCCAGCGACGAGAGGAAGATGCGGTGGACCTCGCCGGCGGTCAGGAGGTCGGGGACCTCGAGCGCGACCTTGCCGGCGCGGCCGGTGACGCCGGGGCCGACGACGATCGCCTGACAGCTCAGCTCGCCGAGGGATGCGACCAGCTCGGTGACGCCGACCTCGCCGCGGACGCTCCACTTGAAGCGCTTGCCGGAGGGGACCTTGGCGCAGCCGAAGAGCTCGTCCTCCGTCGGGAGCGCGCGCTTGGCGGGCGCCGGTGCGCCGGTCTCGACGGCGGCGGGCGTGGCCGCGGGGGCCGGGGTGGCGCCGCGCGGGTCGATGCTCCGACGGGCGGCGCGGCCCGGCGCGGCGGACGCGGGGGCGGTGGTGGTCGCGATGGCGATCGCGATCGTGAGGATCACGAGCGCAGGGCAAGCGAAGCGGTGTTGCGAACGGCGCATGCGACGCCACTACGCAACCGGCGTGCCGCGCGGGATCGCGCGTGCAACTCCGCGTCGTCTCATGCACGCGCGGCCCGCCTTCGCCAAAACGGCAACGGCGTCATGTCATAGTGGCGACATCGTGTCGCAAGGACGCAGCCCCCGCGCCGTCGTGGCGCTCGTGCTCCTCGTCGCCGTCGGCCTCCTCGGGGGGGTCGCGGTGATGCGGATGTCGAGCGCGCGCAAGCGCCGCGCGGCGGAGGAGGCGGCGGCGCGCGCCGAGAAGGAGCCGAAGCGGCCGGTGCGCCCGCGCGGGCAGCTCGTCGTCGCCGCGGGCGACACGGCGGCGATCTACCCGGCGGTGCTGGCCAACGACGGGCTGCGGCCGGGCGCGGCGTCGGCGCTCGCGGCGGCCGGGCTCACCGTCGAGATCAAGATCGTGCGCGGCGCGCGCGAGCGGCTGGCGGCGTTCGACGCCGGGAAGGTGGACGTGCTGGTGCTGCCGCTCGAGGCCTACGCGACGCTGCCGCGCGAGCCGAGCCGCCCCGAGCGCGGCGTGACCTCGTTCTTCGTCGCTGCCGTCGGGCAGGGGCACCTCGGGATCGCGGCCATCCCGCGCGTGAAGAGCCTCGGGCAGCTCGTCGAGGAGCGGGCGGCGGCGCCGCGCACGCCGGGGCTCGGCACCTTCTATCGCGCGCTCGCGCGGCGCGCGGTCTCGACGGCGGCGTCGCGGCCGACGGGCCTGGTGGCGGCGCGCACGCCCGCGCAGGCGGCGGACGCGCTCCGTCATGGGGAGGTCGAGGCGGCGCTCCTGCCGGCGCGCGAGCTCGAGGCGCTGGTGGCCGAGCCGAAGGCGAAGGCGCGCGTGCTGGTGACGACGCGCAGCGCGGGGCGGCTCGCGCCCGAGGTGCTGTTCGCGCGGCGCGAGCTCGTCGAGGAGCGCGCCGACGAGCTGGCCAAGCTCGTCGAGGCGTGGCTCGCGGGCGGGGCGCGGATGGCCGCCGAGCCGAAGGCGGCGGCGGCGGCGCTGGCGCGCCACCTCGAGGAGCCGGAGCCGACGGTGGCGGCGGCGATGGCGCGGCTGCGCCCGACGACGCTCGCCGAGGCGTGGCTCTATTTGAAGCCCGCGCCGCGCACGCTGTTCGACGAGCTCGTCGATCTCGCCGTCGAGGCGACCCGCCCGGCCGACGGTGCGCCGGCCGCCTCCAGCCCCATCGAGGGGGGCGCGCGCACGCCGCGCGTTCTCGAGCGCCTCTCGCCGCCCGCCGCGCCCGCCGCCAGCGCGACCGCGCCCTCGTCGCTGAAGGAGCGCGACACCGGGCGCGCGCCGCTCCTCCTGCGCACCATCACGCTGCGCTTCGTCCCCGGGCCCGACGGGATCAGCGATCAGCTCGCGCCCGACGCCGACGCGGCGGAGCTCGACGCCGTCGCCGATCTGTTCACGGTGTTCGATCGCTCGGCGGTGACGGTCGCGGCGCTCGCCGACACCGAGCTGATCTCGATGGCGCTCGCCAAGCGGCGCGTGGCGTCGCTCATCCGCCGCCTCGACGAGCTCCCGGCGCGGCCAGGGGCGCGCGTGAGCGGCGTGGTGCGCGAGATCGCGCGGCGCAAGGTGCCCGACGACGCCGCGGCGGCGCGCGCGCAGCAGCCCTTCGAGGTGTCGATCTTCGCAGCCGAGTAGCACGCCGCTTGCCGTTGATGTCCAGCATGAAAGCGGTGGTGTTTCACGGCATCGGCGACATTCGGCTCGACGACGTTCCCGATCCGCGCCTCGAGGAGCCGACGGACGCCATCGTCCGCCTCACCGCGAGCGCGATCTGCGGCACCGATCTCCACCTCGTGCGCGGGACGTTCCCGGGGGTGAAGCCGGGGCGCATCCTCGGCCACGAGGGCGTCGGCGTCGTCGAGGAGCTGGGGCCCGAGGTGCGCAACTTCGACGTCGGTGACCGCGTGGTCATCGCGTCGTCGATCGCCTGTGGGCGCTGCGCCTACTGTCGCGTCGGCTACTTCGCGCAGTGCGACGTCGCCAACCCGAACGGGCCGCTCGCCGGGACCTGCTTCTTCGGCGGGCCGGAGGAGGCGGGCGGCGTCGACGGGCTGCAGGCCGAGCGGGCGCGCGTCCCCTTCGCGCACGTGACGATGGTGAAGGTGCCGGACGAGGTGAGCGACGACGAGGCGCTGCTGCTCTCGGACATCTTCCCGACGGCGTACATGGCGGCGGAGCTGGCGGAGATTCGCCCGGGCAACACCGTCTGCGTGTTCGGCTGCGGGCCGGTCGGGCTGCTGGCGATCGTGAGCGCGCGGCTCCTCGGGGCGGGGCGCATCCTGGCGGTCGACTGCGTGGAGTCGCGGCTGCGGCTGGCGCGCGGCGAGGGGGCCGAGACCATCGACTACGCGCGCGAGGATCCCGTCGAGACGGTGCGGCGGCTGACCGGCGGCGCGGGCGTCGATCGCGCCATCGACGCCGTCGGCATCGACGCCAACCGGCCGCACTCCGGGCCGGGCGCGCGGGCCGTCGCCGGGAGGGTGGCGGCGCTCGACGCCGAGCAGCGCGCGGTCGCGGCGCACGCGCACCCCGTCGGGGACAACTGGCACCCGGGCGACGCGCCGTCGCTGGCGCTGGAGTGGGCGGTCGACGCGCTCTGCAAGGCGGGGTCGCTGTCGGTGATTGGTGTCTACTCGGAATTATCGCGGAGCTTTCCGATCGGGCGCGCGATGGACAAGAACCTCACGGTGAAGGGCGGAAACTGCCACCACCGTCGCTACATCCCGAGGCTGCTCGACCTCGTCGCCTCGGGCGCCGTCGACCCGAGCCGCATCCTCACGCAGCGCGAGGCGCTCGGCTCGGCCATCGAGGCCTACCGCGCCTTCGATCGCCGCACCCCCCACTGGGTCAAGGTCGAGCTCGCCCCGACGCTCGTCTGAGTGGGGAGCCTGCTGTTCGCAGCGACGATGCGGCTCGAGGCGCTTCCTCTTACACGGAGGAATAGAGTGCGGAGATCGGACGGAGAATTTTTGAATGACAGGAAACTCCGTCTGACCTCCGCCCTCTTTTCTCCGTGTAAAAAGAAGCGGACGTGATCCGCCGCCGCGCGAATCGCGCGTGATGCGGCGGCAGGGTCAGCGGTAGAGGTAGAGGGCGGCGGAGGTGCGCCAGCTGCCGCCGTCGACGACGCCGTCGACGGTGTGGCGGAGCTCGTGCGGGCCGGGGGCGGCGAGCGCGGCGGAGGTGGTCTCGTCCCAGACGAGCGGCGGGGTGAGGCTGCCGGGGCACCAGTTGGCGCGCGGCGCGCGCACCGAGCGCATGTTGCCGCAGGGGTTCTCGGTGCAGTAGTCGAAGCCGGGGCTGCCGTAGTGGGCGACGGTGCAGAGCGTGTCGCAGTCATCGCGCCACGGCGCGAGGCCGGGCGCGAGCTCGACGCCGTCGACGAGGACGTGGTGCGTGCGGGTACAGAACTCCTCCGCCGGGCCGATGCAGTCGCCGACGTTGTCGGTGGCGCCGCCGTGGCCGGTGGTGCGCAGCTCGAGCCGCGCCGCCGTCGCGCCCGTCGGGACCTCGAAGGCGATGGGCGCGCGCGGCGTGACGCCGAGGCTGTCGTTGAGGAGCGGCAGGACGGCCAGCACGCGGCGCGGCGGCGTGCCCGGCTCGACGCGCAGGCGAACGCTCACGTTCCACCCGCCGGCCGAGCCGCTCACCTTGCCCTCGGCGTCGCTCCAGGTGGCGATGAAGGCGGTGAGCTCGTGCGGGCCGGGCAGGCCGTTCACCGCGTCGGTGACGTCGAGCTCGAGGTGCAGCGGGCCGCCGAACGGGGTGATCGCGCGCATCAGCTCGAGCGCCGGCGTGGCCGTCGTCATCGTCGGGGCGGTCGGCTCGTCGAGCGTGAGCTCGAAGTTGCGATCGAAGGCGTCGCAGTCGGCGGGCCAGCTCTGCCCCGTCGGAGGGCGGTTCATCGACCAGCTCTCGAACGGGTAGCAGGTCGAGCGCAGATCGACGACCAGCGTGGCGCGCGCGACCGGGATCGTCCCGAAGTCGACGGGCGCGCGCACGCGCTGGAAGTTGGGCATCCCGCCGACGCTGGTGATGCGCGCGTCGTCGAGCACGGTCAGCTCGTACGGATCGGGCGGCGGAGGCGGCGGCGCAGGCGGAGCGGACGAGCAGGCGGTCACGACGAGAGCCAACAGCGCGAGCGCGAGGCGCACCATGCGCCCGAAGGTACGACAGAACCCGCGCTGTCGCGCGCCTGCTGCAGTGTCGCGGCAGCATCGCGGCGTCCACGTCGCACCTCGGGGCACGTCGAGGCACAGGCGTGGCGTCGATGGGCAGGCACGCGCGTTGCTCGAGGCCTGCGCATGAAGCGCTGGATGACCCTCTGCCTCGTGGCTGTCGCGTCGCTGTCCGTCGGCTGCAGTCGGGTGACCTATGACGGGCTCGTCGGGCTGAGCGTCCGTGGCGACGGAGACGTCGTGGTCTGCGCGATGTTCCTCGAAGAGATGGGCCAGCTGTTCGAAACGCCGCTCCATGGCCGGCACACCGTCGGGCGCGTGGTCACCTCGATGGGACAGCTCGGCGACAAAGTAGCTTGCGGCCCGTTCGTCTTCGCGAAAACGATCGCGCTCCCCGACGGCGATACGGTCACCCTCGATACCACTGACTGGCGTACTCTCACCCGTACGCGCAGCGACGGAACCGTCGCGTGGACGAGGACCATGCCCGCAACGATCGGCGAGATCGCCGTCGCGGCCGAGCACCTGTATGCGCGCAGCCGCAACGCGCTCTTTCACCTCACCGTCGGAGACGGCCTGATCTCGTGGGAGCTGTCGCTGACCGAGAGCTCGTTCTGAGCTATCCCTCGGCGGCGGCCGTCGACTCGGCCGCGCTCGCGAGCTGGGCGTCGAGGAAGCCGTCGAGGCGACCGGCGAGGACGCGCTTGGGGTCGCCCTCGCTCCAGCCGGTGCGGCGATCGCGCACGCCGCGCGCGCGCCACTGATCGTAGGTGCGGATCGGCGGCTCGTCGTCGGTGGTCTTGGGCAGGGGCGGCGCCCCGGCGGCGAGCGCGCGCACCTCGACCTTCGCCAGGTAGGTCTCGCCGCGGTCGCCGCGATCAGGGTCGCGCTCGCGCGGCGCCTCGATCAACCGATGGCCGCCGTGCTCGCCCTTCAGGTACCCATAGGCGTACGGCCCGAGGACGCGCACCTCGTGCTGCCCGTCGGCGGTCGCCTTCACCTCGACGTCGTAGCTGCGCTCGCCCGCCCAGGCCGCGTACATCTTGGCCACCGCCTCGGCCCACGCCGCGCCGCCGTCCTTGCCACCGACGGCGCGGATGGTGAGCTGCGCGTCGCCGCGGTCGACGTCGTCGAAGTGCACCAGCTCGCGCTCCGCCTTGCGCAGCCGCCGCTCGAGGCGCACGTAGGCGGCGACGAGCTCCTCCGCCAGCGCGTCCTCCGCCTCGGCGATGGAGGCGTCGATCATCTCGCGCACCAGGTCGGCGCGCTGCCGCAGGTCGTCCAGCCGCTGGATCTCGACGGCGAGCCGGTGCCGCCGCACCAGCGCCCCCGAGCTGCCGAACGCCTCCTCCCAGAAGCCGGGCCGCGCCGCTTTATCGTCTAGCACCGCCAGCTCGGCGCGCATCCCGTCGACGTTCGCCGCCGCCTGGAGGCGCGTGAGCCGCGCGTAGACGTCCGCCAGCCCGCGCCCCGCCTCGGCCACCGACAGCCGCGCGACCCCGCCCTCGCCGTCGTCGACGCGCGTGCGCCGCTCGAGGTTGGCGAGCTTGCGCGACGACTCGGTCTCCTCGAACGACAGCGCCACCCCGTCGCCGCGCCGCGCGATCCGCAGGAGCTGGAAGCGCCGCGGCTCGCTGTCGAGGAGCGCGCGCGCGAGCGGCATCACGAGCAGCTCGTCCATCGCGCGCTTGAGCGGCCGCGCGCCGTACTTCGGATCGAAGCCGCGATCGAGCAGCAGATCGATGACGCCGTCGTCGACCTCGACGAGCAGCTCGCGCTCGAGCAGCCCCTCGCGCCGATAGAGCTTGCCCAGCTCGCGGTGCGCGATGCGCCGCATCTCCTCGCGCCCGAGCGCGTGGAAGACCAGGATGCGGTCGATGCGGTTGAGGAACTCGGGGCGATAGGCCGCCTCGAGCGCGCGCCGCACGCGCCCCTCGGCCGCGCCCTTCGCCTCGCCGCGCGCCTCGCCGAAGCCGATCCCCGACGAGCCGTCGCGCAGATCGCTGCCGACGTTCGACGTGAGGATGAGCAGGCAGTGGCGGAAATCGACCGTCTCCCCGGTCGCGTCGGTGAGCCGCCCGTCGTCGAAGACTTGTAAGAACAGGTCGGCGACGTTCGAGTGCCCCTTCTCGAACTCGTCGAGCAGCACGACGCTGAAGGGCTGCTTGCGGACGTGCTCGGTCAGCGTCCCCGGCTTCTTCAGCCGCGGGTCGCCGATCAGCTTCTCGAACGAGTGGTAGTCCTTGTACTCCGACAGATCGACGCGGAACATCCGCGACGGCGACCCGAACAGCAGCTCGGCGGTCGCCTTCGCCAGCTCGGTCTTGCCGACGCCGGTCGGCCCGACGAAGAGCAGCACGCCAGCGGGGCGATCGGGGTTCTTGAGGCCGGTCTTGTAGAGCGCCAGCACGTCGGCGACGGCGCTCACCGCCTCGGTCTGCCCGAGCACGCGCTCGCCGAGGAACGAGTGCATCTCGTCGTAGGTGAGGCGCACCCGCGGCGAGATCATGTGCAGCGGCAGGCCGCTCTGCTTGCCGAACTGCTCCTCGACGAAGGCGACGTCGACCGGCGTCGTGCGCGCCGGCCCCGTCGGTGGCCGCGCCGCGTGCGCCACCTTGCGCAGGAGGTCGACGCCCTTGCCGGGGAAGGACATCGTCGGCAGGAACTTTTTGGCCAGCGTGTAGACGCGATCGATCGCCGTCTTCTCGAACGTCACGAGCGGCGCCAGGTCGGCCGCCGCGCGCAGGAGGATCTCGCGCGACTCGGGCTCGGGCGTCTCGGGGACGGCGATGGCGGTGAAGTCGCGCGCCAGCACCGGGTGCTCGCGGCAGAGCGTGTCCCAGCGCTTCTCGGTGCACTCGCCGAAGAGGATCAGCTTCTGCTGCTCGACGCCGGGGCGCATGAGGTCGTAGATGCCGCGCGGGTTGGTGTCGTACGAGCCCGCCGTCGGGAGGTTCCACAGATCGGGCACGTAGACCCAGCGCTCGTGCGAGGCGTGCGCGAGGAGCGCGGCGATCTTCGACTCCTGCATTCCTGTATAGCGGGTATCCGAGCAGAGCCCCGTCGTCGAGATCTCGTAGACCTTGACGCTCTTCTGCTCGGGGAGGCGCCCGGCGCGCAGGTAGTGGAGGAGCTTGTGGACGATGGCCGTCTTGCCGACGCCGGGCGGGCCGATGAGCACCGCCGACTTGCCGGCGGCGAGCGTGCGCGCCAGCGCCTCGACCTCGGCGGCGCGGCCGTAGGTCTTGTCGCCGGTGGCGAGCGGGTCGCTGGTCAGCTCGCGCCCGTCCTGCACGAGGATGTCGGGGTGGTCGTCGCTGCTCACGGCGGTATCTTACGTAAATGGCGACGCTCTATTGACCTTCCGACCGGGCAAAGGATCAGGAACTTGCGCGGTGAGGCGGAGTTTGATCTATCGATGGGATGAGACCTACAGGCACGAAGCAGGAGCTGGAGGTTCGGCGGCGGCTCGCGGTGA
>Ga0272446_1001149_pt1 | contig 39415 bp, 31 predicted proteins | sample YNPCB0061_FD_194587 | JGI IMG/M metagenome (GOLD analysis project Ga0272446, IMG submission 194587) | Hot spring microbial mat communities from Yellowstone National Park, WY, United States - YNP-CB-006-1 | ecosystem: Environmental > Aquatic > Thermal springs > Hot (42-90C) > Sediment | place...
CTGACAGAGCCGCCAGAGAGAAAAGCAGAAAGCCCCGCCGGTCGGGCGGGGCCTGAAAACTTTCGGCGCGTGGTGCGGATGAGAGGACTTGAACCTCCACGGGGTTGCCCCCACTAGAACCTGAATCTAGCGCGTCTGCCAGTTCCGCCACATCCGCACAACTGGCTTGCCTGTCGATTCCATTTTCCAAAAAGCCTGGCGCCTGTGTCAATTCTGTGCGCTCCGCAGACGGATCAGCAGCCCGGTGACGAGCTGCTCGATCTGGTCGCGCACCTGCCGCGCCGCCTTCTCGCCGGCGCCGACGGGGTCGGGCACGCGCCACTCGATCACCTCCCGCACGGGAAGGGCCAGCGGCGCGCCGCTCATGTTCACGACGACGTCGTAGCTCTTGACGTCCATGTGCAGCAGCGCCTTCGGGAAATGCCCCTCGAGATCGAGGCCCTTTTCGAGCATCAGCTTCCGGGTCAGTTCGGGGATTTCCAGCACGGGAGACAGGCCCGCGCTGGCCGCCTCGATTGCGCCGCCGCCGTAGGCCCGCGCGAAGGCTTCGGCCATCTGGCTGCGGAACGCGTTCCCGATGCAGACAAACAGCACCCTCTTCTTCTTCACCGCGCCGAGCCCTCTTTGACGCCGATGCGCCCCAGAAACCGCCGGTGGATCCGGTCATCCGCGGTCAGCTCCGGGTGGAAGGTGGCGACCATGTGGCGCCCGAAATCGACCAGGACCGGGTCGCCCATATACGTGGCCAGCACCTCGCCCCCTCTGCCCACGCGCCGGATAATCGGGGCGCGGATGAACACGGCTTCCAGCTGGCCGCCGCCCAGCCGGTGGTCGTCGAGCCGCACGACGCGGCTTTCCAGCTGGCGGCCGTAGGCGTTGCGCTCGATGGCCATGTCGACCAGCGCGAGCGACGGCTGCGGCGGGTTCAGCACCTCGCTGGCCAGCAGGATCGCGCCGGCGCAGGTTCCGAAGACGGGTTTCTCCCGGCCGAACTCGCGCAGCGGCGCCATCAGGTCGTAATACTCCATCAGCCTGAGCATGGACGTGCTCTCGCCGCCGGGGATGACGAGAGCGTCCAGCCCGTCCAGCTCGGCCGCCCGCCGCACCTCGCGCGGCTCGGCCCCGGCGCGGCGCAGCGCTGCGGCGTGCGCTTCGTAGTCTCCTTGCAGGGCAAGGACGCCAACCCGTGCCATTGCGCCTTACCAGCCCCGCGTCGACAGCATCTCGGACTCGCTCATGGTGCGCACGTCGAGGCCCGGCATCGCCTCGCCCAGCTCCTCGCTGGCTTCGAGCACCGCTTTCGGGTCGTTGTAGTGCGTGGTGGCCTTCACGATGGCGCGCGCCCGCCGCTCGGGGTCCGAAGACTTGAAGATGCCGCTGCCGACGAAGACCGCCTCGGCTCCGAGCTGCCGCATCAGCGCCGCATCGGCCGGCGTCGCCACGCCGCCGGCGCTGAAATTCGGCACGGGGAGCTTGCCGTGGTCGTGCACGAACTGCACCAGCTCGAGCGGGGCCTGCAAACGCTTGGCCTCGGCCATCAGCTCGTCCTGCCGGAGCGCGGCGAGAAGGCGGATCTCCTTCATCACCGTGCGCATGTGGCGGACCGCTTCGACGATGTTGCCCGTGCCGGCCTCGCCCTTGGTGCGGATCATCGCCGCGCCTTCGGCGATGCGGCGCAGCGCCTCGCCCAGGTTGCGGCAGCCGCAGACGAAAGGCACCCTGAAGTCGCGCTTCCAGATGTGGTGCTCCTCGTCGGCGGGCGTCAGAACTTCGCTCTCGTCGATGTAGTCGACCTCGAGCGCCTCGAGCACCTGCGCCTCGGCGAAGTGGCCGATGCGGCACTTGGCCATCACCGGGATCGACACCGCCTTCATGATCTCGCGGATCTTGCTGATGGCCGCCATGCGCGCCACGCCGCCTTCCTTGCGGATGTCCGCCGGCACGCGCTCGAGCGCCATCACCGCGCAGGCGCCCGCCTTCTCGGCGATTTCCGCCTGCCGCGCGTCGGTCACGTCCATGATGACCCCGCCTTTGAGCATTTCCGCCAGACCGACCTTCACGCGAAATGCGTCGTCGAGATAAATCATTTTATCGCCTCCTTTTTTTCCGGATTTACGCCTGAATCCAAATTCCTTTTCTGTACATCACACGATCGCCGGCGCCAGCCCGGCTTCCTCCGCCGCCCGCTGCCGCTCCAGCCCGGCCTGGAAAACCCGGCCCAGAATCCGGAGCCCTTCTTCGATCCATTCCGGCGCCAGCCCCGTGAAACTCAGCCGCAAGGCGGCCGGCTCGGCCCGCTGCACCGCAAACAGCCGCCCGGGCAGGTAGCTGACGCCCGCCTCTTCCGCCTTGCCGAGCAGCCGCTCGGCGTCGAGCGGCTCCGGCAGCCGCACCCAGACGTTGGCGCCGCCCTGCGGCCGCGTGAAGCGCGTCCCGGCCGGCAGATGGCGGGCGCAGCCCTCCAGCACGGCGCGCAGCCGGGCGCGGCCGGCCTCCACAAGGCGCCTGCGGTGATCGGCCAGGCGGCCGCTGGCGGCGAAGCGCAGCAACACGGCCTGGGAAAGCTGGTCCGAGTGCAGGTCCGCCACCTGCTTCCATTCCGCCAGCCTCCGCGCGACGGCGCGCGGCGCCGTCACCCAGCCCACGCGCAGGCCGGGCAGCGCCAGCTTGGAATAGCTCCTGGCCTGGATGACGATTCCGGCGGTGTCAAGCTGCTTCAGGGAGGGTATTTCGGCCCCCTCGTACCGCAGCCCGCCGTAGATATCGTTTTCGATCACCACCACTGCCGCGCGCTGCGCCAGGCGCAGCAATTCGCGCCGCGCCTCCAGTCCCATGGTTTCGCCGGTGGGGTTTTGAAAGCTCGGCGTGACGGCCACCGCCGCCACCGCCTCCCGTTCAAGCGCCCTGCCCACGGCGTCCAGATCGATTCCCTCCGGGCCTACCGGCGCGCCGATCACCCGCACCCCCGCTCTGCGGAACACATCCCGCAGCCCGGGGTAAACAGGGTCTTCCACGAGAACCGCGTCGCCCTCCCGGACGAGCACGCGCGCCAACAGATCGAGCGCCTGCTGGCATCCGCTGGTGACGACAATCTCGTCGCCAGGCAGCGCCGTGCCTTCCGCGCGGGCCTGCTCGAGCAGCCATTCCCGCAGCGGCGCGTAGCCGTAAGGCGATCCCAGTTGGAGGATCTGCGCCACCTGCCCGCTGTCGAGCACTTCGCGGCAGCAGGCGCGGAATTCCTCAACCGGCAACAAATCCTCCCCCGGCCGGGCCGAGACGAAGCTGATGCGCGCCTGGCCGGCCCAGGAGCGGATCTCGCCGGTTGCGCCAGCGAGCCGCGACTCCCAATCGACCGCACTCCCGGCAGGCGCCGCGGCCGCCACGAAGCTGCCCCGGCCGACGTGTCCGCGAATCAGCCCTTCCTGCTCGAGCAACGCGTAGGCCGCCGCAACGGTGGCGCGATTGATGCCAAGCGAGCCAGCCAATTCGCGCGTGGGCGGGATTTTCTCTCCGCGGCTCAGCAGGCCGGCCAGAATCATGTCTTTGAGCTGCCGGTAAAGCTGGCGGTAGAGCGGCTCTTGCGCCTGAGGATCCAGATGGAGCGCGCCCAGCATGGCTCTTTCAAGATAACCAATCGGCCGGACCCGTGCAAGCCATATCATCCATTTTGGCCGGCCCGCGCCAGCCGTATCGGCCCCACCTTGGGGGAAGCCGACTGCAAGTTGTCGCTGGACGGCCGCAGCGAAATTGCGGGGCGCCCCTTTGCCGGCTGGAACCCGTGTCGCCCGGAACTTCGGCTGAGCTGGCCGAGGCAAAGCGGATTGGCAGGGAGCGGCGGCGCCGGCTCATGACTGGAGGTCCTCCGGCCAATCGCCGAAGGTGGGCAGCGGTGGCGCCCTCCTCGGGAGCGCGAACTGCGGCTCCCCCTCGGCAACCTTTTCAGACCGGCAGCCGCGTTCGGCCCGCCCGGCCAGGCGGCTCTGCTGCGGCAGCCGGCGTCACCGTTGCGCGAGCGGTCGTGTCCCGGGGCGCTCACGCGGGCGAGGAAGAAGCCGCATGCGCGGCGAACATGCGTCACCGCACATGGAGCCAGAGAAACATCATGGTGCTGGACACCCTGTGCTCTGCCGTGCCAGAGACGAGCATCCGGACCCAGGCCGCAACTGTTTCGCGAGGGATAACTGGCGCCCCGCTGGCTGCTGTGCGCCTGTCCTGGCGAGGAAATCGGGGTTGCCCGCTCAACCGACGCGGCTCGGCGGGCGGTAAATGTTTCCGGCGACAGTTCGGCGCGGGCCGCACTTCGGTAATTCTTACCGGCTGCCGGAAACGAGAAGTCGCCCAAGGCCAACAAATTGCGAGGGCTTGCTGTTTGGTATCGGAATTGCTCTCGAAGGGGGCGAAGGAATTCTCATGAGTACAGAAAACAGCAACAACTCCGGGGCCTCGCTGGCGCCCGAGCCGGCTGCAAGGCGCATGCCGTGGCTCGGCCTGATCCTGGGCGCGGGCCTGGTGGCCGCGCTTGCCGGCCTGGTTTACATGCACAACCACATTGTCAACCTGCGCATGGAGACGGCCGCGCTGAAGCAGGAACTGGCGTCTTTGCGCCAGACCCTGAGCGCCGCCGACGTGAACGCCGTGCAGGCGATGTCCGCGTTGCGGGCGGAGCTCGAAACCATCCGCAAGGAGTCCGAGTCGACCAGCGAAGAGGCGCGCCGCGCCGCCAGGCGGCATGCGGAGGCCGTCGCGGCGCGTGTGAGCAAGACGCTGGCCGAACAGCAGGCGGCCGAGAAGCAGCAGATCGCCCAGCAGATCGATGAAATCAAGTCGCGCACCGAACAGGCCACGGCGCGGCTGACCGACATCACCTCGGAAGTCAGCGGCGTGAAGTCCGAGGTTGCCAACACCCGCAGCGAGATCGACAAGACGGTGGCCGAGCTGCGCCGCGTCACCGGCGATCTCGGCGTGCTCAGCGGGCTGATCGCCACCAACAGCAAGGAGCTGGCGGCGCTGAAACAGCTGGGCGACCGCGACTATTACGAGTTCAGCCTGGCCAGGAAGTCCGGCCCGCAGAAGGTGGGCGACGTCGTGATCCAGCTCAAGAAGGCGGACATGAAGAACAACCGGTTCACGCTGGAGATCGTCGCCGACGACCGCCGCGTCGAGAAGAAGGACCGCACGGTGAACGAGCCGGTGCAGTTCTACGTGCCCAGCAAGGCGCGCATCCCCTACGAGCTGGTTGTGAACGAGGTGAAGAAGGACGCGGTGGTCGGCTATCTGGCCGCGCCCAAGGTAAAGACGGCAGCACAGCGGCTTTGATTGCGCCGGGTTGACCCGAGGACCGCTCAGGAAGCGGGTTTGCTCAAGTTGGCGAACGGGTGCGGAAGACGGAGACGCGAATTTGATGGCACGAAGATTTTGCCAGGCGCTGTCACTCGGTCTGGCATGGATTTCCGCGAGCCTGGCACAGTCCTGGCCGGCTCGCGGAAATCCGTCGGCGCCGCCGGTGCAAGCGAGTCCGGGGGCTTCCCTGCATTCGCTCTGGTTCAACGCGGCACGCGGCGGGCAGGAAGAATTTGGAGCGGCCAACCGGTTCGCCTTCTTCCGGGTGGGCGCCCGAAAAAGGGATTTTCGAGTTCATCCGGTGCGTTTCCGAGGCCGCACCGGATGCGAAGCACCGGGAACCTCCTCCTCCCGGTACCTTCAAAGGCCGGGCCTCTCCCCGTCCTCGTCCCGAAGCGTACTGGCGCCCGGAGAGCTGACCGACCTCCGGGACGCCAGGGGACGCGACAGGCGGGGAGAGGCCAGGTTCTTCGATTCTCGGGGCCGGCGTGCCTCGTTGATCCGCTCCCGGCTTGACGGCCGCCAGCAGCGGCCGCCTTTCACGATGGGCGTTTTGTCCGTTTCTTCTTCCCTCTTCCAGCGATAGTGACAGCTGGCGACGGCGGGCCGGTCTTCGGCCCGCCTGTTTTTTCGCCTCCGTCCTGCTTGATTCCCTGTCTCATGTCCGCCTTTTTTTGGCTGTGGAAACAGCCACAGGAGCCTGAGACAAAGGCGGCCGCGGCGCGGTGCATGGGCATCGCCCGTGGCGCGCTCATGGGAATTTCCGCGCAGCCGGGGATCGATCCGGCGGATCGGTCAGCGTCCTGCCGCCGGGTCAGTCCTGCGCCAGCCAGCGCCGGGTGAGGCCTGCGTAAGAGTCGATGCGGCGGTCGCGGAAGAACGGCCAGTTGCGGCGGACTTCCTCGATCCGGCGCCGGTCGCAGGCGACGACGAGAACCTCCTCTTCCGTCCGCCCCGCCTCGGCCAGAACCGCGCCGAAAGGATCGGCCACAAAACTGCCGCCCCAGAACTCCAGCCCGCGCCCGGGCGTCCCCTCGAACCCCACGCGGTTCACCGCCGCCACGTACACCCCGTTGGCGATCGCATGCCCGCGCTGGATGGTGCGCCACGCATCGGCCTGCGCGGCGCCGTGCTCGGCCTTTTCGGCCGGGTGCCAGCCGATCGCGGTCGGGTAGAAGATCACCTCCGCGCCCTGCATCGCGGTCAGCCGCGCTGCCTCCGGATACCACTGGTCCCAGCAGACCAGCACCCCGATGCGCGCAAACGGCGTGTCAAAGACGCGGTAGCCCAGGTCTCCCGGCGTGAAGTAGAACTTCTCGAAGTAGAGCGGGTCGTCGGGGATGTGCATCTTGCGGTAGATCCCCGCCAGTTGCCCGTCGGGGTTCAGCACGGCCGCCGTATTGTGATACAGGCCCGGCGCGCGCCGCTCGAAGAGGCTGGCGACCACCGTCACGCCGGCGTCTTTCGCAAGCCGCGCCAGCCGCTCCGTCGTGGGCCCGGGCACCGGCTCGGCCAGGTCGAACAGATCGGCCCGCTCGTCCCGGCAGAAGTATTCGCTGCGGAACAGCTCCTGCAAACACACGATCTGCGCGCCGGCGCGCGCCGCCTCGGCGATGCGCTGCTCCGCCCTGGCGAGATTCTCTTCCGGGTCCGCCGCGCACCGCATCTGCACCAGCCCCACGGTGAACGGATCCGCTTGCCGGTTGGATGTCATACTACGATTGTTTCATATGGTTTCCGGATTGCGCCTTTCCCGCCGTTGGTTCCTCGCTGCGCTCTGGCTGCCGTTGCTGGCAGCGCCGCCGTCGCCGAAGGAGCATTTCGGCTTCGAGCCGGGCGAGGACTACAAGCTGGCCGGCTACGAGCCGGTCGTGTCCTACTTCCGCAAGCTGGCCGCCACGTCCGACCGCATCCGGCTGGTGCAGTTCGGCACAAGCAGCGAAGGCCGGCCGATGGTTGCGGCATTCCTGAGCGACGCGGCGAACCTGAAACAGCTCGACCGCTGGCGGGACATCAACCGCCGCCTCGCCCTCGGGCTGGCTTCGCCCGAAGAGGCCCGCCGCCTCGCGGCCGAAGGCAAGGCGATCGTCTGGATCGACTCGGGACTCCACGCCACCGAGGTCGCCCCGGTCCAGCACGCCCCGCATCTGGCCTGGCGCATGATCACGGACGAGTCCGACGAGGTGCGCCGCATCCGCGCCAACGTCATCCTGATCCAGGTCCCCGTCATCAACCCCGACGGGCTGGACATGGTGGCGGAATGGTATGCGAAAAACGCCGGCACGCCGCATGAAATCGCGCCGCTGCCGTGGCTGTACCAGAAATACGCCGGCCACGACAACAACCGCGATTATTTCATGTACAATCTGCCGGAAACGCGGCATGTGGGGAAAATGCTTTTCCAGGAATGGTTCCCCCATATCGTTTACAACCAGCACCAGGTGGCGCCGTTTCCGGCCCGCATTTTCATCCCGCCCTACGCCGAGCCCCTGAATCCGAACATTCCCCCGGCGGTGATGGAGGGCATCCACCGCATCGGCAGCGTGATGAAAGAGCGGTTCCTGCGCGAGGAAAAGCCCGGCGCCGTTTCCTATCTGAGTTTCGATGCGTGGTGGAACGGCGGCCTCCGCTCGGCCCCGGCTTTTCACAATATGCATGGCATTTTGACCGAAACCGCGCTTTATTATTACGCCACGCCGAAGGAATACAAACTCGCGGAAATTCCCGAGCGTTTCTCCAACGGCCTGCCCGCCCGCGAGCCGACGGTCTTCTACCCGAAACCCTGGCTCGGCGGCAGGTGGGCGCTGCGCGATGCGGTCGACTACATGCTGACGGCCGATTTCGCCATCCTTTCCGAGGCTGCGGCGAACCCGTCGCACTATTTGCTGAAAGCCTGGGAAATGGCCCGGGCCAATATCGAGGCAGGCCGCAAGGGGAATCCCTACGCCTGGCTGGTCCCGCCGGACCAGCACGACCCGTGGAGCGCCGCGCAGATGCTCGAACGCCTTCACTGGGCCGGGATCGAGGTGCACCAGGCTTCCGCTGCATTTGAGGCCGGCGGCCGGCAGTGGCCCGCCGGGACGTTCATCCTCTATGCCGCCCAGCCCTTCCGCGGCTATCTCGTCGACCTGATGGAGCCGCAGAAGTACCCGGAGATGCGCACCGGCGCAGGCGGAGCCATCCGCCGGCCGTATGACCTGGCCGGTTGGACGCTTCCCTACCAGATGGGCGTCCAGGCGGTGCGCGTCGACGCGCCGTTTCAGGCGCAGGCGTCCCGGCTGAACTCGATCCCCGTCCCTGCGCCGGCGCTGGATCTGCGGCAAAATTCGGCCTTTCTGGCCATCGCCGCCTCGCTCCGCGCCGGCAAGCCGGTGTATCTCTCCGCCGACGGGCAGCTGTCCCACGAGAAGCCTGCTGCGGGCCGCGAGCTGAAGATGCCGCGCATCGGCCTGTATGTGGGGTGGACCGCCAACATGGATGCCGGGTGGACCCAATGGCTGCTGGACCAGTTCCAGACGCCGTACGAGATCCTCCGCAATGAGGACATTCGCCGCGGCGCGCTCCGCGACCGCTTCGACGCCATCGTGCTGCCGCAGCAGTCCATGCAGTCGATCCTGCACGGCACGCCCGCGGTGGTCACGCTGCGCGCCGGGGAGACGGCCCGCCAGCGGCCGGAATTCACGGGCGGAATCGGGCTCGAGGGGGCCAGGCAACTCGAGGAGTTCGTCCGCCGCGGCGGCACCCTCGTCGCCTTCGACGAGGCCACGGAATTGCCGCTGACCCTGTTCCCGATTGACGTGCGGCCCGGCCTGCGCAGCGGCGCCGGCGCGCAGCAGGACAGCGGCGGCTGGTTCTGCCCCGGGTCTGTTTTGCGGATGACCGCCGACCCGAAGCACCCGCTCGCGTTCGGCATGCCGGCCGAGCACTACGCCACGTCAACCGGCGGCCAGTTTTTCGAGATCCGGGAAACGCCGGAAGGGCCGCGGCCGCGCGCCTTCGTCTGGTATGCGCAGAAGAACCTGCTCGCCAGCGGCTGGCTTTCCGGGGAGCGCGTCATGGCGGGCAAGCCCGCGGCGGTCGAGGCGCCGCTCGGCGAGGGACGCGTCATCCTGTTCGGCTTCCGGCCGCAGTTCCGCGGGCAGACGTTCGGCACCTTCCGCCTGGTGCTGAACGCGTTGTGGCAAAGCGGCGCGGCGCCGCTCCCGTGAAGGGTGCGGCGCCGCAGGAAGTTTTGCGTTCGATCAGTCCGCCTTGGCGATCGAGGCGATCACCAATGCGCCGTCTTTCAGCTCGCCCGTGACCTTCGCCTTGAGTCCGTACAACGACTCGGGCACGCGGTCCGGATTGGCGATCTTCACCACTTTGCCGTCGGTGACCAGCACGGGCTTCGCGCCGCCCTTGATGCAGCCTTTGACACAGGAAACGTCGGCGGCCGAGCCCGACTGGTGCTTCGCCCCGCACTTGTCCTCGGAGATGTAGCCCGTCCATTCTCCGGCGAACAGCGAAGCCCCGAACAACAGCAGTCCCAGAACCAGCTGTTTCATCGAACCCTCCGTTCAGATCCCGGATTCGGAATCTGCCCTTCAGAGTACACGAAGAACCGGTCCGGGGCAACCCGGCGGCGTCAGTTTGCCGCGGCGGCCTTCTTGCGCTCGGCGATGGGCACGAACTGGCGCTCGCCGTGTCCGATGTAGAGCTGGCGCGGACGCGCGATCTTCTGCTCGGGGTCTTCCAGCATTTCCTCCCACTGCGCCAGCCAGCCCACGACGCGCGGGATGGCGAACAGCACGGTGAAGAGGCTCGGCTTGAAGCCCATGGCTTCGTAGATGATGCCGGAGTAGAAGTCGACGTTGGGATAAAGCTTGCGCTTGATGAAGTATTCGTCGGAGAGCGCAATCCGCTCCAGCTCCTTGGCGATCTCGATCTTCGGGTTGTAGCCGGTGACCGAGAAGACCTCGTCGGCGGTGCGCTTGATGATCCTGGCGCGCGGGTCGTAGTTCTTGTAGACGCGGTGGCCGAAGCCCATCAGCCGCACCTCGCCCTTCTTCACGCGCTCGATGTAGGCGGGGATGTTTTTCACATCGCCAATCTGGTCGAGCATGTGGAGCACTTCCTCGTTGGCCCCGCCGTGCAGCGGGCCGCTGAGCGCAGCCGCCGCGGCGGCCACCGAGACGTAGGGGTCGGCGAGGGAAGAGCCCACCACGCGCATTGTGCTGGTGGAGCAGTTCTGTTCGTGGTCGGCGTGGAGGATGAACAGGATGTCGAGGGCGCGGGCCAGCACCGGATTGGCGATATATTTCGGCTCGAGCAGTCTCCACAGCATGTTCATGAAGTTTTCGGTGTAGCCGAGGTCGGGATCCGGGTACACGTAGGGCAGCCCGAAGTGGTGCCGGTAGCAGTAGGCCGTAATCGTCGGCATCTTGGCGATGAGCCGCACGATGTGCTTGCGGCGGGTCTTCGGGTCGCGGACGTTCTTTGCATCCGGATAAACCGTGGATAGCGCCGCCACGGTGGAGATCAGCATCCCCATCGGGTGGGCGTCGTAGCGGAAGCCCTCGAGAAACTTCTTGGTGGTCTCGTGGATCAGCATGTGCTTCTTCACGAGCGCCACCCACTGGTCCAGCTCTTCCTGGGCGGGAAGCTCGCCGTTGAGGATCAGATAAGCCACCTCGAGGAAAGAGCAGTGCTCGGCCAGCACCTCGATAGGATAGCCCCGATAGCGCAGGATCCCCTTGTCGCCATCGATAAACGTGATGGAGCTGCGGCAGCTCGCGGTATTGAGGAAAGCAGGATCATAGCTCATCAGCCCGAAATCCTCGGGCGAGGTCTTGATCTGCCGCAGGTCCGGCGCATGGATGGCGCCATCCTGGATGGGCAGCTCGTACTGCCTCCCTGTGCGCTCGTCAGTCACCAAAAGACGGTCTTGTGCCATTTGCACCCCCGAACAGAATTCGCGGCCGGGAAAAAACGCCGACAATCCAGACCTATCAGATGATGCGGCCCGGGTCAAATGGTGACATTCGGATCCGCAAATAGCGTTCCCGGGCTGAGCCGCCAGCCGGGGTCGAGGCGCGACTTCACCGCCCGCATCCGGGCGATCTCCTCCGGCGAGTACATCAGCTCCAGCAGATGCCGCTTGCGCTTGCCCAGCCCGTGTTCAGCGCTCACCGTGCCGCCCAGCCGCACCGCCTCGCGCGCGGCTTCGGCCATCCAGGCGCGGCCGCGGGCGGCCGTATCCGCGCTGTCCGGCAGGATGTTGACGTGGACGTGCGCGTCGCCGATGTGGCCGTAGATCGTGTAAGCCCCGGCAAAGTTCGCCTCCAGCTCGCGCCGGTAGAAGTCCATCATCGCGGCGTTGCGCCCGGGCGGCACGGCGAAGTCGGAGCTGATCTTCTCGAAGCCCCGGCCGCGGACGCGCGCGTTGACCGCCTCCGGCAGCGCGTGGCGGAATGCGCGGAAGCGCTCGCGGTCGGCCGCCTCCGTCCCGAACCAGCTCTGCTCAAGCGCCTCTGCCTGGCCGAGCCGCTCAAGCCACTGGTCCACGGCGTCGCCTTCCAGGCCGTCCAGCTCCTGTTCGACCATCAGGCAGGCGCGCGCCCCGTCCGGCACAGGCGCTGCCGTGTCGCTGCGCAGCACGCCGAGCGAGGCCTCGTCCATGAACTCGAGCATGTTGAGCTGCCCGATGGCGCGCCACTGATCGACCGCGGCCAGCGCAGCGTCCATGTCGGGGAAGAACACCACGCCGGACAGCAGCGCCTGCGGCTGCGGCAGAAGCGAAACCTCCGCCTCGGCCACGATGGCCAGCGTCCCTTCGCTGCCGCACAACAGCCCGGCCCAGGTGGCGTCCTCCGGCAGAAAATAGCCAGCCGTGTTCTTCGTGGTCGCCGGCTGCCGCACCGGCTCGTAAGGAAAATCCAGCGGCTCGCCGCGGCGGAACGTGCGCACGCTGCCGTCGGCGAAAACGGCCGTGACGGAGAGCAGGTGGCGGCGGGTGGAGCCGTAGCGGAAGCTGCGCGAGCCGCTGGCGTTGGTGGCGATGTTGCCGCCGATCGTGGCGGTCCACTCGGTGGGGTCGGGCGCGTAGAACTGCCCCGTGCGCGCGGCGGCGGCCTGAAGATCCCTGAGCAGGACTCCCGCGCCTGCGGCGGCGCGCCCGCGCCCGATTTCGAGCCGTGTGAGCCGCTCCGTGGAGATCAGCCACCCGCCTTGCGGGCAGCGGCCGCCGGTGATGCCCGTGCCCGCGCCGGACGGCGTCACCGCCACGCCGAGCGAGGCCGCCCGCCGCATGGCGGCCGAGAGCTCTTCCACCGTTTGCGGGGCAAGGATGCAGTCGGCGTAGCCCTGGTAGCCCGAGGCATCCTCGACGAGGGTCAAGCGATCAAACCTCCAGGATGACAGGCAGCACCAGCGGGCGCCGTTGCGTCTCCTTGTTCAGGAACCGCTTCAGGTCGGCGCGGATCTTTTCCTGGATCACGCCCCAGTCGGCCCGCTCCTCGCTGGTGCTGTTTTCGATCGTGCGGACGACCACGTCGCGGGCCGCTGCCAGCAGGTCGGCCCGCTCCTCGGGGGAGACGAAGCCGCGGGTGACGATTTCCGGCGTGCCTTCCACGCGGCCCGAGTGCTTGTCGATGGCGATGATCGGGATGAGGAAGCCGTCCTCGCTCAGGTGCCGCCGGTCGCGGATCACCATGTCCTCGACCACCTCGTCGATGGAGCCGGAGTCGATGCAGACGCGGCCCACGGGCACGTTGTCCCCGCGCCGCGCCCCTTCCTCGTCGATCAGCAGCGTCTGCCCCGTCTCGAGCACGAAGCTGTCCTCCAGCCCGTAGTCGGCCAGGTGCGCGGCCAGCGAGGCGTGCTTCGACATCTGCCAGTATTCGCCGTGGATCGGAACGAAGTAACGGGGCCGCACGAGGTTGAGCAGCAGTTTCAGCTCTTCCTGCGAGGCGTGCCCGGACACGTGCACCGGCGGGTTCATCTGCCCGGCGACCACCTCGGCGCCCCGCCGGGCCACGTGGTTCATCATCCGCCCGATGGCCTTCTCGTTGCCCGGAATGATGCGCGCGCTGTGCACAACCAGGTCGCCGCGCTCCAGCCGCAGGTGCTTGTGGCTGTCCACCGCCACGCGGCTCATCGCCGACATCGGCTCGCCCTGCGTGCCGCTCACCACCACGACCACGCGGTGCGGCGGCGCGCTCATGATGTCCTGCGGCCGCAACAGCAGGTTGTCCGGGATCTTCAGCAATCCCAGATTGTGCGCGATCTCGGTGTAGGACAGCATGCTGCGGCCGAGGAAGGCGACCTTGCGGCCGGAAGCGTGGGAAATGTCGAGGATCTGCTGGATGCGGTGCACCGAGCTGGCGAAGCAGGTGACCACGATGCGCCGCTGCGCGCGGTTGAAAATCTCCTCGAACCGCGGCAGCACGGCCCGCTCCGAAGGCGTGTAGCCGGGCCGGTCCACGTTGGTCGAGTCCGAAAGCAGCAGCAGGACGCCCTGCTTGCCGTATTCGGCCAGCGTGTGCAGGTCGAACAGCGCGTTGTCGGTGGGCGTCGGGTCGATCTTGAAGTCGCCGGTATGGATCACCACGCCGAGCGGGGTGCGGATGGCCAGCGCGACCGCCTGCACAATCGAGTGCGTGACGTGGATGAATTCGATTTCGAACGGCCCCAGCGTGACGCGGTCGCCCGGCTTGATCCGGTTCAGGCGGCTCTGGGCGGCCATCTCGTGCTCTTCCAGCCGGCGCTCGACCAGGGCGAGCGTGAACTCCGTGCCGTAGACGGGCACATTGATCTCGCTCAACAGAAACGGAACCGCCCCGATGTGATCCTCGTGGCCGTGGGTCAGCACCAGGCCGCGAACCATCTCGCGGTGCCGCTCCAGGTAGGTGAAATCCGGCGTCACGATGTCCACGCCGAGCAATTCGGCGTCGGGGAACATCATGCCCGCGTCGATGACGAGGATGTCGTCGCCGTAGCGCAGGGCGAGGCAGTTCATGCCGAACTCGCCCAGGCCGCCCAGCGGGATCACCTGAAGCAGCTTCTCAGACATGGTCGGGGGGAGACTCCTGAAATAACAAGGCTAACACGCAAAGGGCCCGCCCCCGGGAGGGCGGGCCCGTTCTTCTGATGTTCAATGGGAGAAACAGATTCGACGGTCTCGCGACCGAAAAACCTGTATGTGATTCGAGCGTAGAGCCTCGAAAAAGGCTTGTCAAGAAAAAATCTCTTCTCCCGAAATTTGTCCATAACTGACTGCAAAGCAATAACTTATCGGACTTGACAACACGCAGCCGAAATGGCAGGCGGCCGCCCAGGACGCCCTTCCGGGCACGCCCGGTTCCGGTCTATGTGTGAGAAACCGGAGGGCTTATCGCCCCTGTCATGCCGCAGTCGCCTGCTCTGCCCCGCCCCGGCCCGGCAGCCTCCGCGCGTCCGGCCCGCCCGGCCGGTGCGGAGAACCACAAGGTATTGTAAATTAATGACTTATGCGCGAAAACTAGTCGATCCGCACCACCGTCATCGGGTCATCGTTGCCGTAGAGGCGGATGCGGCGGCGGCGCATCATGGCCACAAAAACGGCGAAAACGCACCCCCCGCCGAAGCAGATCAGCAACAGCAGGCCGGTCAGCTTGAAGATCCCGATCAGCAGCCCGCCGACGTTCGGCACCGGCGGCGGCGTGGTGGCCTCGTTGCGGACGACCTCGGCTTTCCACTCCAGCGCGTCCAGCACCGGCCTGGCCAGCGCCTCCGGCGCGCCGCCCGGGAAGACCGCCACCAGGACGTAGGAGCGCTTCACCAGCCAGCCCGGCTGCTTGCGGAACTCCAGCTCCCGCTGCCGGGCCATCTGCGGCGTGTGATAGTAAAAAATCGCGTAATCGGCCACCTGCGAGCCGAGAGCGAGCTTGCCGGCCTGCGCTTCGGCCCCGTCTTCGAAGCCGGCGAGGGAAGCCGGCACCATGGGCAGGAACTTGCCCAGGGAGTGCACGCCGAGCAGATAGCGCTCGCTGTTGCGCACCAGGCCCTTCTCCGGCAGATAGCCGGGAAGGTACGGCAGGCCGCCCCCGCTGCGCATGGCCGGCGCGGCGCGGAACAGCTCTTCCAGCTCCGCGGGCAGCGGCCGCCACCCTTCAAACAAAAACACGTAGTTTTGATGGGCCAGCATCAGCCCGCCCGGGGTGACGCAGCTCGTCAGCGAGTCGCGCACGGGCGTGCATTTGGCGGGGCGGTTGGCCTGATACCAGGCCAGCGCTCCTGTGGCGTCCTGGAGGCGCCATGCCGTGCCGGCGAAACGGCCGACCGGGCCCTCGTAGACGGCGCGCTCGGCCGCCTCCCCGCCGTACTCGGCCCACAGCATGGGGTCTTCCGGCTCGACCGGGGCGGCCTTCACCCGCCGGGAGCCGTGCCATGCCTCGGGCCAGATTTGCGCCTGGCCGAGAGTGGCGAAAAACGCAAGCAGAATCAGGCGCCGCAGCATTTCTTGTACTTTTTGCCGCTGCCGCACGGGCAGGGATCGTTGCGCCCCACCTTGGCCCCCTTGATGACCTGCGCCTTGGGGGCGCCGGAAGCCTCGCCGCCGGCGAATTGCAGCATCTCCAGCTCGCGCTCCTTCTTCCGCTGGATGTTGCGCGTCAGGTCGATGAAGGAGGACTGGGCCGCGCGGCGCTCGTCCTCGTCGGCAGCGCGGCCCGGCGTGTCGCCGTTGCCGTCGCCGTCCCAGCCGGCATCCACTGTGCTGTGCGCCCTCTCCACCGACGGCTGGAGGAAGAACAGGAACCGCACGGTCTCGTCCTCGATGCGGTCCATCATCTCCTGGAACAGGCGGAAGCCTTCCTTCTTGTATTCGATCAGCGGGTCCTTCTGCCCGTAGGCCCGCATGCCGATGCCCTCTTTCAGGTGGTCCATCGTCAGCAGGTGGTCCTTCCACTGCTGGTCGATGACGTTCAGCCAGACCATGCGTTCCATTTCGCGCATGACCTCCGGCCCCACCAGGGCTTCCTTTTCCTCGTAACGGCGGCGGAGCTTCTCGAGGATGTACTCTTCCATCTCGATCCGCGACATCTGCTGGATTTCCGCCGGCAGGATTTTCACGCCGAACTGCGAGTTGATGTCGGTTTGCAGCCCGACGAGGTCCCACTTGTAGGGATCCACGCCTTCCGGGCAGCGCGCGTCGATGAAAGAGGCAAGGATGCCGTCGACGATCTCGAACAGCCGCTCCTTCATGTCGCGGCCCTCGAGCAGCTGGCGGCGCAGGCCGTAGACGGCCTTGCGCTGCTTGTCCATCACGTCGTCGTATTCCTTGACGTGCTTGCGGATGGCGAAGTTCTGCGCCTCGACGGCCTTTTGCGCCGCCTCGATGCGCTTGGTGATGAGCCGCGACTCGATGGGCACGTCCTCTTCCATGCCCAGCCGCAGCATCAGGTTCTGGATGCGGTCGCCGCCGAAGATGCGCAGCAGGTCGTCCTGGAGCGAGAGGTAGAAGCGCGACTCGCCGGGGTCGCCCTGCCGGCCGGCGCGCCCGCGCAGCTGGTTGTCGATGCGCCGCGACTCGTGGCGCTCGGTGCCGAGGATGCACAGCCCGCCCGCGGCGACCACCTTTTCGTGCTCCGCGTCGCACTGCGCCTTGAAGACCGCGTAAATCTCGCGCCATTTCCCGATCGGCACGCGGTAGTGCAGATCGCCGCGCATGAAGTAGTAAAACTGCGTGTCGGCGATCGTGCTGTACAGCTCGGCCGGGATCGTTTCGGCCGCTTTCTGCCGCAGCGCCTCTTCCTGGGCGAGGAATTCCGGGTTGCCGCCGAGCAGGATGTCCGTGCCGCGGCCCGCCATGTTGGTGGACACCGTCACCGCGCCCAGCCGGCCCGCCTGGGCGACGATGTAGGCTTCGCGCTCGTGGTTTTTGGCATTCAGCACCTCGTGCCGGATGCCCATTTTCTTGAGAATTCCGCTTAATTTTTCCGATTTTTCCACCGAAATCGTGCCCACCAGCACGGGCTGGCCGGTCTTGTGCCGTTCGGCGATCTCTTTGGCGACGTTGCGCCATTTTTCGATTTCGGTGCGGTAGACGACGTCGTTGTGATCCTTGCGGATCATCGGCCTGTGGGTCGGGATCACCACGACGTCGAGGTTGTAGATCTTGTTGAACTCCGCCGCTTCGGTGTCGGCGGTGCCGGTCATGCCGGCCAGCTTCTTGTACAGCCGGAAGTAATTCTGGAAGGTGATGGTGGCCAGCGTCTGGTTTTCCCGCTCGATCTTGACGCCTTCCTTGGCCTCGATCGCCTGGTGCAGCCCGTCGGACCAGCGCCGGCCGGGCATGAGGCGGCCGGTGAACTCGTCGACGATGATCACCTCGCCGTCCTTGACGATGTAATCGCGGTCGCGCTGGTACAGCACATGCGCGCGCAGCGCCTGCTGCACATGGTGGTTGAGCTCGATGTACTCGGGGTCGTACAGGTTCGGCACCCCGAGCAGCCGCTCGACCTTGGCCACGCCCTCCTCGGTCAGCGCCACCGTGCGGTTGCGTTCATCCACCGTGTAGTCGCCGGTGGTGTACTTCTCGCCCGGTTCGCGGCCCTCGATCACCTCGCCGCGGACGAGCTTCGGGATGATGGCGTTGACCTTGTAGTATTTGTCGGTGGATTCCTCCGACGGGCCGCTGATGATGAGCGGCGTGCGCGCCTCGTCGATCAGGATCGAGTCCACCTCGTCGACGATCGCGTAATTGTGCTCCCGCTGGACGCAGTCCTCCAGCCGGAACTTCATGTTGTCGCGCAGGTAGTCGAAGCCGAACTCGTTGTTGGTGCCGTAGGTGATGTCGCAATGGTAGGCGGCGCGCCGCTCGTCGTCGTCGAGGCCGTGGACGACGAGGCCCACGCTCATGCCGAGGAAGCGGTACACGCGGCCCATCCACTCCGAGTCGCGCCGCGCCAGGTAGTCGTTCACGGTGACGACGTGCACGCCGTCGCCGGTGAGCGCGTTGAGATAGACGGGCAGCGTCGCCACCAGCGTCTTGCCCTCGCCCGTCTTCATTTCGGCGATCTTGCCCTGGTGCAGGACGATGCCGCCGATCAGCTGGACGTCGAAATGCCGCATGTTGAGCACGCGGCGCGACGCTTCGCGCACGACGGCGAAGGCGTCGACGAGCAGGCTGTCGAGGCTCTCGCCATTGGCGAGGCGCTGCTTGAATTCCGCGGTCTTGGCCGCCAGTTCCGCGTCGGAGAGCTTCTGGAGCGAAGGCTCCCGGCTGTTGATGGCTTCCACGATCGGCCGAAGCTTTTTGACTTCGCGCTCGTGCTTTGTGCCGAAAATCTTCGCCAGAAGGGTGTCGATCATAAATGCGGCTTTACTCTCATTCTACCGCAGGGGTCTGCTCGCCCCCGCGGGAACGCGCGGCGCCGCACGGCCCGAGGCCCGCCCTCAGGCGTTCATCTCGGCCCATGTGACCACGCGCTTTTCGTAGATGGAGCGCGTCCCCATCAGCGCCACCAGCGTGGCTTCAAAGGCGCTGTCGACGTCGTTCAGCGGGCGGCGCCTGTTGCGCACGTTGTCGAGGAAGGCCGCAAGCGACATCCGCGTCGCATCCTGTCCCGCGCCGGGGACCTCCAGCTTCACCCGCTGCCGCTCCGTGCGCGGCTGGAACTCGGCGCGGATCAGGTCGACGGCGCCCTCGCTGAGGAAGACGCGCTCCTGGATGCCGGTGAACCCGGGCGGGTCGAAGTAGTGATGGCTGAAGTTGATCTGCACGCCGCCCTCGAACTCGTAGATCAGGCTGTAGTGGTCCATCACGGTGCGCCCGGGCGGCGTGTCGACGAACAGCGTCGTGCCGCCGTCGCCGTAGCACCGCAGCGGCGGCTTGCCGATGGCCCAGCGGAACAGGTCGAGGATGTGGATGCCCTGGTCGACGACAATATCGCCGCATTTTGTTTTGTCGAAATACCAGGGGATGTTCCGCGGCAGGTCCCCGCCGTGGCGCATCCCGTGGCATTGCAGCACGCGCCCCGCCTTGCCTTCGTGGATCCAGCGCATGGCGGCGGCGCGCGCCGGGTCGTGGCGCAGCTGGAAGCCGACCTGCATGATGACGGGCGCGCGGCGCGCCGCGTCGCGGACGGCGCGGCAGTCCTCCACCGTCAGCGCCAGCGGCTTTTCCGCGTACAGGTGCTTGCCGCGCTCGAGCACGGCGATGTCGATCTCGCGGTGCGTGTAGTCGGGCGCGGCCTGGATGACGGCGTCCAGCTCGCGGACCTCGTCGAGCATCCGCCGGTAGTCGGTGAACGTCCGCGCCGCGCCGCCTTTCTTCGCCACGGCGGTGGCCGCGGCGTCGGCGCGTTCGGGCAGGATGTCGCAGACGGCGACCACCTCCGCGCCCTCCAGCTCGAGCAGGTGCTCCAAAAGGAAGGCGCCGCGGTTGCCCGCGCCAATCACCGCCACGCGGATTCTGTCCGCGCGGTTCTGCGCCCGCAGCAGCGCGGGCGCGGCCAGCATCGCTCTTCGTGTCATCATTTCCCTTTCACCTCGTCGAGCAGGCGCAGCGCGGCTTCCACGAGCCGCTCGCCGCTGCCGCGGCCGCAGCGCGCCGTAATCACTTCGTAGTGGCCGTGGTCCCAGGCCGGGCGGTCCGGGAAGTAGCCGAGGCTGCCGTTGGCGAGCGAAACCGCCACGGTGTGGCGGAACGGCGAGGCGCGCCGCAGGGCCAGCCCCAGCTCGACGAAAATCTCGCCCGGCAGCCCCGCCCACGCCAGGTCGCCGCCGAGCGCAATCACCTGCACCTCGGCCTCCCGCTCCGGCTTGCCGAGGGCCTCCACCTCGGCGATCCGGTATGCCTTCACCAGATCCAGAAACGCGATCTTTTCGCCCTTCCTCTCCCGCTCCAGCACGTCCCGGCTCCACGACAATTCCTGCGCGTCATGTTTTACCAAGGGCAGGGCGATGCGGGCCGAAGCGGTGCGCAGCGCCGTCCGCTCCACCGGCGCGGCGCGCGCCAGCGCCTTCAACACCTCCCCGGCGAGCACCGTGCCGATGCGGGCCGCCTCGCCGTGGCCGTTTTGCGGGCGAGGGTCGGAGACATCAATGTGGTTGATGTTGCCCGCGCAGCCGAGCGTGAAGATCGTCACGCCGCCGCCGCGGGCGCAGCCGACCAGCCGCGACAGCGTATAGGGATAGTCGGCCGAGACCTCCGTGCCGCCGACCGTGTCCAGATGCAGGGCGTAGTTGACCAGCGTCGCCACGGGCCGGCCGTCGGCTGCGTCCACCGCGACCACGGAAACGCGCGGGTCCACAGGGCCCACAGGGCGCACGATGCCGGGATTGCCCTTGCCCGGGTTGAACCTCACCGTGCCGTCCTTCATGAAGAAGCGGCGGTGAAAGACGAGCGACGGCTCGTGGCCCTCGGCCCAGGCGATGCGCGCCGGCCCCGCCGCGGCCGCCGCCAGCCGCACCACCTCCGCGATCTTCGCCGGCAGGCCCGCTGCAAACTCGCCCTCCACCACCGGAGCGAGATGCGTGTGCGTGGCGCTGATCATGACAGCCGCCGCCGGGATGCCCGTCTCCAGTTCGATCCGCCGCCGCGCCTCCTGCACGACGCCGCCCGGCACTTCGAGCAGGTCGCAGGCGGCCAGCGCCGCGCGCCGCTCCTCTTCCGCCAGAACGAGCGCCTTGCACCACAAATCGTCATGAACGGCCGTGGACAGCCGCAGGCGAAAGTACCCCGCCAGCGGGACCGGCTTTTCGGGAGTGATCCGCACCTGCGCCGCCCCGGCCCGCAGCGGCTGCGCCGCGCTGCTGATGCCGGAGACGATCAGCAGGACAAGGGGTGGAAGAGCTGTTCTCATGCTGGCGGCGCTGCGCCCTCCGCCGCCCATGCTACAGCAGCCCGGCGCGCGATTCCAGGCAACGGGCGGGGCCCCGCTCTCCGTTTGCGCGAGCAGCGCGGCCACGGCCGCGTCGCGGCGCCTTCTGCGGATGATACGATGGCGGGCTGATGCAGCTTCGCCGCCGCTCCCTGTTCTTCGCGCCGCTGGCTTCGCTTGCCGCGCGGCTGCGCGCGCAGCAGCCGCGCCTGCGCCTGGGCTACGACACCTACTCGATCCGCTCGTGGGGCCTGAAGGCGCTCGAGCACCTGGAGTTCGCCGCCAGCCACGGTTGCAGCGCGCTACAGATCTCCTCGCTCGGCGACTTCGCCTCGCTCGAGGAAAGCTATCTGAAGCGCGTCCGCGACCGCGCCGCCGAGCTTGGCATCGCGCTCGATGCCGGCACCGGCTGCATCTGCCCCTCGGCCCGGGCGTACCGCAACCGCAAGGAGGACCCGGCCGAACACCTGCGCCGCGCGCTGCGCGTCGCGCAGCAGATCGGGGCGCGCTCGCTGCGCTGCTACCTCGGCGACTTCGAGGACCGCCTGCACCCGCAGGGCATCGGGTTCCACATGGAGAACACCTTGCGCGTGCTGCGGGCCGTGCGCGACACGGCGCTCGAAACCGGCGTGCGGATCGCGCTTGAAAACCACTCCGGCGACATGCAGGCATGGGAGTGCCGCCAGGTGATCGAAGAGGCCGGCACGGATATCGCCGGGGCCTGTCTGGACACGGGCAACCCGGTCTGGTGCGCCGAACACCCGGAGGTCGCCATGGAGGTGCTCGGCCCGGTGGCTGTGACCACGCATGTGCGCGACACGGCGATCTTTCCGCACCCGCGCGGCTGCGCCGCGCACTGGACCGCCCTGGGCGACGGCTGCATCGATCTCGTGCGGCTCGCCGAACTGCACAGGAAACTCTGCCCGCAGGCGCCGCTGCATCTGGAAATCATCACCGGGCGCCCGCCGCGCATCGTGCCCTTCTACGAGGAGTCCTTCTGGAAAGCCTTCCCCAAGGCGCGCGCGGCGGAGTTCGCGCGCTTCGTGGCGCTGGTCAAGAGCGGTTCGCCGCTGATGAAGCCGATGGTGATCGAAGACGTCCCGGGCGTGGACGTGCCCGAGTACCTGGCCGCGCTCAGGAAGCAGCAGTGGCTCGACCTGGAGCGCAGCCTCGCCTGGGCGCGGGAGAAAATGGCCGCATGACCCGCATCCTGACGGCGCAGCTCAAGGAACGCTATGCGCTGGTGGTGCGCGCCGAGTCGGCCCCGGAGCAGCTGGACGCGGCGCTGGAGGCCGCCCTGCCGGCGCTGTTCGACCACGTCATTGCGCTCGGCCCGGAGTGCCCGGGCAGGCCGTTCCTGCGCTATCTCGGCTTCACGGCGGAGGGGCGGATGCAGATCGAGGCGGGCATCGAGACGCGGGACCCGATGCCTTCGGGCGCGCAGATCGAGTCGATCGTCCTGCCTGCGGGCGAAGCGGCCATGGCCGACGTCCGCGGCGGCAGCGCCGAGCTGATGCGCGCCCACGAGGCGCTCGACCAATGGATGGAGCAGCATGGCCGCCGCCCCGCGGGCCCGCGCGAGGAACACCCTCTCGAATGGACGGAGCAGGAGCGGCGCGTGAGGCTCATCCAGCCGCTCGAGGCGGCCTGACCGCATCCCGCGCCATCAGAATCGCGTCTTCGGCCGGGTTGGCGTAATAGGCGCGCCGGCGGCCGCAGACGGCAAATCCCTGCGACTCGTAAAAACGGATGGCGGCCGTGTTCGACTCGCGCACCTCCAGCCAGATTTTCCGCCCTTCCAGCAACCCGAGCAGCGCCCGCGCCACGCCGCGGCGGCGCGCTTGCGGGTGCACGGCGAGGTTCAGCAGCTCGGCCTCGCCGCCGGGAAGCTCCTGCCAGACGGCGACGCCTTCGATGCGCCCGCCGCGCACGGCGACGAACGCGCGCTGCGGCGGCGCATCCGGAGCAAGCCACTGCGCGGCCTCCGGACACAGCCGCAGGAGCGCCTGGACGGCTTCCGCGTCGGCGGGCGTCATCGGCCGCAGAGAGAGTCCCACAGCTCCACCTGCCTCTGCGCAATCCGGTCCCAGCCGTAATGCATCTCGGCGTGCCGCCGCGCGGCCGCGGCCAGCCGGCCGCGCAGCGCGGCGTCGTCCAGCAGCCGGAGAACCGCGGCGGCGAAGCCCGCGGCATCGTGCGCGATGAGCACGCTTTCCCCGTCGGCCAGCCCCAGCCCGGCCACGCCGGACGGCGTGGAAACGATGGCCCGCCGGGAAGCCATCGCCTCGAGCGCCTTCAGATTGGTTCCGGCGGACTCGAGGGTGGGGATCAGCACGATGGTGCTGCGTTCGTACAGCGGCTGCACATCGGCCACGTAGGCGTGCACGGTGATGCGGGGGTCGAGCGGGCGCGGCGTCCAGTACAGCTCCGGCTGCGGGCCGGCCACTACGGTGAGGCGCACGTCGCGGTGCGCAAGCCGCGGCCACACCTCGTCCACCAGGAACAGGAACGCCCGAACGTTGGGGAAGTGCCGGAAAGACCCGACAAAGAGCAGCTCCGGAGGCCCGGCGGGCGGCTCCGGCGCGGCGCGAAACCGCTCGAGGTCCACGCCGTTGGGCAGGATCACCGTCTTTTCCGGGCAGGCGAGCAGCGCGGCGTCTTTTTCGCTCATCGCCACCACGCGGCGCGCCCGCCGGATGGCAGCGCGCTCGAAGCGGCGCCACCGCCACAGATCCCACCAGGAGCCGGGCGAGCGCCGCCGCTCGTGCACCTGATGGTACAGGTCCCAGGTGACGTCGTGCTCGACGAGGATGTCCGGGCGGTAGCGCGCCATCTGCGTGTACTCGGCCTGCAACAGGGCCGCGCCGCAGGCGCGCATCAGCCGGCGAAGCGAGCGGTCCAGCTCCGGCGTGTAGAACTCGCAGGCCTCCGGCGGCAGCAGCGTCGACCAGCGCGGCTCGCGCCAGCGCGGCCGCGCGGCGGCATAGACGGCGGCGCAGAACCCGCCAATCCTGGCGAAATCGGACTCGCTCTGGCCGTCCTCGAAGCCGAACAAAACGATGTCATATAGTTCGGAACATTTCCGCAGCAGATTGTAGAGCCGCACGGCGCCGCCGTGGGCCGGCGGCCACGGCAGATAGGGGGTCAGCACGGCCACGCGCGGCGCGCCGGGGCGGAAGCCGCGCCCGCCCGCCTCGCGCCACTCGCGCGGCAGCTCGCTGCGGTCGCGCTTCCACGGCGCCAGCCACCGCGGCCGCAGAAAGATGCGGTCGCGCGGGACCCCGGCGAGGAACAGCAGCGAGGCCAGCGGCTCGCGCCAGTGCACATGGTGCCGCTCGAGCCGCGCATTGAAGGCGAGCACGCGGAACGGGAAAGCGGCCAGCGCCGCCAGCAGCGCGCGCCGGTCCTCCAGGCTCGCCGCGCACAGCGCCACCCGCCGCCCGCGCGCCGCCCGCCGCAGCTCGAGCCACATTTCGCCTGCCCCCGCCCCGCGGGCGGGCACTTGCAGGACGGCAACGCCCGGTACCAGCCGCCGCATTTCCTCGCCGTGCGGCCCATCGCCGGCGATGAGAACCACTGGCTCCGGATCCTTGCCGAGCAGGGCGAACAGGATCCGCTTGAGCCGCTGCTTCACGCGCGCCTCCCTCCCGCGCGGCCGAGCGCCAGTTGCAGCACCGCCCAGCTGGCCATCGGCAGCACCGCCGCGGCCACGCACACAGGCGCGAACCCGTAGCGGTCCACCACGCGCCCGGTGATCGAGGAAAACACGCCTTGCAGCGCGCCGTAGACGGCCGTCAGCCCGCTGACGGCGAAGGCCGCGCGGTGCGCGCCGAACAGGTCCAGCGGCATCGCGTAGATGTTCACGCTGGAGGCGACGCAGGCAAAGAAGGACAGGCAGATGAAAACGGTCGCCCAACCCGGCCCCGGCGCCCACGGCGCCGCCGCGCCGCCCAGCAGCAGGAGCGAGGCGAGCAGGATCGTGCGCAGCCGCGCAGGCGTCACATCCTCCTTGCCGGCCGACCAGCGCAGCGCGAGCCACCCGCCGGCCAGCCCGCCCAGCGTGGCGAAGATCGGCGGCACCCAGGCGAAGCGGTAATTCGCCTCCTCCTGGGGCAGCCCGTGGACGCGAACCAGAAACACCGTGGTCCAGTTCACCCACAGCGAATAGACGGCCATGAGAAGGACGTTGGCGGCGAGCAGCGCCCAGTAGCGCGAGTCGGCCAAAATCCCGCGCACCGGGGCTGCGGCCGCGCCCGCCGGGCTGCGCGGCGCGGGCACGCGGCTCTCCACCGCCAGCCACAAGGGGATCCAGGCGAGCCCCGCCGCGCCGAGGCAGACGAACGCCGCGCGCCACCCGTACGTGCGTGCGATCCACTGTGCCGCCACGGGCGCGAGGATCGCCCCCAGCGTCAGCCCGATCTGGAAGACCGCGCTGCCGAGCGCGCGCTCGCGGGGCGGGAGATACAGGGCCGATGCCTTGCCCGTGGCCGGCACCCCGCCGGCCTCTCCCAGGCCCAGCGCCGCGCGGCAGGCGATGAGTCCCGCCGCGCTGCCTGTCCAGCCAGTGGCCATGCCGGCCAGCGACCAGAAGCCCACCGCCAGCGACGCGCCCAGGCGCAGGCCGATGCGGTCGATCAGCCACCCGGCCAGCGGCGCGCCGATCGCGTATGTGACGGAAAACGCCAGAATGACATCGCCGTAGCCTGCCGCGGAAAGCCGGAATTCCTGCATCAATTGCGGCGCCAGCGCGGCCAGAATCTGGCGGTCCATGAAATTGATCGCGTTGGAAAGCGCGAAAACGGCGATCACCAGCCAGCGCAGCCGCGAGTTCATGGGAGGAATTCGAGCGCGGCCACCTCGCCCGGCGCGCCGGGCCTGGCCACATACTCGATCTTCACACGCCGCGGCGGCTTCTGCGGCCCGCAGGCGAGCTGCACTTGCGCCTGGCTCTCGCTGAGCACGACCACTTTGCCCGGATCCGGGATCACCATGCTGACCGGCTTGCCGGAGGCGTCTTTCAGCACGAGCCTCGCGCTGCGCCCCTGGCAGACCACGTTTTCGAGCGTCCCGGTGAAGGTTTGCGTCGGCGGCCCCTCCCACCACGGCTCGATCTTCCTGCCCTCCACGCCGCCCTGGCTGGCGCGCTGTTCGGCCTCGCGGATGCGTTCGAGCGCTTCCTTCCTCAGCCGCTCCAGCTCGTCCTGCTCTTCCTTCCTGCGGCGGGCCCGCTCGGCGGCCTCGGCTTCGAGCCGCGCCTGCTGAAACTCCTCGCGCGCGGCCGCCAGCCGCGCCCGTTCCTCTTCGCTGCGGGCCACGCGCTCGGCGGCGCGCCAGCTCTTTTCGGCGTCGGCATACTGTTTGGCCTCGTGCTGCGCCCGCGCGAGCGCCTGCCAGATCTCCGGGTCGCGCGGCCGCAACTCGGCGGCTTTCTTCAGCAGGTAGGCCCTGCGCACCGGGCCGGGTTCGCGGGCGGCGGCGCGGATGTAGGGCTCGGCCCAGCGCGGGTTTTTCTGCGCGGCTTCCTCGTACAGGCCCAGCTCGAGCAGCCCGCGCGCGCAACGGTCGCGCTGCGGGTCCATCAGTTTCTTCATCGACTCGAACGCCGCGCGGGCGTCCTCCCGGGCGCCTTCGGCCAGCAACGCCAGGCCCAGCCCTTCGAAGGCCAGCGGGCCGGGCCGCTCCTCGATCGCCCGCTGATAGGCGGCCCGCACCTCGGCCGGGGGCGCCCCGCGCGCCATCAGCAGATCCGCCGGCAGCACGCGCAGGCGCGAGGGCATCATCGGGACCACCGGGAAGGCGATGCGCGGATCGAGGGGGCGGCCGGGAAGCGTGAGCGTGCGGAACCGGCCGGCCGCCAGATACTGTTCCACCTCGGCGTCGAATTCGGCGGCCTTGCGGCCGAACGCGTTGCGGAAGGCGGTGTTCCAGTCGGCGCCGGCGCCGAGATTGGACAGCAGCACGCGCGTCCGCGTGGTGGTCGCCTCGTTGGTGAGCAGGTACTGGAGCAGCGCCCACTCCCGCGTGCGCAGGGACGGCTCGGGCGGAATGCCGAGCACGGCCTTGCCCGACTCGAGCTGCATGGTGGAAAACAGCACCGCGACGCTCTGCTCGAGCGTGCCGGGCATGCGGTCCTGCCAGTTGTCCTCGATGAACAGCAGCGCCAGCTCGCGGAAAAACGCGGGCGGCGGCGCCGAGCCGGCAGGCCACGTTGTCATCCAGCCGTCGCGCGAAAAGCCGAGCCGCGGCGCGGGCTCGTCCTTCCCGGCGCGGCGCACCACCACCGTGACCGGCCACACGGTTTGCAGGTCGCGCTTGCCCATCGTCTCGCCGAACAGGAATCGGAACTGCTCCAGATGGTACAGGGCCTGCCGGGCGCGCTCCTCGCCGGCGTCGGAGAAAACGACAAAAGGCCCGCTTTTTGTTTCGATCCAGTCCGCCCCGCAAAGCGGCGCGGCCAGCAGCGCGAACAGGAGCGCGGCACGGTTCGGGCGCATCGTCTGGCTCCGGCGTCAGGAGATCGGCCCCTGCCCGGCGGACAGGGCGGCGACGATCCTCTCTTTCTCTTTTTCCGCGATCCCGACCGTGGAGTCCAGCGCCACATGCCAGGTCATGCCGGCGACGGCGTATCCGCTCAGCAGCACGAGCCAGAAGGCGAGGTCGCGGTCGAAGGCGTACCGCGCCAGATGCGCCAGCCCGATCGGCGCCAGCACGAGCGGGTAGAACAGCAGCATCAGGCCCTGGATTTTGCCCGCCGAGGCCTGCCGCCAGCTCGACGACGGATCCATCGGCCTCGGCGACAGCACGCTGGCCAGGTTGCCGATGGCGAGCAGAAACAGCGCCAGCAGCAGCGCGCAGCCGAACGCCTCAAAAACTCTGGACAGCGGAAACCGGATGCGCAGCGCGGCCAGCGCCGCCGCCACCATGCCGACTTCGGCCGCCAGCATGACAATCGCGGTGAGGTTCTTCGCCACCACGACCGTCCGGAACGGGATCGGCATCACGAAATAGGCCTGCACGGCCGAGCGGTCGAAGCCGAAAACGTTCCAGAACAGCGCCTCGCCGAGCAGCAGCGCCGCATACAGGCTCACCCAAAGCAGCAGGTTCCCGTTCGAACGGTCCTCGCCCCAGCCGCCGCGAAACACGAGCGGCAGCCAGATGAGGATGCCAAAGGTGAATCCCATGAAGAAAACCAGCCGGAAGCGCGGCGAGCGGCCCAGCGTGCGGATCTCCTTCGATACGAGCGCGCCCAGCGGATCCGGCAACAGGAGTCCGGGCAGCCCGGAGAGCCGCTCGAAAAAGCCCGGCAGGATCGCGCCCCGCCGGTCCCTTTCCTTCGGCCGGACTTCCGCCGCGTCCCACCGCAGGCTGCGCCGGAACTGCGAGTAGCCGAACCAGGCGGAGAAAAACAGCCAGGCGCCGGCGCCGGAAAATGCAAACAGGGAAAACTCGCCCGCGCCCAGCAGCGCCATGGTCGTCCAGGGCAGCGGCAGGCGCGGAGCCCAGGCGGCGTATTTCTGGTAGAAGCCGCGCATCTGGTCGGGCGGAACCGCCACGACCAGCAGTTGCGGCAGCGCCGCCGTCAGCACGATGCCGAGCACGACGAGCTCTCTCGCGCCGCGCCGCGCCAGCAGCCGGGTGAGCAGGTCGCGGATGCCGACCGACAGCATCAGATTGAAGAGCACGAACGGGAGCAGGAACGCCGCAGTCCAGCCCGGCGTGTGCGGGCTTCGCGCGAGGCCTGCGGCCACGCCCGCCAGCACGATCAGCACCTCCGTGCCGGTGGAGACGCGCAGCAGCGTCTCGATGAGAAACAGCTTGCGGAACGGGATCGGGTAGACCAGCAGGCGTTTCAGGTCCAGGCTGAGGCCCGAGGCCGCCATCATGACGGGGATGATTTGCCAGTAGCCGGCCGCGCCCATCAGGATGGCTGACGTAATGGCGATCAGGCTGTCTTTGCTCCGGACCTCCGGCAGCGCCGTCGCCGCCAGCCAGGCCAGGAAGCACACCATCCCGTACCAGGCGGCCATCGAGAGCCAATAGAAGACGCGTCCCGCCCCGATCCGGCCTCCGGTGAAGCGGTTGTACAGGACGCGGAACTGCGCGCCGAGGATCGCGCGGACCTGGTCGTCCAGCAGAGTCATGGGTCCCCGCTCACCTCAGCCAGTCCAGCGCCTCGGTGGTCCGCGCCGGGCCTCCCACGATGCGGACGAAGAGGTCCTCCAGCGTCTCCTCGCCGGAACGCAGCGCCTCGATCGGCCCCTCGGCCACCAGCTTGCCCTGATGAATGATGGCGACGCGGTCGCAGAGCCGCTCGACGACCTCCAGCACGTGCGAGGTCAGGAAGATCGTCGCGCCCTTGGCCACCTGTTCGAGCAGGATGTCCTTCATCAGCCGCGCGCCGACCGCATCGACGCCCTCGAACGGCTCGTCCAGCAGGAACAGCTCCGGCCGGTGGATCAGCGCCGCCGCCATCGCCACCCGCTTCCGCATCCCTTTCGAGTACTCGGCGATCAGCTTCGAGCCGGCGGCGTCCAGCTCGAACAGCTCCATCAGCTCCCGGGCGCGGCGCCGGGAGAGTTCGCGCCCCAGCCCGTACATCCGTCCCACGAACTCGACAAACTCGAACCCGGTGAGGTGGTCGAACAGCAGGCTCTCATCCGGCACCAGCCCGATGCGGGCCTTGATCTCCAGGTGCTGCTCGGGCATCCGGCGCCCGAGGATGCGGATCGTGCCGGCCGTGGGCGGGGCGAGCCCCATCAGCATGCGGATGGTGGTCGTCTTGCCTGCGCCGTTGGGCCCCAGGAAGCCGAAAAAACAGCCGCGCTCCACGGTGAGCGTCAGGCCGTCCACGGCGGCCTTGTCGCCGTAGACCTTCCGCAATCCGTTCATTTCAATGGCCGGCGATGTCTCCGGTGTCATCCGTGTTCCTCCATCCTAACCGTTTCCGCAGCCGGAAGCCGCCGCCCTGGGTCGATTTCTCCGGCCGCAAGTCTCAACTTTTTGCCGTTTCCCGCCGATGAAGTCGGATGTGAGTCAGAGTATTCTGCCGAAGGTCTCTCCCCGCGACCAGGCGATGAAGAGCCTGGACCAGCTCCCTCCTTTCTCGCCGGTGCTGAACCATCTGATGGCCACGCTGGCCGACGACAACGTCAGCTTTGCCAAACTGGCCGACCTGATCGAGCGCGACACGGTGCTGAGCGGCAACGTCCTGCGGCTGGTCAACTCCGCGCTCTACGGCCGGCGCGGCAACGTGAGCAGCGTTCGCGCGGCCGTGTCGATCCTCGGCCTGAACAAGCTGAGGAACTTTCTCCTCGGGCTGTCCGTTTCCCGGCTCTGGTCGCGGGTGCGCACGCCGGAGACCTGGTCGATGGCGCGGTTCAACGGCCATGCCATCGCGGTGGCGGTGCTGGCGGACCGCCTGGTGCAGAAGACCGCGGTCGAGTATCCCGAAGGCGCCTTCGCCGCCGGGCTGCTGCACGACCTCGGCCGGCTGATGATCGCCACGGCGCTGCCCGACGAGTTCGCGCGCATCCGTGCCATGCGGGTGTCGAGCGGCAAGACGCTCGAGCAGTGCGAATACTCCATCATCGACACGAGCCACGCCGAGCTGAGCGCCGCCGCCCTGGGCCGCTGGAACCTGCCCACGCCCATCCAGAAGGCCGTGCTGTACCACCATCACCCGGAGCTGGACCCGGAGCGCCGGCCCGGCGGCATCCAGCCCCTCAGCCTCGCCGTTGCCGTCGCCAACCAGGTGGCCAACGCCGCGGGACACGGCGTCACCGACGAGGACGAGAAGACCGCCCCGCCGGTGGCGGAGAGCCTGGCGCGGCTCAAGCTCGCCCATGAAGAACAGGCCATCCTGCAAGCCCTGAAAGAGGATCTCGAGCCGCTGAAAGCCAGCTTCTAGCCACCCGCCAGACGCTGCGCCGCCACGGCGCCCGCGGCATCCGCGGCAGCGGCGGCTCTCATCCGTTCCACATATTCACGCGGCGCCAGCAAAACGATCCTCTCCCCGGTCAGGTCCACGCGCGCCGGGGCGAAGCCGGCGTGCTCGCCGTCCACCTGGAGGTCGATCGCCGCATCGCCGGATCGCCGGATCTCGGCCTGCTGCGCCTTGAGTACGTGAACTCCGCTCATTCCCTCCAGCCGCCCCAGGACAACCCCGGCGAAATACTTCACGTACCGCAGCGAGCTGTCGCCCTCGAACAGCACCACGGCCAGGCGGTCCTCGAGAAGATTCGCGTGGCGCGCAATCCAGAGGTCGCCGCCGTAGTTCCGCACCCGGCTCAACAGCGCGAAACTGCACTCATGCCTGCGGCCGTCGATCACGGCTTCGAACGTCTCCAGCCGCCGTCCCAGTTGCGCCAGTCCGGCTTCCCAGTAGCTGAGCTTGCCGAACCGCCGCTTGAACTGCGGGCTCACCAGCCGCACGATGCGCGCATCCAGCCCGGCGCCGGCCATGCAGAGAAACAGCCGCTCGCCACCGGCCGTCCTGAGCCGCCCGGGCGCGACCGCGACAGCAACCATGTCCTCCAGCCGCCGGATGACGCCGAGCGGATCGTTGCCCGTGCCGAGTTCGTTGCTGAGGACGTTCGCCGTGCCGGCCGGCAGCGCCAGCAGCGGGACGCCGGCGCCGGCCAGGCCTGCGGCCGCCTCGTTCAGCGTGCCGTCGCCGCCCGCCACGCACACCAGGTCCGCGCCGCGCGCGATGCATTCGCGCGCCATGCGGCCCGCCGTGAGCGGGCCCTCCGTCGGCACGGCCTCCACGTTGCCGAGGCGCGCCCGCAGCGAATCGAGCAGCCGCGGCAGCAGGCTGCGGCGCGCGCGGAGTTTGCCCGCCTCCGGATTGTAGAGCAGGACGGCTGCATTCGCCTTGACCACGCGGATACCCTATTAAGAGTGACAGTTCGCGAACAGCTCGAGCAACTCAGGCAGGAAATCCGCCGGCACGAGTATCTGTATTACGTGCTGGACAGCCCCGAAATCTCCGACGCCGAGTTCGACGGCCTGATGCGCAAGCTGCGGGAACTCGAACAGGCGCATCCGGAGATCCCCGTCCCGCCGGATTCGCCCACGCAGCGCGTGGGAGGCGCGCCCCGCGAGGGCTTCGTCAAGGTGCGCCACTCGGCGCCGATGCTCAGCCTGGACAACGCGCTCAACGAAGGCGAGCTGCGCGACTTCGACCGGCGCGTCCGCGAGCTGCTCGGCGGCGAGCCGTACTCCTACGTCGCCGAGCTCAAGCTCGACGGGCTGTCGATGGCCGTGCACTATGAAAACGGCGTCCTGCGCCAGGCCGTCACCCGCGGCGACGGCATCGAGGGCGAAGACGTCACCGAGAATGCGCGCACCATCCGCACGGTCCCGCTGCGCACGCTCGCCGTGCCGTGGCCGCGGTTCGAGGTGCGCGGCGAGGTCATCATGACCAAGGCGGCCTTCGAGCGGCTCAACCGCGAGCGCGAGGAGCAGGGCCTGCCGCTCTATGCCAACCCGCGCAACTCCGCCGCCGGCTCGCTGCGCGTGCTGGACCCGTCGATCACGGCCTCGCGGCAGCTGGAGTTCCATGCCTACTTCCTGCTCGTCGACGGCCGCTATGCGATGCCGAGCCACTGGCAGTCGCTCGAGAAGCTGGTCGAGCTGGGCTTCCGCGTCGACCCGCAGCGCCGCCTTTGCCGCAACGTCGAGGAGCTGCTCGCCTTCTGCCGCGAGTGGGAGGAGAAGCGCGACAGCCTGCCTTTCGAAATCGACGGCGTGGTGGCCAAGGTGGACTCGGTCGAACAGCAGGCGCGGCTCGGCTGGACGGCGAAGGCGCCGCGGTGGGCCATCGCCTTCAAGTTCACGCCGCGGCAGGCGGAGACGGTGCTCGAGAACATCGAAGTCCAGGTGGGGCGCACCGGCATCCTGACGCCCGTGGCGCGGCTGCGTCCGGTGGTCGTCGGCGGCGTGACGGTGACCAACGCGACGCTGCACAACGAGGACTACATCCGCGAACTCGGCCTGATGATCGGCGACCGCGTGGTGGTGGAGCGTTCCGGAGACGTGATTCCGAAGGTGGTTCGCGTGGCCGCGCCCGGCGCGCGCCGCAAGCCGTTCGTCATGCCGCCGAAGTGTCCGGTGTGCGGCGGGCCGGTGTTCCGCGCCGAAGGCGAGGCCGCCGTCCGCTGCATCAACACCAGCTGCCCGGCGCGGCTCAAGGAGAGCATTCTGCACTACTGCTCGCGCGGCGTCATGGACATCGACGGCATGGGCGACGCGATCGTCACGCAGCTGATGGCGGCGGGCAAGCTGGCGAGCATCGCCGACCTGTACGAGCTGACCGTGGACGACCTCGCGCCGCTCGAGCTGGAAGGCGAGAAGGCGCGCCGGCGGCTCGGCGAGAAGGTGGCGGCGAGGATCGTGCAGAACATCGAGGCCTCGAAGAAGAAGCCGCTGTCCCGGCTCATTGCGGGCCTGGGCATTCCGTTCGTCGGCGAGCGCACGGCGCAGTTTCTCGCTGCGAGCTTCCCCTCGCTGGACGCCCTGATGCAGGCCGGCGAGGAGCGCCTCCAGCAGGTGGAAGAGGTGGGGCCGAAGGTCGCGGCCAGCATCCGCCGCTACTTCGCCGAACCGCACAACCGCGAGCTGATCGAGCGGCTGCGCAAGGCGGGCCTGAATTTCACCTCCACCGAGACGCGCCGCGCCGAAGGCGGGCCGCTGGCGGGCATGACGTTTGTCCTCACCGGGACGCTGCCCACGCTGACGCGCGAGGAAGCCACGCGCCTGATCGAGGCCGCGGGAGGGAAGGTGACCGGCTCGGTGAGCCGCAAGACCAGCGTGGTCGTGGCCGGCGCCGACCCCGGCTCGAAGCTCGACAAGGCCCGCGAGCTGGGCATCCCCGTCTGGGACGAAGCCGAACTGAGGAAGCGGATCGGGCAATGAGGCGGCCGGCTGCTCATCGGCCAGCCATCGCGCGGGCCGCAAGCATTCCCTGTGCGGCGCCCTTCGTCCGGCAGTTGCCTGAAGCGACGCAGAGCGCTGGCCGTGCCGGCCTCGGCCGCAGCGCCTCGCAGGAGTCCGCGGGCAGATGATGAAATCCTTTCTGGAACTCCTGAAGACCTGGGGGCCGCTCGGCGCCTTGCTCATTGGCTTCATCGACGGCGCCGGGCTGCCCAACCCCGGCGGCCCGGACTATCTCGTGCTGTTCCTCGCCTGGACGAGTCCCGAAACAGCGTGGTTGAGTGCGGCGCTGGCCACCGCAGGCGCGCTGGCCGGAAGTTTCGTGCTTTTCCACGTCGCCCGCAAGGGCGGGGAGAAGTATCTCGAGGCCAAAGCCAGCGGCCCGCGGGCCATGAAATTCCGCGGCTGGTTTCAACGCTACGGGCTGATCACGGTCTTCATTCCCGCGCTGGTGCCGGTGATTCCGCTGCCGATGAAGGTGTTCGTGATCTGCGCCGGGGCGCTGAGCGTCCGTCCCGCCACATTCCTTGCCGTGACGGCCGCGGGCAAGATTCCGCGCTTTTTCTTTTTCGCCTGGCTCGGCAAGTCTCTTGGCGAGCATTCGACGCAATGGCTGAAGGACCACCGCTGGCATTTCCTCGCCGCGGCGCTGGGCCTCGCCGTCCTGCTGTACCTGCTCGTGAAGCTGGCGGACCGGCGGCGCGGCCGCGCCAACTGATGCCGCCCGCGCCGCACAGGCCGGGGCGCGGGTAAGCTGGAAGCGGAGACCCTCCCCGATGACGGACCGCCGCGCCTTTCTGGCCTCGCTGCTGGCCGCGCCGCAAACGATTCGCGCCAATCCGCTCGATATGCGAATCGAGTCGGTGGAGACCTTCGAGGAGAGCTACGCCTACCGCACGCCCATCAAGTTCGGCGGCTCCATCGTCGACCGCGTGACCCTGTTGAACGTGCGCCTGCGGGCGCGCAACCGGGCCGGCCGCGAGGCGGAAGGCTTCGGCTCCATGCCGCTTGGCAACGTGTGGAGCTGGCCCAGCCGCAGGCTCGGCTACGATGGCACCCTCGCCGTGATGCGGCGCCTCGCCGGACGCATCCGCGCCATCACCGCAGAGTGCCGGGATTACGGGCACCCGGTCGAGCTGAACCACCATCTCGAGCCCGTCTGGCTCAAGGCGGCCGCGGAGATGGAGTCGCCCGAGCCGGCGCCGAAGCTGGCCGTGCTGGTCACGGCCAGCCCTTTCGACGCCGCGCTGCACGACGCCTACGGCAAGCTGTGCGGCGCCAGCGTCTACCGCTGCTACACGCGCGAGCACCTGCGCGAGGACCTCGGGCGCTACCTCGGCCCCGAATTCCGCGGCCTTTATCTGGAGCAGTTCGTGCTGCCCGACCCGAAGCCGCGCATGCCGCTCTATCACCTGGTGGGGGCCGTGGATCCGATCCGCGAATCCGACATCGTCCGGCGCGTGGGCGACGGGCTGCCGGAAACGCTGGCCGAATGGATCGAATACAACGGCCTCACGCATCTGAAAATCAAGCTCAACGGCGACGACCTCGCCTGGGACCGCGACCGCGTGCTCGCCGTCGAGTCCTGCGCCGCCGAGGCGATGGCGCGGCGCGGCGTGAAGCAGTGGTTCTATTCGCTGGATTTCAACGAGCGCTGCCCGAACGTGTCCTACCTGCTCGACGTGCTGCGCCAGATCCGCGAAAAATCGCCGGAGGCGTTCCGGCGCATCCAGTACGTCGAACAGCCGACGCACCGCGACCTGAAGGCGCACCGGGAAAACGTGATGCACGAGGCGGCCAAACTGCGCCCCGTGGTCATCGACGAGTCGCTCACCGATCTGGAAAGCCTGCGGCTGGCGCGCGAGATGGGCTACACCGGCGCCGCGCTGAAGGCCTGCAAAGGGCAGGCGCAGGCGCTGCTGATGGCCGCGGCGGCGCAGCGCTGGAAAATGTTTCTGTGCGTGCAGGACCTCACCTGCCCCGGAGCCTCGCTGATCCACTCGGCCGGGCTGGCCGCCCATGTCCCCGGCGTGGCGGCCATCGAAGCCAACGCCCGCCAGTACGTCCCGGCCGCCAACAAGGGCTGGGAGGAAAAATTCCCGGGCATTTTCATCATTCGCGACGGCTATATGCGCACCGGCACGCTCACCGGCCCGGGGCTCGGCGCAGTGGTCTGAATTCTGTCTTCTCCTCTGTCTCCCGAACCCGTGCCTGCGCGCCGTTCGGCCCGCGCGGGGCGCTGTGCGCAAATATTCCGCGAGGCAGGAAGCGGGCCGCATTGAATTCTGTATGCATTTCCTGGCTTGAAGAGAACAATAACCGGCAGATTATTTCCGTTTTTCGACCCTGATGCATTTGGCGCCCGCGCGTTTGACGACAATTGCGGCTCCCGCGGCGGCACAGCCGGCGCTTTCCGCGCCGCGGACACGCGCCGCTGCACCAGGGCGCAGCGGCGACGGGCGCGAGGGCCGCGCCGGCGGCGCGCAATCCATGCTGCGGCAGACCCGCAGCCCGATCGAACGGGGTAACGCGATCGGCGTGCCGGGGCCTGCCCGCGAGGGCAGCCCGCCGCGGCAAAGGCCGCTGCATTCGCCAGAAGGCGGGGGCGTTGCCACACCCTTCGTCACAGAGGGGGCAGCCCGATACACAATACAGACTTTGGTATCCTGAATACCGAATGCGCCAGTTTCTTGTTCCCGTTCTTTTCGCTTCCCTCGCCGGCGCGGCCGCCTTCGGCCAGCATGGCGAAGGGGAGGCGCCGCACCGCCATCACATCGCCTTTCTCGCCGGCGGCAGCCACAACACCGGAAAGAACGGCGGAACAACCGGAGCCGACTATGAGTATCGCTTCGCGCGCCGCTTCGGCGCGGCGGCGACATTCGAGTACGTCGGCGGCGACTTTCGCGAAGACCTCTTCGCTTTCACCGCCGTAATGCATCCCTGGAAGGGCATGCGCCTCGTCGCCGGGCCGGGGTTTGACCGGGAACTGCGCGAACACGAATCCTCCCACGAGCCGGCCGTCCCGGAGACGCACAAGAAGTACCGCGGCCTTTTCCGCGTGGGTGGCGGCTACGACCTGCACCTCGCCCGCGGCTTCACCATTGGCCCGGATCTCGCTGTCGACATCCTGAAGGGAGAAAAGGTTCTCGTCTACGGCCTGAACATCGGCTGGGGCTTCGGCCGCCACTGACCCGGCCCGGCTACAATAGCGGGCGATGCCTCTGCTGCTGATGCTCGGACTCGCGGCCGCGATTCAGACGCCTCCCGCCGGCCTCTGGGATGCCTCCATCGAGGTGGACGGCCGCAGGGTCGCCTTTCGCATGGAGCTTGATTTTTCCCGAGGCGCAGTGCGCGGCGCCTTTCTCGACGGGGAGCGGCGCATCTGGTCCACCTCGGGCGGGCTTCGCGGCAACCGCCTGGAGCTCGTGTGGGACTACTTCGACTCCCGGCTTGACGCCGAATTCGTGAACGGCGAACTGAGCGGCGCCTACCAGCGGCGCACCAAGGCCGGCCTGGTCCGCCGCCCGTTTGCCGCGCGTCCCTTTCAGCCGGAGCCCGCAGCGGGCGAGGAGCCGGCCGCCAAGGTCGCCGGCGCCTGGCGGATCCGGACGAACGCCACGCGCGGCGTGAACGTGATGAACGGCTACTTCGCGCAGTCCGGCCCGCTGGTCAGCGGGACCATCCAGCGCCTGGACGGCGACTTCGGCACGCTGAGCGGCCGCGTCTCCGGGCGCCGTCTCACGCTCTCCCACTTTGACGGCGTCCGCGCCACGCTGATTGAAGCCGAGCTGCTGCCCGACGGCACGCTCAAAGGCGTCATCGACGGCAAGACGGAGTTCACCGCCGCGCGCATCGAGGATGCCGCCCGGCTCGGCCTGCCCGAGCCGCCAGACCCTTCCCGCTATGTCTCGGTGAAGAACCCGCTGGAACCGGTGCAATTCCGGGCCGTGGATCTCGACGGCAGGCCGGTTTCCTCGAGCGACCCGCGCTTCCGCGGCAAGGCGATGATCGTCACCATCATGGGCTCTTGGTGCCCCAATTGCCACGACGAGGCCGAGCTGCTCGTGGAGCTGGACCGCCGCTACCGCAGCCAGGGGCTGGAAATCGTCGCCCTCGGCTTTGAATACACCGGCGAATCGGAGCGGGACCGCAACCAGCTCCGGGCCTTCGCGCGCCGCCATGGCATCGAATACACCGTTCTCTACGCCGGAACCACGGACGAAGGGGAAGTCCAGCGGGTGCTGCCGCAACTGGCCAACTTCTCGAGTTACCCGACCACGCTCTTCCTCGACCGCAGCCACCGCGTCCGCTCCGTGCACGCGGGCTTCGCCGGCCCGGCCAACGCCGCAGAACACGCGCGGCTGCGGGAAGAATTCGAGAAGCTGGCGAGGGAAATCCTCGCCTCGCGCTGAGGCGCCGTCCGGGCGATGCGCATGCCGGGGGAGTGCGCCCGCACTGCGGCCGCGGCGGGCGCGGGGCAGCCGCCCCGCGGCCCATGGGCTCAATGGTAGAACTCTTCGCGCGCTTTTTCGCTCTCGAATTCGATTTCTTTTCCGGATTTGAGCGCGAGCATTTTCATCACGCTGCGGTTGATGTCCTTGCCGAATTCCACCACGAGCCCCTGCGGCTTGCCCGCCTCGTCGACATAGCCGATGGTGGCAAAATGCCGGCGCTTCTTCGAAAGCAGCATCGGCAGCGCCGCCACGCCCAGCGTCGTCACGCCCCAGCCGATGGTGGCGCCGATGCGCCGCCCCACTTTCTGTCCGTATTCCAGGCTCGTAATGCTGGCGTACGGCAGCCGGTGGCTCTTGCCGGCAAAATGGAACACGGCAGCGTCGTCGCCGAGCTCCACCGTGCCCTCGGCCCCCTCCGGCACGTCCGTCCACATTCCGCCGAGATAGCGGACCTCCCTCTTGCCAACGCCGGCCAGGGCCGCCGCGGGCGCCAGCAGCAGAAGCGAAAAACAGGCTCTTCGGGTCATCATGGGTGCGAAAAACCTCCTTCAGCGCCAGATTGCGGCGCCGGGCGGCTCACCCGTTGAGCCTGCGCCGGAATTTAACCGGAATTTTCGCTTGCAGGAGGATTTTCGCCCGCGGGAGGCGCTTCCGCGCCCCGCATGGCCCGCCAGTCCAGCTCCCGCAGGAACCGCTCGTTCTCCCGCCAGTCCTTGCTGACTTTCACGAAAAGCTCCAGATACACCTTCTTGCCGAAGATGGCTTCCAGCTCGAGGCGCGCCGCCGTCGCCGCCTCTTTCAGCCGCGCCCCCTGCGCGCCCAGCACGATCGCTTTCTGCCCCGGCC
>Ga0272446_1001150_pt1 | contig 39378 bp, 29 predicted proteins | sample YNPCB0061_FD_194587 | JGI IMG/M metagenome (GOLD analysis project Ga0272446, IMG submission 194587) | Hot spring microbial mat communities from Yellowstone National Park, WY, United States - YNP-CB-006-1 | ecosystem: Environmental > Aquatic > Thermal springs > Hot (42-90C) > Sediment | place...
GAGGGGATACCTCGAGGTATCCCAAAACGTTCATGACAGAGGTGAGGGATACCTGGAGGTGTCTCCGGCCGTTCACACCAGGGGGCGGGGAGAGCCCTCGATCTGCTCCGAACCGCTCCGGATAGGCGACACGAGCGATAGAACCCGAAAGGTCGGCGTATGGCACCTTGATTGCTACAAAAGGCGATGCTTGGCTTCTAAGTGAGCCCATGTGCCGACGTGAAGGCTCCTCGGCCAGTGGTTCCAATCACGGCGCTGCGCGTCGAGTCCTGTCGATGACGCGCATTGCGCAGCGGCCAACAACGCCACCGGCAAAGCGACCGACGAGTTCGAAGGCCGCTTCGTGCAGGGGCTTTTTGTGGGCCTTGTAGCGGTCCCAGTCGGCGTATGCTTTCTTGACGACGATGTTGCCTTTGTCGAGCAGGCGCTCGAGCACCAGGCCGATGTCGAAGGTGTCGTAGTTCGCGTCGCGTACGCCCAGGGCGACGTTCTCGAAGTCGCAGAAGACAGCCATGCTGGGCGCGGCGTCGATTCGATCTCGCATGATGCACTTTCTGGTGTCGTGAGGGTGGCCGAGAGCCTCTTGGACCGGGCTCGGTCATCCCGGCCGAATGCTGTAGCACGAGAGCGCGGCCAAGGGGACCGGGGTGCATTCGGACGGCCCGGGTTCGATCCTGCCCGCCCCTGCAGTGCTTCGCTGCTCATGCCTCCGGATGCCAGCATGCCACCCGATGGTGGCTTTCCGGCTCCGTCTCGGTCAGCGTCGGGATGCGAGCCATGCATTCGGCGTGATCGTTCTTCCAGCACCGTGGATGGAAGGCGCACCCTTCCGGCGGGTCGAGTGGGCTCGGCGGTTCCCCTTCCAGCACGATGCGCAGTCGGTGACGATCCGGGTCCGCCACGGGCACGGCCGACAGCAGCGCCCGCGTATACGGATGCCGCGGCTGCGCAAACACCCGCTCCGTCGGCCCCATCTCCACGATGCGCCCCAGATACATCACCGCCACCCGGTGGCACAGGGCCCGTACCACGCTCAGGTCGTGCGAGATGAACAGGTAGCTCATCCGCTGGCCCTGCTGCAGATCGATCAGCAGATTGATCACCTGCGCGCGCACCGATACGTCGAGCGCGCTCACCGGCTCGTCGCACACCAGAAACGACGGGCGAACCGCCACCGCCCGGGCAATGCCGATGCGCTGACGCTCCCCCGCGGAGAATTCGTGCGGAAACCGGTTCATCGCGTCGGCCGGGATCCCCACGGACTCGAGCGTGCGCGCTACCGCGTCGCGCACGCCGGAGCGGCCGCGGGCCAGGTCGTGGATCCGGATGCCCTCGGCCACGATGTCGCCCACCCGCATGCGCGGGTTGAGCGATGCGTACGGATCCTGGAAGACAATCTGCATCTGGCGCCGGAACGGCCGAAGCTGCCGCTGGGACAGCAGCGTGAGGTCGCGCCCCTCGAAGGTGATGCGGCCGTAGGTGGGCTCCACGAGGCGTAGAACGACCCGTCCGAGCGTCGTCTTTCCGCAACCCGATTCGCCCACCAGCCCGAGCGTCTCCGCGTGCCTGATGTAGAAGGACACGTTGTCCACGGCCTGCACCAGCCGCGGCGAGCCGAACAGCGAGGTGCGAACGGGAAAGAGCTTGCTCAGACGCTCGACCTGCAACAGCGCGCGATGCTTGCCTGCTGGCGCGGTCCCGGCCTCGGTCGTCGACGCGCCCGGCCCACCGGCTTGCTCTGGTTGCGTCATATCGACTCGCCTCCGACCAGCCAGCACCGCGCAGCGTGGTCCGCCGCGATCGACCTCATGCCCGGCTCCTGCTCGCGACACGCGTCGAAGACACGGGCGCACCGGTCCTGGAACCGGCAGCCACGCGGCAGCGATGTGCGATCCGGCGCACGGCCCGGCAGCGAGGGCAGCTTGCGCGGCGCGAAGGGGCCCTGCTCGTCCGGCCGGGTCAACGCTTTCAGACCGTCGATCAATGCCTGCGTGTACGGATGCCCGGGGTTGTGGAACAGGTCGCGCACCGGTCCGGTCTCCATCACGCGCCCCGCGTACATCACCACCACATGCTCGGTGAACGACGCCACCACGCCCAGGTCGTGGCTGATGAGGAGCGTGGCAGTCCCCGACTCGCGGCGCACCTCGTCGAGCAGCTCGAGCACCTGCGCCTGCACCGTGACATCGAGCGCGGTGGTCGGCTCGTCGGCGATGAGCACGCGCGGCGAGCAGCTCAGCGCGATGGCGATCATCACGCGCTGGCGCATCCCGCCCGAAAGCTCGTGCGGCCATGCATCCACGCGAGTCTCGGGCGCCGGGATGCCCACACGGCGAAGCAGGTGCACGGCCCGATCGCGCGCCTGGCTGCGTGACTCGTTCCGGTGCGCCCGGATCGTCTCCACGATCTGCGCTCCCACGGTCATCACCGGGTTGAGCGACGTCATCGGTTCCTGGAAGACCATCGCGACCCGATCTCCTCGCACTCGGCGAAGCTCCCGCTCTGGAAGCTTCATCAGATCGCGCCCCTCGAGAAGCACCTCGCCCCGCTCGATCCTGCAGGGCGGGTCGTCGATCAAACGCAGGATCGATAGCGCGGTCACGCTCTTGCCGCTGCCCGATTCGCCCACCAGTCCGACCTTGCCGCCCGTCGGCACATCGAAGCTCACGTCGTCGACCGCACGCACGATCCCCCGCTCCGTGCGAAACGTCGTCGCGAGGTTTCGTACCACCAAGACGTGCCGGTCCGTGTCAGCCATGACCCATCAGCGCAGGTAGATGTCGAGCGTCGGACCCTGGCCGTGTCCGATCCCCGTCGCATAGCGCGCGCCGAACGCGTCCTGCGGGCCAGCCAGCAGGGCCAATCCATGGTCGTCGGCCCGCGCCTCGCGCCACCGGCGCACGATGGCCGTCACGTCGATTCGCAGCGGGCGAAGCCCCCAGGTCGATGCACGCCACGTCGACTCGATCGGCGACAGCCTCGGCAAACGACTCCACGACGACCCGTCCGCCGTCCACGGGGACAGGATCCGAACGACCGACACGGGCACGGGCGCGGAGCTCGGCGGCACGTCCGGCAGCGGGTCCAGCACCAGGAACGCCGAACGGACGTCCGTATCAGGGCTGAACGGTGCATCGAAATGAAGCAGCAGCAAGACCTGCCCGGCGCTCTCGCGACCGAACGGGATCTCTGCCGGATCGAAGGCGTCGCGCGATCGCGATGTCACCACGGCCAGCCGGTCGGGCCGCAGCACCAGCCGCCGCAGGCTCACGTCTACCGGCGCTTCGTTGGTGCGCCTGCACACACCCACGACACAGGCGTGCTTGTCGCCGCAGTCTCCGGCTTGCAGGCAGGGACGTTGCGCGCCGCCGCAGCCGGCGATCACCGTGACCAGCGCGAAGAGGAATGCTTGCTTGCGCATGCCGTGCTATCCGACGTCGCGCCATCTTGCCACGGATCGAGGCTGAGCGGTGCAAGGAGGCGCATGCGTCTGCGTTCGACCGGCTCCGCTTGCGGTCCCTCGATCACGTTCGGTCCTGTGCGGTGGCCGCAGATACCATGCATGAACGCCGATGATTGCGTCGACGCTCTTGGTGATCGTGTTGCCTGCGAGCAGACGCTCGAAGTCGTTGGCGAAAATGGCGATGCGTTCGCGGTGGTGGGCGTGCAGCATCTCCGAGAACCGCCGGAGACTCGAGCAGAGCTCCTGCTCCGTGGCTGCGCCGGACAGCGCACGCTCGAAACGCGCGGCGAGGTCGGTCGGCAACCCTGCTTCGATACAAGGAACGGCGCTCCCGATGCAGCGGGCAGGAGCCGGGCGAGGCGCGCAACGCCAGTCCGCAGGGAGGTGCTTGGACATCTCACCGCGTTCGTGCTACCCGCTGCACGGTCGGGATTTCTCATGAGCTCTTCGCTGGCCGCACAAGTCAAGGAAGTCATCGTCCGCGAGCTGAATCTGCAGGACATGCGCCCGGAAGACATCCACGACGACGTCCAGCTCTTCGGTGGTGGCCTCGGGCTAGACTCGCTCGACGCTCTGCAGCTCGCCATGGCGCTCGAAGAGCATTTCGAAATCAAGCTGCCGGAGGGAGACGCCGTCCGCCCGATCTTCCGGTCCGTGGCGACCATCGTGGAATTCATCGAGAAGACCCGCGCCCACGGCGTCGAATGAGGCTCTGGATCACAGGCGTCGGCATGGTGACCGGCCTTGGCGCCGGCGCCGGCGTCTGCATGGATCGCCTCTGCCGCGGCGAGCGCGCCTTCCATCCCGTGCGCGTCTTCGACGGCTCCGACCACAGGGTCGACCTCGTGTCCGAAGTCCACGACGCTTCCGCGCTGTCCCCGGGCTTCGTTTTGCCCCGCACCGAGAGCATGGCGATCGCCGCTGCCCGCGAAGCGCTCGCCCAGGCCGCCGTCCAGCCCGCACGCCAGCAGGTCGACCTCGTCTTCGGGACGACCACCGCCGGTACCCTCGAGATCGAGCAGACCCTCGCCGCGCTTTTCGATATGCGGCCGTCCGCTCCGCTCCCCCCCGAGCTGACCGACACGATCGCCCTGTCCGCCGAACGCATCGCCTCGGTCGTCGGCCCCTTCTCCCAAGTTCGCACCGTCAGCAGCGCGTGCTCCACCGGGGCCATGGCGATCCTGATCGCTGCCTGCTGGCTGCGTGCGGGGGTCTCCACCTGCGTGCTAGCCGGGGCGGCCGACGGCTTGTGCAGGCTCACGCTCACCGGCTTCAATGCGCTCGGCTCCCTCGACCCGCTGCCATGTCGTCCCTTCGACCGGTCGCGCAACGGGTTGTCCCTCGGCGAAGGCGCGGCGTTCGTGGTCCTCGAGCGTGACGACGCCGCCGCGGCGCGGGGCGCCCGACCCATTGCGGAGCTCGCTGGCTGGGCCGCCGGAGCCGAGGCTCATCACATCACCAACCCGGAGCCGAGCGGACGAACCCCCGCCAGGCTCATGCTTGATGCCATCGCGATGGCGGGCTTGTCTCCTCGCGAGATCGACTACGTCAATGCCCACGGCACGGCCACGGTGCTCAACGATACGATGGAGATCCAATCGTTGCGCAGCGTGTTCGGCGACGATCTCGACCGCGTGCGAGTCTCCTCGATCAAGGGGCAGATCGGGCACACCCTCGGCGCCGCCGGCTCCATCGAGGCCGTGGTCTCCGCCCTTGCGGTCCACCAGCAACGCATCCCGCCTACCGCTGGGCTCGAATCGCCAGGCGAGGATTGCCGTGCCGGCCACGTGCTTCATCGGGCCGTCGATGCGCCCGTGCGCGCCGCGCTCTCCAGCTCCTTCGGATTCGGTGGCCTCGACGCCGTCCTGCTCCTGGCCAGCCCCGGCAGGGCCGCCCCTCTGCCCGAACCCGCCGCGCCCCGTGTCGTGCTGCTTTCGGGTGCCGTCCTTGGACCCTTGGGGCTCCACGATTCGCTGCAGTCGCGCGCCTATCTTCAGCAGGGCGACCCTCCGGCCATCGGCCCCGTGCCTTTCGATGACGCGGCGTGCCTCGATCGCGCTCGCGCTCGCAGGCTTGGGCGTGCGGAGCGCATGCTCGCCACGGTCATCGGCCGGGCTCTGTCCGGTACCGGATCGCGCGCGCTTGCGGATCCTCAACGGGTCGGCCTCGTGGCTTCGCGCCTGTCCGGAAACCCTGGACCTACCGCGCGCTTTCTCGCACGGGCGCGCGATCGCGGCCCGCGCTTCGCCCCCCCCGCCGACTTCCCCAACCTCATGCTGTCGTCGATAGCCGGCCACGCGACCATCTATCACCGACTCCATGGCCCCGCGGTCGCCACCACCGACCGAGGCGCATCCGGCGCTGCCGCCTTCCTCACCGCCGTCGACCTGCTCTCCAGCGGATGCGCCGACGTCATGATCGCAGGCTCGGCGGATGATTGGGACATCTGCGGCCAGAGCCGACCCACCTGTTCGCTCCCAGGTGTGGACCACGATGTCCCCAGCACCGAGGGCGCTGCGGTCCTTGTCCTTTGCCGCGACGACCACCCCTGCGCGGCCGAGCGACAGGCAGCCGCCTTGCTCTTCGCGCAAACCTGGGCCACGACGGACGCTCGTGTCGCGGTCCTCAGCCGGATCCCGCCGCCCGCCGGATTGCCCATCGTCGTGGCTTGCGGCACGGTCGATCCGCAGTGGGTTCCCGCGTCGTGGGCCCACGCCCCGATCGCGCACGTCGAATCCCGCGCAGGAATGCACGACGCGGTCGGCGCGACAGCCATCGTGGCCGCCTTCGGCCAGGTAGCCTCGGGCGACGCGACCACGGCCCTGGTGATCGTCGGCGGCGCCATCGCGGGGTACGTGTTCGTCATCGGTGCACGATGAACCTGGGTGCCGCGATCCCGGCGTTCTTCTTGGTCGCGCTGGGGGGCTGTGCAGAGCATCCGGTGCCTGTGCGCAGGCCCGTGAACCCATCCGACGCCGCCGCATGGCAATCGGCGCGCAAAGACCTGGATGCGCTGCGGCGCGCGTGGGGCGCCACCGCGGGCACGATGCACCTTTCGGTGCGATTCAGCGCCCGAGCCACCGGCACCGTCATGTCCGGGCGCGGCGTCGTCGCCGTCGATCCGCCCCATTCGCTCCGCATGATCCTCCTCGGTCCGGGCGGATCGACCGCCATGGATCTGCTCGTCCACGAAAACCATTGGCGCTTGTCGATCCCGCCTCGAGACGAAACCTTCCGCGACACCGACGATGCGAACGAACGGGTCCGCGCCCTGCCCGTGCACTTCCTGCGCTGGTGGCTGCTCACACCGCTCGAGGGACGACTGATCGCCGCGTGGCAGCGCGACGGCCGGTACGAATGGGTGCTGCGCGCCGATGGCGCCGTGACCGATATCGTGCTGTCGGGCGGCCTGATCGACGTCACCCGGCGTGGGGCCTCCGTCGAGCACGTCGTCGCGGTGGGCGGACCCTGCGGCAGGGCCCGCTACGAGAACGAGGATGTCGGGCTGGTCGTGGAGGTGGAATGCGAGGCATGGCGTCCAGGGCCGCCTCAGCCCCGGGCTTTCGAGCTCGGGGACCAGGCGCCCAGACGTTGACGAGACGCGCTCTCAGCGGCCTTTGAACTCGGCCTTGCGCTTCTCGACAAACGCTTTCATGCCTTCGGATTGATCCTCGGTGCCGAACAGGACGGCGAATTCGGCTGATTCGAGCTCGTTGGCATTGACCAGATCCTGGTCCATGCCGCGCAGGATGGCACGCTTGGCCGCTGCGATCGCCACGGGGCCCTTGGCCGCGATCTTGTCGGCCGTCTCGCGTGTTCTGAGCAGGAGCTGATCGGCCGGGAACACCTTGTTGACGAGGCCGATTCGCAGCGCTTCCTCGGCGCCGACCATGTCGCCGGTGTAGATCATCTCACGGGCCAGGCCGACACCAATGCGCCGCACGAGCCGCTGCGTGCCGCCGAAGCCTGGGATGACCCCCAGGTTCACCTCGGGCTGAGAGAACTTCGCCTTGTCCGATGCATAGATGAAGTCGCACGCGAGGGCGAGCTCACATCCGCCGCCGAGCGCGAAGCCGTTGACCGCGGCGATGACCACGAACGGTGCCGTTTCCATCAGGGCCCCGAGACGGTGCCCCTGGTCCGCGAACGCCTTGGCCTGGGCCGACGTCATCGTGGACATCTCGGCAATGTCCGCCCCTGCGACGAACGCCTTTTCGCCAGCGCCGGTGAGAATGACCACGCGCGGTTGTTCGCCCTCGGAGGGGAAGCATAGCTGGTGGAAGGCCAGATGCAGCTCCTTGACCACCTGCGAGCTCAGGGCGTTGAGCTTGTCGGGACGGTTGATCGTGACGGTCGCGACGAAGGCGTCGCGCTCCACCTTGATGTACTTGAACTCCGTCATGCGTACCCTCTACTGGTCGAACGAGCTTCCGATCTTCTGGCCCTTGTCGTCGTACTTGTAGAAGCCGCGTCCGGTCTTGCGGCCCATCCAGCCCGCGGCCACGACGTTGCGCAGCAGCGTGGCAGGACGGTACTTGTCGTCGCCGAACTCCCTGTGAAGCACTTCGGCGATGAACAGGAGCGTGTCGTTGCCCACCAGGTCAGCCAGCTCGAACGGGCCCATCGGGTGGTTGAGGCCGAGCTTGGCGCCCTGGTCGATGTCCTCGAGTGTGCCCAGACCTTCTTGCAACGCGAAGCAAGCTTCGTTCAGGAACGGGATGAGCATGCGGTTGACGATGAACCCGGGCTGGTCGCGCGATGTGATGATCGTCTTGCCCAGCTTGCGCGCCAGATCCACGGTCAGCTCGTAGGTTGCGTTGCTGGTCTGCAGGCCGCGCACGATCTCGACCAGCTTCATGAGCGGTACCGGGTTCATGAAGTGCATGCCGATGACCTGGTCCGGCCTGCGGGTCGACGCCGCGAGCTTGGTGATCGAAATCGACGACGTGTTCGACGCCAGGATGGCATGCTTGGGGAGGACTTCGTCGACGGCGTGGAAGAGCTTGAGCTTGGTTTCGGTGTTCTCGGTAGCCGCCTCGACCGCGATGTCGACCTTGTCGAACGCGCGGAAGTCCCCGGCCGGCTCGATGTTGTCGAGCAGAGCGGCCCGCGCCTCGGCGGTCAGCTTCCCCTTGTCCACCTGCTTCTGCAGGATCGATCCGATCTTCCCCTTCGCCTTGTCGACCAGATCCTTCGATACGTCGACCAGCAGCACCTTGTACCCGGTCGCCGCTGCGACCTGGGCGATGCCTGATCCCATCTGCCCCGCGCCAATGACGCCGAAGACCTTCACGTCGGAGACCTGCATGACGTTCGCCTCGTAGGTTCGAGAGGTTTTCTGTCGTTCGCTGTCGACCCTGCGGCAGCGAGCCCGCAAAGGGCATACGCGGGGAAGGTTCGCGGGTCAACCGGGCGCGGCGCGTGACGAAGCACGGCTTATCGTTCCTTCCATCGGGGACGTGGCACGGAATCGGCGGCCCGGGCGGCCTGGATGCGTGTAGGCCTGGCCTCCGGGGGGGGACATGCTGTGCGCCTCGCCCGGCGCCCATTGTCAAAGATTGTCATTGGTTCGCCACGCTTCTTTACGTTTGCACAGCGGCCTCTGACAACCGCCGAATCGTGCGCGCTCCGCCCCGTGCGGATGGACCGCGAGCATTGCGGTGATCTCCGGGGGAACCGCGGGATGGCCGGCAAAGCGAGTCGACCTCGCGCGACCAGTGCAAAGCGCCCTTGTTCTCGTGCACAAACAGCCTCCGGCTGACATCATGGTGCAACGAAATACAAGCTGGTGACAATCGGCGCCTGCCTCGATGCTAGGAAAGCTCCGAATCCCGCGGTTGGGCTGCTTTTTGGACAACAGCCGGCCGTGTCGAGGAGAATGCGCGAATGATGCACACCCCGTTTTTCCTGCTGTACTTTGCTGTTCTGCTGGTGCTCAGCGGGTATGGCCTGCATCGGTCGCATCTGGTCTACCTCGTGCTGCGCAACAAGAACCGCATCCCGCTGCTTCGTCGCGGCTTTCGCGCAAGCGACGACGACCCTTCGCGGCCTCTGCCGTATGTGACCGTGCAGCTTCCCCTCTACAATGAGGCAACCGTGGCCACGCGGCTGCTCGACGCCGTGTCCCGGTTCGACTACCCGCGTGATCGGCTCGAGATCCAGGTGCTCGACGATTCGACCGACGAGACTGCCCAACTTGTCAATCGTCAGGTCGAAGGGATGCGTGCGGCCGGGCTGGATGCGGTGGTTGTTCGCCGCTCGAATCGTGTGGGCTACAAGGCCGGGGCCCTGGATGAGGGCTTGCAGGTCGCGAAGGGCGATCTCGTGGCGATTTTCGATGCCGACTTCATCCCCCAGCCTGGTTTCCTCCGGTCCTTGGTGGGCGAGTTCGAAGACGAGCGCGTGGGGTGCGTGCAGGCACGCTGGGGTCACCTGAATCGGGATCACTCGCTGCTGACGCGGGTGCAGGCGTTGATGCTCGACGGTCACCACCTGGTCGAGAACCGTGCGCGCTTCGCCGCGGGCCGCATCTTCAACTTCTCCGGCACGGGTGGGATCTGGCGTCGTGCGGCGATCGAATCGGCTGGCGGATGGCAGCACGACACGCTGACCGAGGATCTGGACCTGTCCTACCGGGCCCAACTGGCTGGCTGGCGGTTCGTCTACCGCGAAGATGTGGAGACGCCGGCCGAGCTGCCCGAGGATCTCTCGGCGCTGCGGGCTCAGCAGTACCGTTGGGCCAAGGGCACGGTCCAGACCGCGCGAAAGCTCCTGGGTACCGTCATGCGGTCGAATCTGACCCTGGCCCAGCGTGTCGAGGCATTCTTCCACCTCACCCCGCACTTCGCCTATCCGCTGATGGTCGCGCTCAGCATCCTGCTCTTGCCGGCGCTGCTGCTGTCGCCGGCTACGGACATCCGGACGATGGCCCTGGTGGATCTGCCGTTGTGCCTGGGCACGACAGGTTCCCTCGCGGCTTTCTACGGGATGGCGGAGCGGGCGCAGGGCCGCAGCGCTTGGACTGCGCTTCGACGCTTGCCCACGTTGATTTCGCTCGGCATGGGCATGGCGCCTCATCTGACGCGCGCGGTGTGGGACGGCTTGCAGTCGATGGCCGGCGAGTTCGTCCGCACCCCCAAGAAGGGCACCCGCGCGGGGCGCTACAGCGTGTACGCTTCGCTTCCGCTCGCCGAGATGGCGCTCTGCGCCGTGTCGGTCGCGAGCGTGGTCGTCTCCATCCAGACCGGCCATTGGTTCGCCGCACCGTTCGCGACCATGTTCGCGTTCGGCTACGGCTACGTGGCAACCCTGGTTGTGCAGGAGCAGACCAGCCGCCGGCGTGCCGTGCTCACGCAGCCGGAGATCAAGCGGCCCATGCCGCTGGCTGGCTGAGCTCCTTCCCGCGGCAACGTGTCCCGCGTTTCTGCCGCCCCGGCTTCGTCCCGACGCACCATCCTCGCGCCTGCGATCCGAATCTTCCGAACCGGCATGCTTGGCGTCGCCCCAGCCACCGGACCCCGATTTTCCGTGCCCTGGCCGTTCCTGCTGGACTATCCGTCCGGCCTGGGTAGGATCGACATCCGCGTCGCGTGAGCTCCGACTCTGGGAGGGGTCATGACGAAAGCTGACATCGCTCAGATCATCTACGCACGAATCGGTGGCTTTTCCAAGAAGGAGTCCATCGACCTGGTCAACCTCGTGTTCGAGACGATGAAGGAGACGCTGGGCCGCGGAGAAAAGATCAAGATTTCGGGCTTCGGCAACTTCGTGCTGCGCGACAAGCGCCAACGTCAAGGCCGCAACCCGCAGACCGGCGAGCCCATCATGATCACGGAGCGTCGTGTGCTGAGCTTCAAGCCCAGCCAGATCCTCAAGAACACGCTGAACAGTTCGTGGTCCAGCGGCGACTCGCCGGGCAGCGGCGAAGCATCCAGGTACCATCGGTGACCATCGGCTCGCCGGCCGAACCCATCGCTCCCAACGCCGTGAAGCCAGCGTCCCAAGCGATGTCCCAGAACAACGACGACAAGCTCCCCAAGCTCTTCTATCGCATCGGCGAGGTGGCGCGGATCGTCGGTGTGGACCCGTCCGTGCTCCGCCACTGGGAGCAGGAATGCCGGACCGTGCGTCCGCGGCGCGCCAAGTCGGGCCAGCGCGTGTACACGAAGCAAGACGTCAAGCAGCTACTGGAGATTCGCCGGCTGCGCTACGAAGAACAACTCACCATGAAGGGGGCGATCCGACGGCTGCAGCAGGTCGGCATCGAGCCGCCTCCCGAGCGCGCTGCCGGGGAGCCGGCCAACCCGCCCGAACCGGGGCCGGACGCCGCGGCGCCTGCCGTCTCGCGCGAGCAACTTCGGCAGGTCCTCCTCGATCTGCGACGTCGCGTGGTTGAGGTCATCGCGATGCTCGAGGACGACAGCACATGACACGCTCGCGCGGATGGTGGCTGGGCTGGTGCGCATTCATCTGGCCGGCGTTGGCCTCGGCGCAGCAGCCCGTCGACGCGTCCCCCGCCGGTCCCGACGCCGAAGTGGGCGGATTTGTGCCTGAAGCCGCGGCGCCCGATAGCTCGTCGCCCGCACCCGATGTTGCCGAACCGCGTCCCGACACCCCGGCCACGTTCGGACCCATCGAGTTGTTCCCACTCGCAGACGGCATCCAGGTCACGGTCCAGGCGCCGTCGGACTGGCCCGCTGGTGATGCGGAGATGGATGTGGCGGCGATCCAAGACGTTCCGGGGGCGCGGGTCCAGGTCGCCCGGGTCTGGGCTCCCGCGCGGCCGCGCTCCGGCAGGCTGCTGCTGGTCTGCGCGTCGGCGCCGTCCCGGGAATGGGCGCATGGAATCGAGTCGCTCGTGTTCGAACGTCTGAACTCCGTCGCCAGCGCCGAGCTGGCGAGGTACATGACCGTGAGCGAATGGTCGTCGGACGCCATCGAAGAGACGCCCTTTGGCTTTCAGCAAGGCTTTCGCGGGCGCGGCACGGGCGAGCCGGCGGTCCAGCAAGGTGGCGTGCGCGTGCTGGAACCCCAAGACGAAGCCGCCATGGCTGCGCCGCCCTTGGTTGTCACGGGCCGGCACTCCCTCGCGTTCTCCGCAACCGAAGATCCACCCCTGGTTCTGACCTGCTCGATCGCCTGCGCCGAACCGGTTTTCCGCCACGGCGCGGTCTGCAACACCGTCCTGGCCGCGCACCACCTGCAGGGGCGCACCGGGCCGGAGCCCGTTCCAAGCCTTCGCACGAGGTTCGTCGTCGGCTTCGGCCGCCGTCCCATCGCCTTCGGCGGGTTGGCAGCCGGGTTGGCGTCGCTCCTGGTCGGCGTCGTCGCCGTGGTCCGAGGGCTGCTTCTTCCGGCGCGCTCCTGAATACGCCGTCAGCGGCGGCTCATGCGTTCCCCGCGATCCTGTGCCGCCCCGTTGTCTCCATGCACCCGGATCGCCCAGGCGAGCCGTCCCACCTGCTTCATCACGTTCGGAACGCGCTTGAGCAGGTTGATCGAGGGCTTCCGCTTCTCGACGACCCGCACGGGAATCTCACGTATCGCGATCCGGGCCCGGTAAGCGCGAATCACGAACTCGCTCGCGAAAACGTCCTTGTCCACCACGCAGGCGCGGACGATCGGCAGCAGCGCATCGCGCCGGAATGCCTTGAGCCCGTGGGTGTCGGTGCCGCGGAATCCGAGCGTCACACGCAGCAGACCGTTGTAGATCCGGCTGGCCGCGTTTCGTGCCCACGGACGCTCGTCGCTCGACCCGGACAGCAGCTTCGAACCGATGACCAGGTCGGCGTCGTGGTTCTGGAGCAACCCGATTGCCGCCTCGTGAAAGTCGGTGTCGCACAGGTCGATCTCGTCGCAGATCACGAAGGTGCCAGCCGCTTCGAGGATGCCGCGTCGCAAGGCCTTGCCGTAGTTCGGCTCACCAAGGGAGAAGCTCCTGACCTCGGGGAACTTCGCCCGGAGCTTGGTGGCGATCTGGACGGTGTTATCCCTCGATCCGTTCTCCGCGATGACGATCTCGTAGGTCCATGCAACCGTCTTGAGCTTCTCCCTCAGATCCACGATGGCGGCGTGCAGGATGGCCTCTTCGTTGTAGACCGGGATGACAATCGAAACGAGGGGAGGGGCCTTGTCGTCCATGTTCATCTCATCTGCCGGGCGGCCAGGGCCGCCGCGTCGCGACCGAACATCAACGCATCTTCCATCGACGAGTAGTTCCAGCCGCCATAGCGCCCGACCGACTGGATGCGCTGCTGTCGGAGCCAGCCGTGGATGACGTCGACGGCGTCGAAGTAGTGGTGGTCGAAGATGACGTATGCGTGTTCGAGCTTGCGTTTTCGCAGGAAAGCGACCTGACCGGGGTGGTCGATCCAGCCCATCTCGACGAGGGCGGTTTCGATTTGGGGGCCGAGGGTGTTCAGGTTGGGCTCGGCACGGTCGGCCAGCTCGATGTACAGGTTCGAGCAGCCTGGCGGCGCGAGGTCGGGCGAGAAGTTGGAGTAGCAACCAATCCGGTAGAACGGATACCGCTCCTCCGGCACATAGACCCAGTGGTAGGGCTTGCCTGCAGGCACGCTCAGGGCGACGTCGAGGTACCAGAGCGGATTGCATCGCAGGAGAGACGCGGCCGTTCGCACGGCTTCGGGGGCGTCGGTCATCAGGGCGCAGAGTCGGTCCAGAGGCGCGGTGGAGATGAGCTGGTCGTAGGTCACCGAGGCGCCGTCGGCGAAGTCGATGCGGCGGCTTGCGGTGTCGACGCGGACGGGCACGCGCGCCAGCTCGATCTCGGGCAGGGCTTGGGCCATGGTGCGGGTCAGCTCGCCGATACCGCGTCGAGGATACAGGAAGCTCGCATTGTAGCCGAGCTCCGGTCGCGCGAGGCCGACCGCCCCCGCGATCACGTCTTCGAGCTTGGGGATGGGCACGAAACGCGAGCACCACGCGGCGGTGATGTCTCTGGGATGCACCCCCCACAAGCGGCAGTTGTAGGGGATCATGAAGTGCTTGCTGAAGCCTTCCCCGAAATGCTGGAGGCAGAACTGCTCGAAGTCTCGCGGCGCCGCCGGCCACTGCGTGTCCCGTGCGCGCAGGAAACCCATCACGCATTCGTAGGCGACGGCCGGCGGAAGACCCAGGGTGTTCGCCTGGAACGGGTACCGGGTGTAGGTTCCGTGCGACCAGATCATCGAGCGCCGTTGCACCTCGAGGACATCGTTGCGCAGCCAGCCCGACACGAGCTCGCGCATCGCAGGGTCGCGCAGATGCAGCAGGTGGCCGGTCTTGTCGAACCGAAAACCGCTGTCTTCCTCGGTGACGACGTGCCCGCCGGCGCGGTTCTGGCGCTCGAAGATCCGGAAGGGGATCCCCGCGGCGCGCAGGTGCCAGGCCGCCGACATGCCTGTCAAGCCGGCGCCGAGGATCGCGACTGGAGTAGATTCGCTGGGCATCGTGGCTGTGCGATGGCGACGGACCCTAGTACAGGTTCCCGCGAGTTGGTACCCATTCCAATCGATCCGGAGCTCGGATCCGTGGTCTGAGAAAACCCTCGTGCGGACGAAAGCGCGCGGTGTTGGACGTGGCTAACGAGCGGAGCCGCTCACCTGCATCGCCGCGACCGGCAATCGCAGACCGTATCGCGCCTCGGCCTCTCGCACCAGCGACCAGAACTCGTCCAGTCGTTCATCCGGAACAAGTGTGCGCAAGCTACGCATCAGCGCCCGCGTCGCCGCCCGCACCTCGATCTTCACAGAGGATATGCTCAGATCATCCCCGAGCAGAAACAGGTTGGGAAACGTGCCGTCCCCGCAGAACGAACGCAAGCACGTCTCGACCTTCGCTCTGCCGAGGACGTCCGAGAGCCCACGGACCACCAGGCTCAACGCGTCACAGTACTGCGTCGTCTGCGGGCCCTGGGCGTCGAGGTCCAGGCCCACCGGCAGGTTCTCGATGCGGCGCAGCAGCGGCTCGATGTGCGCCTGATCGATCAACGCTCCGTGCTGAGGGGCGATAAGCACCGGCTGCGGATCGAGAAGGCGGATCCGTGCGACCGCGCGCCGAAGCGCCAGGTTGGTCGGCATGTAGATCTGGTGGAACGCATCGATGTCTTCCCAGTCATCGCCGCGGGAGAGCAGCCCCGGAGAACGCGTCAGGCCTCCGAACAGGTCGCCGGAGAACAGCACCCTGGTTTCGATGTCGTAGTACATCACGGCACCCCGGAAGTGGCAGAACGGCGTGGGCACGAACAGCACTTCATGCCCGGTGGCCAGGCGCATCCGCTGATCGCGAAAGTGGTCCACCGCGGAGTAGCATTGGGGTTTCAGGCCGTAGAAGCGCGCCAGGCGCCAGGTATCCTCCGCGCACAGAACATGAATGCGGGGATTGGCCTGCTGGAGCGCCGCGGTGTTTGCCGCGACATCCGGGTCCTGGTGGTTGATGAAGATCAGGTCGACGTTGCCGATGGCGCCGACCACGGCTCCGACCTTGCCGGCGATGACGTCGAGGTCCGCGGGCGCCCCCGGGTCGATGAGCACGTTCAAGCGAGTGTCGCGGGATCGGTAGCTTCGCAGGTACACGTTGCACTCGAGCAGCGCGTCTTGTCGACGGCCGACCCACCATGTGTCGTGGGCGATCTGGACCACCTCGCGGTCGGCTCCTTTCGCCGTCGCAAGGGGCTCCACGTGGTAGTCGAGATCCTGGAGGTTGTTGCCCGCGCCCATCACCTCCGTCGTTTCGCCGGGGCTGGTTTCCGCCGACAGCGCGCGGCCGAGCTGGCTGCGGAGCTCCTGCAACGCCGCGCCGAACGCTGCGGCAGATTCGTATCTCGAGGATGGCGCCTTCTGCAGGGCCTTCATCACGACCCGCTGTGCGGCCTCGGGCAGATCCGGATCCTCTGCTCTTGCCGGCCATTCCGGCGCCTCCGTCAGGTGCTTGGTCAGCACCGCCAGGAACGAGTCGGCCGTGAAGGGCACCCGGCCGAGGAGCATCCGGTAGACCAGCACCCCGATCGAGTAGATGTCCGCTCTGGCATCCACCGGTTTTCCCAGCGCCTGCTCCGGTGACATGTACTCCGGCGTGCCGAACACCGCGCCGGTCCGTGTCAGGTCGCTCACCTCGTCGCTCACCAGCTTCGAGATCCCGAAGTCCAGCACCTTGACCTCCACCGATGCGTTGCTCCGCCCTCCCTGGCTCCGCACCAGGTGCACGTTCCCGGGCTTCAGATCCCGATGCACGATGCCGCGATCGTGGAGCGCTTGCACGGCATCGCAGACCTGGACCGCGACGTCGAGGGCCAGGGACGGCGCCATCCGTCCATCTTCGAGCACTTCGCTCAGCGATCTTCCTCGCAAGAGTTCCATCACCATGAACAGGGATCCGTCCGGCATGGTTCCGAAGTCCTCGATGGTGACCACGTTCGGATGGGTGACCAGCGCGAGCAGTCGCGCCTCGTGGCGAAAACGATCCACCATGGCCGGGTCGGACACGAGGCGCGGCTGGAGAACCTTCAGCGCCACGCTTCGTCCGGTGGCCAGGTGCTCCGCCTCGTAGACGTGAGACATTCCCCCGGTGCCGAGCAGAGCTCCCACGCGGTACCGGTCCTGAACCACCACGCCCGTGAGCGTTCCCTCGCCCGCGGCGCTCGTGCGCAACCTGGCCCCGTCACGCGGGCAGAACACGAGAGCCTTGTCTTCATAGTGTGCTGCACACAACGGACAGCGCAGTTCGCGAGCAGGCATGCGGCAACCTAGCACGCAGCATGCAGGGAGTCCCGCCGTCGCCGGCCGAAAATGCATGCGTGTCCGAGCGGTTCTGCAGCCGCGCTTCGGGATCGCGGAAGACAGTCGGCTGCCACGGTGAGCCGACTGCTCATTCGTTGTACCATGCGCGCATGTCGCGCGTCGCTCCGACTTGCTTCGCCGGCTGCTTGTTGCTCGTCGCAGGGACCGCGTCGTCCCCCGCGCGTGCCGACTCGCCGTGGACCATCGCCCGGGGTTGGTACGTTTCGCCAGGTCTTCCTTTCGCGCTGTCCGTGCGCGATGGGCAGACCGGGTTCGCCACGGGCGCTGAGGTGTCCGTGGCCGGCTACGAGGTAATCGGCAAGCCCGGCCGCGGCTGGTGGACGGGTCTGTACGCGGACGCGGTCCGCGACGCGGGCTCGTCGAGCGGCCGCCTGAGCATGGGGCCGGAGCTCGGTCGCGGGGTGTTGGGAGTGGATGGCGGCTATCTGCTTGAACGCACCGGCGGCCGGACCTTTCACGGCGCCTGCGTGCGTCCTGTGCTGAGCATCGGGTTTGCGATCCTGTACGGCCGACTGGGGTGGCTTCCGCGCGCGTCCGATCCCATCGTGACCGAGGCTGGACTGCTGCTCAAGGTGCCCATCAACTTCTGGTGCGATCCGGCAGCGCCCGGCTGCGGCTGATTGGGGAGCGGTGGCTGGAGGCCCGGTTTCCGCGGCGGCTCCGCGCCGTGTCCCTGGCGCGTAGCGTGCCACCCAAGTTTGATGCACCATCGGCGTCGGACCCGGGGCAGAACCTCCCGGCGCCTTGTCCGTATCCATCCAGCACCTGAGGTGACCCATGATGCGAAGTGTCTGGTCGGAACCATGTGCCCGCGAGGCGCACGCGGTGATGAGCAACAGGATGCGTGGGGTACTGTGTCTGGTCGGGCTGTTCGTCCTCAGCCTGGTGCTCGGATGTCCTTCGCAGCAGCCTCCGGTGACGGGTGCGCCGCCCGGCCCGCTCGCGCGGCCGGAGCATCCAGAGCGTGTCGTATGGCGCCTCTCTCGGTCCGGCGTCGGGTTTCGTCTGAGCAACGCGGAGCCCGCCGCGGACGATCGCAAGCCCGCGCCCGTGGTCGTGGCGGATCCCTTGCCCGACCAGGACGCAGCTCGGATTCTCGCGCGACTGCGTCCGATCGCCGCGCAGCCCGATGACAGCCGCAACGTTGCGCTGCGCGACAAGTCCGTGCCGCCTCCGCGCACGGGCAAGACGGTGCAGGGCGTGTTTCCGCCGCCTCCGGGGCCGCCTCCTGCCGTGCCGTCGGCACCGGGGCCGTTGCAGGTTCAGCGGCGCATGCCGGAGGGCGAAGTGCCCATCGCGCCGCATTTGAGTGTGACGTTTTCGCAGCCGATGGTGGCGATCACATCGGTCGACGACCTCGCGCGGACGCCCGTGCCGATCGCGATCCAGCCGCTTCCCGCGGGGCAATGGCGATGGGCAGGCGCACAGACTGCCGTGTTTCAGCCCGCAAAGCGGTTCCCCATGGCGACGGAGTATCAGGTCGAGGTGCCTGCCGGAATCCGATCGGCCACCGGGCAGACGCTCGACCAGCCGGTGAAGTGGACCTTCTCCACGCCGGCCGTCAAGCTCGTCGATCACTGGCCCACCGGCGGTCCCACGAAGTTGGACCCGATCTTGTTCGCGAGCTTCGACCAGAAAGTCGACCCGGCATCCGTGCTCGCCACGATCTCGGTGCGCGCCCATGGCGAGACCCTTCCGGTTCGGCTGGTGGAAGAAGACGAGCTGGTCACCGACAAGACCGTCGCGCGCATGTGGGAGAAGGCTCAGGACGGCCAGCGCATCGCCTTCCGCACCCTGCAACCGTTGCCAGGGAATTCGTCGATCAGTGTTGTTGTGGGTCCAGGCACGCCATCGGCCGAGGGGCCGCGGCGGACCGACAAGCCGCAGTCGTTCTCGTTCCGCACCTACGGCCCGCTCAGCGTGACGAGCCGAGCCTGCGAGAAGTCGGAGCCGTGTGTTCCGCTGTCCGGCTGGACGTTCTGGTTCTCGAACCCGATCGACGCGACGGCTTTTGCCAGCTCGATGGTGACCGTGACGCCCGATCTACCCGGCATGAAGGTTGAGGTGCATGGGCAGTACTTGACCATTCAGGGCAGGTCCAAGGGGCGTTCGACCTACAAGGTCTCGTTTTCGGATGCCATCCGAGACACGTTCGGGCAGACGTTGCAGCCGCACGAGCCGTTCGAGATGCACATCGGCTCGGCGGAGCCCGCGCTGTATTCACGCGACTACCCGATCGCGACGCTCGACCCGGCGGCTGGACCCGGCTTCTCGGTGTACTCGGTCAACTACCGCTCTCTCAAGCTCAAGCTCTACGCCGTGGGGCCGGAGGATTGGAGCGCCTGGCACACGTGGATCAACACCTGGGACGAGGACCGCAAGGTGAAGAATCCTCCGGGCAGGCTCGTGGTCGACAGGACCATCCAGGTGCGCAACGCGCCGGACGAGCTGGTGGAGACCCGGATCGATCTCACGCCGGCGCTGCACGACGGCCACGGGCAGGTGATCGCTATCGTCGAGCCGCCGACACAGCGCAAGGATCGCTGGCGTCGGGAGTACGTGCGCGCGTGGGTGCAGGTTACGCGCATCGGGCTCGATGCGTTTGCTGACGGCGAGGAGCTGGTGGGGTGGGCGACCTCGCTCGAGAACGGGGCGCCTTTGCAGGGGGTCGAGCTGTCCGTACTGCCGGCGGCGCAGAGCGTGCGGACGGGGCCAGACGGCCTCGCGCACCTGCCGCTGTCGATGTACGCCGGAGATATTCTGGTCGCGCGCACGGCCTCCGATCTCGCCATGTTGCCGTCGAGTGGCTGGCGCGAGTACAAACGCTCCGACTCGCTAGCCTGGTACGTATTCGACGATCGCAAGATGTACAAGCCAGGGGAGCAGGTGCGCGTCAAGGGTTGGGTGAGGCGGCTTGGCGGGCAGAAAGGCGGCGACGTGTACGCGGTGCCACAGAGCGAAGGGACACCGGTCGAGTACAAGGTAATCGGATCGCGGCGCAGCACCATCGCCGAGGGCAAGACCCAGCTCGACGACATGGGCGGCTTCGATCTGTCATTCAAGCTTCCCGACAACGTGAATCTCGGACACGCGTACGTGCAGCTCGAGCTTTCGCCGAGCGCGGGCCTGCACAACACGACGTATTCGCACAGCTTCGACATCCAGGAGTTTCGACGCCCCGAGTTCGAGGTCAACGCGTCGGTCAGCGACGGACCTCACTACGTTGGTGGACATGCGGTGGCCACCGTGGAGGCGAAGTACTACGCGGGAGGCGGGCTTTCCAACGCCGAGACGGAGTGGCGGGTAACACGCAGCGTCGGACGATACGTTCCTCCGAACCGCGGTGACTTCTGGTTCGGTCCTGCCGAGTGGTCGTGGTGGCGGCTTCGTGGCGACAGCGACAGTGCATCCAGGTCTGAAACGTGGACGGCCCAGACCGACGGGGAAGGGAAGCACAGGCTTCGCATCGACTTCGACGCGATCGAGCCGCCCTATCCGATGGCGCTGGAGATGGAGGCCAGCGTGACCGATGTCAACCGCCAGTCGTGGGCGTCGCGTGCGAGCCTGCTGGTTCATCCTGGCAAGGTATATGTGGGTCTGCGCAACGATCGGGCGTTTGTGCGCGAAGGCGAGCCCATCCGGATCGACGCGATCGCGTCGGACATCGATGGCAACCTGGTGGTGGGTCACAAGCTGAGCGTTCGCTGCGCGCGGGTGGACTGGGTGCAGGAAGCGGGGGAGTACGTGGAGAAGGAGCTCGACGTGCAGACCTGCGAGCCGACGTCGGCCGCCGAGCCACAGCGGTGCACGTTCCAGCCGAAGGAAGGTGGGATGCACCGCATCACCGCCGTGGTCGAGGATGAAAGCGGACGCAAGAATCGCACGGACATGAGGCTCTATGTCGTCGGTCCCAACGCGGTGCCGGATCGCGATCTGCAACAGGATGTCGTGCGTCTGATGCCGGGGCAGAAGCAGTACAAGCCTGGGGAGACCGCCGAGATTCTGGTGATGGCGCCGTTCGCGCCCGCGGAAGGAACGTTGACGATTCGGCGTCAAGGCATGGTGCGCATCGAGAGGTTCTCGATGCAGAGCCCCACGCAGACGGTGCGCGTTCCGATCGAGGAGGGGTGGATCCCCGGGGTGGAAGCGGCGGTCAGTCTGGTGGGGTCGGCGCCGCGCAAGAACGACGCTGGCGAGGTGGACCCGGCGTTGCCGCGACAGCCGGCCTATGCTGCCGGTGCGGTGCGTCTGGTCGTGCCTCCGGGAGCGAGAACCCTGACGGTGAGAGCCGTGCCGCGCGAGGCTCGTGTCGCGCCTGGTGCGAGCACGGTGGTGGACGTGGACGTGCGGGACGCGTCGGGAAAGGGGGCAGGAGGCAGCGAGCTGGCGCTCGTGGTGGTGGACGAAGCGATCCTTGCGTTGACGAGCTACAAGCTCGTGGATCCGGTGGAGGTGTTCTACGCGCAGCGCGACGACGGCGTGAGCGATCATCGGATGCGCGACACGGTGATTCTGGGCAGGCCGGACCCGCGGCAGATGCGCCTGGAGGCTGTGGAAAAGGACAAGGTGGGAGCCGGATACCGCAACGGTGGAGTCGCTGCGAACGGTTATGGCCGGCTGGCGGTGCAGACGGCGATGCCGTCGGTGGCGGGAGAGGGGATGAGGATAGCGGAAGCGCCCGGCGGAGCGAAGAAAGGGGATGAACGCGGGGGTGGTGGGCCGCAGCCCAAGATCGCCGTGCGTGCCGACTTCTCTCCGCTCGCCGCGTTCGTCCCTCGCGTGCGCACCGATGCCCAGGGAAAGGCACAGGTACCGATCAAGCTGCCGGACAACCTGACGCGTTATCGGATCATGGCGGTGGCGGTTGCGGGAGAGCGTCAGTTCGGCAAGGGCGAGTCGTCGATCACGGCGCGCCTGCCGCTGATGGTCAGGCCGTCGGCGCCGCGGTTCCTCAACTTCGGCGACAAGTTCGATCTGCCCGTGGTGCTGCAGAACCAGACGGACCAGGAGATGACGGTCGAGGTGGCCGCGCGCGCTTCCAATGCGTATCTGACCGCCGGCTTCGGCCGTCGGGTGAAGGTGCCGGCCAACGATCGAGTCGAGGTGCGCCTACCGGCAGCGGCAGGTCGAGCGGGCAAGGCGCGCTTCCAGGTGGCCGCGGTGTCCGATGGTTGGGCCGACGCAAGCGAGCTCGAGTTGCCGACGTGGACGCCGGCGACGACCGAGGCGTTCGCGACGTACGGCACCGTGGACGAGGGCGCGGTGGCGCAGCCGATCCGCCTGCCATCGAACGTGGTGCGGGAGCATGGTGGGCTGGAGGTTACGGTGTCATCGACCGCGTTGCACGCGCTGACCGATGCGGTGCTGTACCTGGTGGCCTATCCGTTCGAGTGCACCGAGCAGATGGCGTCGCGGCTGCTGGCTGTGGCGGCGCTGAAGGACGTGCTCGGTGCGTTCAAGGCCGAAGGGCTTCCCGCGCGCGACGAGATCCTGGCGACGGTGGCGCATGACATTGACCGGCTGCGGCGACGTCAGCACTGGACCGGAGGCTGGGACTACTGGCGATCGGACAGGGAGCCGTCGCCGTATGTGAGCATCCATGTCGCGCACGCGTTGGTGCGGGCAAAGGAGAAGGGGTTCGATGTGCCGCAGGGGGTGCTCGACGCTGCGCAACGGTATCTGCGCACGATCGAGAGCCGCATCCCGAATTGGTACGGGCCTGACCTGCGCCGCGCGCTCGTCGCGTACGCGGTCTATGTGCGCGACCGCATGGGCGACCGTGATGTCGCCAAGGCGAGGCGCGTCATCCAGGAAGCAGGCGGGGTGGACAAGGTTCCGCTCGAAGCGGTCGGGTGGTTGATGCCCACGTTGTCGGGGGCGAAGGAAGCCGATGGGGAGATGGCGGAGATCCGTCGTCTGCTCGCGAATCGGGTGGAGGAGACGGCAGGGGCGGCGCACTTCGTCACATCGTACGGTGACGATGCGTACCTGCTGCTGCATTCGGACCGGCGGGTGGACGGTATTCTGTTGGAGTCGCTGATCGGCGACGATGCGAAGAGCACGCTGATCCCGAAGCTGGTGGCGGGGCTGCTGGCGCACCGCAAGGCGGGGCATTGGTTGAACACACAGGAGAACGTCTGGGTGCTGCTCGCCCTGGACCGGTACTTCAACACCTACGAGAAGACGCCGCCGGACTTCGTGGCAAGGGCCTGGCTCGGGGATCGCTACGCCGGCGACCACGGGTTCAAAGGCTACAACACCGACCGTTTCGAGCTGCGCATCCCGATGGCGTCGGTCGCCGAGCTCGGTTCGGGCAACTTCACCGTGCAGAAAGACGGTGCCGGGCGGCTCTACTATCGCATCGGGATGCAGTATGCGCTGTCGGACCTGCGTCCTCCGCCAGTGGACCGGGGCTTCCAGGTGTCGCGTGTGTACGAGGGGGTGGACAGGCGCGACGACGTACGGCGCGACGCGGACGGTGCGTGGCATGTGAAACTGGGGGCGAAGGTGCGCGTGCGCGTGTCGATGATCACGTCGTCGCGGAGGTATCACGTTGCCTTGGTCGATCCGATTCCGGCTGGGCTGGAGGCCATGAATCCGGAGCTTGTGGTGACCGGGGCGGTGCCGCGAGACGAGCCGGAAGGGAAGAGCCGCCCGTCGGGGTGGTGGTGGGGCCGGACGTGGTACGAGCACCAGAACATGCGCGACGAGCGTGTGGAGGCGTTCGCGTCGTTGCTGTGGGAAGGCGACTATGAGTACACGTACGTGGCGCGGGCGACGACGCCTGGTGTGTTCGTGGTGCCGCCGCCCAGGGCGGAGGAGATGTACAGTCCGGAGACGTTTGGGCGAGGTGGGGGGGACCGAATGATCGTGGAGTAGGTGGAGCGCGCGGGCGTGGCGGCGTGACGTCAGGGATGGCGGCGGCCGGTCCGGCTATCGGCGTGACGGGACATCGCGAGCGGAACGAAGGACGTCTATCGACGCGGGAACGGAATCGCGCTGTCGTCTGTTCGGCTCACGAGTTTCGCAGGATTCGCGTCATTCGGTCGGTGTTGGAGCGAATGACGGGGTAGCGACGCGAGGCGAAGGAGGCAGGACAGGAGCGGAAGCGCGTTATGGGAGGGGCTGGGGGCGAGGAGCGGGGAGGGGCGACCAGCGTAAACAAAACGTAAGGTAACGTCGCCCGTGCTGCACAGAAGTCTTCCCCTCGCAGCGGGATCTGGAGTATGACGTGCCGCAGCAAAGGTCAGCGAGGCCAGAAGTCACGTCAACATTCGCCTTGTATTGGACCTGATGTTCGTGCCTGCGATCTGGTTGTTCGGCGGATCCGGGCATGACGGCAGCGCCAATCGGGCACCGGCAATTGGTGTTTGGGATCTCGGCAGTCGGGCCAGGCAAGGTCGGGCTATGCGAGAGGAGGTCGAGGATGCAATCACTGTTCATCACACTACCGTTGGCCGCTGGGTTGGCCGCTCTGCTATTTGCGTTTGTGCGCGCCATGTGGGTTGCGAAGCAGGACCCGGGCAACGAGCGAATGCAGCTTATCGGCAAGTGGATTGCCGAGGGTGCGATGGCGTTCCTGTCGCGGGAGTACCGGTCGCTGGCGGTCTTCATCGTGGCCGTGGCGGTCATCCTGGGCGTGGCCAATCAGGTCTCTGCGGAGGACACGGACTGGACGATCGCGGTTTCCTTCGTGCTCGGCGCTGTGTGCTCGGCGCTTGCGGGTTACTTCGGCATGAAGACGGCCACGAAGGCCAATATCCGAACCGCGTCTGCTGCGCGCAAAGGGCTGAACGACGCACTTCAGGTTGCCTTCGCGGGCGGCTCGGTCATGGGGTTGTCGGTGGTCGGGCTTGCGCTCGTGGGTTTGGGTGTTCTTTTTCTCATCTACACCAAGGTTCTCCATCCGGAGTCTCTGACCTCGGCGACTGCGATGAACCTGGTGCTCAACTCGATCTCCGGCTTCTCCCTCGGAGGGTCCTCCATCGCGCTGTTCGCGCGTGTCGGCGGCGGCATCTACACCAAGGCGGCTGACGTGGGCGCGGACCTCGTCGGCAAGGTCGAAGCGGGCATCCCGGAAGACCACCCGCTCAACCCCGCCACCATCGCCGACAACGTCGGCGACAACGTGGGCGACGTGGCCGGCATGGGCGCGGACCTGTTCGAGTCCTACGTGGGCGCCATCGTGTCCGCGATGATTCTGGGTGTGGCCTGGCTTCCCGGCCTCAACGCGCTGCGAAGCGATGCCGGAATGAACGCGGTATACCTGCCGCTGGTGGTGGCGGTGATCGGTGTCTTGGCCTCCATCCTGGGGTTCTTCCTCGTGCGAACCAAGGAAGGCGGCAATCCCCAGACGGGCCTGAACACAGGAACCTTCGGTGCGGGCGGCCTCATGATCGTCGGCGTGGTCGCCGCGATCTACTACCTGGTTCCGCAAGGGAATGTGCAGGTCACCGACATCATCACCAACAAGTCGTATACTTATCAATGGTGGGGCATCGCGGTCGCGATCATCGTCGGGCTCATCGCCGGCATCGCGGTCGGCGTGCTCACCGAATACTACACCGCAACGTTCAAGCAGCCTGTTGGAACGATCGTGGAGGCATCCAAGACCGGTCCGGCCACCACGATGATCCAGGGGCTTGCGGTCGGCATGAACTCCACCACGTTCCCGATCCTGGCCATCTGCGTCGCCATCATCGTGGCCTACCAGTTCGCGGGTCTGTACGGCATCGCGCTTGCTGCGGTGGGCATGCTCAGTACGACGGCCATCCAGCTCGCGACAGACGCTTACGGTCCCATCGCGGACAACGCGGGTGGCGTGGCCGAGATGTCGCAGCTTGGTCGGGACATCCGTGCGCGTACCGACAAGCTCGATGCTGTCGGCAACACCACCGCCGCTATCGGCAAGGGCTTCGCGATCGCGTCCGCGGCGCTGACGGCGCTGGCGCTCACCGCCGCGTACATCACCAAGATGAAGGGAGCGGTCAACATGGACGCGGCCAATCCCTGGGTGCTGGTCGGCCTGCTGATCGGATGCATGCTTCCCTTCCGGTTCTCGGCGATGGCGATGGTGGCGGTCGGCAAGGCTGCCCAGGACATGATCCTCGAGGTGCGTCGACAGTTCCGTGAGATCCCCGAGCTTCGCCCTGCCCTCGTCGCAGCGCAGACCGCGGAACATGAAGAGCGCGAGCCCACCCCCGAGGAGCAGGCCATCATCAAGGCCGCCGACAACAAGGCCGAGTACACCAAGTGCGTCGAGATCTCCACCGCCGCCGCGATCAGGAAGATGGTTGCTCCTGCGCTGATGGCCATCATCGTCCCGCTCGTCGTCGGCGTCATCAGCACCGACATGCTCGGCGGATTGCTCGTCGGTGTGACCATCTCCGGGGTCTGCCTCGCCATCTTCCAGGCCAATGCGGGCGGCGCCTGGGACAACGCGAAGAAGCAGGTCAAGGAAGAAGGCCACAAGAAGTACGGTGACGCCTACGAGGACATGCACAAGGCCACGGTCGCTGGCGACACCGTCGGCGACCCCTTCAAGGACACTTCTGGTCCGTCGATCAACATCCTCATCAAGCTCATCAGCGTGGTGGCGATGATCGCCGCCCCCGTGCTGTACGCCCTGCACTACGGCAAGTAGTCGATCCTCCCGCACCGTCGTTCTCCGTCACCCATCGCCAATGTTTCGCTCCGCGAGGCGGTCGAGCTCGCCACGCTGGCCTCGCGTTTGACGTAAGCGTCGCGGCTGCGTGGCATCATGCAACGACCCGGTTGCGACCGGACGGAGCGCGCTGGGCGTGCGTCTGCCTCAGGATGCGCCGTCAGAGCGCACGCGGATCGGCGGTGCTCGGTTGCTGCCGCCCATGTGCAGGACACGGCCACGTCAGCCTTCGGAGTAGTCGATGCCGGGCCGACTGCGGCACGTCGCGATGGGATTCCATCCACCGCTGTGGCGCTGCCGCCGTGCTACGGCACGCCGGGAACACGGCTCTCGCTCGCGGCGTCGGGGCGCAGGACGTAGTAGAAAACGTAGCGCGACGACGCTGCCTCGATGATGTCGCCGTCCTTCATTCGCTTGCGCGAGCCTGGCTGGATGCGCTTGTGGTTCACCCACGTTCCGTTGCGGCTTTCGCAGTCTTCGAGCTCCACGGTGTATGCGGGGTTGGTGCCGCTGGCCTCACCAGGCGTGATGATGATGCGGAAGTGGCGCTGGGACACGCTCGGATTGGACGAGTACACGGCGCAATCGGGCGATCGTCCCACTTCGACGGTGCGCATGTCCGAGGGGATGACGTGGACGCGCGGTGAGCTTCCGGTGACCTCGTAGAGCACGAACAAGGGGCAGACCGGCATCTTGAAGCTGCGGACGGTGGCGATGGGAAACGAATCGGTGCCGGCGCGATGCTTTGCTTCCACGGCGCGAAGCGCCTCGATGGCGCGCATGGTTTCGGATGCGCTGATGGCCTCGGCGACGGCGGCCAGGTCGAAGGGTTGGGTCGGGTCGGGGGGGCGGGCGTTGGCGGCGGCCAACTCGTCGAGCGAGTGTACGGAGGAGTCGTCCGTGTCCGGGGCGCTGGGCAGCGGTTTGCGCACCGGGGCGGGTGCTGCGGGAAAGGATCTGCGCCGGTGGCGCTGGGTGGGTTCGGGGTCGACCACGCGGGGCGGCGGAGCCGATCGGGGGCCGAATTCGAGCTTCCCCACCCGCAAGGTCATCCGACGGCTCATGACCACCACGAGCAACAGCAGGATCGTGGCGACCATCGAGAGGACGACGATTACCATGCCTTGAGCTGACGTCGGGATGACAGCGCCGAGGACGGTGGCGGACGCGGTCGGTTCGAACATCGTTTGCAGGCGTAGACGCCGTCGGGGGACAGGTCAACGGGGCCGGTCGCGGCAAGTTACGGTTGTCGTGCTAAACATGGAAGATAGGAAGACTGTGCACACCGAACGGGTCTGCGCGCGTCTGCCGACAGGTGGAGGGGGCCGTTGTCGCGCTGCGAGCGGGCCGGAAGCCATTGTAGAGTACCGGCCGATGAGGATCGCGCTTGCGTCGTTGGCTTGCTCCAACGTGGTACCGCTCGGCATGCTCTACGTGGCGTCCGCGCTGCGTCGTGCCGGGCATGTGGTGCAATGGTGCGAAGTGCCGAACGGGGCTGCGCTGGTTGCCAGCTTGCGCGAGCTGAGGTCCGAGGCGGTCGGGTTCGGCGCGACCACGGGCATGCACGCTGAGTATCTGCGCTGGGCGCGGGAGGTGAAGCGCGTGCTCGGGATACCGACGTTCATGGGGGGGCCGCATCCGACGTTCGTGCCTTGGATCGTGGAGGATGGGGGGCTGGACGCCATCTGCCTGGGGGAAGCGGAGGAGTCGGTGGTGGAGCTGGTATCGAGGCTGCGAGGCGGGCTTGACGGCGGGGCGATTGCAGGGGTGTGGTTCAAGCGTGGGGACGGACGGGTGGAGGCCGGGCCGTTGCGCCCGCCTGTCGCGGACCCGGAGGATCTGCCCATTCCAGCGTATGATCTCATCTATGACGGTGTGCCTGCCAAGGGAGCGTACCCGGTCAAGCCGTTTCTGGCGTCGCGGGGGTGCGCTCATCACTGTACGTACTGCGGTAATTCGGGGTATCTCGCTCTGTACGGCGGAGAGACCGAGCCCGTGCGCAGGCGTAAGTCGGCGAGCGTGGTGGAGGAGATCCGCCTGGTGCAGCGGCGGTGGGGACTCGACCGCGTATGGCTGGCGGATGCGAGCTTGTTGGACGACGCGACGTGGGCGCAGGATCTGGTGGGGCGGATCCGGCGAGAGGTTGGCCGGCCGTTCTTCTGCAAGGTGAGAGCGGACCACGTCGACGCGCGGGCGGCGAGGATGTTGGCGCAGGCCGGATGCTCCGCTGTGGGTGTGGGCGTGGAGAGCGGCAGCGATCGGCTGCGTCGGCGTGTGTTGGGCCGCAGGATGTCGAACGAGGCGATCATTTCGGCGTGCCGGTACCTGCACGAGGAGGGGATACGGGTATTGACGTTCAACATGGTGGGGATTCCGACGGAGACGTTCGAGGAGGCGCTCGATACGGTCGACTTGAACATCGCATGCGGGGCGGATTTCGCGGAGGCGACGCTGCTGCAGCCGTATCCGGGGACGGCGATCGCCCGCTGGGCGATGCGAAAGGGGCACTTCGACGGCGATTTCGACGTGGTGGACTACTCGTATCTATCGACGTCGCCGTTCCGGTATGAGGACACGCGCGAGCGAGATCGTCTCGAGCGCCTGCAGAAGCTGCTGGGGTTGGCGGTGGAGTTCCCTGAGGTGCGCGCCGTATTGCCGTGGCTGGTGGATTGGCCGGCTCCGCGATTGCACGACGCGCTGTTCCGAATCTGGTATCGTTGGGGGTTCGGAACGAGAATCCACGGAGTGTTCCCGTCATGGTGACCAAACGTTCGAGCGAGAGCAGCCTGGTGCGCCGCGCAAGGCTTGCCGGCATCGTCGTGGCGGCGTCGGCCATGGCAGCGGTGACGGCTCTCGTGCAAGCATGTCGAGGGGGCGCTTCGGCGACACCGCGCGGATCGCCGGAGGGGTCCGATGTGCGGGCATCGCAAGGAAACGAGCCTCCGGTGACGATTGTGATCCAGCCGCCTCCGTCGCCATCCTCCGCTTCCAAGCCGCTGCGTCTGGGGTTGTCGTCGGACCTGCCCGCGGCGCCGCCGGGGAAGCCGTCGACGGAGCCGCCACGGCGCGGCAGTCCGGATGACTCGGGGGTGATCTACGAGTAGTCGTTCGCGTTCGGCTTGCGTCGGCGAGGCCGTGACAACTTCTCTACGATGCTGCGGGACGGGGGGAGTGCAGCGTTCTGCGCACGGCCTCGACCACGTTTTGCACGTTGAATCCCAACTTGTCCATGGCGACTTCCCCCGGCGCGGAGGCGCCGTATCGGTCGACGCCAACGATGACGCCCTGCTCGCCGACCCAGCGTTCCCAACCGAAGGAGACGCCAGCCTCGACGGAGACGCGACGACGGATATGGGGGGGCAGCACCTCATCGCGGTAGGCCTGAGGCTGCTGGGCGAAAAGCTCCCAGCAGGGCATCGACACGACTCTGGTCGGGAGGCCCTCCTGGGCGAGTCTTTCGTGTGCCTCGATCGCCAAGGAGACCTCGCTGCCGGTGGCGATGAGGATCACCTGGGGTGGTGCGTTGGCAGGGTCGGCGAGCACGTAGGCGCCGCGATGCAGGCCCGACGCGGGAGCGTAGCGGGATCTGTCGATCACGGGTACGTTCTGACGTGTGAACACGAGGATGGCCGGTCCGTCGGTGTAGGTCATGACCCAGCGCCAGGCTTCGACGCTCTCGTTGGGGTCGGCGGGGCGCACGACTTTCACGTTCGGCATGAGGCGCAGGGAGGCAAGCTGCTCGACGGGCTGGTGGGTGGGGCCGTCCTCGCCCACGGCGAGGGAGTCGTGGGAGAACACGCAGATGACCGGCAGGCGTGCGAGAGCGGCCACGCGAATCGCCGGCCTCATGTAGTCGACGAACGTGAAGAAGGTCGAGACGAGGGGGCGGACGCCGCCGTGATAGGCCATGCCGTTCGCGATGGCCATCATGGCGTGCTCGCGGACGCCGAAATGGATGTTGCGACCGCTGCTATTCGTGGCATCGAACCAGCCGCCGTCGTGGATGTAGCTCTTGGTCGACGATCCGATGTCGGCGTCGCCACCGACGAGCCAGGGGACGCGTCTGGCGATGGCGTTGAGGGCCTTTCCGGACGCGTTGCGGGTGGGCTGCGATTCGCCGGGTTGAAAGACGGGCAGGGCGCTGTCCCAGCCGTCTGGCAGCTTGCCGGCGAGGGTGTCGCGGAACTCCTGGGCGAGCTGGGGGAACGCCTTCTCGTACGCTGCGAACCTGCGCTGCCAGTCTTCCCGTGCACGTTTGCCGCGCTCGATGGCGCTTCGCAGACGAGCGTAGGCCTCGGGGGGAATGTGGAAGTGCTTGTCCGGATCCCAGCCGAGATTCTTCTTGGTGAGCGCGACTTCATCGATGCCAAGCGGTGCGCCGTGAGCCGCAGAGGTGCCCTGCTTGTTGGGAGAACCGTAGCCGATCGTGGTTTTGAAGATGACCAGGGACGGCCGGGAGGTTTCGGCGCGGCACCGGGCAATGGCCCCATCGATTGCCTCGTAGTCGTTGTCACCGTCCTTGACGACCTGCACGTGCCATCCGTATGCCTCGTAGCGCTGTGCCACGTTCTCTGCGGAGAACGTGATGGACGTAGGGCCGTCGAGGCTCACGTCGTTGGCGTCGTACAGGCATGCGAGCTTGCCGAGGCGGAGCTGGCCCGCGAGCGAAGCGGCCTCGGCGGAGATGCCCTCCATCAGGTCACCGTCCGACACGATGGCCCAGGTGAAGTGGTCCACGATTTCGTGACCCGGGCGATTGAAGCGGCTGGCGAGCATGCGTTCGGCGATGGCCATGCCGACGACATTGGCGGCGCCCTGGCCGAGGGGGCCGGTGGTGGCCTCGACGCCTGGGGTGAGGCGGAACTCCGGGTGGCCTGGTGTCCGGCTGCCCCATTGGCGGAAGGCCTTCAGGTCGTCGAGCGATAGTTCATGACCGCTCAGGTGCATGAGCGCGTACTGCAGCATGCTACCGTGGCCGGGGGAGAGGACGAAGCGGTCGCGATCGGGCCAATCGGGCATGGACGGGTCGTGGACGAGGTGGTTGAGCCACAGGAAGTAGCCCATGGGAGCGGCGCCCATGGGCAAGCCGGGATGGCCGGAGTTCGCCTTCTGGGCCATATCGGCGGCCAGTACGCGGATGGTGTTGATGCAGAGCTCGTCGAGAGAGCGCGAGGGCACGGTCATGATGGCTCCTGTCGGCTGACACGCGCGACGGGCGCTCCCATAGCGCGCTTTTGTCGTGGACGCCATGCGATCGTGCGGTTTCCCGGACTGTGCGCGAAACCGACGGGAACCGTTGTTGACATGCCGAGCGATGTCTCGAACACTTGGCCTCATGCGCGGCGCGATGATCGAGGGACGGCACTTGGCCGGGGAGATCCTGCGTTGCGTGGCAGTGGGCGGCCGGCAGGTTGGGTTGGGCGTGTCGTCTTGGGGCGAGATCGTATGGAAGTCGCCACGGCCGGAGGTTCGCGATCTGGGTGTGTCGGGTGACGATCGACTCGTGTTGTATCGTCCGGAGCAGGGCAAGCCGCTGATCGTGACCCGCGCGGGGCGCAGCCTCGACGCGCCTGCCGGCAAGACGGTGTTGCTTCGCGGCGGTGATCACGTGCGGATTGGAGGGCGCCACGTTCGGGTTCACGTCCACGGGCACACGAACGATGCGCATGCATCCGAACCGCTGGGCGAGGCTTCATGGGAACCGGCCGCGAAGAGGCTGGCTGCGGTCGTCGCGCTGACGGCCGCAGCAGCCGGGTGCAGGTCCAGGTGCTCGTCGGCGGGTGTGTCGGGCGAACGCGCGCCGGAAGCGTCGGTGTCGTCGATTGACGTGCGGGAAGCGCCGCCGATCGTGGCACCTGCGCCCTTATCACCGTCCTCGCCCAGAAACAGGAAGTAGGCGCGGCATCGAGGTTGCGCGGGAGGTTTGCATGGCAGTCGCATACGATTCTTGGACCGTGCTTCCGCACGGGCCCATCGAGAAGCTGGCGGAGAACCTGTGGCGTGTGGAGGGATCGCTGCCGAACATGCCGCTCAAGCGTGTGCTGACCGTGGCGCGGATGAGGGACGGCAGGCTGGTGCTTCACAACGGGATCGCGCTGAACGACGACGCGATGGAGCAGATCGAGGCGTGGGGGGAGCCGGCGTTTCTGGTGGTGCCGAACGGGTACCACCGGCTCGACGCCAAGGTCTTCAAGCAGCGATATCCGCGCATTACGGTGGTTGCGCCGGAGGGTGCGCGGAAGGCAGTGGAGCGGGTCGTTGCGGTGGACCGGACCTACGACGACTTCGTGGGCGACGACACGGTTCAGCTCGAGCACGCGCGGGGGGTGAAGAACGCCGAGGGGGTGATGCGTGTACGGTCGACGGATGGCGTGACGCTTGTCTTCAATGACTTGATCTTCAACTTGGAGCACGGGGGAGGGTTGTACGGGCTTGTGTTCCGGGCGTTGGGATCGACGGGCGGGCCGCGGGTAACACGCATCACCAGGCTGCTGGTGATCAAGGACAAGGCAGCGACGCGGGCGTGGCTGCGCGATCTGGCGAACGCGACGGACGTCAAGCGCATCGTGGTGTCGCACGGGGCGCCCATCATGCACGACGCTGCGGGCGTGCTTCGCGAGGTCGCGGAACGCCTGTGACGTTGGGGATGGGGTCGAAGGCGGCGTGCTGGCCCTTCCTGACGCCGGCGTTGTGCAGGTGAGGGGCGCGTGGGGGCGGGGCTTGCGGTCGCGTGCAGCGAAGGCCCAGGAGCGTCGTTTTCGTTTTCCCTCTCGTGCTCGCCCGATCTACAAGCGTTGCGCATTCGGTAGTGGCCGTCTTCCGGCCGAGGACTCGCACGCATGAGTGACGCGGACAAGCTGCCTGTGCTGGTGGTGGGCAGCAGCAATTTCGACCTGACGATCCAGACATCTCGCCTGCCCGGGCCATCGGAGACGGTGTTGGGCGGCGACTATGCGGCGTCGCCTGGCGGCAAGGGGGCCAACCAGGCCCTCGGGCTGCAACGTCTCGGCTCGCACGTGCGGTTCCTGTCGCGCGTCGGCGACGATCACTATGGCCGCCGCGTTCTCGAGCATCTGCAGCAGCAGGGGCTGGACACCTCCGCGGTGGGGGTGGATCCCGGGGCGCCTACCGGCCTGGCGCTCATCACGCTCGACGAGTCGGGAACGCGCACGATCGTGGTGTCGCCGGGAGCGAATCGCAATCTCGCGCCCTCGCACGTGGAGCGCTTCCTGCGCGATGCGCCGTCGGGCGGCATCGTGGTCACCCAGCTCGAGATCCCGACGGCCACGGTGTTGCACCTGCTGCGCATGGCGAAGCGTCATGACATGCGCACGGTGTTGCATGCGTCGCCGGCGGTGGAGATACCGAGGGAGCTGCTGCGTCTGGTGGACATCCTCGTGCTCAACCAGAGCGAGCTGCATGTGATCAGCGGACGATCGGCGCAGCACTTGGAGACGGCGGCGCAGGCGGCGGAGCAGCTTCTTGCGGAGGGTGCGGGGACTGTGCTGGTGACGATGGGAACCCGGGGCGTGCTCATCGCGCAGCGACAGGATGCGTGGCTGAGCGCGGGCACGCAGGACGCGGCCCGGTTTGTGCCGGGGTACAAGGTGCGGGTCAAGGACGGCAACGTGGCGTCGAGCGCGTTCATCGCCGGGCTGGTGCACCATCTCGCGGCGCGTCCAGAATGCACAGACCTGCGTGCAGCGGTCCGGTTTGGTCTGGCCGCGATGGCGGTTTCGCTGGGGAGGGCTGGGGGGCAGATGTCGCTTGCGACCGAGGAGGATGCGCGGCAATTCCTCGCGGGTCGGGCCACCGCGATCTCGCGCCTGAAGCACGCGGAAGACGACAAGTACCGAGACCTTTCGCAGCATGCGGCGTCGATCCGGCGGCGGATCATCCGCATGCTCTTCGCGGCGCGTTCCGGCCACCCGGGCGGATCCCTGTCGATCGTCGAGCTGCTCACGACGCTGTACTTCCACACGATGGTCTACAACCCGAAGGAGCCGTCGTGGCCGCACCGCGACCGGCTGGTGCTCAGCAAGGGGCACGCTGCTCCGGCGTTGTACTCGACGCTCATCGAGGCGGGTTTTCTGGACCCTGCGCTCGAGACGCAGCTACGCAAGCTGGGCAGTCCGCTGCAGGGCCATCCGGATCGGAAGAAGTGCCCGGGTGTGGAGATGAGCACCGGCTCGCTGGGCCAGGGCCTGAGCGTGGCCAACGGCATGGCGCTCGCCGCACGGCACAACCGTGGCGGCTACCGGGTCTATGCGATCCTCGGTGACGGCGAGGTTCAGGAAGGGCAGGTGTGGGAAGCGGCCATGACGTCGGCCCACTACGGCCTGGACAACCTGTGCGCGATCGTGGACTACAACGCCCTGCAGATTGACGGGAACATTTCCCAGGTCAAGTCACCGATCGAGCCGCTGGCGGACAAATGGAAGGCGTTCGGCTGGCATGTGATCAACATCGACGGCCACGACTTTGGGGACCTGTGCGGGGCGTTCGACAGAGCGCGGGAAATCACCGGCAAGCCGACGATGATCGTGGCGCACACGATCAAGGGGCATGGGGTGTCGTTTATGGAGGGGGTGATTGAGTACCACGGGTCGACGTTGAGCGAGGACGAGGTCAAACGGGCGTTGGCGGAGCTGGAGGGTGCGGAATGAAGGCGCTTCGAGCGGTATACGGCAAGACGCTGGTCAAGCTTGGCGCGGAGATGCCGGAGGTCGTGGTGCTCGACGCGGACCTGTCCAAGTCGACGAAGACGTCGGACTTCGCCAAGGCGTATCCGGCGCGATTCCACGACATGGGGATTGCCGAGCAGGACATGCTTGCGACGGCGGCGGGGCTCGCCACGGCGGGCATGGTTCCGTTTGCGTCAACGTTTGCGATTTTCGGCACGGGGCGGGCCTGGGAGCAGCTCCGCAACTCGGTGTGCTATCCGGCGCTGAACGTGAAGCTCGTGGCGACGCACGGCGGGATCACGGTCGGCGAGGATGGTGGCAGCCATCAGGCCATCGAGGACATCGCGGTGACACGGGTGATCCCGAACCTGCGTGTGATCGTACCTGCCGACCCGATGGAGACGGCGCAGGTCATCGAAGCGGTGGCGCGGGAGCAAGGACCGTTCTACGTGCGGTTGCCGCGCGGTGAGGGGGCCGACGTCCATCCCACGGACTACCGTTTTGCGATCGGCAAGGCGCCGGTATTGCGCGAAGGCGCCGATGTGGCGATCGTCGCGTGCGGGCTCATGGTGAAGGTATCGTTGGACGCAGCAGAGATCCTCGCGCAGGCGGGCATCGCGGCGACGGTGGTCAATGCGTCGACCATCAAGCCGCTCGACGCGGAGACGATAGTGGGTGTCGCGGCTGGCAAGAAGCTGGTCGTGACGGTGGAGGAGCACAGCGTGATCGGCGGGCTCGGCTCTGCGGTGTGCGAGGTGCTGAGCGAGCGGCAGCCGTCGCGAGTGTTGCGCATCGGGCTGAACGACGTATTCGGGCAGAGCGGGCGTGCCGAGGAGCTTCTGGAGTTCTACGGATTGACGGCGGACGCCGTCGCGGCGCGTGTACGGGAGAGCCTTGGCGCCGTCGAGCGTGGGAAGTTGGGAGCGTGAGTCGACCTCGGCTGCGCACGGGAGTCTGCGGCGACGTAGGGTCGGTCATGTCTTGCAGCGGAACGTCTCGCCGGAGTTCGTTCGCCGTGGTTCCCGTTGGCATGGATCGACCCTCAATCGTGGTGGTTCGGGCTGGGGGATGCCCTGGCACGGCGTGCATCGAGGGCCCCGGGTGGGGCACAGCGTCTCGAAATCTGACATGGCGCTTTCGGGGGAGCTGGAGCGGCGTGCCACGTCGGGATGCTCGACGATCGCGGTCGTTCGGGATAGATTGAGGGGAGACACGCAGGGACCGGCATTCGAGCGGGAGGACAGATGGCGGCCAACCGCAAAGGCAGCAGATGGGTGACGTCGCCGCAGACTGGGGACTCCGGGGCTGCCTGGGATGATTCGAGCCTCGCAGAGCCGAGCCGGGTGGACGACCGTCGGCGGGCAGCGGAGGCGTGCCCGTTCGAAGGGCCGCTAGCCGAGGGTACGGTGGTCAATGGGCGCTACACCATTCGCATGCCGATCGGCGGAGGTGCGTGCGCGACCGTGTACGAGGCCGAGCAGGTGCACAACGGCAAGCTGGTTGCCATCAAGGTGCTGGCGCCGGACGACGAGGGCGGTGATCAGTGGCAGGCGCGTTTCGCGAGGGAGACGCGGGTGATGGCGATGCTTGCGCACCCGAACATCTGCCAGATCCACGACTGGGGTGTGCTCCAGGACGGTCGCCCCTACTATGTTATGGAGCTGCTCGAAGGGGAGCCCCTGGCGCGGCGGATCAAGCTGGCGCGCAAGATGCCGATCGTCGAAGCCCTGGATGTGGCGATTCAGATCGCTGCAGGGCTGCGTGCGGCGCACATGGTCGCGATCGTCCACCGCGACGTAAAGCCGGAAAACATCTTCCTTGTACGCACTGGTGACCATCGTCAGCTCGCCAAGCTGCTCGACTTCGGCCTTTGCAAGGACCTGACGAGATGTCTTCGTCCGGCGGAGGACACGACGCAGATCACGCGGACAGGGCTTTTCGTGGGCACGCCATCATACATGGCGCCCGAGCAGGTCAACGGCGCGCAGGCGGTGGACGCGCGGGCGGACCTGTGGTCGGTGGGGGTGGTGCTCTACGAGATGGTCACGGGCCGGCGTCCTTTCTCGGCGCCAAACATGGCGCTGACCCTCGTGCGCATCGGGTCAGAAGACCCGCTGCCGCTTGCGACCTACCGGCCCGACGTGCCCCCTTTGCTGCAGCAGGTCATCGACCGAGCGCTCCAGAAAGATCCCGACCGGCGATACCAGAAGGCGTCGTCGTTCATGCGCGACCTGATCGAGGTGCGGCGTGTTGTCGTGGAGCAAAGCGTGAGCAAGCGGTGACCGCAGCGTGGGCGTCACCTCATGTGCAGCTCGATGACATCGCCGTCGGCGACTCGATAGTCGCGAGCAACGCGCTGGCCTTCGTACTTGCCGGGGCCCCACACCCGCGCGAAGGCGAGCTTCTCGCGGAAGTCGAGGTGGACCTTGCCTGCGAAGTCCAGCACGGTTGCGCCCTCCGGCAGCAGGAAGGGGGTGTCCATTTCGGGCTCTTTGCCCGGCGGTTTGGAGTACACTCGCACGAGGCCGAACAGGTCGAAGCAGCGCTTGCGGAACGCTTTCAGGGTCTCGGGCTGCCGCACCGACACCGGCAGGACGTCCAGGAAGGGAACCGCTTCGCGCAGCAGGGCGAGGGCATCGGGCGCGTCGGGGTGGTCTGCCTTGGTACCGGCGATGAACGCCGGGAGAACCTTGCGTTGCTGAACCTTGGGCAAGTCGTGCACGCGCGTACGCTCCACCTTGATGCGCAAGCGGTCGAGCGTCTGCACGACCCATTCGGGATGGTCGAGGCAATCCGGGCTGGACAGGTCGGCGCAGATCACGGCTGCGTCGGCGAGCCGGCAGAGGGACGGCAGGTTCGGGTCGAGGAAGTCGGGCGAGATGGAAGGCAGGTCGACGAGCTGGACGCGGACGTCCTGGTAGCGCATCGATCCGGGGACGGGTCGGTGTGTGGAGAACGGGTATTCGGTGACCTCGACCGGCGCGTTGGTGAGTGCGGCCATGAGGGCTGACTTGCCGGCGTTCGGGGGGCCGAGCAGGAGCACCTGGCCGGCGCCTTCCTTCTCGATGACGAGCTCGGAGGACCGGCGGGCGGGGCCGCCTTTCTTGTCGTCACTCTTGCGCAGCTTCGCGAGGCGCGACTTGAGATCGGCGTGCAGCTTCTCCGTGCCCTTGTGTTTGGGCAGAAGGGTGATCATCTCCTCGAGCGCCGCGACCTTCTCTTCATGAGTGGTGGCGGCGCGGTACCGCTCCTCGGCCTCCAGATACGGCTGGGACAGGTTCGCAGGCATCGCTTCGTCGGCCGAGTATACCGCATCGGCGTGGTCGGCTCGCGGGCAAGCGTGGTTCTGCGAGCACCCGTATCGAATGCGCACAGTCGGTCGTGGACCTGAGATGCCGTGGCGGGCATCGCGACTTTCCGCGTGGGGCAGCCTGGCGCGGTTGCGGTGGTCGAGGCTCAAACCTGCGGCAGTTTTCTGACGTCGTCGGGCAGAGCGGGTTCTGGGAGCAGGTGGCGGCCGCCACTTCTGCGCGAATTCCGCCACTTGGGGGGTTTTGCTTGGGGGATAGGGGGTGGCGGAGCGGCGGGAGTGGGCGGTTCGGGTGGCGGGCCGCCTACGCCTCGCGCGCAAAACATAACGAAACAAGGGAGGCTACGATGGCACCGATGCTGCTTAGGGTAGCGGCAGCGGTGTTCGCGAAACGGCAGCGTACGGGCCGTGGAGCGGGCATCGAGGAGGCTCGGGAAGCATTCCCTTGCGCGGCCTCCTGG